>Ga0208193_1001094_pt1 | contig 12335 bp, 11 predicted proteins | sample June2015DPH_17_2_FD_184716 | JGI IMG/M metagenome (GOLD analysis project Ga0208193, IMG submission 184716) | Peatland microbial communities from SPRUCE experiment site at the Marcell Experimental Forest, Minnesota, USA - June2015DPH_17_10... | ecosystem: Environmental > Terrestrial > Soil >...
CGCGATGAGCGCCACCGCCCAGTCACCGGGATAGGTCGCGATGCACTGCGAACTTGTTCCCAGGAGCGCGTGCCCGCGATTGATCCCCTTCTGCGCCGCGCAGCCGCTGCCCGGCACCCGCTTGTTGCATGGAAACTGTGTGTCGCGGAAATAGGCGCACCGTGTGCGCTGGAGCAAATTGCCCCCGAGCGTCGCCATGTTACGAAGCTGTTGAGAGGCACCCCGCCATAGCGCCTCCGAGAGTACCGGATAGTCGCGCTTAATCACCGGATGATCCGCGACGTCGCTCATATGGACGAGCGCACCGAAGAGGAGTGCGTCGCCTTCGGTACGGATTTCGCGCAGATCCGGTAAGCGAGTGATGTCAATGAGCAGATCCGGCTGCTCCACGTCCAATTTCATCAGGTCGATGAGCGTCGTACCACCCGCGAGCAGGCGTGGCTTACCGGGAGAGGTGGCCAAAGAATGGATGGCTTCCTCGGCACTCGCGGGGGTCAGATGGCGGAAGGGTCGCACGGGTCCCTACGTCGCTGCCTGTTGGATTGCTGCGACGATCCCCGCATAGGCCCCGCAACGACACAAATTGCCGCTCATATATTCGCGGATTTCCTCGGGAGATCCTGCATGTCCTTCGCTGATGCACGCGATCGCCGACATGATCTGTCCCGGAGTACAATAGCCGCACTGCAAGGCGTCATGATCCAGAAACGCCTGTTGGACTGAATGCAGGCTGCCGTCCTCGCCCGCGATACCTTCGATCGTCGTGATCGCCTTACCTTCGGCCTGCTTGGCGAGCATCAGGCAGGAGAGCACGCGGCGGCCGCCGACGTGAACGGTACAAGCACCGCATTGACCGTGGTCGCATCCCTTCTTTGTCCCGAACAGGCTGAGTCGCTCACGCAATGTATCGAGCAGCGTCGCGCGCGGATCAAGCGGTAGCCGGTGGACATGGTTGTTGACCTGCAATGTCACGATCATGTCCTCGGATTCGAGGGTCGCGTCACGGGACGGCACTTCAGCGGCGCCTGCCACCGGCGGCAGCAGGGCAATCGTGACGCCGGCAATCAATTCACGCCGAGTGAACTTCGATGATTCAGTCATGGCGCTCTCCCATTGTGGCGAACCTCGCGGCGATCGCTGAGCGTGCTGCCCAAGAGAGCTTAGGCGCTTTCACGCTGACAGTGGTTCTCTCCTGGTTACGATATGGTGACCATGGGGTCGCCGGCCGGTTGCTTCACCGCATCCGGGCTCGGAACCCGGGCTACACCACGCTGCTGTCGTCCTCATGGACGCGCGTCACCCGCGACCAATCCACCGGCCCACCGGCCCACCGGCCCACGGGCGCCGACATATGAGCCGACGGCGGCTCGCGGGTTACCGCCATTTTGCGGCCGGCACAGCGAGTCAACCGTGCCGGCGTTTGGCCCGATGTTATTGGCCTGACAGCTCCAATTGTCCTGACCCCCGCCGAGTATCGGTAGGTGCCGACGCAACTTCTTTCGCGCGTGAAACATGCGCGCCTTCACCGTTCCGACCGGCGCGCCGGTTATTTCCGCGATCTCAACTAACGAATGCCCGATAAGGTAAGCTAGCTGCAGAGTCACGGCTTGCTCGTCGGGAAGACGATTGAGGCCGTGCATTACCCAATCTTGAACTTCAGCCTCCAGCATAGGATCGACGGTTTGTTCCGGACATTCGTCGAGGCTTCGAGTGGCGCAGTGGTTTCTTTCCCGACGTATCGATTTCAGCGCCACACGGTAGGCAATGCTGAAAATCCAGCTCGACACCTGCGATGCGAAGCGAAACTCGTTTGCGTGGCGCCAGACCACCACGAACGTGTCGTTGATGATCTCCTCAACGATTACGCCGCGTCGCGTAAATCTGGATAGGAAACGAGCAAGCCGCCGCTGATAGCCGAGATAGAGCTCCTCCAACGCACGGCGGTCTCCGGCGCCTGCGGCGATCAATAGCTCGCCATCGGACTTTCCGGAGCGATGTCTAGTGGCTACTTTCATTCGTCGTACCCTAATGTTCTCGTCCCCTACAACGCTGCGCGTCCGACCCTTCCCACATCTACCAACGGAACTTCGTCGCAATCAACGTTCGGGTCACGGGGCAGCCGTTGCCAGTGGTTGTCCCTTGTCGACAATCCAAGTCGAGACCGCCGTCCCGCCCTCCTCGCCCGGCACGGTGGATAGACTGTGCACCGCACCCCTGACGTTGAAGAAACTGTCGCCGGCTTTGAGAATTTTGTCCGGTTGGCCGCGCGTATGGAGTATCAACACACCTTTGAGCACATAACCCGACTCATCTCCGGGATGAGTGTGATAGCCAATGGTTGTACCGGCAGGAAGCATCGCCGATCCAATGACGATTTCCTTGCCCGGCACGCCTGACTGATCGTGATGTTCGAAAATGGTTCGCACCGGTTGCGGGCCGGCGGCAGGCTCGTCCGCCGCAGCGGTGAGGACGATTGCGGCGAGCGCTAGCGAGAGGGCGGTCGATTTCATGAGTGTCCCCTATGAATGAGCATGGATCATGGGCGAATGGCTGAACCTTCGTTGGCAAAGTACGCCGACGCAGCCGCGATGTCCGCGTCTGCAAGATGCCCGGCGACCGAGCGCATGAGTTCCCCAGCGTCATTTTTCCGTAACCCAGCGTGAAACGCCTTGAGTGCGCTGCTGATGTATTCCGATGACTGCCCGGCGAGATAGGGGGCCGCGTGCAGCACCCCGGAACCATCCGGCCCATGGCACGAATTGCAGGCCTGAACCCGTATATTCTCATCGCCTTGATAGGCCAGTTGATGGCCGCGTGCCAATTGCTGCGGATTTGCCGCGGGTTCCGATAAGAGAGGCGCCGACATCGCTGCGTAACGCTTGGCAAGTTGCGCGCGTTGTTCGACGCTTAGCGATTTGGCGAAGTTTGCCATGATCGCATTGTCGCGGGCGCCGCTCGCGTAGTCGTCCAGTTGCTTCTGCAGGTACTCTGCCGATTGTCCCGCGATGCGCGGCACATGCGCGGCAGCTGAACCTTCGCCGTTGGCGCCATGACAAGCGGCGCAGACAGTGGTGTCCGCCGCTCCCGGTGACTTCGCGCTTGTCTTGGACGTCGAAGTGGCCGTTCCGGCGCTGATTAAACCCGGCTGGGCAGCGAGAGCGAGCACCAGTAGCCTGGTTGCAATTGCACAGGCGCGCTTCATGCTGACACCAATCGACCGGGATTCTTGAGATACTTATTCTTCAGGGCATCAATCGCCCAGTAGGTGAGCGCGCCCAGGGTACAGGTGGGGTTCCAAGACGCGTTCTGCGGGTAGTTCGAGGCACCGATGACGAATACATTTGGCACGTCCCACGATTGCAAGTAACGATTCACCACGCTGGTCCTCGGAGACTCGCCCATGACGGTGCCCCCCGTGTTGTGCGTCGTTTGATACTGAGTAACCGTGTAGGGCCCCTTGCGTGGGCCACCGGCCACCTGTTTGGCCCCCATGGCCTTGCCGATTTCCACCGCCTTCGACGTCACGTACTCAGCCATCCTCAAATCATTCTTGGGAAAGTCAAAGGTGATGCGCAGCAGCGGCTGGCCCCACGCATCTCGATAAGTGGGATCCAAATCCGCGTAGTTCTGCCGGGCTGCCTGGGAACTGCCGTGCAGGCTGAACATCACCGTGTGGTTGTAATGCTTCAGTACCGCTTGCTTCCACGCCTTACCCCAGCGGGATGTGCCGGGCGGTGTCGGATGATATTGAATCGGCCGACCGTTGGTGTTGACCGCACCGATGAAGGAGCCGCCGATGAATCCCAAGCCGCTGTGATCGAAATTGTCACCGGCGAAATCATTTATGAGCGTACCAGAGGCGCCGGATGCCATGAACGGATTGATGATGACATCCTCATCAAAGAACGAAGCCACGGTGCTCATCGTCTGGTATGCGTAATTGCGCCCCACCACGCCCTGCCCCGATGCGGGATCGTAGGGTTTGCCGATACCCGACAAAAGAAGCATCCGAATGTTGTTGATGGCGAAAGTACAGGTGATCACGAGAGCAGCAGGCTGTTCGAATTCCCGGCCTACCGCGTCGATGTAAGTGACGCCCGTGGCATGCTTCTTGGTGGAATCCAAATTGATGCGCTGAACCTGGCAGCCGGTGCGCAGCTCGAAATTGGGGTTCGCGAGCAGCACCGGCAGGAGCACCGTCTGCGGAACCGATTTCGCGTAATGCTCGCACGCGTAGCGCTCGCAGAATCCGCAGAATACGCAGGTGTTGAGCTTCAATCCCTCAGGATTGGTATAGGGCTCACTCAGGTTGGACGAGGGTTGCGGGAATGGGTGATAACCCATGCCGGAAGCGGCCTTGCGAAACAGTGCGCCCTGATAATGTTCCTTCTGCGGACGAGTCGGGTATTCGCGCGAGCGCGGCGATTCATGAGGGTCGCCACCGGCCTGGATCTGTCCCTTTATGTTGCCTGCCTTGCCGCTGGTTCCAAGCAAGTATTCGAACCGATCATAGTATGGTTCGAGTTCATCGTAGGTGACTCCCCAGTCCTGAATCGTCAGATCCGAGTCTAGAAAATTCCTGCCGTAACGCTCACGGGTGCGTGTGGCGAGCTGAAAATCGTTCGCATGAAAGCGGTAGGTTTGCCCGTTCCAGTGCACCATGGACCCGCCCAAACCCGTGCCTGGCAGAAACGACTCCCAACGGCGCACCGGCAGCGCCACCTGCGAGGCCTGGTTGCGAAACGAAACCGGCTCACGAGTATTGTCTTGCATCAACGCCTTGCGCACATCGAAGCGCAATTCATCGTGGATGCCGGGACTCTGAAATTCCGGAACGGTCGCCCGTGTCTGGCCGCGTTCGAGCCCCACCACTTTATAGCCGGCCGCCGCCAACTCTTTTGCAACCATCGTGCCGACCATGCCGACGCCGATTACCACGACGTCGACTTCCTTCAAACGCTGCACCATGGTGTCTCCCTATAGACTCGCCGGAATATCTGGATGCATGTGAACATGTCCGCGCCCATCTTCGGCGAGGCTCATGGGATCCCGCACGAATTTCACCCCGTGCTTGTCGATAGCCTCGTAGTAATCGGCGTACGCACCGGGGAAGCCGATCATGCGCCAGGCCACCATGTCCCTGTTGCCCCCATAGGCGGGATCGGCAAAGAAGCCTTCGATGCTCATCGCCAACAACATGTCGAAGAAAATGGCGGAGGGCACGCCATCCAAGTCGTGTCCTTCAGACTCCAAGGATTTCAGATACGCATCCTGCTGATCCGGGCTCATCTCATGAAACGGAGTATTTGCCGCACCCAATTGTCGATCGATTGCCCGCAGGCAGTTGCGAAATAGTTCTGCGGGCGTGAACGGTAGCTGGTAGCCCTGTTCTGGCGTGCCCGGCGCCCAAGGCCCGCTGCGGTAGAGTCGCTCACCGGCACCCCAGGCGCCGCCCAATTGCTTGTCAAGATAGTTCGGGACACCGGCGCCGAGCGCCCCCGCACCACTTTCGTCCGCCGGGATCAACCGCTCGCAGGCCGCTTCTATGAAAAGCACCTCCGCCGCATTGAAAAAGAGGTACGTCGGTCGATCCGCGACTGATATGTCGGGCGTCGCGGTACCGGCGGCATTGGCAGCGTTCTGTTTGGCAGGTTCGGTACCCTGCGCGGCGCCGAGCACCGCGGAGGTAGAAAGCACAGAGGCGGCTCCGACGGAGGTGACGAATGAACGACGCGTGACTCTCTGCGTGGCCAATTAAATGTCTCCTTTCCCTGACTCTCGACCCTGCAAGGGCCTTCGGTCACCAAGTCTAGGCGCATCCGATCTGACAGTGGTTCGCGCGGCGTTGCGTTTGTGTTCTGATTCGGTTCGCAAGAACAGGCGAGACTGCTCAATAGACCATGATGTGGAGACTTGGCTCAAGACCTCGCGCGAAGGTGCGTAGTGCGTACGAGCGTGGCCGGAATCCAGCGAACACTTTCGTCGTCGTTCCGCTAGGGGGCTGGCGATAGACGATTTCAGAACCAAAACGCAACTTCGAGAGAACGACTGTCAGCGCAAATGCGTGTAAGGTGCGTAACCGCAAAGCGTGAACGGGCTCCAAGCTGCCCCAGAGCTCGTAAATGCTGGAGGAACGCGAATTAGGTATTCTCATGAGCAAGCTCGATATTTCAATAGTTCTCAACGGGATCACCATGCGCCGTCTAATGTCTTTCATGACCGCCTCGCGTGCCTTAGTAACTGGCGTGCTTGCCGCTGCCGTTTTGATATTCGCCGCGCCCTCCGCGCCCGCCGCCGACGGCAAGATCACCGTCACCGACAAGTCTTTCGGCTGCATGACTCAGCTCACACCGGTGCGAGGATTCTTTGTCGGCAATTTGCTGGGTGACGAGCAAGGCACCCTCAAGGTGGCTCGCTCCAAAACCGGTGGCGTCTATCCCCCGGGTTCGGTGGTGCAGTTGGTGCCCACCGAGGTGATGGTCAAGCAGCCGGTCGGGTATAATGCGGTCACGCGGGATTGGGAGTTCTTCGAGCTGGATGTGTCCAAGAGCGGTTCAGTCATCCGTAAGCGCGGCTTTGCCGAGGTCGTCAACCGATTCGGTGGGAACTGCTTCGGCTGCCACATCAAGGCCCATTCGGAGTGGGACATGATCTGCGAGACCACGCATGGTTGCGATCCAATCCCGTTGACGCCGGCGATGCTCAAGGCGCTGCAGGACACCGATCCACGTTGCGCGGGTTCAGATAAAGTGTCTGCGGCGGATGCCGCGGCTCTGAAGGCGCTGGCCGAAGTGCAGAAGCATCCGCCACCGCAGTAGGCACCTCGCCGCCTGCGTCCCTCGCCTAGGATGCAGTCGATGCGTGAAACCTTAGCTTATGGTTGCTTGCGGACGCGAAGCGCACCAATTTGCACGAATCCGTAAGCACCCCCGATTTGCACCGGAATGGGATGCTCTCGTGTGAATGTCCCCTCCTTGAATGGACGTTCGATTTCCAAGGCTGGCAACTCAGCAAATTCGGGGGGCGGCTCCGATTCTTTCTTTAGCAAGCTTCTCACCGCTGCAGTGTTGGCTTGCGGAGCGACGCTGCCCGCCGTAATAGGCGTCTGTCTTGGTCGCGAAAATGTTGGATACGTCGCCTCCTTCGGAGCGTATCTCGTCACCATCACGCATGCGGACCTGCCGATCGAGGGCCGGGCGCCACGGCTCGCAAGTACGATTTTCATGCTCTGCGTCGGGGCGATAGCCGGCGCCTCGGCCGGCCAGCGTGTGTGGATATTCCTTCCCCTGGCAGCGATCGGCGCCTCATGGCAGGCTTGGACGGAGATTGCCGATACAGGTCTTAAGTTTCCAGCGGCGATCGCCGTTCTGACGTTACTTGTGTCGACCGCGAACGACTCGTCGAACATCTCCATAGGGACATACGGTGCCGCGTTCGCCGGCGGAGCGATCTGGCAGGGGCTGGTTCAGTATATCGCGGCTCGTCCGAGCGACAAGCCGCCGGCGAGTCTCGCGAGTGATCTCGAGGCGCTCATTTTCAGCTTAGCCAGGGCCCGACAATTCATCGCCACGATGGCGACGCTGGGCGCGGCAGGCGGAGCAATCGCATCATCGCTGGCTCTGCCGCACGCCGCTTGGCTGTTGACGACCGCGTTGCGGGTCATGAAGCCTTCGCAAGTGGAGACACGTCTCCGACTGAAGCATCGGTTCATTGGTACGTCGGCGGGCGCGCTCGTTTCTGCCGGTCTGCTTGGTCGGGAGATTCCGCCGCTGCTGTATGCGGGACTTTTCGGCATCATGCTGACCGCCATGCAGTTGGTTGGGGCCCGACGCTATGCCGTGTGGACATTCTGGCTTACTGTCATTGCCCTCGATCTCGGCCAACGAACCCACGAAGTCGGCTGGCAAGTCGCGGAATATCGGCTGCTATTGACGATCGGTGGCCTTGCTCTCGCCAGAGTCTTCAGTGTCCGCTTGCCATAAATGCCGACTCGCAAACGGTATCGGGACCAAACCGTAACTTCGAGAGAACGACCTCCGGCGCGAATGCGCGTAAGGTCGCGATCGTGCTTCCTGTGATGGATTCAAGCATTCCCCGGCAGGAACTCGAAACATTCACGCGAAGCTCGCGAAAAGATGTCCTTGTTCGCCAACTACGCATGGCAACGTCGATGCGAAGTTGACCGCTCAGGGCCGTTAGGAGAGTACTCATGGCAACCGATGCGAAGTGTCCTTTCACCGACGGAACCCGCGGCAAGAAAAATCGCGACTGGTGGCCGGGTCAGCTCGATGTCCAGGTGCTGGGCCAGCACGGGCCGCTTTCCAATCCGATGGGCACCGGGTTCGACTATCGCAAGGAATTCAAGACCCTCGACCTGCAGGCCGTGATCAAAGATCTACATGCATTGATGACTGACTCGCAGGACTGGTGGCCGGCGGACTTTGGCCACTATGGTGGTCTGTTCATCCGCTTGGCATGGCACAGTGCGGGCACGTATCGCGTTGCGGACGGCCGTGGCGGCGCCGGCGGTCGGGTGGATACCTGGGAACCTGAAGAGGTCTACCGGGGTCCCGAGGGGAGTTGGCTGGCCGACGAGCGGCACAGCGGCGAGCGGGAGCTGCGACAGCCGCTCGGCACGGTACAAATGGGCCTCATCTACGTCAATCCGGAGGGGCCCAACGGCAAGCCGGATCCGGAAGCCGCCGCTCGCGACATCCGCGAGACCTTCGCTCGCATGGCGATGAATGACGAGGAGACGGTCGCGCTCATTGCCGGCGGACACAGTTTCGGCAAGACCCACGGCGCCAGCGACCCTTCTTTTCTGGGGCCGGAGCCCGAGGGAGCGCGCATCGAGGATCAGGACTCGGATGGCGCAGCAAGCACGGTGCCGGCGTGGGTCCGGACACCATCACCGGAGGTCCGGAAGTTACCTGGTCGCAGACGCCGACCCGGTGGAGCACTCATTTCTTCGACAACCTCTTCAAGTACGAATGGGAATTGACCAAGAGTCCGGCGGGCGCACAACAATGGGCTTCGGCGTCCACCTTCCGAGGCTCCGACAAGCGCGGCGGAGCGAACGGCGCGCGGATTCGCCTGTCGCCTCAAAAAGATTGGCAGGTCAATGAGCCTGCCCGGCTCCAGAAGGTGCTCGAGCGCCTCGACGCGATTCGCGAGGAGTTCGACAGTTCGGCTACCGGCGGCAAGAGAGTTTCTCTGGCGGACCTGATCGTCCTCGGCGGCTGCGCAGCCGTAGAAAGGGCCGCCAAAGACGCCGGAACCCACGTCACGGTTGCTCGACATGCGTACGGAATGGCAGCCCGCAGCATCCGGTGAGACATACGAAGGCCGCGATCGCCGGAGCAAAGAGCTCAAATGGACCGCGACCCGCGTCGATCTGATCTTCGGCTCCCACTCGCAGCTGCGCGCGCTGGCCGAGGTCTATGGTTGCGCGGACTCCCAAGAGAAGTTCGTGAAGGATTTTGCGGCCGCATGGACTAAGGTGATGAATCTCGACCGATTCGATGTGATCTAGCGCCGGGCATCAGGACCAAAACGCAACTTGAAAAGAACGACCTCCGGCACGAATGCGCGTAAAGTCCTGATCGCAGGTCTCTCCGAGCTCCGCAAAAGGAAGCCCTTGAATGCTGACGGAGAAGGTTCTCTACCGCGCTCAGGTCAAGGCAACGGTCGGCCGGGACACCCGTGCGGTGTCCTCTGACGGGGTACTCGACTTGACAGTGACGAGGCCGCGTGAGCTCGGCGGCGCCAACGGCCCAGGGACTACGTCCGAACAGCTATTCGCGGCCAGCTATGCGGCCAGCTTCCTGGAAGTCATGAGGCTCGTTGCCGGACGCGAAAGCGTTACCCTCCCAAGGAACACTGAGGTTGAAGCTAGTGTCGGTGTGGGACCGACACCGCGGGGATTCGGGATTGAGGTGGAGCTCCGGATTTGCCTCCCAGGCCTTCCCCGCGCCGAGGCCGATTTGCTCGTCGAGAAGTCGCACGCGCTCTGTCCGTACTCGAACGCCATACGCGGCAACGTCTCGGTGCGACTAGTGTTCGCCTGAAACGAGCCGCGTACGGTTAGCTCAGATCGTTCGCCGGGCCGCGGCTACGCACCCCGGCTGAGGATCCGGGCTACCGCGGGCGCCGACAGGAAGGCCTTTCGCAGCGGCTCTTGTTGCGGCAATGAATTCGCCAACCGCAGAATCGTGGTGCAGCTCTGGTCGCGCTGGAAACGGGCGGCTTCAAGATTCCCCAATTCTTCCTCGATGGTTGCCGCTGTCGCGTGGACTTGCCAAGCAGCCAACGGCACCTCGAAACCCTGCACCGCGTGGATCGCATTGCCGATGCACTCACGCGCGCGGACCTTGTCACGGCTTTCCAGAGCAACCCGCGCGTTGGTCTCCCAGGCGAGCGCCTGCCAGGTGCACTCTGGGGTGGCGAGCGCCATCTCGAGAAACCGCTCAGCCTCCTGCCGAGCCCCAGCGCGATCATCCAGCGCAATGCACAATTCAGTCATGCCGGCCGCCAACGGCATGCGCCAGTACCAGTCGAAAAACCTCGTCTGGCGGTCCATGTCGCTCGCCGCCGCCGAGAAGTTTTCGTGTGCGCGCGCATGGTCGCCCAAAGCAGCGAAGGCGGTACCTGACAGAATCAGCGCTCTGCGGAGCTGTCCTTGATAATGAGCGGCTCGAAGCGCCCCCTGTCGCAGCAGTGTCAGCGGCGGCTGGCAAATCCTAATGACGCTCGCGAAGTCCTGGGCGTGAAGATGCAACCAGGCTTCATGGACCTGCAACCATAGGATGTTGTTCTCGTTGGCGTTCTTCTGCGCCTGAGCCATTGCTGCGGCGATCTCCTTGACCGCCGCCCCCCACTCTCCGAGGAAGCTCAGGCTGAGCAACGCCAGGGCGTCGGCTCTGTGATATTCGATTCTCAGATTGGGGTTGGCCCCGGGCTTGAACGCCTCCGCGCGGAATTTGAGCGCGAGCCGGCGCGCCTCGCGGTATTCTCCGGATAGAAGTCGAATATGACAGTCGTCCAGCCGATTCAGCGCTGGGATGGCGATGTCTTGTCTCGTACGGAGCTCCGCGAGACCTTCCTGGAACTCGAGTCCATTCTGACTGTTCCAGTCACTTACCGACAGACGTCGGAAGCTACAGATCGCGTGCGTATGCCGGCGCAGGATCGGGTCTTGCCCGTTACTCAGTTGCAACGCCCGCTGTGCGGCTTCCACGCAGCGCTCCGCGCTGATCAACGAGAAGAAATAGGACAGATCGAGCAGCGCACGCACTTGCATATCGATTAGACCGTGGTGGGCCGCTCGAGCAGCCAAGGTCTCGTAGGTTTCGATGGCGCGCATATCGAAAACCGCCATACGATGCGCGGCGAGTGTGGCGAGCAACTGCAATTCCGTCCGTGCAGGCCGCGCCTCTGGCAGCTGGCCTATCAGCTCCAGGGCTCGTACGAGCATTGAATCGGCTTGCCGGTGAGCACAGCGGTTTCCTGCGATTTCTGCCGCCCGCTGCAAATATTCAATCGCGCGCGGCCAGTCGCCAGCCTGCTCGAAGTGGTACGCCAACTCGGGCACAACGTCCTCGATCCGCTGCGCGTACAGCGCGGCGAGACGCTCCCCGATCTGATGATGAAGCCTGGCTCTGCGTCCCGGCGACTGCCGGTCATAGAGAACCTGCCGGTACACCCCATGCACGAATTCGTAGCGCTCGGTCACACTGCCGTCGGGATGAGACTGAGTGCCCGCCCATTTGACGATGTGATGCCGGCGAGACAGCTCCTCGTAGAGATCTTCCAGACTGCGTGCATCCATGTCCGCTACCGAGCCGATCAGGCTGGCAGAGAACGACGCGCCTGCGATACCCGCCAGCTCCAACGCGTTCTGCTCCTGGGGGGACAGTCGTTTGAGCTCCGCCTCGATCATACGGCGTAAATCATCCGGCACTTGGAATTCGATTTGCGCTAAGGGCACGTGCAGTTGCCATTCGCCGTTCGCGCGGGTGAGCAGGCCCAGCTTCGCCATGTGCTCGAGAGCCGTCACCATGAAAAGAGGATTGCCTTCCGTATGCCGGTGCACGAGCGCGGATAGGCCTTGTGGCGGACGGCTTGCGGGAGACTGGACAACCAGATATTCCTCCACTTCAGCCTCGCTCAACGAGCTCAAAGCGATCTCTCGGCACAAACGATGGACCAGCAGATCCCGCAAGACTGCCTTTAGGCCGTGCCCGGATGGATCCAATTCCAACGGCCGGCAGGTGGCGAGGAAAATCAGTTTTGCCGGACGGCGGCGCCGTGCCAGCGCCGAAATCAGATCTACCGTG
>Ga0208193_1001095_pt1 | contig 12334 bp, 9 predicted proteins | sample June2015DPH_17_2_FD_184716 | JGI IMG/M metagenome (GOLD analysis project Ga0208193, IMG submission 184716) | Peatland microbial communities from SPRUCE experiment site at the Marcell Experimental Forest, Minnesota, USA - June2015DPH_17_10... | ecosystem: Environmental > Terrestrial > Soil >...
TTTGATGGTGATCCCCTGCTGGGTAACCTGCGATGGGAGTTGTGGTGTGGCCAGAGAGACACGATTCTGCACGTCGACCTGGGCCAGATCCGGGCTCCTGTCGAGCGAGAAGGTCACCGTCAGGGAGTATTGGCCGGTATTGGTGCTCGAAGAGGCCATGTACATCATGCCCTGCGCGCCATTGACCTGTTGTTCAATCGGTGTAGCGATCGAGTCCTGGACCTGTTGCGCGGTTGCGCCGGGGTAAGTGGCTGAGACCTGGATCGTCGGCGGAGTCATCTGCGGAAATTCGGCGATGGGCAAGGTGCCCAGAGCCAGCAGTCCGCCGATCAGGATTACGATCGAAAGAACGCATGCAAAGATAGGCCGGTCGATGAAGAAGTTCGAGAACATGGCTAGTTCTCCGGCTTTGTCGCGGCTGAGCCTTTGGCCGGAGATGGTTGCGGCGGAGCCGGTGTCTTCGAGCCGGCCTCCCCGTCCTCGTCGGTGGGGACCGTGAGCGCCGGCCCTTGCTGCACCTGGACTTGAACTCCGGCCTGGACCTTTTGAATACCATCAACGACCACTCGATCTCCCGGCTGCAGTCCGGAATTGACGATCTCGAGATTCGATACCGTCACGCCGGTTGTCACCGTGCGTTGCTCGACCTTGTTATCCGGCCCCACCACAAACACCGATTGCGTTCCCTGCAACTGTTGAATGGCACCCAGCGGGACAAGCAGAGCGTTCACCGCATCCCTGGCCACAAACCGCACGCGCGCGAACAGGCCGGGCTTCAATACGCCCCCGGGATTTGGAAACGTCGCTCGTATCGATAGCGTGCCCGTGGTCGTGCTTACCGTAGGAGCCACCATGTCAACGGTCCCGGTATGGCCATAGACCGTGCCATCGCCAAGGATCAACTGGATCGGGTGAGTCTGCTTCGGCTGCTGGCGCCGGCGCTTTACATAGGACAGGTAATCGCCCTGACTGATCGCGAACGTCACATACATCGGCGAGATGCTGTAGATGGTATCCATCAGCGTGGCGCCGCTCTGGATCAGGTCTCCAACCTTGACCAACGACGTCCCGATGCTGCCCGCCATGGGAGCGGAGATGCGGGTGTAATTGAGATTGAGTTGGGCAGCATCCACTTGCGCCTGTGCCGATTGCACCTGTGCCTGATTTTCTTTTGCGGTAGCGACGGCGCTGTCAAGCTGCTGCTGGCTGACGGCATGCTGCTTGGTCAGCGGCGTATAGCGGTCCACAATCTTCTGCGCGTTGTTGACGGTTTCCTGTTGTACCTCGAGCATTCCCTTGGCTTCCTGAAGACTGGCCTGATAAGGCTTGGGATCGATCACAAAGAGCGGCTGTCCTTTTCGAACGATCGAGCCCTCTTTAAATGCAATACTCTCAAGAAGTCCCTGCACCTGGGAATGAATCTCCACCACGTTTACCGCCTCGGTTTCGCCGACATATTCGCTATAGATAGGAACTGTCTGCGGTTCGACGGTACCGACGATGACGGTGGGCGGGGGAGGGGTCTGACTCTGCTTGCCTTTACTGCCGTCACATGCCACAGTCATCGACAGTGATCCCAGCAACAGCAGCGCAATCCATTGAGAAGACATATTCCGTGGCGCGCTGGAGAGCAGGCGATGGCTCTCTGGCCGGAGTTTAACGGATTTACATCTGCCTTTACGCTGCCATGCGTGGCCCGGGATGATCGGCATCCTGACTCTCAACGAACGGTATTCGTATTCTGCTATGGAAATGTGGCGGCACTCGTAATTATTACGATGCTGGTTCGAACCGGTGGGTGGCCAGCGTGTTTTAAGATTCTTGCCTGTGGCGTGTCGATACGGCTCTAGAGATTTGGCGTCAATTGACCGATCGACCTCAATCGGCATCGGGTCGGCAGGACTGCAAACAGTGCCAGAGGATCTTCAATGACAGCGACTGTGGACGTGCCCCCTTCAGGTCGATTTGAGACCGCGCTGCCAAGATGATCTCAACCCTCTACGCCGGCGTGACGAGCGACTGCGCTCTTTAGGAGACTGTTTTCGATGATGAGCCGATCAGTGCAGGGCCATCGTTGTTGCAGCCGACGAGAGCGGTTCCGGGATAGGACGGATTCGTTTTCGTCAAACTCCGAACGCATCTGCCCGAACCTTTAACCGTTTCCTTCAGGAGTCAGTTGCGCCTTTCTGCATCCAGAAAAGAAGCCGGCTCAGACGTGGCCGCCACGAAGAGCTTCGGAAAAGGTTCTCAACCTCATGGATGACAAAACGCTGAGCAACTCTCTGGTCTGATCCCAAACAGCCTCTGGCGCCTTGTCATAGAACTCAGCTCGCTGAACCCGCCAGTCCATGCTCTTGATATGGTCAGTGAGCACACACACCTCCCGGCCCTTGACAGGAATGCGAAAGATGGACGCGATACCGGATCCCCCGTCGCTCTCATCCTTGAGTGTCGGGGGGACGGAAAGTGCCTGGCAACAATCTTCCTGTGGAATCCGCAGAAGCCGCTCGTGCTCGGTCCATAGGCAGTCAAATCTTTCGACGATGAGAACAGAGCGCTCTCCGTATTGGGCGATTCGCACTTTGGCCGCTGGCAGGTCAAAAAACTCCAACAGCTTCAGACAGAGAAATTCGTTTCAACGCTGTGCGTGAGAACGAGTCCGTTGAAAAGCCGCCCGATCGAGGGCTTCAGAATATGTTTTATGGCCGTGGTCCTGTTTCGAGTGCCGCGAGGGCATCATACAGGGTTCCCAGCTTTGTATCCGTTGCGGAGTTCTCCAGTGCGGAAATCGTTGCCTGGCGCAAATGAATGCGGGCTGCCAGAGTTTGCTGAGACACTCCGAGCTTTTTTCTCTGTCGGCGAAGGGCACTGCCGAGCAGCTTGGGCGTGCGCGCGATCTGCTCCCGCGGAAACCACCATAGCGAATAATCCAGAGGATGATCCGCACCGAACCCGGTGCGCGGTGCGATTAAACTGTTCGGACTGGATATGTTGCTGAATCTGCTGGCGGCGGCGGCCCTGCAAGGGAAGGCGACGGTGTGGGTTGGCTGGCAGAAAATCGCCTCGAATCCACCTTTAGTACACTGGAAGGTTCCCCAATCGGCAGGTTGGGCGTCCCAGGAGGCCCCGTGGCATCAGCAGTTCTATCCTCACATCCAACCCAGTCGCGCCCCGGACGCTTCGGTGTCTACGGCGGGCGATATGTGCCCGAGACGTTGATGGCGGCGCTGGTCGAACTGGAGCAGGAGTACGATCGCGCCAAGGCCGATGCCGCGTTTCAGTCCGAGTTGGCCGGCCTGCTCAAGGACTACGCCGGCCGCCCCACGCCGCTCTACTTTGCCAGGCGGCTCACCGAGCAGTTAGGCGGGGCAAAGATCTATCTCAAGCGCGAAGACCTGCTGCACACCGGCGCGCACAAGATCAACAATGCGCTCGGCCAGGGTCTGCTGGCAAAGCGCATGGGCAAGAAACGCATCATCGCCGAGACCGGCGCCGGCCAGCACGGCGTGGCAACCGCAACGGTTTGCGCGCTGCTGGGTCTTGAGTGCGTCATCTATATGGGCGAAGTGGACATGGCCCGGCAGGAACTGAATGTGCTGCGCATGCGCCTGCTGGGCGCTGAAGTCCAGAGCGTGTCTGCCGGATCGAAGACCCTCAAAGACGCCATCAGCGAGGCCATGCGCGACTGGGTCACCAACGTCCGCACCACCTATTACCTGCTGGGCAGCGCCCTCGGCGCGCATCCTTACCCGACCATGGTGCGTGACTTCCACCGCTGCATCAGCATGGAGATGAAGCAGCAGATTCTCGAAAAAGAAGGCCGCCTGCCCACGGCTGTCATTGCTTGCGTCGGCGGCGGCTCGAACGCCATCGGCGCCTTCTACGAGTTCCTTCCCGACACTCAAGTCCGTCTGATCGGCGTCGAAGCCGGCGGCCGCTCGACGGCCCTCGGCGATCACGCGGTGCGCTTCGCCGGTGGTTCGCCGGGCGTGCTGCAGGGGACTTTTTCTTACGTTCTCCAGGATGAAAACGGCCAGATCGCGCTCACCCATTCGGTCTCCGCGGGATTGGACTATGCCTCGATCGGCCCCGAGCACGCCGCACTTCATGACTCCGGCCGCGCCCAGTACGTCTCGCAAGATGATACGGCGGCGCTCGACGCGGTGGTCCAACTGGCCCGCAGCGAGGGGATTCTGCCGGCGCTCGAGAGCGCGCACGCAGTGGCCGAGGCGCTCAAGCTTGCTCCCGCGCTCGCTGCCCATGACATACTGGTGGTGAACCTCTCTGGCCGCGGCGACAAGGATATGGGCATTCTGGCGCGCGAGTTGAAGCTCCAGGGAGTTTAGATTCCCATGGCGCTTCGCTTTGACCGCAAACCCGGACTGGTCGTCTACCTCACGGCCGGCGACCCCAGCCTCGAGGCCACCCAGGCGATTGCCCTTGAGGCCATCGACGCCGGTGCCGATGTAATTGAGCTGGGCGTGCCCTTCAGCGATCCGCTGGCCGACGGGCCGATCATCCAGCGCGCCAGTGAACGCGCTGTCGCCCGCGGAACACGGCTTGCCGATGTGCTCAAGCTGGCCGCCGGGATTCGCGGGGCCCGCCCCGCTGCCGGCCTGATCATCTTCAGCTATCTCAACCCCATTCTGCGCTATGGGCTGCATCGGTTTGCCGACGACGCCGCCGCGGCCGGAGCTGACGGCGTGCTGGTCACTGACCTGATCGTCGAAGAGGCCGGTGAGTACCTGGCCGAGATGAAGCGCGTTCATCTTGCGCCGGTTTTTCTCGCCGCGCCCACCAGCCCCGATGCCCGCCTGGAAGCCATCGCCACGCACTCCGCGGGCTTCGTCTACGCCATCTCCCGGGTCGGCATTACCGGCACGCGCGACAGTCTCGCCACCGACGCACAATCGCTGGTCGCCCGCATCCGGCGATGGACCAAGCTGCCGGTAGCCGTCGGTTTTGGTATCTCCAACAGCGAACATGTCGCCCAGGTGGCGGAGTTCGCGGATGCAGCGGTCATCGGCAGCGCGATTGTGGAGTTGATTGAACGCTCCACAGCGGAGACAGCGCCTGCCGCGGTGGCCCGATTTATCAAGGGCCTGCATCTGCCCGAAGCAGCGCTGGCCCGGTAACAGATCCCCCCGCAGGCAGCTCCTCGTTTGGCATCGGGAGCCGCATGATCAGAACCAACTCCTGCTTCCGCGCACGCCGGTCGAGGGCCTCCCAGCAACCGAGGCGCCGCACCCGGAAAGCAGAAATCGCGGAGAGCATTGCGAGGAATCGAATGACGCTGGAAGAATTGCGCAATCAGATCGATGTACTTGACCGGCAGCTGGTGGAGCTGCTCAGCGAGCGGGCACGCGCCGCGCAGATGATTGGCCACCTGAAGGCCGCGACCCAGTTGCCGGTCTATGAGCCGTCGCGCGAAAAGGTGATCTATTCCAATGTGCGCGCGGCCAACAAGGGCCCCTTGCCGGACATCGAGCTGACCCATATCTACGAGCGCATTATCGACGTGATGCGGGCTCTGCAGCGGGACGAGTTGGCCTCGGAGAGGAACGCCCAGGCACACAGTGCGGGCAAGGAACAGGCGCCTCAGACGCCGGAGACAGGGAACAGGCAATGATCGTAGCCATGCAGGAAAAGGCCACCGAAGAGCAGATCGATCTAGTGATCGATCAGATGGTGGAAGCCGGAGTCAATGTTCATCGCACCACAGGCGCCACGCAAACCATTCTTGCCGGAGTCGGCCCCACGGCGGGCGTGGATCTAGGCAAGTTTGAACTGCTGTCGGGCGTACTCTACGTGCACCGCATCACCGCACCCTACAAGCTGGCCGGCCGCGCATTTCGGCCCCAGGGCACGGTGGTCGAGTTTCCCAACGGCGCCCAGATCGGCGGCCAGCAGGTGGCCATCATCGCCGGCCCCTGCGCCATTGAAGACCCTGAGCAGATCTACGCCATTGCCGCCTGCGTCAAGGCCGCAGGCGGCGGCTTCATGCGCGGCGGGGCCTTCAAGCCGCGCAGTTCGCCCTACGCGTTTCAAGGCCTGGGCATTGCCGGCCTCAAGCTGATGCACGAAGCCGCCCAGGCCCATGGCCTGCTTACGGTAAGCGAGGTGATGGAAATCTCCCAGATCGACGCCATGCTGCCGTATGTAGACTGCTTCCAGGTGGGCGCGCGCAACATGCAGAACTTCAACCTGCTCAGGGAGCTGGGCCAGGTGCGCAAGCCGATCCTGCTCAAGCGCGGCATAGCGGCCACCGTGGAAGAGCTCCTGCTCTCCAGCGAGTACATCCTCTCCGGCGGCAACTACGACGTAATTCTCTGCGAGCGCGGCATCCGCACCTATGAAACCTCGACGCGCAATACGATGGACATTTCGGCCATCCCGGTCGTGAAGAAGCTGTCGCATCTGCCCATCACCGGCGACCCGTCGCACGGCACCGGCCGCCGCGACATGGTTCCGGCCATGGCCAAGGCCGCGGTTGCCGCGGGCGCAGATGCGATTCTGGTCGAGATTCACCCCAACGCCGACAAGGCTGCCTCGGATGCGGCGCAGACGTTGTTCCACGACCAGTTCGAACAGCTTGTCCGCGAGCTGAGGGTGATTGCTTCGGCAGTAGGACGGACGCTCTAATTGATCGCCTTCGACGGTCTGCATCCCTCCTTTGGGCTTGCTCTCGAATCAAATGGAGGATCGGGAGAACCTCGCCTGGCCGGGTGCGCTCGGACGGAGACGATCGGGTTCGGAGCTCGACTCCGGCCGAAAGCTCGATATGCTTCTGCGGCCGTCAAGGTCGATGACACTCGCTCTCCTTCTCTTTGCGCCTGGCGGTGTCCGGCTCGTCGCAGGCTGGCCCTCAACGGATGAGTCAAAGCGGACAGGGAGGGGTCGAAACAGGTGTCGAAACAGGTGTCGAGGCGGGAAGGCACAACGGGGGGCACGCTGGTTCGCGTCGAGCAGGGCAGGAGCCCGAGCTGGGAATTGCCTTCCCGCGTGAATCGCGCCCCGATCCCGGGGGGACCGGGGCACATGCAGGATGGCACTCGGTCGGCGAGGATCGAAGCAAGATACGCCCGCTCCTGTCTGCTGTGATCCCGGGCAAACCGGCTCAGGCCCCGCGAAATGACTTTGGGGCTCCTAGCCGCGGAAGGATCTTTCCTGTCATCTGGATGGTCCCCTGCGGACTTGGGCTGATCGAGTGCAACTTCCTCTTCAACCCGGCCCTGGCGAGTTGAAGAGGAAATTGCAGGCAGCGAAGGAAGACAAGCCCCCCGGGGGGGGAGAATCGGTGTTCCTTTCTCTCCTTCCCCGGGGAGGGATTGTGATCTCCATCGATTCACGCCGGACAGGATCGAGTAGGCTGAAAGAAAGCAATGATTGAGCGCATCGCCATCTTCGGCACCGGCCTGCTGGGCACATCGGCGGCCCTGGCGCTACGCGCGGCTGGCTTCGCGGGCGAAATCCTCGGCTGGGATCGCGATGAGCAGCAAGCCGAGACCGCGCTCTCGATGGGAGCGATTACTTCGGTTGCCCGAGACCCGTTCGAGGCCGCGCCTGCCAGCCAGGTCGTGCTGCTCGCCGTTCCCGTCTACGCCACCCTCGATTGGATGGAGAAGCTGGCACCCCTGGTTGGCCCTCAGCATCTGCTCACCGATGTGGGCAGCACCAAGGCCGAGATCAGCACCCGGGCAGGCCATCTGTTCAACAGCCCGGAACGCGCCGGGTTCCTGCCCGGCCACCCCATGGCAGGCAAGGAGCGCGGCGGCGCAGCACTGGGAGATGGCGAACTTTTTCAGGGCGCCGTTTGGCTGTTTACCGATGATCCCGCCTGGCAGCGCTCGCCGGCTTCTTTAGCGCTGGCCAGCGACTGGCGGAAGCTGGTCGTCCAGATGGGCGCAAAGACCATCGATATTGACCCCGTACGCCACGACAAGCTTGTCGGTTGGGTCAGTCATCTGCCCCAGTTTGTGGCCACCGCCTTGAGCGCTTTGCTCCAAGAAGAAGTGGGCGAAGCCCCCGAGCTCAAAGACGTGGGTGGTCGCGCATTGCGCGAGATGACGCGCCTCGGAGCCAGCCCGTACTCGATGTGGCGCGACATCGCGCTCACCAATTCCGAGCCCGTCCGGGCAGCTCTTTTCGCGCTCGAGCAGCGCCTGGCCTACCTTCGTGAAAACCTGCGCACACCAGCCTTGCGCGACGAGTTCGAGCAGGCCAATCGCTTTCGCCGGGAGTGAGCAAAAACCGGCCAGATGCCGGCGCACAGTGAGATGGAAGAGCCCCTGAAAGCTGCGTGCCTGTCATCCACTTTTTTTCCACAGGTGCCAGACCGAGCCTCAGGCTGGGGCCAGAGGCGGCCGGGGTCCGGATCGATCTCCCCCCGGGCGGCCTATTCGGCGGCCGGCATCGGTTCGATCACCTCTCTGCTGGGATCGAGCGTGTGGAAGCCTTCCGCCCTGGCTGCCTCCAGCAGCTGCGGCGAGGCAGAAACAAAAATAATTTCGGTGTTCTGAAACATGTCCCGGGCCACCAGCGCCGCGGCCAGTTGCAGGGTGTCCGGCCAGCGCAGTGTGGTGCGGTCCAGCAGCTGCCGGGCGGCTTCGAGCACGGCCGGGTTCAAGGGCTCCTGCACCATGCGCGCCGCTTCCAGGCGAAGAATGTCGAGCGCGGCCGCGGCATTTTCCGGCGTGATGGCTCCGGCCCGCTCCCGCCGGCGAACCGCAGCGTAGACCTCAAGCGGTGTGGAGGCAGAGATCAGCTTGCGATTGTCCTCCACTGCTTCCATCAGCCGGATTAATGCGTCCGTACCTTGCTCCTGAACGAACAACTTGGCGAAGGCCGTGGACTCGAGGAAGTAGCAGCTCAAAGATTCCCCCGTTCCTCTTCAATGGCCTCGGCAATCGAATCGCCATGCACGGCAACCGGATGAAAGCGCTGCGCCTCATCGGGGATGCCGGCCTCGGTCCGATTGAGGCGGATCGTGGTGGTTGGATACGCAGGGGTTTTGGGGTTGGCGATCTTGCTGGTCAGCACTACGCCGCGCTGGATGGCCTCGGCCAATACCGCCTGACGCGACTCCGGATGCTGATTCCAGCGGAAAGCCTTGCGCGGCAAAAACGAATCGCGAAACCATTTGAGCGCGATAAAAGCGTGGCCGCCGCGTTCGGCTTCGGCCAGCGCCGCGCACAACTCCTTCACGCGCGCGTCCAGATCGGCAGGGATCACCGCTTCCTGCCCATCATCGTCATCATCATCATAGCCGTGATCGAGCACTCCACGGGCCGCACGCGATATCCTCGGGGCCCCATCGACGTCGTCAATGCGCTCGAAATAGATGCGGACTTCGTCTTCTTCCGGCGACCAGCTCTCGGCGGTCGCATTGCGCCGTTTACTGCGGCCGTTCTCACTACAAAGCTCGACGATGGCCTGATAGCCCGGAGGAGCCAGGAAATGCAGCGCCCGGGCCAGGCCGGGGTCCGCCGCAAAACCAAGCTCGTTAAGGGCTTCCTCTACAATTTCCTCCGCGTCAGGGATGCTGAGATTGCTGACATCTACGCTGTTTTGAACAGCTCTCATCGTTTTCATCTTCTTCTCCGTAGGACGCAACTCCCAGCACCCCTCGCAACGCTGTCTTCACCAGCCCCCGGGGCCAAAGGTCGAAGATTAAGCGCGCGTTGCGGACAAAGTGAGCAGACTCGCTTCTAAGTTGTTTTCCGTTCCTCGACCTTTTCTGTGATTAGACGGATTTATTCCAGGTACGTCCGAGGGGTACCCGGCAATAATCAAAATGAATAGGACTGGTGGTGATTCTCATTGCCTGCAAGGTGACCGATGGCGATTTGTTGGTTCTTTAACAAATATGGCCCATCTACCACTGGTCTTTTGCCCTGCCGATGTGCAAGAAGCACCTTAAACTAATCCCCGGCTCGTTGCTATACACCCCTCAGTTTACCTGATTATGAAACTCCCGTATTTTTGTTGACGAAGCAGCCGCGAGCCAAGACGCGTCATTTTAACGCCGTTTTGAAATTAAAGTTCTCCCCGGCGAAACTTTCTCCCCGGGCTGGAAGTTCGTACAATGAATTCTATGCGTCGCTACCTGCCGCTCTTGCTATTCTGGTGTTTTTCTCCCATAGGATTGCGCGCCGATGCCCCGGCCTTCGATCTGGCCGGACCGAAAGTCGACGTGCACATCAAACGGGGAGCGATTACCCTGCCGGTCAGCCAGGTGCCCAATCTGCTCGCCGGCGACCGCATCTGGGTCCATCCTGACCTGCCCGAGAGCCAGTCAACTCATTTCGTACTCATTGTTGCCTTCCTGCGCGGAGCCACCAACCCGCCCCCGGCCGAGTGGTTTACGCGCGTCGAAACCTGGAACAAGCAGGTGCGCGACGAAGGTGTTTTTGTCACGGTTCCCGCCGAAGCACAGCAGGCGCTCATTTTTCTTGCCCCCGAAACGGGCGGCGATTTCAACACCCTGCGCGCTGCTGTCCGCGGGCGCCCCGGCGCCTTTGTGCGCGCCACCCAGGACCTGCAGGCCGCCAGTTTTGACCGCATGCGCCTTGATGCCTACCTGGCCGAGGTCAAGGCCACATCGCTGACCGATGCCAAACTGCTCAAAGAGCGTGCCGAGAACCTGGCCCGCACCCTGAGCCTCAAAGTCGACCAGCAATGCTTTGACAAGCCCACCGACCAGCAGGCCCCCTGCCTCACGCAGCAAACCGACGGCCTGGTCCTTGATGACGCCAACACCCAGTCGCTGGTCACGCAGCTGGCCAACGGGGCCACCGGCGACCTGATGAATCAGCTCAGTTATTCCACGCTGGTCGGCGGCGGAACCTTCAGTCCCTACGTGGGCGCAATTCTGGATACAGCCAGAATTCTCTCCTCTCTCCACACCGCCCATTTTCAGTACATCCCGGCGCTGGCGCTCCCCAGCAGGGACACGCTCAACCTCCGACTCAACACTCCTCCGTCCTTTCGCGACCCAAAGTCAGTCGTTGTAGTGGCCCTGCCGCCCGTAGGTCCGACCCACACTCCGCCCCTGCGTCCGGTCGATCCCGACGAGAAGTTCTGCGCGTCCAAGCCCGGCCTGGTGCTGCCCGTCGATGGAGCGCCGATCGTCTTCTCCACCCAGTTGGCCTACGGCCTGACCCTGCATCTGGTGCCCGACCCCGGCGGCAAGGGCGCTCCGTCCAGCGCCCCGATCGATCTTCCCGTCACCGCCAGCCCGGCCGACGGTGGTCTTGTGCCCTCCGGTTCCATGCCCGCCTTGTCCGCAGGAGGCTTCACCGCCATGCTGCGCGGCAAGTGGGGCTTCGACGATTGGGAGGGACCCCATTTTCATCTCCGCGCCCCTCAAGCCGGCAAGTGGACGCTGGCCGCAGCGGACCAATCTGCCCTGGTGGTTGGGCGCGAAGACACCCTCCATCTGGAAGGCGACAGCACCGCCTGTATCGACCGCATCGAAGAAAGTACAGCCAGCGTCAAGTCCGCCAAGCTGACCTGGAAATCGTCCACACCGGAAGCCGTTGAAGTCACCCTCCCGCTGAAGGATGCCACGCCTGGCCCGGTCGCCTTGGCGATCTATCAATTCGGCCTGGAAAAGCCGGACAATCTGGCGCTCACGGCCTACTCCGAGGCCGCTTCCCTCAATCGTTTGACGATCAGCGCCGGAGACTCGTCCGCCGTTCTGGTCGGCAATCGCCTCGACGAAGTCGCCAATGCCGTTCTCGATGGGGTCAAACTGAAGCCCGCCAAGCTGAGCCGCGTCGAAGACCTGGACCAGCTGGCTATGACCGCCGAATCGGCCACAACCGACCTCGACCCCGCCAAGTCGTACACGGCCAGCGTCGAATTGCAGGATGGCCGCAAGCTCAAGGTCCCGGTTACCGTCAAGTCAGCGCGCCCCCAGGTCACGCTGCTGAACAAAGGCATGCAGCCTTCGCCCACTGCTCCGGCTTCGCCGGTGCATCTCGGCAGCGAGGACGACCTGCCGGTCGATGAGCGGCTGGTCTTCTTCCTCAAATCGCGCGTGCCGGCCGATTTTCCGCGCAATGAAAAGGTCGAGGTCGCGGCTGACGATGGCGGCTTCCACACCACCCTGTCGGTCGACGACGGCAGCCTGCTGCTCGAAGACTCCAAAACCGCCATGGGTTCGGTCGATCCACTGGCCCGCTTTGGCGGGTCGGCCTTTGGACCGCTTGAAGTGCGCGCCTTGTCCGCGGAAGGAGTCACCGGGGACTGGCTGCCTCTGGGAACACTGGTGCGCCTGCCCGCATTCAGGGAACTCCGCTGCCCGCGCATGGTCTCCAAACCCTGCACGCTT
>Ga0208193_1001097_pt1 | contig 12330 bp, 12 predicted proteins | sample June2015DPH_17_2_FD_184716 | JGI IMG/M metagenome (GOLD analysis project Ga0208193, IMG submission 184716) | Peatland microbial communities from SPRUCE experiment site at the Marcell Experimental Forest, Minnesota, USA - June2015DPH_17_10... | ecosystem: Environmental > Terrestrial > Soil >...
ACACATGGTCCACGGCAACAAAATCCCCAAACCGCTTCGACAAATCATCAATCCGCACCGCCGCCCCGCCAGTGGATTGCATCATAATGCCCACCCACGCGTCGCCGCACCGACAGCAATGAAAACCTGTGGTCCGATTGTGGGGCAGGTTGCCAACCTGCGGACCGATTGCCAATCGGGCCATCCGGGCGCAGCCCGGACGTCCCTGTGGGGCGGCGCCATGCGCTGCCAGCGATTCTCTACCGAGCCGTGACCGCAGGGAGCGGTTTCTTCGTGAATGTTTTCGAGACTCTCGACGGAACCGCTAAGCCGCACGTGCCGCCTCCTCTCTCCGAATCAGCGCAATGAAAACATCCTCAAGCGACGGCAATATTTCATGAAATTCAAATCCAGCCTTCGCCGCGAGCGCTTCTATCGACGTCACTTTGGGATCTAAAAACAAATGCAAGTAAGCCCCCGAAGGCTCCGCCGTCAGCACTCCCGGCTCTTTTCCGAGCCTTTCCCGCAGCGCCCGATTATCACTCGACCGAATCTCATAACAAGTCTCATTCAGCGATTTTTTCAGCGCCGCCGGCGTATCGCAGCGAATAATGCGTCCATGATCCATGAACGCCACCCGATTGGCGCGCTCCGCTTCGTCGAGGTATGCCGTGCTCACGAACACCGTCAGTCCCCCGCGCACCAGGTCGTAGAGAATCGCCCAGAAATCGCGCCGCGAAACAGGGTCCACTCCGTTGGTCGGCTCGTCCAGAAACAGAATCCGCGGCTTATGCAGCAGCGTGCACATCAGTGCCAGCTTTTGTTTCATTCCACCTGAAAGTTTGCCCGCCGGCCGTTTCTGAAACGGATCCATGCGCGTCATGCGGAGCAGCCTCGCCGTCAGTTCCTCGCGTTCCCGTCCCGTCACTCCGAACAGATCCGAATAGAACAGCATGTTCTCAGCCACCGTCAGATCGCTGTACAATCCGAATCGCTGCGCCATGTACCCGATCTGATCTTTCACCGCTTCCAACTCCAGGGACACATCGTGGCCGGCGACAATCGCTTTTCCTTCGGTCGGATTCATCAGCCCGCACAACATCCGCATGGTCGTGGTTTTTCCCGCGCCATCCGGCCCCACCAGCCCGAAAATCTCTCCTTCGGCGATTTCCAGATTAATGTGATCCACCGCCGTCAGCGCGCCAAATTGGCGCGTCAGATTTTCGGTGCGAATCATGATCACAACGCCACCTTCACAACACGATCTCCGCATCCACCGGCATGTTATTCTTCAAGTCGTGGCTGGAATTATCCACGTCCACTTTGATCCGGTACACCAGTTTCACGCGCTCTTCTTTGGTCTGGATCTGCTTCGGTGTGAACTCCGCCTCTGATGCAATGAAGGACACCTTTCCCCAGTACACTTTTCCTTTGTACGAATCCGTGGTCAGTTTCACCTTTTGCCCCAGCTTCACGCGGCCCAGATCGGTTTCGTTGATATAAGCCCTCAGCCACGGATGATCCAGATCGCCAATCGTGACGATAGTGGTTCCGGCGGCCAGCACCTCGCCCGCCTCAGCCGATTTCACCAGCACCACTCCGTCAATCGGCGTCGCGATCACCGTGTCGTCCAGTTGCGATTGCGACATCCCTTCCTGCGCGCGAGTGCGGTTGATCTCGGCGTTTCTCGCCAATAATTCCTGCTCCTTGCGCAGCAGTTCCAGCCGGTTCGCCTCCGAAGTTTGCAGCGACGCCTGGGTTCGCGCGAGCGTCGCCCGCGCCCCCGCGATCTCCTCTTTGCGCGGACCCTCTTTCACCATCGCGAATTTTTCTTCCGCCTGGTGCAACTGCGCCGTCGCGCTGTCAAACTTCATCCTGGACTGGTCGTATTGCTGTTTCGAAATGTCCTCGTTCTTATAAAGCGCCTGCATCCGCTCCCAGTCGGACCGCGCAAATTCCAATTGCGCGCGGGCATCGTTCGCCGCCGCTTCCGCCTGCTGAATGTCCTGCTTGCGGCTGCCGTTGAGCAACTGTTCGAGCTTCGCCTGCGCCTCGTTCACCTCGGCGCGCCTGGCCGCGATATCGCTCTCGAGCGTCGCTTTTTGAAACGCGATGGAAGTCTCCATCTGCCGGTAGCTTGACTCGGCTCCGATCACCGCCGCCTGATCGCGCAAGCGCTGCTGCTGTTGTTGCATCGGATCCAGGCGCGCGATGATCTGGCCGTTTTTCACCCAATCGCCCTCGCGCACATTCAGTTCTGTCATGCGTCCGGCGATCTTGAACGATAAATCCACCAGCGTCAACTCCAGATTTCCGGAGACGAAAATGCGATTGCCGTCGCTCGCGTGCGCATCGCGCCACCACCAGATCCCGCCTCCGATAGCCGCTAATAAAATGATGATGGGTATTATTTTTTTCATTGGTTTAAGTACTCCGCGATGCTCCCTGTCGCCGTCGCCAGATCCAGGCGGGCCAGATTGTAGTTGTAAAGCGCGGCGATCTGATTGTCACGCGCCCGGTCGAGGCGGGTCTGCGCGTCCGTCACTTCAATCGAATTCGCCACGCCGCCGTCATATCTTCTTCGCGCTTGGGCCAGTTCGTTTTCTGATAGCTCCAGCCCTTGGCGCGCCGTCTCCACCTGGCTTTCCGCCGAATGAATACTATCGAGCGCAAGCCGCACATCGAGATCCACCTGCTGCTTCACATCGCGCGTCCGGATCTGCTCCTGCCGCAGTTCCGAAAGACTCTCCGCGCGCCGCGCGTCTCTTCGTCCGCCATCAAATATGGGGACTTTTAGTGTAATTCCCACCGCGCGCGTCGGCATCGCGCCGATGATATCCTCCCCGGTCGTCCCATAGTTCCCGAACGCGCTCAAGGACGGCAGCCTTTCCGCCTTTACGGATCCGTAATTCAACCGTGCGATTTCCTCTCGCTTCGCCTGCGCTTTCAATTCGGCTCGCTCCTTGCTGGCTTTTTCGAGCGCCGCTTCCATCGGCCCCACATCCACCGGTTTGTACGCCAGTTTGTCCGTGAACTCGATATGAGCGTCCAGATGCAAGCCCATCGCGCGCAGCAATTGCAGCACCGCTTTTCGCCGATCATTTTCGGCCACGATCAAATTCTGCCGGTCGTTTGCGAGCTGTACCTGCGCCCGCGTCACTTCAATCGCCAAGCCGGTCCCGGCCGTTTTCTGACGATTCGTCTGTTTCAACAGCGCGTCCGATAAATCGACATTCGCGCGCTCTGTTTCAAGCTTCGCGTCCGCTCGCAAGCAGGCCAGATAGGCGCGCGCCACCGCGTCGCTCACCTGATTTCGAGTCGTCTCCGCATCCGCCTTCGTCGCCTCAACCGAAACTTTTGATGACTGATATTTTCGGATGGAGCTGAAATCGAATACCGATTGCTGCGCCGTTGCCCGCGCATCAAACACCGTAAACGGCCCCACCAGCGACGGAAAAGACAGACCGGCAGGCAGCGGGAAATTTAATCCGAATGTTCTTAAATTGACTGTCTCGCTCTGATCCGTTACCGACGATTCGATGTCCGGCAAAAACGCCGCCCGCGCTTGCGCCACCCCGGTCTGCGATTGTTTGATCGACTCCTCCGCCAGAGCTACTTTGGGACTTCCCTCCGGCGCCAGCGCGATTTCCACGGCGCGCTTTAAGCTCAACGGTAGGGTGTCCTGCGCGTACGCCAAAGCCGACAAAAGAAACATCAATCTCATAGTTAATGACCCTCCGGCGCACGAAATCCCGCCGCCGCGAATCTCACCAGCCGCTCAATCAGGAGCTTGCGGTCCTTGAAATCCAACACGCCTCCAAACACCTCGTGTAACATCGGGCCGCGGATGACGGCATGAGCCATGGCTCCCGCCGTAAAATGAAGCCTCCAAAGCACTTCCACCTGCGAAAGCTCCGGCAGGACCTTCCCGATCCCGTCGGCAAACCGCCGGCTCAACGTTTCCATGTGGTGTTTGAAAACCCGCACCATCACCTCCGGAGAAGAAAGCACCCGCGCCATCAGCGGGGCCATGGGTTCAAAATTCTGCTCCAGGACAGGACCGATGAATGCTTCTATAAGTTGTTCAATCGATGGGTTCGGCCCGGCCGCCTCCAGCATCGCGATGCGCTTCTGATTCACCGGCTCCGCGCTCCGCATGATGACCGCTTCGATCAGACTTTCCTTCGATTGGAAGTGGTAATTCACCGCAGCCAGATTTACGTCGGCCTCGGTCGTGATATCGCGCAGGGAAGTTCCATCGAAACCCTTCTCCCCAAACAACTTCTCAGCAGCATCGAGAATTCGCGTCTTCGTGTCGGGGCGCACAATCATACGTATGATTGAATCATACGTATGAATTATTGCTTTGTCAATGGGCAAGTTATGATGAATCGATGCCCGACTCCGCGACGCTTTTCCTGGCCCGGCAAATCGAGCGACTCCGCAGCCTTCCCCGGAAACGTATTGTCTTCCCAGAAGGAACGGACGCGCGGGTCCAATTTGCCGCCGCGAGGCTTCAACAGGAGGGCTTAATCGACCCTATTCTGCTCAAAAGCAGCTCCGAAGAGGGCTTATACGGGGATAATTTCTACGAACTTCGCCGCGCCAAAGGCATCACCCGGGTCGAAGCCGCGGAGATTTCTCGCCTGCCGCTCTATCGCGCCGCGCTCATGGTCGCTACCGGCGATGCGGATGGAGCCGTTGGCGGGGCCGTGAATACGACCGCCGAAACCGCCCGCGCCGCACTGCAAGTAATCGGGCCGCGCGCCGGCGTCCGCACGATTTCCGGGGTATTTTTCATGTGCGTCGAGGATCGCCTGCAAGGTCACGACGGCGTCCTCGCTTTCGCCGACTGCGCGCTCGTGGTTGATCCCAGTGCTGTCCAGGTGGCGGAAATCGCCATTTCTACAGCCCACTCCACTCGCAGTGTTATCGGAGCCGATCCCCGGGTCGCGCTGCTGTCTTTTTCCACGAAAGGCAGTGCGAAACATCCCGACGCCGACAAGATGATTGAGGCTCTGCGCATCCTGCGGGAGTGCGCGCCGGAGCTGAGCGTCGACGGAGAAATGCAGGCGGATGCGGCGCTGGTTCCGTTTGTCGGAGCTTCAAAATCGCCTGGATCGTCTGTCGCCGGGCGCGCCAATGCGCTGATTTTTCCGGGACTGGCCAGCGCCAATATCGGCTATAAACTGGTAGAGCGTCTGGGCGGCGCTGTGGCCTTCGGGCCATTTCTGCAAGGGCTGGCCAAGCCTATGAACGACCTTTCGCGGGGCTGCTCTGCTGAAGAGATTTATGGCGCGGCGATTATTACGGCGATTCAAGCTCATGAGCATTTATAAAGAGCCGGTCCGGCGCGGGCGAGGGCGTCGGCCCCACCCGGAATTGCTTCTACTGAGATCACGATTGGTTAGTCGTTATTCGGTTCTATGGAGGCTACCTTGATGGTTTTGGTTTTTGGGTCCAGGGTGCCGGTTATCTTTACTTTTTGGGTGGGGAATTTTGCGGGTTTGCTTTGATCGCTTAGCTTGAATACGTTTTGGCCATCGAAGAGGGCGTATTGGCTGGATCCTTTTACGCACATCTTGAGGCATTTTTCGTCGGGTTGATCTTTCATCATGGTGTGCGTGGCTCCGCACATGGTGTCGGTGATGACGCCGGTGAATGTTTCGGATAACGTGAGTGCCAGTAATATTGTGATCATGAGTTTCTCTTGATTCTTAATCGAATAAAAATGTTGCCGCCGACGGGATGGTTGCCGTAATAGGGCTTGATCTCGCCGGGAAGTGAATACCAACTGAAGTTTGCGCCGATGCCGGTCTCGACGTAGGAAAACAGGGAGATGTCGCGGGTGTAGCCGAGAGTGTAGGCGCCGATGCGGAAGGTGCTGCCGTATAACACGTCGAGTTGCTCCTGAAGCTCCGGCTGGCCGTTGAAAAGCTCGTCCTTATCGACCAGCTCCACGCGGCCGGTGATGAAGTTTTTATGGGAAATGGGGATCTCCGATTCGGCGAGGTAGCTGTTCAGATTGCGGCCGGTTTCGTTGAAATGAGCGCGGCCCCAGATGAGGCTGGAGGACCAGTCCGAGCGAGTGTAGCTGAGGGAACTGGTGGAGCGGAGCTGGTCCCCAGGTTCAAGCGCTTCGGGATGGGTGAGGTGTCCGACGGAGACTTGCGCGGCCCAGTTTTTGGCGGGGAAATACCAAAGACGGGTGGACCAGGAATCTATGGCGCCCTGCTGAATGATCCAGCGATTTTCACCGGGCTCCGCTCCATGGAATCCGCTGGCTTCGAGGCGGAGTTTCTGATGCGAGAGGCCGACGGTGACCACATCGTCTGCGATGTGGGTGGAATCCTGCAAATGATGAGAGAGGGGCGCCTCGGGCAGCTCACTGGCGGAGGCGCGGTGAGGATAGGCGACAGGGCCGAGGGCGGGATCGCCGACGGGCGCGAAGTAGGCGTCGAAGAAGGTGGCGTCGGCGATTTCATAGGAGTAGTGGAAGCCCAGGGCCATGATGAAATTGTGAGGATGCTGGGCGTCGTAAAGGGGACGGCCGTAGGCGGTCTCGCCGGTTTGGAACAGCTCCGGATAGCGCTCCCCGGTAATGGTGGCGGCCTCCAGGCTGAGCATGAGGTCGAAAAGAAAGTAGCCTTTCGCTCCGGCGCGATGGCCGAGGGCGCCCATGAACACGTTGGGCGAATAGAGCTTGTCGCCGCCACGCGGGCCGGATTGCTGCGTATCGACGATGAAGGCGTTTCCCATGAACATGGCGTTCCAGGAGCCGAAGTGCGACATGAGCATCGGCATGGTCGCGGAGGCAGGGTTGACGGAGGTGCCTGAGGCCACGTCCATGAGCTGCATTCCGGCGGCGTTCATTTCCACCATAGAGGGCATGGAGGGCATGGGCATGTTCATGCCGGGCATGCTGGTGTTCTGGGCGGCGGCGAGGGTGGTGAGTATAAATAGGATGGCTTTCATGTAAGAATCTTTCGCTAGCCCGCATGCTGACGCATGGCGGTTCATTATGCGGTCGGCTCGGTCGGAACGCTGACTGGCAGAACGCGGTGCTGTCACGTCGCTATACGGACAGAACGCTGTGTTGCCAGAATCCCAGCTATTTCGGGGAGTTCAGATTCTGAGAATTTGGAGGGACTTGGGGGGCGAGCCGGGAGGGGATTGGTGGTCGGCGACGGGAATCCGGAAGGAGACTATTGCGCCGGGGGCGAATTGGGTCTCTACGGCTTCCGCTGCGAACGAGACATGGTGGGTGGCGGGTTGAACGATGGTCGCTGGGACGAGTTCCTGACCGCAGCGGGCCGGTGCTTGTTTATGATGATGGCAAGGAGGCTGGGAATCGCGGGCCGATACAGGGGTGCAGGCGGACGCGCACTCGACGGTGCTGAGCACTAACGCCAACGCGACTAGAAACCGCAACATCCTTTTTCAGATTACCACGCGTCATTCACCGGGATATTTTCGCAATTCGCCGGTTTCCATGAAGCCACTCCGGAGGGGATCGGATATGCTCGATCCATCATGAACCCCACACGTGAACGGACGGAAGGAACATTCGAACGGACGCTGACCGTGACGGGCCCGGTGAGCCTCGACGTGAGCGCGCATTCGGGCGTCATCCGAGTGAGCCGAGGCGAGGCGGGATCGATCCACATTCGAGGGGTGGCGCGGGCGCGATCCTCATTCTTCCCCTGGGGGGATCTGGGCGGAAGGATACGCAGGATCGAAGCGAATCCGCCGGTGGCGCAGGATGGAAACGCGGTCGGAATCGGAGACGTGACGGATCGGTGGCTGCTGCGCGGGATCAATCTGCTGCTCGAGATCACGACTCCGGGCGATACGGAGATTCGGGCGCTGGCCGACGCGGGAGACATCCGGATCGAAGGGATAGATGGACCGGTGGAGTGCGAAACGGATTCGGGCGAAATTAATATTTCCTGCATCCGGTCCGAGGTGCGGGCGCGCTCCGATTCGGGCGGCATCCACATTCAGATGGTCAAAGGGTCGGTGGATGCTCGCACCGATTCGGGGCACATCGAGGCGCTGGAGATCGAAGGGACGATCGACGCCAAGACCGACTCCGGGGATGTTCGATTGTGGCAAACGGCGGTGGCGACGGTGTGTGCGCAAACCGACTCCGGCCGCATCCGGGTGAGGCTGGCCGGGAGCGGCGGGTATAGCATCCGGGCGCGGACCGATGATGGGCGGGTGGAATTGCCGGTGATGACGAACCAACGGTTGTCGCGTCACGAATTAGAGGGAGACGTGCGCGGCGGCGGGTCCGTGGTGGATCTGGAGACTGATTCGGGCGATATCGAAGTGGTGGCTGATTGCGACGCGAACGTCGCGTCGCACTAGCATGGGAGATCGCAGGCGAAACCGCCTGCCCCACCTTGTCGGGCGGGCAGGGCAGGCGGTCGGCTGATCAGCGTCCGGTTAGAGCGATGAGAGGAAGGTGAGCACCTGCTGTTTCTGGGTCGCGGTGAGGGCGTTGAAACGATGGGTTACGCCGCGAGCCTCGCCTTGATGGCGCGCGATGGCTTCCTGAAGAGTGACCGACACGAGGTCGTGCATGTAGCGGGATTTGGTGCGCAAACCCCACAACGGCGCGGTGCGCATCTTCTGTGCAGTGTCGTCAGGCGGGGTCTGCACGATGCCGTCGCCGGTCCCAATGTCATGCAGCAGGTAATCGCCGAAAGGATGAATGATCTTATTGCCTAGCGCGGGCTGCACGCTGTAGGCGCCTCCATTAATGGACGTTCCGGCCGGAGCGGTAATGATCGAGGCGACGTGGCAGGTGCCGCATCCCACTTGTCCGAAGAGCGTTTGGCCGGCGATCGAATCGGCGCTGGCGGCGATTACGGTATCGCGCGGAGGCACCTGCGTAGCGCGGATAAACTGGGCGAAGTGATCGATTGAAGCGAGGCCGTCCGCGCCCGGTGTGTCTTCGGGATCCTGCGTCGTCTTGCAAACCGTGCTGGTGTCGGTGGGTTTCAAGCGGCTGGTGATTCCCATCTCGTTCAATTGGGCATCGGCGACGAAGGACAGCAAACTACTGTGCTGGTTTTTCCAGCCGAAGCGGCCGACGCGAGTCTGGCCCGGGGCTTCGAGAACCGGAACTTCAATCACTTCCCCTTGAATCAAGGGGTCCAGAGCGGGCTGACCCTGGGCGATCGCCATGAGTGTGGTATCGGCGATCGCCTCGACGAAACCATCGCCCAAGGTGTTGAGCGCGGCGCGCAGGGTGCGGATGTTTTCAGCGACCGGCACATGCTCCTGGGCCTGGGCGCAGGTGGAGCGGTCGTTGACTACGGATCGTCCTCCCACGGTGTTCGCACCTTCATTGATGGTGATGGTGGGATTCACGAAGTTCCCATTGTCATCGTTATGTCCGACGCGCATTTCGGTGATCTGACTGGCGGAGCCGGTGACGGCGGAATTCTGGTGACAGGTGACGCAGGCGGTGGCATTAAACAACGGACCAAGGCCGACGCTGGGGTCGCGCTGCGCTTCAAAGACCGCCTGGTCGACGGCAAAGGTGTCGCCCGGCGGCTCCGTCAGGCCGTTGCTGACGCTCTGAGAGCCGGGATTGACTGCCAGCGTGGGGGTCGTGAAACCAGCCGGCGCTTCAGGCGCGACGAGTTGCGCGTGCGTGATTAACGCTACGCCGATCACAGTCACGGGAGCAAAAAAGAGTAATTTAGAACGCAAAGGTATCTCCTCAAGCTGGATACCCAATGCGGCGCGAGAATATTCCCGCGATTAAATTAAATCAGTGAAAATTTACAGACGGCGTACGACCACGACCGTGATATCGTCCGCCGCGGGCGCGCCTTGCGTGAAGGCCATGACCGTATTGTGAATTGCTTCGACGATTTCTTCAGCGGGGCGATCCTTCATGGAAGCGACCAGCGCGCCCAGCCGTTCTTCGCCGTATTCGTCGTCAGTAGGATCCGCGGCTTCGGTCACGCCGTCGCTGAACAGCACCAGAACATCGCCGGGATTCAGATTGGTCCGCGCTTCCTGATAGGTGGCCATGGGAAGGATGCCGAGAATGACGCCGCCGGCTCCCTTCAGTGTTTCGAATTCGCCGTCGGCGCGCACCACGACCGGCGGATTGTGACCGGCGTTGGTGTAGACGAACTCGCCGGTTTTGGGGTCGATGACCCCCATAAAAAACGTGATGAACCGATTGTCGGGGCAGTTGGCGGTGACGGCTTTGTTGAGGCGTCCGATTTTGCGGGCCAGATCGTCGCCGTCTTCAAACAGAACCTGCACGCGTGCTTGCAGGCTGGACATCAGCAGCGAGGCGGGCATGCCTTTTCCCGCCACGTCGCCGACCAGAATGGCGATGCGGCCGTCCGGGAACGCCAGGTAATCGTAATAATCGCCACCGACGGTGCGGCAGGCTTTGGTGCGACCCGCGATATCGAGGCCGGGAGCCACGGGCGCTTTCTCCGGCAGCAGACGCTGCTGGATCAGCGCGGCCTGCTGCATATCCTTCGCCATGGCGCGCTCCGCTTCCTCGATTTCACTGAGGCGCGCATGCTCGATGCGGATGGCCGCGACGTTCGCCATCACGGTGAGCAGGTTCAGATCCTCGCGCGAAAATTCGCGGATGAGATGCGGCGAATCGACGTAAATCAGGCCGATGACGCGGTCGTTAGTCTGGAGCGGCACGGCGATCATGCTGCGCACCTTGCCTTCGACGATGCTCATGTGCTCGCGCAGAGCCTTGTCGAGCTGCGCATCGCGCACCAGCAGCGATTCCTTCTTGTTCAGCACGCGCTCCCGGACGGTGGTCGAGATCTGAAAACCATCGCCGCGGGCGGCGCGCACCTGCAACTGGCCGCCTTCGAGCGTCATCAGCACGCCGCGGCCGGCCATTACGGCTTCGACCGAAAGATCCATGATTACAGTGAATAATTCGTCTAGAGGCCGATGCCCGGCGAGTTCGCGGCCGGCGCGGATGAGCGCGCGCATTTGCGGACTGCCCTGCATCACGTAGGTCTTATTCAGATCGTCGGCTTGCGGACCGAGCACGGCGTCGAGGCTGGCGACGACGGTGGTCGACGTATTCGTAAACGCGTCGTTCTGGTCGACGAACACGACGGTGTTGGTGGCCGCAGGAGCCGTCTCCAGGAATTCGATGGTGAGGTGTCCGGCGGAAATGCGGTCGCCTTCCTTGAATAGCGTGGGCTTGTCGATGCGTTTGCCGTTGACGACGGTGCCGTTCTTGCTGCCGAGGTCCTCCACCTGCCAGAAATCGCCTACGCGGGTCAGCGCCAGGTGCTGGCGGGAAAGGCCGGCGTCGTCGGGATAACAAAGCTCATTGGCGCTCGACCGGCCGAGCGTGATGCGTTCCCGATCGAGGGCGACGTTTACATTCTTACCATCAATGTTACGGATTACCAGTTCGCGAGTGGTCATCTGCACCAAAAGTTAGCGTAACATTCCTGCCAAGCCTGCTCCTAGCGAGTATGGCGGGCCAGCCAATCGCCCATTACTTCCAGCGCTTTCGGGGAAAATGTTTCTTCCAGCGTTCCGTACTCGCCCAGGGTGCACTTTTGGCAGGTCTGGAACAGGTGATTCAGGCCGGGCAGCTCCACGATCTCGAAATCCTTATTGCCGCCGGCGGTGAGCGCGGCCCGGATCGCGGGAAGATTCTGCGAAGGCGGCACCTGGAGGTCGCGGGAGCCGTTCATCGCCAGCACCGGAACTTTCAGCTTGCGCAGCGCCTCCGCCGGATCGTAAAAGGCGAAGGAACGGATTTCCGGCGCCAGCACGGCCTTCATTTGCGAATCGAGCGTCGCATCGGGAGCGGAGCCATGGGCCTTCCGCCAATCCTCGCGGAAATTTTCGAGCGCGGTTTTCTCGTCGGCGTCCGATCGCGCGGCCGTGAAAATTATCTCCTGAATCGCGCGATTCTGGGCAATCGCCGCGTCTGTTCCACCCATCGATTTGGCCATCAATTCGGCTTGCAGATACATGACCTGCTCTCCGGTCACCCCGGTTCCGGCGAGCATGACGACGAAGGCAATATCGTTCGATCGGGACGCCGCGATCGGGCCGATGATGCCGCCTTCGCTATGGCCGATGACGCCGATTTTTCTGGGATTGATTTCCTGGCGGGTCTTGAGAAAATCGATGCCTGCCAGAACATCGGAAGCCATGTCGTCAATGGTTTCCTGAGACGAAACCCCAGCGGACCCGCCCACGCCGCGGTCGTCGAGGCGCAGCACCGAGATCCCGCGCCGCGATAAATAATCCGCGATAATCCAGAACGGCTTGTGGCCGAAGATCTCCTCGTCGCGATTCTCAGGACCGGAGCCAGTAATC
>Ga0208193_1001099_pt1 | contig 12320 bp, 14 predicted proteins | sample June2015DPH_17_2_FD_184716 | JGI IMG/M metagenome (GOLD analysis project Ga0208193, IMG submission 184716) | Peatland microbial communities from SPRUCE experiment site at the Marcell Experimental Forest, Minnesota, USA - June2015DPH_17_10... | ecosystem: Environmental > Terrestrial > Soil >...
TGCGTCCAGAGGCCGGAAAACAGGCCTCGAAACGAATACAACCGATCTCAAACCAGCCCAAACTACTCAGCTACCTTCAACTCTCGATGCCCTCAGGAAATCACGACCCTACGCAGAGGTTCCCTAACGCTGGCTAGTCGCCTGAATACAATGCTCGCGAATGCGCTGGATCGGATATTTTATCCATCACGACATAATCCTCGAATTGTATGCGCGGACGGATCCAGCAAAAAAGGCGGCGACGCAAGCACGGGTTGCGCGGCTGCGACGACAGCCAAAGGACGATCTTATCGTTCGTCTCATGAGTATCGAGGAAGCGTTGGCAGAGCAGATGAATACGGCAAACAGGCTGCAGGAGAAAATGATCCTGGCAGACGCTGCGCAGCATCGAAACCAACTTTGAGTAACGAAGGAGACATCATGCAGGTTGAACAGATGGAAAGAGAATTTACTTACAACGGTGTACGGCTGCCTGACCCAGGTTCTGAGCTTTCCGTGGATGAGGTTCGAGATACCTACTCCGCAGCGTACCCGGAAATCGCAACTGCTTCTCTTGAAGGGCCTGAGGCAGTGGGCAACAGACTCGTGTACCGATTTTCCCGAGCCATCGGATCGAAGGGTTGAGTCCTGGTCGACTCGACACTGACACGGCCAAGATTAAAGCATCTCACCGGATGGTTTCAGCGAGAGCCTTGATAAGCATGATCGGGCATGGCTTGCGCATAGCACGAATGATGTGTAACCAGACTCAGTACTCAACTGTGCAATGTGGTGACTCACTCCTCGCGCAGCAGGACCAGGGGATTGACTGATAGTGCACGCTGCGCCGGAATCCACGTGGCCAGCAATCCCAGCGCAGCCATTGCAAGAACCACACCACCCAGGACCAGGGGATCGCGCGGCGTGGCCTGATACACAATGAAAGCCAGCACCTTCGTCGCAAGCAGCCCCAGAACCAATCCAACCCCCGAACCGAAGACCAGCAGCTTCAATGGCCGCCCGAGCGCCGCCTGCAGCACTTCCTTCTTCTTTGCGCCCAGGGCCATGCGGATTCCCAACTCCTTGAGTCGCTTGCTCACCGAGTAAGCCGCCATTCCAAAGATGCCGGTAATCGACAGCATGGCGCCCATTATGCCCAGCACACCGAGCGATACTGTCGCCATGCGCGAGGGGAACAAAGTTCCGCCCAGTTCTGTACTCCACGGGCGAATCGCCAGAACCATCCCAGGGTCGATATCCCGGAGCACACTTCTCATGGCCACGGCAAGTTCCTGCGGGTCGCGACTCGAGCGCACCACCAGCCATGTCCAACTAGCCGGCGATTGCAGCAGGGGGAAGAACATCGCGGGCTTCTGGCCTTCCGTGAGGTTCACGTATTTTCCATCTTCGACCAGACCCACCACCCGCACGCGCGTGCCATCCCGCAGCTTGAAATACCGGCCGACAGCGTCCGGTACGGAGCCCAGTATCTTGCTTGCAAACTCCCGGTTCACCACTGCTACGCGCGGGGCGTTTGTGTCGTCATGCCATGTGAAGGCTCTGCCCGCCAATAAAGATGTCCCGGATGCGCGGAAGTAGTCTGGAGATACGTTGAACATATTAGGGTCGGCCGCGGCATTCGATGGGTTCAAATCTTCGGTTGTGTCGGTATAGACAAGCCCTTGCCAAGTACCGGGAGGTTCTAACGGCGGATAATTCACCGATCCTACGGAATCTACGCCAGGAATCGCTTGTAGGGCATCTATCATGCGCCTTTGCATTGCCGGTACTCTTTCGCCGCTGTAGCCTGCTGTCGTCAGATCGGTATCCACCAACATCGCGTTTCGCGGCTCAAAACCGAAGTTGCTGTGCATGGAGCGCATGAGTCCACGCACAGCAACCATCGACGAAGTGACCAGCACGGCACAGATCGCAATTTGGACGACAAGCAATACGTCTCGCACGGTAATTCGGCGCCCGAACGCGCCTGTCGATCCCGCTTTGACGATCTCGTATGGATTGGCCCGGAGAATCTGGCGCACGGGAACAATTCCGAATAGAACTCCGCTGACCAACGCCAAGACCAAAGCTACCAAATAAACGTTGGCATCCGGACTCACCGGCACATGAAGGGGGAATCGCGGAAATGGCTGCCACACGCTCAACCGGCGCAAGAGCAGAATGCTCGCCACGAGTCCCGCTACGCCTCCGGCGAGCGAAAGCAGCAGGGATTCGGTGAACAGCTGGCGCAAAATGCGATTGCGGCTTGAACCCAGAGCCAGGCGCAAGGCCACTTCGCGAGAACGGTCGGCGGCCCGCGCCGCAAACAAGCTGCCCAGGTTGGCACAGGCCGCCAACAGTATCAAACCCGAAAGAAGCATCAATCCGGTGAGAAAAGCCCGCGTGGGCCCGTTCAAATAGTCGCCATGAAGACCAGGCCGCGCGAGCGTATAAGGGTCATTACTTTCTTCTTTGGGATAGCTTTTTTTCAGATACGAATCCACGGAGTCCAGATCGGCAGTGGCCTGCCCCGGAGTGACTCCCGTCTTCAGACGTCCCACCATCTCAAACATCCAATGGGTCTCGCGCGCGTTCAATATCATCTTGTCGCCGGATAACTGCTCATGGTTCACGATGGGCACGAAGATATCCGAAGCGAAAAACAAGATGGTCCCCTGGAACCCGGGAGGCGCCACGCCAAGAATGGTGAATGGATGCCTGTTGAGCCGAACAACGCGGCCCACCACGGTGCGATCGTCCTGAAAATGGGTGTGCCAATATGCGTAGGAGAGCACGACATACGGCGCGCTGTTTGGGCCATGCTCATCGGAAGCGTGGAAGAAACGGCCAATATAAGGCTGAATGCGCAATACGTCGAAGTAATTTCCGCTGGTTTCGTACTGCCAGACATTGGATGGATCTTTGCCCGTATCCAGCCCTGACTGAGAGATAGCAAAAACAGCCACCTCGTCGAAGCTGCGATTGCGCTGGCGAAGATCGAGATAATCGGGATAGGAGCACCACGTGGTCTCGCTCCCGTGCTGGATTACGAAAAGGCTCTCTGCCTGAGGCACATTCAGCGGACGCAGGATGAGCGCATTCAATACGCCGAAGACGACTGCGTTGGCGCCGATGGCCAGCGTCAGTGTCAAAACGGCAGTGATGGTGAAGCCGGGAGACCGCCGCAATTGGCGCAGGGCGAATCGCGTATCGGCCCACATCGATTCCAGCGTCGGCCACTGCCACACCTCGCGGCTGCGCTCTTCCACCGCGGTACGATTCCCAAAGGCCACGCGCGCCTTCCGTTGCGCTTCCTCCGCACTCGTGCCTTCGCCCATCAACTGCTCCGCGCGCTCTTCAATGTGCAGGCGGATTTCCTCGCTGAGATCGTCATATGGCTTGCCGCGGCGGAAGATGTTCGGGATCCAGTTCATCGGGACCTCCATCGGTGACTCGTCAGTTCGTTGTGGCCTTGCTCGGATTCAGGACCAATGCAATGCCTTCAAACATTCGTTCGAAACTGGAAATCTGTTCGTCCAGCCGGCGCAGACCCGAAGTCGTAATGTTGTAGGTTCTCACCCGCCGGTTAGCAGGGGAGACACCCCACTGCGCCTTCACCAGCTTCGCTTTCAGCAATCTCTGCAGCGCTGGATAGAGCGACCCCTCTTCCACCTGTAATAAATTCTTCGATCGCTGCTGAATTTGCTGCACAAGCGCATAGCCGTGGGAGGGCTGACGACGCAACGACTCGAGGATCATCATTTCGAGTGCACCGGGAAACAAATCGCGGGAAGTTGTCTCTGTCATAGGCTTGTTCGCTTCAGGCATAGAGTAAACAGGTGAAAGATAACTTGTCAAGAAGAACATGGCGGCTACTTCCGTTCGTTGACGATCACAGCCCCGTTGATTTTGCCGGGAAAACTGCATCTCGATCCCGTCCAGAGGAGATGACGCTTCAATATACGGCAGCCCCACATAGAAAAAGTCGATTGGAGGACAAGTTCCATGAAAAACCATCGCGCAGGCGGAAAAACGCCGGCCTGCTCCGAAGTAGCCGCGACATCACTGGCGGGACCGGAGGACACCGGAGGTGCCCTTCGCGACGCGTTCAGCCGGGCCCTCGGCAGCGAGGGCTAATCCGGAGACTGCAGGTAGCGTCCCGTTCTAACCGTTTCCGCTCCGCTGTATTGCGTGTGGCCCTGCAGAGGAGTTGGTCGCTCTCGAATCATCAAAACAAGGCGGCACATCATGCAGAAGACGAAAGCCGATCAGACCCACTTTCTTGCGGAACTCCGTAAGCTTGAGAGCAAGCCGCCCAAAAGAGCCGACCGGCTCATCGCGAGGCACCTGAAATGCGAAGAGTCACAAAGCCTGGCGCACGCCGTCGCGGAGGCGGCCAGGAGATCGTCGTTCGGCACGATGCCGGTACTCGAAGCGCCAAGCGAACTGCTGCCGCCACTGATATAGCGCTGCTGGGACAGGGTTGCGGTGAAACCCTTCCGTCGCTTCGCCGCATCCTCACGAGCTATCGCCTAGAGACAAACGGCGAGCGCCTCTACCGCCTTTGCCTGGCAATGGTGGAGCGGAATCTCGCCGATGCGAAGCTCTGGCAAAAGAGTGGAAAGGTCGCCGTGGTCTTCGCGCGAACCGTAATCCAGAAGCTGATTGAAGAGTTCTCTGGCGGCGCGCTCAAAGACAAGATCGACTACTGCTTTGAAGTGAGGGACGACCTTGGGACAGGATATTGGCGGGGCGGACCTCTTGGCGAAGGCAAGCTGATGGCCGCGTTCGAACTCCAGGGCTGCGGCTACCTCAAGATCGGAGCCGCGCTGGACGCGCTCGAAGTTGAGGAACGGTTCCTCGGAGCGGCGTTCTACTTCCTGTTGCGGAGGTCTCTCTACCGCTGGATACGCATCTACGACCACACCGACGCCGAGTGTTACAACGAACAACTGCATGAATGGATGGAGCAGGACGAGCCCGAGAGCCGAGATGCTTACGAGTTCCCAAAGGTCGATGAGGCAATTCCGGAACCCGTCCGAGCCGCGAAGGAATTGACATATCCCAGCGCACGCGAGCTGCTCAAAAAGCATCTTCATGGGCCGTATTCCGTGTGGATTCAGAAGCTGCTGACGCTTCATCGGCTGTCGCGGTTGAAGGGCCAGGTCATGCGCTTCGAGGGAGAATACGACGACCCTCCGGTGCCGAGCCTCTTGCTGGTCTTCCGCGAGAATGACGCGATTCAAGCCTGCTTCGATCATGAATCAGAACGTTACAACGAGACGACCAATGAGCCGTCCTGCGCGGTGTGCTTTCGGCCCGAGAGTGGGGAAGAGTTCGACGCGGCAATTCGCACGATGGCGATCTTTCTCAGGGTCAACATGGAACTGGCCGGTCTGATTACTCTGCTGAACGGCATGGAGGAGGAGCATGCAGGTCAACGTGAGCATCGGACAGAACCATCACTTCGCGCTGCGTGAAGCCCTGCTTATCTACCACTCGACCGAACACCAGCATGGCCATTTCGGAAACACCTTCATCACCCACCACGAAGTGAACGCAGAGAATCGGGTTAAGCAACCACCACTCGGTCCGGCAAAGGCGCTGACTATCGAGTTCGTTCAATCGCTAGTTCAGGCTCTGGGAGGCCGGGTGCAGGCGGAGTTTCTGCCCCCGAGCGTGATCGCACGCACGGAAAGGCTTATTGCCTGGTGGACGCCGCCAAAGAAACGCCCGATGTTCTTCGGAACGACGCAGGGCGACATGGCCGGAATGAATGGCGCGATCTTCCCGCAGCCCGCTCTCGTCTGGCTGGCGATGGATCACTCGCTCTCGATCCGGGCGCTCAAGGAGAATCGCCGCCCCGCGGCCGATACCAAGCTTTGTGTGGCTCCCTACTGGAATGTGTACGACTCAGGGAGCGTCTGCCTTGGATCGATGCGGGCACCGGATGCTTCCACCGTCGCCTCCATTCCCCAATGGGAACAGAGCTTCTATGAAAGCGAGTTTACGCATGGCAACGTCGGGAGACTTACACGCCATCCCGGCGGCTTCGAGGGACTCTGGAAGGAACTCCCCGGCAATGAGGAATTTCACACTGAGTTGCTGATTGAGTTACCGGAAACGGTGGAGGAGTTCTTGTCCGGAAAGAGGCGCGGCCATGATCACTGAACACACTCTCCCGAAACCATTGTGCCGAAGAGGGCAACCGCTCCGCGTGCTGATTGTCGGCGCAGGAGGCAACGGCAGCGCAGTGCTGCTCGGCCTGCCCTATCTCCACCAGGCGATGAAAGTGTGGGGCCACGCCGGAGGGCTCCACGTGATGCTGGTGGACGGGGATCAGGTTACTGAAACCAACTGTGTCCGCCAGCCGTTTGCCTCAGCCGATGTCGGACTCAATAAGGCCACCGTGTTGATCAACCGGGTCAATCTCTTCTGGGGTCTGAGATGGCAGGCGCACCCGGAGCACTTTCACAAGGATTCTCTGAGAAGCAATTCGGCAGGTCCCCACCTGATTATTGGCTGTGTCGATACACGGGCGGCGCGGCAGGCCATCCTGTCCGCGGTCACCCGAGCGAATGACAGCACTGTCTACTGGCTCGACCTCGGTAACAACGCAAGCAGCGGTCAGTATGTGCTCGGCCAGCCGTTGAACGCCGCAAACCGCCGCAACGCGGCCCGGCTGAGAACAGTTGCAGAGCTCTATCCGGAGATTGTGGATACGAGAGCAGGCGAGGACCCGCTGCCCAGTTGCAGCGCGGTGGAGGCGCTCGAACGGCAAGAGCCATTCATCAATCAGGTGTTGGCGACAAGCGCGCTCGCTATGCTGGCGAGGCTCTTTCGCTATGGCACCCTCACCCATCATGGAGCCTTCTACAACGCTTCAACAGGTCGGACGAGTGTATTGGGGGTAGATCCCGATCTCCGGAAAAAGATACAGAGGCGCACTCACGGAACTTCATCGGCTGCACGCAAGAAGCTGAGATAATGTCTCGCATACAGGTGGACCATGAAGAAATCTTCCGTTGACTCGGTGCTGGCTCTCGAAGCCAAGATGATCGTTGCGCTGGCTTTCCGAAATGGCCCCATCGAGGATTTGCACGCGGGAAAGGCCTGTCCGACCTGCAGTGCCGACAGCGCCTATTCCCGCATCTCCGATGAGGAGATGAAGGGGATCATGAAAGCGGCCGTAAACACGGTCTACTCACTGCTGTGGAAGAGAGAAAACGACAGCGAGGCTTTTGCAAAGTCCCTTGTTCTGGGAGCGAGATACACCGAGCGCTGGGACGACCCCGAACAATAACCATCCAATCGACAGTTTCATTCTCACAGGAAGGTGTATCCATGTTCAAAGAACTGGGTCCGCTGCTCCGGCAGAGGACCGTTGTCATGATCCTGACGCGTTTGGAGGACGACACTATCCGCGTCAACGTCATTCCCCGCAAGCTCAACGAAAGCGAAAACGATGCACTCACCACTCCGCTTAGCGTGGCTGGCACGGCGGATGAACTGGACGCCGAGTTGCCTTCCGCGCTGGTCCAGTTCGTTGGCGCCCACCTCGAACTCAAGAACACGCTTGAAACCGCCAAGGAGCAGATGGCAGCGGCAGCGAAGACTGCAAAGGCAGAGGCCCGGTCAAAGACCTCATCAAAGACTGCGACGGCCGGAGCCGAGGCCGCCGCGACTGTGACAAAGAAGCCAGCAGAGATTGCACCCGAGCCTGCGGAGCCCAAGAAATCGGAGCCGGCACGCAACGCGAGCCTCTTTGACATTGGACCGGCTCAAGCGGCGACTTCTGTGCCCATGTCAAATGGGGATGAGGGGGAAGGGATTCTTGCCGAAGCCGAAGATGATGAGCCGGTGGACGAACTCGACGACTTAGACGATGCCGCGTGAGCGCCAATCATGGTCCAGCGATCCTTTCCGTTTCTCGGCAACGACCCTCATAGAAACGGCGTTGATCAGTGCCTTATCGCGGTCAACCACAAATGGTCTGAGAGGCTGAAGTCCGCGCCACAAGTCCCGGTTGCGAACGGGCCGATGCACATTGTCAAGGCCGAAAGCGTTCGAAATGAGCATTGCTGATTCAGCGTGAAGCCAGAATTCCTCAAGGCTACATCGGCGTTTTTCGATACCGATTCGCAGGAGAACGGATCATTCGGAATGCAGAGTTCTTGCTATGTCGAGCTGGAGAGCACGACGAATGGGCAGCAACGCGGCCGCACCGAGGATAGCGATCAGGATGACCATCGCTCCGACATAGCTGATTGGATCGAGACCACTGATTCCGTAAAGCACACGGCGCAATACCTGTGAGAGGCCGGCGGTGATGGCCACTCCGGCGATCAGTCCAACCAGGACAGGCCACGCGAATCGCCGAAGTACGGCGGCAAATATCTCGACGCGATTGGCCCCGAGCGCCAAGCGGATGGCAATCTCTTTGGTTCTCTGCGATACCGCGTAGCTGATCAAACCGAGCAGGCCAACGACCGCGAGGAAGATGGCAATGCCGCCCAGCAAGCCAATGATTGTTGTAATCTGTTCTGCCTGCGCAACGTTCTTACGGAAGCCGACCGTGAGCGGCGTAATCGTTGGATAGAGTCCAGTGTCGATGCTGCCTGCAATCGCCTTGATGGTTGGCGTCAAAGTGTTCGGATCGCCAGCCGCCCTGACCAGGACTGACATTGGGGGGAAATCATCGGTCGCGGGCGGATAGTAAATCTCCGTCGCATCGGTGTTGTTGAGTTCCATGGCTCGGGTGTTGCCGACAACGCCGACTACGACGCCCTTGCCCTTTTCCCATTGCTTTCCGATTGGATCATCGTTAGGCCACCGCTTGCGGGCTAGCGCTTCGCCCAGGATGACTACATCTTTTTCGCCGGCGCGGAAATAGCGGCCGCGCAGCAAAGGAATCCTCATCGTCTGAAAGAAGTCCGGACCAACCCAGTTGGGGTAGATCATGATGCGGTGGCCGTCAACGTCAATGCTGGTGATCATCACCATTGAGCTGACCAATGGAGGAACCCTCGCTATCGAGACAAAGGTCACGCCGGGAACTGTCCGCAGTCTATTCTGCAACAGATCGAGGTAGGCCTGGGCCTGGGCAGGCGCGAACCCATGCTCGCTCATTCCTGGATCGATGGACAACACCTGCTCATACCCAAATCCAGGGTCGGCATAGAGTGTGTGCAGGGTCGCGCGCACCAGCAATCCGGCCAGGATGAGCAGTACACAACTGGCGCCCACTTGCGCGCAAACGACGAACTGTTGCCAGAGGGAACGATTCTTTTTCCGACGAACCATCTGCATCGTGGGCAGCAATCCAAAAAGGAGTGCGGCAACAAAACCCATCGCGGACGTGAACAAGAAAACTCGCCAGTCGGGCAACGCACTCATCCAGACCGGGGCATTTGAATACACCAGCACAAGGCGGAGCACGCCGAAGCTCAGCGGCAATGCGGCAAGGGAGCCGAGCAAGCCCAACAGCAGATTTTCAGTAAGCAATTGTCGGAAGACGCGCAACTTGCGGGCGCCAAGACTGAATCGCAGCTCGATTTCACGCTGCCTGCCGGCTCCACGCGCCATGAGCAACCCGCCGAGGTTGGCGCAGGCAATGGCGAGGATCAGGAATACCAGGAGCGAGATAAGTGGGAGTAGCGGCGGGCCGCCGTCAAACGAGAAGAAATGTGCGCCTGGAGTGACGAGAATATACTCATGGTCCCAGATTACGGTTGGGTAAACCTTCCGCAACTGGTTGGTGAGTGAAAGCAGTTCCTGTTCCGCACTCGGCATGCTGACGCCGGGGGCCAGGCGTCCCCACATCGCGATCAATCCATCGAACTTGGGGTCGGCTAGAGGCTTGCTGCCTTCAACAAAATAGGAGTGCTGCAAAAGAGGGAGCCAGAGGTCAGGATCGTCTGTGCCGAGGTTGGCGAATGCCTCTGATGCAACGCCGATTACTGTGGCTGGCTTGCCACCGAGGCGGATTGCTCTGCCGACGATAGATGGATCGCCATCGAACTTTCTTTGCCAGAGGCGGAAACTCAGAACGCAGACCGGGGCCGAAGCGGGGTCGTCGCGCGGGGCATCGAACAGGCGTCCGGTCGCGGCGGTGCCTCCTAGTTCACTGAAGTAATTGGAGCTGACAAAAGTGGCGCTGACGCGCTGTTCGTCCTGGTTTAGCACCAAGGGCGCGGAACCCATGGTTGCCATTACGGCCGAAAGCGATTTTGCGTTGTCGCGATAGTAAGCGATCGACGCATAGGGCAGGCCGGGGGTAATGTTTTCCGGCGACCGCCGCTGAATGCGGACCACAGTTGCGGGGTCGCGCACGGGAATGGATTCGAGCGCGATGATGTTGTAGAGGCTGAACGCCAATGTGCAGACGCCGATGCCCAGCGCGAGCACCACAATTGCCGTGACTGAGAATCCTGGTGATTTGGCCAGGATGCGCGCACCGAAGCGCAGGTCCTGCACAATGGACACAAGCCAGAGCGTTCCACGGCTTTCGCGGCAGTCTTCCTTGATCTGTTGGAGACCACCAAATTCAAGGCGGGTGGCGCGGCGCGCTTCTGCCTCAGTCAAGCCTGCTTGAATCTTGTCCGCTACCTGCGTTTCGAAATGAAAGCGAAGCTCGGCGTCGAGTTCCTTTTCCATCCGACCTGTTTTTGAAAGTCGCTGAAACCAATTCATTAGGATTCTCCAAGTGGATGTTGCAGAATCATGGCAACCACTTCAGTCAGGCGCCCCCAACTCTCGGTTTCGGTCTTGAGTTGAGTGCGTCCCTTTGCCGTCAGCCGGTAAAACTTTGCCTCGCGCCCCGTCTCGGTCGGGCCCCATTCGGCGACGAGAAAATTCTTGTTTTCAAGGCGGTGAAGGGCTGGATAAAGCGAGCCCTGTTGGATCTGCAGCGCCTCTTTCGAGATCATTTGAATGCGCTGCGCAATTGCATAGCCGTGAACGGGCCCCAGCGAGACTACTCGAAGGATGAGCAGGTCCAGGGTTCCTTGGGGGAGATCGAATTTGGGTTGAGTTGTCATGCCTATTACTTCTACATATACACTAGGACGTGTAGAAGTGCAAGGTGTCATTTTGACAATAGGTCCTGGAAAGTCGGCCAGTGTTCGCCGATCTGCCTAGGCATGATCCTTGGTTGACGCGAACGTTCCGAGCCGCTCATCCAGCACAACTGGAGTTCAAATCGGCATTCCGGGTGGAATCGCCGATGCAGTACTCCGCTAGATTCCAGCCCAATATCGTACTTGACCAGAAGTTCACTCCCGTAAATTTCCAACCAATTGAGGAAATCTCATGAAACCATCGAAACTTTATGAGGCGCTTCACGCGCTGATCGGCGAACGTGTGCCCCTGCACATCTGGGGCGCATGCGGTGTTGGCAAGTCGCAGATCGTTGCTCAGGTCGCGAGCGACCTCGACTACGACTTTCTCGACGTGCGGGCCGTGCAGCTTGACCCGGTCGATCTTCGGGGTCTTCCGCGGATCGCCGAAGACCAGACCGAATGGGTGCCGCCCAAGTTTCTTCCCACCAGCGGCAGGGGCATCCTCTTTCTCGACGAGTTGACATCGGCGCCGCAGATGACCCAGGCGGGCTGCTATCAGTTGGTGCTGGACAGGAAGCTCGGCGAGTATGTGTTGCCCGATGGCTGGGTTGTCATCGCAGCCGGGAATCCTGCCTCCGAGCGCGGCGTACACTTCGCCATGCCGCGGCCCTTGCGCAACCGGTTTGTGCATTTGGACCTTGAACCGGATCTTGACGACTGGTGCAGGTGGGCGGTCAAGGCTCAGGTCCGGCCTGAGATCATCGCCTTCCTCCGCTTCAAGCCCGAGCTTCTGCATACAGCAGACGCGACCTCAGATGCCAACGCGTGGCCCACCCCGCGTTCCTGGGAGATGGCCTCACAGGTGCTTTGCGGTATCGCCCGTCGTCAGAAGACGCAGTTTCTCTCGGGGGCCAGCGAGTTTGAGGCGCAGCTCCTGGATGGAACGGTGGGGCCGGCAGCGGCTTCGGAACTTGTCGCTTTCATTCGGCTGTTTCGCCAGTTGCCTTCGATCGACCAAGTTCTTCTGAACCCCACGACGGCGCCGCTTCCCACGGAGCCTTCCGCGCAAATCGCTATAGCTACCGCCTTGGGCAGGGCCTTGAGCGACACCTCGGTAGGGAGAGGAATCGCGTATCTCGACCGGATGCCAACTGAGATGCGGGTGATGGCCATGCGCGATGCGGCGGCGCGGGACACCGCCATAACCCACACTCCGGAGTTCGTTCGCTTCGGAGTGGAATACCGGGAGGTCATTCGATGATTACAGAAAAGGCAATGCTC
>Ga0208193_1001100_pt1 | contig 12313 bp, 15 predicted proteins | sample June2015DPH_17_2_FD_184716 | JGI IMG/M metagenome (GOLD analysis project Ga0208193, IMG submission 184716) | Peatland microbial communities from SPRUCE experiment site at the Marcell Experimental Forest, Minnesota, USA - June2015DPH_17_10... | ecosystem: Environmental > Terrestrial > Soil >...
GACGACCGCTCGCTCGTATTCGCGTAAGATTCTCACGCTTGCCCCGATCAGGATGAAGACGACGAGCAGTAGAGCCGGCGTTAGATACAGAAGATAGGAATCCGAGAACAACATGACATTGCGCCTCTACAGAGCGGGAAAAAGAAAAATGGCGACGCCGCTGGCAAAACATTTCGCTTCATAATTGTTGATCGGTGAGGCGATCGGTACGGCGGCTTTTAGCGCAGGATACGCTTGAACCAAGCTGTCTCGTAGGTTCGGAAAATACCTAGTGGAAAAATCTGATGCTTGGTATCCACCTCGGGCCGTCGCGCATATTCCCCTGCGAGACTCCTTCTGGGCCGTTAAATTCCCGCTCATTACTGCAAGTAGCGTCATTTCAGCGTTGGACCGCTATAAATTTACGGCACGCAGGTTCGTCGGAGCAAAGGAGGCTTCCATGGGGAAGCTCGTCGATAGCAGATTCGATTCCCAAAGCAGGTGGTAGCGTGGCGAGAGGAGTTGCGCATGTCGCTCTGACCGAGGATAAGCGTGGCTCCGGTCCCCAAAATCCTGTCGCTTCGGCTCAATCAGAATGATTTTGCACAACCAAGAACCAGGTGCAGGCTTAGCGCTTGGTTTGGCCTTCTGGCTGCTCGATCGGAGCGACCCCGATATTGAACGGATCATCGACCTCGGCCTTCTCTGCACACGGCATGAAAAGGTTCGTTACAGATCGGGCGGACCGATTGCGGCATTCATCGGTGCCCCGATACGAATTTGAAGAGACAAATATCAATATTGCCGCCGCGACGAAACAGCAACCGACAACGGCGTACCTCACGTACATGGTTTCACTCCATCAGGATCGATCTAGTGACGCAAACAAGCTGACTCCAGCTCCTTGCCTACCAGTGTCGATTCCAGCTTCTTCCCAATCTTGCTCGCCATCCATTTCCGCCCCGAACCAGCCTTAGGATCAGTAGAAGCATCAGGGCCCCGATGGTGGCATCGATGACTGCGGAAATAGCGGCCGATCCGACGTGAACATTGAGTTGCGGCAGTAGCCAGCCACCGATGAAAGCGCCGGCAACACCGATAATCAAATCGCCTATGGGTCCAAAGCCAGTGCCATGCACGATTTGGCCGGCCAGCCATCCGGCAACCAAGCCGACCAAGAGTATGATCAGCAGGCTTTCACTGGAAAGGAACATTTATATCTCCTCTGACTTCATCGAAGGCTGCCGGAAGCCGATTCCAAAGCGATTCCGGCGACGACCGGGCGATCGGTGGACATATCTCGGTTCCCACAGAATAGGAGGGATGCGATCGCCTCGGTAGCTTCGGAAATTACCTACTATTGAGGCCCTCAATCGAATGCCCGAAATGGTTTGCCGAAAAACGCGAATGAGAACGGCAGCGCATGGCGCGTCTAAATGACACGCACTGTCTCCGGGGTGACGTACTCGTCCCCACTTACGCGGCTTGAGTAGGGCTTAGGTATTTTCCGACCCTGCCGCGGTCATCCGTCCCCCGATATTGTTTGGTTTCACTGTTTATTCGCGATCGTACGACGACATATCGATGACCAAATGATGAGCTCACCAATTCCTCTCCCTGGATCGGAATTTTTGTTCGCGCCAATTGGCGAGGACAGAGACGGGATGCTGGTCAGCGTCCTCTCCGGATTGGCGCGATCAGATGTGGATCCGTGGCAGGAGGCGGCCAGACTGGCAGAATTGCCGGAGGAAACCGCGACTCAGAGATTGGCCTCATTGATTGGGGCTCTTCCTGACCGGGTGGCGTCGTATCCAGAGTCTCGCACGATTGCCGCCCGCCTAGTTGCGCTGCTGCCGCTCCCGCTGGCATCCAGTGGCGTGTCCCAAGGCGCATCAGGCAGCGCTTGGGCGGCGATGAATTCCCGTCCGTGGTGGATATATGTCGTCGCTGTGTCCTTCGTGCTGGGTTCGCAATTCTTGATAGCAAGCCACCAGCTGCTGGCGAGGTCGGACCACGCCGACGCGAAGGCTGTCAGCACTATTTCTCAACCGGCGCCGAAGGTGAATTCCGGCCGGTAAATCGTCAATGAGTTCCCCGCGACGTTCAGACCGGATCGCGCTATTTCAGCGATGCTGAATCGACATAATGCTATGTGATTTGACCTGTCCCCCTGAACCTTCTCCATAAAATTTGTAGATACACCACTTGAAGGAATACGGCGATGAAGCAGTCGCGGTTCGCAGATGAGCGGATCATTGCAATCCTGCGGGGATATCGGGGCGTTCGGCGCCGCGGCCGCGCTCAGCAGCCCCGGCAGATATTATTGATTTTACTGTCGATAACTTTCTCTTTGACAGTAGGTCCTATGGCATTATCTGGCGCGTTTGCCTCGCGAGGTTGCTGATGCGGCGGGAGCGGCGTGTATTCGTGGTGACGATAATGCGGGTTGCGAGTGCTGCCCGCATCCCGTGCGAGAGCCCCGGAGCCACACCACAACATCAGACCCAGCAATCCGGCAATCAGTTTTTGCATGTCACGGTTCCCGATCTAGCAAAGGCCGCGACCTCGTAAACTGGATCTCACGATTTAGCGTGCTGTCCGCATATATGCACAACGCGCCCGTATCGGCCTCGGTATGTAAGTCGCCAAGAGCGGTACTAGCACGACCACAATCCCGCTGATCAAGACGGTTACGCCCGCGCTCTCTTACCTATTGGCGTACGAGGCCCACGCGCCTCTGTTCTGGGAAAGTGAGCCACTACCGAGGTTTGCCCAGACGCCGCTCTCAAGAAGCGGCTAAGCGCAGTCGCTGAAGGTCCCGCGGTGCAAGTGTCGCGGATATGGGAATTGGCCGTCAAAGCCAAAAGACGGCTCCAGTGCGGGGGACACCGAAGCCGTCTGGGATATTCGGACGCCATCGAGGGACAACGCTGGACGTCCGTATTGCATCAACAAGCTGTGCCAAGCGAAATCGTTCCCGCCGCTTTCGAATGATATAGGCTTTGAGTATGACCCACTAGATTGGACCAGCAGGTAAAAGCAGCATTTTGGCAAATACTGAAGACTGCAATTGTCTGGCGTCCGCCTATGGTCGTCGAGGTCCAGAATCGCGTCAGTTCGAATTGTTCGAGGTCAAAGACAGCGTCGCAGCCTGATCTGAGTAGTTTCCGAATCTACGGCTGCGGTTCGCCGAAGCATATGATCCTTTGGGTCGTCCCGGCCGTCGGCTTGGGACGTCGGCGCCAATTTTAGTTGTCGTCATTTAGGATGAACGCGAGCGGCGCGCGTTTACTCACGCATGTCGATGCTAGGCTGCCGGAACTGGCCCGCGCGATCGATGCCGCACTCGGGTAACGACTTTTACAAGCATGGAGAGAAGCAGATGCAGATAGGTATGATCGGACTCGGCAAAATGGGTGGTAACATGTCTCGCCGCCTGATGAAGGCGGGACACAATTGCGTAGTTTACGCGCGAACCGCCAAGACGCGCGAAGCGCTGGCAAAAGACGGTGCTAATGGGGCAGCGTCGATTACTGATCTAGTGAAGCAGCTTGGGGAGAAGCCGCGCGCTATTTGGCTGATGTTGCCTGCGGGCAAGGTCACCGAAGAAATGGTGGAGCAACTTGGTGGGCTGCTGGACCGAGACGATATCATCATCGACGGCGGCAATTCCTTTTACAAGGACGACATCCGCAACGCCAAAAAGCTTGCGATGAAGGGCATTCGCTACGTCGATTGTGGCACGTCCGGCGGCGTTTGGGGTATCGAGCGCGGCTACTGCATGATGATCGGTGGTCCCAAGGAGGCCGTAGATCAGCTCGACCCGATCTTTTCGGCGCTGGCCCCCGGGATGGGCGTGATTCCGCGCACGCCGGATCGCGAGAAAGGCGACTCCCGCCCCGAGCGCGGCTACATTCATGCGGGACCTTCCGGCGCCGGGCACTTCGTCAAGATGGTGCACAACGGCATCGAGTATGGAATGATGCAGGCCTATGCCGAGGGTTTTGACATCCTGCGTAACAAGGATTCGAAAGATCTGCCCGAGGATGAACGCTTCGTGCTGAATATGCCGGATATCGCAGAGGTTTGGCGGCGCGGAAGCGTCATCTCATCCTGGCTGCTTGACCTTGGTGCCGCTGCGCTCGCGAAGGATCCGCAGTTGAAGAAATTTTCCGGCTTTGTGCAGGATTCCGGCGAGGGCCGGTGGACGGTGGAGGCCGCGATCGAGGAAGCTGTCCCTGCGGATGTGCTCACGACTGCGCTATATGCTCGTTTCCGCTCGCGACAGGAGCACACCTTTGGAGAAAAGATGCTCTCGGCTATGCGCTTCGGTTTCGGCGGTCACATCGAAGGGAAGGAACCCATCGACCCCCAGCCAAGTGCGAATGGATCGCAAGGACGCGCTGCGGCCCTGGACGCCGCAGAGTAGTACCATGCCCGGCACCCTACCGTTCCGGCGCCGCAAGTGGTCGAGCCGCTGGCGGCAGCCCGGCCGATCCCTGCGCCACGCTGATCTTCGACGCAACCCGTGACCTGACCAAGCGCCTGGTCAACCTCGCGTGCAACCGGTGCTGCCGGAAAAATTCGCGCTGATCGGTGTCGCACGGTAGGTGGGAACTGTAGAAAATTGGCGCATGCATCATATTGCTCATGTGGATACCTGCACCGGCGAAAAGTTTCTGCCATCGCTTTCTCGACACAGCAAGGAAGGTGCGGCCAACGCTTGAAAGTTTCCGATCCTTACCCAAGCATGTGCTCTGCGATATGACAGATCGATGCGAGGTTGAAGACGCGGCTTTTTTGCCGACTAACTGGATACCTTTAAGCCCTTTTCCGACGGAGATTTCTGGTTTCAGCAACGTTTGACAAGCGGAGATGCTTTTTGCGGTGGTCGTCATGCGTCCTCCTCCGTCGAGACTGAGTAGTTTCCGAGTCTGCCCGGGGAATCCAGCGATGTTATTGTCAGTCTATTGATGACGTAACGACGATCCTGTCGAGCGTTTGATCAAAGCGGCAATCAAGGACCCAGATAAGATGAAAAGTTCAGCGCTTGTTGGTCCCGTCGCTACATTTTTGTGCTTTGGTCTCGCTGCACCCTTGTTCGCCACGGAACCTGTTGTCACGGGAACTGCAACCCACGCCGCGCCCGGGGACAACGTGGTAGCGCTCGCTACAAAGCCCGCTGAGGCTTGTCTGAACGATCTCAGCGCCTTCCACAGTCAGATGCAAAAGGACGGCTACTGGCTGGCGGGGTCCGGCGATGCGTACGGTTATCCAGTTGGCGACGCGGGATATGGTTATGGATATGAAATGGGTCCATATCCATCGGCTGCCGTGGGCCGTTACCCAAATGCACGTCCCGGATATGAGATAAGAACGCTCGTTGCCGCCGCGAACATTCTCGCCCGACACGGGCAGCAGCAACCTTGCGAGGATGTGCTCGCGACAACCAAAAATATCTACACCCTCTACGTGGCCGATTTGCATGGCAGTGAAGCGCCGAGGGTAGGGGAACCGCGCTGGCGACAAGAAGAGATCGCGGGTGCGCAACCGGTGACGAACAACAGCAATTCCTTCCGGTCCGACCAGCTGCTCGGGACAGACGTGCGGACGCCTCAAAACGACGCTTTGGGCAGCATCGACGACCTCGTGATGAATCCGCAGACCGGAAAGATCGCTTATCTGGTGATCGCCAGAGGCGGGATTTTCGGGATCGGAGAAAAATACGTTCCAGTTCCCTGGGAGGATTTCAAGGTAACCCCGAAGGCAAATCTACTCGTTCTCGACACAAGCAAGCGCACCATGGATGCCGCACCACAGGTGACCCACGACCAATCCATGACAACCGGACAGTTCAACCAGGAAAGTCCGAAAGTGGATGCCTACTGGAAGACCCATCTTTCCGACAAAGGCAGCAACTAATCTGAGGTTTAGCCCTCATTTCACTGGCTGCGATTGACGAGTACGGAGGCTTGGAAGGAGCGAAGCAATGTTGAGGAATTCGTCGGAAGTCATTGGATACACGATTGGCGCAAATGACGGCCAGCTTGGCAGAGTGACCGATTTCCTGTTTGACGATGAGACCTGGTTGGTTCGCTGGCTAGTCGTCAACACCGGTTCCTGGCTCACCGGTCGGAAAGTTCTGTTGCCTCCTTCCGTCTTGGGTCATTTCAGTGCTGTCGGTGACCAGTTCTCAGTACGGCTGACCATGCAGCAAGTGAAAGACAGCCCCGGTGTTGATACCGATCTGCCAGTGTCGAGGCAGATGGAGATGAATACCTATGATTATTATGGCTGGAATCCCTATTGGAGCAGCGGCCTATATATGGGCGGTTACAGCTGGGGAACCGGAGGTATGTCACCGGTACCTTACGGACAGTCCCTGCGTCGGGCGGAAGAAATAGCCGCCGAGGAGCACGAGAATAATGATCTGCATCTGCGCAGCGTCAAAGCCGTGACCGGGTATCACATTCATGCCAGTGATGGTGAGATCGGGCATGTCGCCGACTTTCTGATGGGAGACGCCGACTGGGGCATCCACTACTTCGTCGTCGATACCAAAAATTGGTGGCCCGGGAAAAAGGTTCTTATTTCGCCAAGGTCGGTAAAGGACATTGATTGGACGAATAGGCTGGTGAACCTGAATGTCGCTCGTAAGAGGGTGAAAGACAGCCCAACCTACGACGCCTCCACAGTGGTCGATCGCGCTTACGAGAACCACTTTAACAACTATTATGGTGATGGAAGACCAAGCAGTCGGCTCTAACCGATGGTTGGCTAATCGATAGAAGAAGTCGCGTCGACCCACGTCCGGCCTGACCGGGGACCTATCCTTGGATTACCCATCAGCTACCTTCGGGATCGAAAAAACGTCCACTCGCTCGGCCCCAGAGTCTTCGGATTCGATCGAGCTATCGGAACTGTTGTTCGTCTTGCGGATACCGGGAGCTATCGACCGTGCAGTGCGGATTTAAAACCTCGTCTAAAGATCTCCGAGCACAGCTCGCCCAATTGCGCGCCATCAGCCGACCGCGTCGGTCGATCGGTACGTATAAGTGGTCCGCGTTGCCGGGGACACGCGTGACCAGAGATCATTGCGATTTGTTGCGCGGGGTTGATTGATGAGCGCAAATAGCGACTCAGCGGTCGCAGCCATCGTCAAGGAATTCGGAGCCGACCGAAGCCGCCTCCTTGATATCGTTGAGCAGATCCAGCATCGCTTTGGCCACATCAGTGACGGCACTATCCAAGCTATCGCGACGGGGCTTGGCATTCACGGTGTCGAGATTGAAGACATGGTGTCTTTCTACGCCTTCTTCAATCGCGAACCTCGGGGCCGTTTCCGGATCCGCCTCTCTAAAACACCGATCTCGTTCATGAAGGGCGCGAAGGCTGTTGCGCTCGCATTTGAGGAAGCGCTCGGTCTCTCACTCGGCGAGACTTCGGCTGACCGCACTTTTACACTCGAATGGACGAGCGATATTGGCATGGCCGATCAAGAGCCGGCCGCTCTCATAAACGGGACGATCCTGACCGCGCTCACGCCCAGCGATGTGCCTCATATCGTGGCTACTCTTCGACAGCGCGGATCTGGCGCCGAGCTGCGTGCGAACTCACCGTATGCGAGGCCGGAAGCAACGTTGCCGAAAGCGACGATAAAGTCGAGCCTCGTGAAGTCCGGGCCTCTCCTGTCGGGACTATCTGGTCGTACCGATGGAATCAGGTCCGCGCTGGAACTCCCGCCCGAGAAAGTCATCGAGGAGATCACCAAGTCAAAGCTGCGTGGGCGCGGCGGAGCCGGCTTTCCGACGGGAATGAAATGGCGTTTTACCCGCAAGGCGATCGGCGAGGATCACTGCGTCGTTTGCAACGCGGACGAAGGCGAGCCAGGCACATTCAAAGACCGGCTGCTGCTGTCGGAATTTCCTGATCTCGTCTTTGACGGCATGACGATCGCCGGCTACGCGTTGGGAGCACGGTACGGGCTTGTTTATCTTCGGGGCGAGTATGCCTATCTGTGGGACTCGCTTCAGGAAGTATTGAAGACGCGCCGCCGGCTCGGATTACTGGGCAACAATATCTGCGATCGGGAAGGGTTCGATTTCGACATCCGGATCCAGCTCGGTGCCGGTGCCTATATTTGCGGCGAGGAATCGGCGCTGCTCGAATCGCTCGAAGGCAAACGAGGGGCTCCGCGAGATCGACCACCCTTTCCGACCGAACGCGGTTATCTGCAGCAGCCCACGGCGATCGACAACGTCGAAACGTTCGCCTGTGCGGCTCGCATCATGGAGAAGGGGGCCGCTTGGTTTTCAGGCTTCGGTACGACGCAATCAACCGGCACAAAGCTGATGAGCGTCTCCGGCGATTGCGCGCATCCGGGAGTGTATGAGGTGCCGTTCGGTATCACGCTTAGCGAGCTTCTCGATCTTGTCGGTGCGGCGGATGCGAAATACGTCCAGATGAGCGGCCCCTCGGGGCAGTCGATCGCCCCAAAGGATTTCGGCCGCCGCATCGCGTATGAGGATCTATCAACCGGCGGATCGACAATGATCTTCGGCCCAGGGCGTGACGTCCTTGATGTTGCGCTGCAATTTGCCGATTTTTTCGTGGTTGAGTCTTGCGGCTGGTGCGCGCCATGCCGGGTCGGCACCACGCTCCTGAAACAGGGAATGGAGAAGGTCATGGCGGGCCGCGCAACTCTGGCGGACATCGATCAGATGGAATCCCTTGGCAATACCGTCAGGCGGATGAGCCGATGTGGACTCGGTCAGACGGCGCCAAACCCGATCCTCAGTACGATGCTCAACTTTCCCGAGCTCTACGAAGCCAGACTTGCGCCAACGCCCTTTACACCGCTGATCACGCTTCATGACGCGTTGCGTGAGGCGGTCGCAATCCAGGGACGCGAACCCGCGACCGAGGAGATATAGAATGGCTGCCACAACTTTCCGTTTCACAATCGACGGAATCGATGTCGAGGCAACTGACGGACAAACGGTTATTCAGGCCTGCGACGCGGCCGGTATCTACATTCCACGCCTCTGCTATCACCCGGATCTCAAAACCTCCGGGACCTGCCGGGTCTGCACCTGCAAGATCAATGGCCGCAATAGTGCGGCCTGCGTCACCCCGGCCGCCCAAGGCCTGGTCATCGAGAGCGAGACGCCGCAGCTTACCGGCGACCGGCGCGCCATCATTGAAATGCTCTTTGTGGAGGGCAATCATCCATGCCCGTACTGCGTGGCGAGCGGGGATTGCGAGCTACAGGCACTTGGCTATCGCCTCGGCATGGTGGCGCCACTACAGCCCTATCAGTCACCCAAGCGGAACATCGACGCCACGCACCCCGATATTTATCTCGATCACGAACGCTGCATTCTCTGCGCGCGTTGCATCGACGCTTCGCAGATGGAGGACGGTAAGACCGTGTTCGGCTTCGAAGGTCGCGGGATAGCCATGCGGCTGAACGTCGATGCCAAGGGCGGCCTCGGGGACACCCAGATGGCTGCCATCGATAAGGCTGCGAGTGTCTGTCCGGTCGCTTGCATCGTTATTAAGCGCAATAGCTACCGGGTTCCGAATGGAAGCCGTCGTTTCGACAAATCGCCAATCGGTAGCGACATCGAAGCGAGAAGAACGAGCCGTAAATCATGACTGTCCTGTCAGTGTTGAAAACGACAAAACCGACGCTCGCAACTTGCGCCCTGACAGGCTGCTTCGGCTGCCACATGTCGCTGCTCGACATTGACGAGCGGATCCTCGAAATGGTCGATCTGGTCGATCTCGACGTCTCTCCATTCGATGACAAGAAGGCGTTCGATCGGCCGGTCGATGTCGGCTTTATCGAAGGAGGGTGCTCTAACGAGTACAACGTTAGGGAACTCAGGGAATTCCGCAGGCATTGCCGAATTTTGGTTTCGGTAGGGGCTTGCGCAATCAATGGCGGCATACCGGCAATGCGAAACACCGTCGGCCTGCGAGATTGCCTGGAGGCGGTCTACCTCCACGGCGCCTCTCTCGAAGGAGGCGGCATGATCCCGAATGATGAAGACCTGCCTTTGCTGCTGGATCGGGTCTATCCGTCGCACGAGGTAGTAAAAATTGATTACTTCCTGCCGGGTTGCCCGCCCTCCGCCGATGCGATCTGGGAAGGCCTTAAGGACTTGCTCACGGGCAAGGTGCCGGCGCTCCCTTACCTTCTATGCAAGTACGAGTGATGCGCAACGCAAGCGGACGGGTATTGTAATGACCGATGTTCAAGTCGACCGAGCGCCGCGAAAGATCGTCATTGATCCCGTCACCCGTGTAGAAGGCCATGGCAAGGTTACGATCCGGCTCAACGAGGCCGGCGAGGTCGAACAGGCGCGATTTCATATCGTGGAGTTCAGGGGATTTGAACGGTTCATTCAGGGAAGGATGTACTGGGAAGTGCCGGTCATCGTTCAGCGGCTTTGCGGCATCTGCCCAGTCAGCCATCATCTCGGCGCTGCCAAGGCCATGGATGTTGTCGCTGGCGTGGACAAACTGACGCCGACAGCTGAAAAAATCCGACGGCTGATGCACTACGGACAGGTGTTGCAGTCCAATGCAGTCAACTTTTTCCATCTAGCCTCGCCGGATCTTTTGCTCGGGTTCGAGGCCCCCGTGGCGCAGCGCAATATCATCGGCGTGATCGAAGCGTTCCCAGAGGTTGGCAAGTGGGCAATTTTCATCCGGAAATTCGGCCAGCAGGTTATTGCCGCAACTGGTGGCCGGCGAATTCATCCGCGGCTGTGCATTCCGGGAGGCGTCAACCAGAACCTGTCGGTAGAGCACCGTGACGCGCTGCGCAAAGACGTCGACCAGATCGTAAAGTGGTGCTGCGAAGCCTTGGAGCTGCATAAATCGTTCGTTCACTCGCATGAGAAGCTGCACGAGAGCTTCGCGAGCTTCCCGTCGAGCTACATGAGCATCGTGGGCGCGGATGGGGGCATGGACCTTTACGATGGCTCGCTTCGGGCCATCGATGCGGGCGGAAAGCCGATCTTTGAAGGCGTACGCCCGGCCGACTATCGCGACCACCTCATCGAGGAAGTGCGTTCCTGGAGTTACATGAAGTTTCCGCACATCCGCTCGCTTGGCCGCGAGAATGGATGGTACCGGGTCGGTCCCCTGGCCCAACTGAACTGCTGCGCCTTCATCGGCACGCCGATCGCGGAGGCCGCACGCAAGGACTTCATGGCGCTCGGACATGGCGGACTTGTGCACGCGACCCTTGCCTATCACTGGGCCCGCCTGATTTGCATGATTCACTGTGCGGAAATAATCAAGGATCTACTTTTCGACGACGATCTCCAGGGGGCGGATCTGGTCGTAACCGGTGAGCGGCGGCCTGAAGGTGTGGCGATCATCGAGGCGCCGCGAGGAACACTGCTTCATCACTATGAGGTTGATAAAAACGGCCAAGTCACTCGCGCAAACCTGATCGTCTCAACGACCAACAACAATGAGGCGATGAACCGGTCAGTAAAAAAGGTCGCGGAAGACTATCTCACAGGACATGAGATCACGGAGGGGCTGTTGAACCATATCGAGGTCGCAATCCGCGCTTACGATCCCTGCCTCTCCTGTGCAACGCACGCGCTCGGCGACATGCCGTTGATCGTCACGCTCGAAGACGCCGACGGCTCGATTATCGCGACGAGGGTGAAGCAATGAGCATCTCCGAACCCGGTGCTTCGCCTGGGCGTGAACCACGCGTCCTCATCCTTGGCTATGGGAATCCAGGGCGCCAGGACGATGGGTTGGGTCCGGCGGCGGTATCTGAAATCGAAAGCATGGGATTGCCGAACCTCACGGCGTTCGACAACTACCAGCTCAACATCGAGGACGCCATAGACGTCGCGAGTCATGATATCGTGTGGTTTATCGATGCCGCCAAGACCGGACAGTCGCCGTATTCCGTGCGCGCTGTATCGCCGTCGTCCACCATCGAATTCACCAGCCATATCGTGCGCCCAGAAGCTATCCTCGCAATCGCACGCCAATGCTATGGCGGGTCACCCCGGGCATTTTTGCTTGCTATCCGCGGTTATGGGTTCGAGTTCATCGAGGCGCTAACGCCCGGTGCCAAAGATAATTTGCACGCTGCTCTAGGCATGCTCGCCGACCGAATCCGTATCTTGCAGGCCCAGCCGCTGCTCAGGGAGGCAATATGACCATCGGCTTGTTCGACCGGCGCAGGACCATTCTGCTTGTGGACGCCGACCCGCACGCCCGAGCAGCCCTAAGGGTCGCATTGGAGGCGGCCGATTTCTCGGTGGGAGAAGCGGCTAACGACCGGGAAGGCGAG
>Ga0208193_1001104_pt1 | contig 12294 bp, 9 predicted proteins | sample June2015DPH_17_2_FD_184716 | JGI IMG/M metagenome (GOLD analysis project Ga0208193, IMG submission 184716) | Peatland microbial communities from SPRUCE experiment site at the Marcell Experimental Forest, Minnesota, USA - June2015DPH_17_10... | ecosystem: Environmental > Terrestrial > Soil >...
GCCACGCAGAGAAAACAAAGAAAGCCTGCAGGATTTTTCTTCTCTGCGCTTATCTCTGCGCCTCAGCGTCTCTGCGTCGAAGATTTTTGATTTCTTCGAGGCGCTCCGCGATTCGCTTTTCCACACCCGAAAGGCCGCCAACCTGGATTTGAAGATCAAGAAGTAACGCTTCGACGCAGAGACGCTGAGGCCACGCAGAGAAAACAAAGAAAGCCTGCAGGATTTTTCTTCTCTGCGCTTATCTCTGCGCCTCAGCGTCTCTGCGTCGAAGATTTTTGATTTCTTCGAGGCGCTCCGCGATTCGCTTTTCCACACCGCGGTCCGTCGGGAAATAGTATTGCCGCCCGGCCAGCGATGGCGGCAGGCATTCCATATCCACTATGGCGTCTTCGAACTGGTGCGCGTGCTGGTAGCCTTCGCCGTATCCCCACGCTTTCATGTGGCTGGTGACGGCGTTGCGCAGATTCATGGGTACGGGCTCGGCGATGGTGGTTTGCACGTCGTCGCGAACGGCGTTCATGGCGCGATATGCCGCGTCCGATTTCGGCGCCATGCAGAGGTAAATCGCCGCTTGCGCCAGCGCCAGATCGCCTTCGGGAATCCCCAGGAAGTGCACCGCCTGCATGGCCGCGATGGATTGTTCGAGCGCGCGCGGGTCGGCCAAACCGATATCCTCGCTGGCCATGCGGATCAGCCGCCGCGCGATGTAGAGGCGGTCCTCGCCGGCTTCCAGCATGCGCGTGAGCCAGTAGAGCGCGGCATCCACGTCGCTCGACCGCACCGATTTGTGCAGCGCCGAAATCAGATTGAAGTGCTCCTCGCCGCCCTTGCCGTAGAGCAGCACTTTGCGCTGCATGGCGTCCTGCACGGCGGCTTCCGTGAGCTCGCCGCCAGGCGAAGCGGCCACGGCCGCGGCGGCTTCCAATGTGTTGTAAGCTTGCCGCGCGTCGCCGTTGGCGTAGATGGCAATCTGCTCGAGCAATTCGTCCGTGGCGCGCAGATGGACGGCCGGCAGCGCGCGCTGCAGCAGGCCCACGATCTCAGGCACGGTCAGCCCGCGCAGCGCGTACACCCGCGATCGCGATAGCAGCGCCGCGATCACTTCAAACGACGGGTTCTCCGTGGTGGCGCCGATGAGGATGATGTCGCCGCGCTCCACATAGGGAAGAAACGCGTCCTGTTGCGCCTTGTTGAAGCGATGGATTTCGTCGATGAAGAGAATGGTGCGCTTGCCCAGGCGGCGCAGCTTTTCCGCGTCGGCCATCACGGCTTTGATTTCCTTGATGCCGCTCAGCACGGCGCTGAAGGGGATGAACTCGCAGCGGGTCACGCGCGCAATCAGCTTCGCCAGCGTGGTCTTGCCCACGCCCGGCGGGCCCCAGAGAATAATCGACGTCAGCTCGTCGCGCTCAATCTGCCGCCGCAGGGGCTTATCCGGCCCCAGAATATGCTCCTGGCCGATGTAATCTTCCAGGCGCTCCGGACGCATGCGCTCGGCCAGCGGACGCATGGCGGAGCCTAAATCCGGGGCGCGGAGCGGAGTGGAATCGAATAGGCTCACTGGCTTTTCACCCTGGCCCCTCGCCACTTTGCGCTCGCTGCCGCCGCGCTTCGTAGAGCATTATGCCCGCTGCCATGGCGGCGTTCAGCGATTCCACGCCCACTGTGGGAATGGAAACATCCAGCGCCGCGCTGCGCAACTGAGCGCCCACGCCGCGCGCTTCGTTGCCGATGATCAAACCGCACTTCCCGGTGAGATCCACATTCGCCAGCCAGCGGACGGTCCCATTGTGCGACGCAAGTACGCCCGACGCGAGTACGCCCGGTGCGGGTACGCCCGCGTACAACGCCACCTGGTTCTGACGCAGCGCGGCGCGCGCCAGTTCCGCATCCACGCCGTGCACGTACGGCACGCGAAACAGCGAACCGGCGGAGGCGCGCAGCGTCTTTGGATTATACGGACTCACCGTGCCCTTGAGGAAGATGGCGCCGGTTGCGCCGAACGCCTCAGCCGCGCGCAAAATCGCTCCGGCATTGCCCGGATCCTGCAGGCCGTCGAGCACCACCACCAGCGCTTTGCCGCGAAATAGCTGATCGATGCGCCACGCCGGGGGATTGACCAGCGCCATCACTCCCTGGCTGGTTTCGGTGTCCGAAATGCCCTGAAACAGGGCGTCCGGAAGCACCGCCACCTTCACGCCCGGCAGGTGCTGGACGTGCGATTCCGCCGCCGATCGCGCCGATTCGGCCGCTAACACCATTTTGACTTCGCACCCGCTGCGCAGCGCTTCGTCGAGCAGGTGAAAGGTCTCCGCCACGCACCATCCCTGTCGCGTCAGGCCGCCGCGGGCGATAGCGCGCCGCACGTCTTTGAGCAGCGGATTGGCGGCGCTGACGACGGTCGCGGACTTGGCCATGGCGATTACAGTAAGTGTGGCACAGGTCAAAAGGACCAAAACACGTGGCGCACGCACTCGTGCGTGCGGCGTTCACACTCCTGTGAACGCGACATGTTTCCCGCCCTCTCTACCGCCGCCGGCTCCGGCATAATTGAGTAGCGTATGACGATCGACACATTCGAAACCACCTGCTGCATTGTTGGCGGCGGCCCGGCGGGCATGATGCTCGGCTACCTGTTGGCGCGAGCTGGCGTTCCGGTCACTGTCCTCGAAAAGCACAACGACTTCTTCCGGGATTTTCGCGGCGACACAGTGCACCCATCGACGCTCGAGTTGATGTTTGAGCTGGGGCTTCTGGAAGACTTCCTGAAGATACCGCACCAACAGTTGACGTCGGTCGGCGGCGTATTCGGCGATTTCGCATCTCGAGCCGCGGATGTCCGCTACGTACCCGCGCATTGCCGTTTTATTGCACTGATGCCGCAATGGGATTTCCTGAATTTTCTTTCAGCGCGCGCCAGGAACTTCCCGGCTTTCGATCTTCGCATGCAATACGAAGCGGTCGATCTCATTCGCGATCGCGGATGGGTTACCGGAGTCGAAGCGCGTACACCCGCCGGAACCGTGCAGATTCGCGCGAACCTGGTGGTGGGCTGCGATGGCCGTCACTCCACCACGCGACAGGCCGCGCCAGTGGAGGTGGTGGAGACTGGCGCTCCGATTGACGTGCTCTGGTTCCGCGTGAGCCGAAAAGCCGATGATCCGGATCAAGTTCTCGGAAACCTCAACTATGGCAAGGCGCTGATTCTCATCAACCGCGGCGACTATTTCCAATCGGGTCTCATTATCCGAAAGGGATCCTTCGAGGAAATCAAGCGCAACGGGCTGGATGCGTTCCGGAAAGGCCTTCGACAGATCGCTCCTTATCTCGGCGACCGGGTGGAGGCCCTGCGTGACTGGGAGCAGATCAAGTTGCTATCGGTACAGATCAACCGTCTGCGGCGTTGGCATTGGCCGGGACTCTTGTTCATCGGCGATGCCGCCCATGCCATGTCGCCGGCCGGCGGAGTTGGCATAAACCTCGCGATTCAGGATGCGGTTGCGGCGGCAAATCTGCTGGCTTTTCCGCTGCGCGAAGGAAGGGTTACGGAAGCGCTGCTGGCGTGCGTGCAACGGCGGCGGGAATTTCCCACGCGAGTGACTCAAGGCTTGCAGGTCATGGCGCATAAAGGATTCGAATACGTTTTCGGCCACCCCGGTCCGCTCAAGGCGCCCTGGCAATTGAAGGTTGCAGCGCGCTTACCGGGACTGCAGCACATTGCCGGACGAATAGTTGGGATGGGCATTCGCCCGGAACATATCCGCGACGCAAGAAAACGTCCAAGCTTCGGCCGGGGCCCATTGAGGCGTTTCGCTGTTTGTGCCGGCGTAGTGACCGGTGTAGCGACCGGCGTTGCCGTCAACGCGCTGCGGATTATGCGGCAATCGCTGCGCAGCCCATCTTCGAGCAGGTGAACCTCTCCGCCGCGCACCATCCCAGTGGCTGCGTCGCAGCATCGAATATTCCTATTGCAACAACCGCTCCCCTTCGCTTTGTAGGGTGCGCAGTTCGATCGGCTTGGCTCATCTTCTACACCATGTAACCGGTAAATCCCTCGGAAAGCGCCCGTTCACGATCGCCTTGCATGGCGCTGGCGGTAAGCGCCATGACCGGGACGGACGCTAACTCCCGGTCGCGCCTGATTTCCTGGACCACTGCGAAGCCATCGAGGCCGGGCATGTGCAAATCGAGAATGATCAGATCGGGTTTCCATTCACGGGCGTTTCGCAGCGCCTCGATTCCGTCGCTGGCTTCGACCACCGCGTAGCCAATCTTCTCCAGAACCGTGCGGATAAGCTCGCGGCTGCTCGCCTATCGTCCGCTACCAGCACCGTCTTCATCTGGCCGCTCCACCGCGAGGGTAAAAGTGAAGCGGCTGCCCTTGCCGGGCTCGCTCTCGAGCCAGATTCGCCCGCCGTGTTCCTCCACCAGCGCCTTGGTAATCGCCAGCCCGAGCCCCGTGCCCTCGCGGACCCCTTTCGTGGTGGCGCCGACCTGATAAAATTTGTCGAACACCGCCTCGTGCTGCTCCGCTGGAATGCCGATGCCGGTGTCGCTGACCGAAATCTCGACGAACCCGTCCCGCAGAGCGCCCTCCACCTGAACCCTTCCACCGGCCGCGGTGAATTTCAGCGCGTTGCTCAACAGGTTAAAGAAAATCTGCTTGACGCGGAGCCGGTCGGCGAAGATCGGGACGGGAATCGTGAGGCTGTTTTCGATCGCGATCGACTCCGCCATGCTCTGTGGCCGGAGCGAGGAAAGCGCTTCCTCCAGCGCGCCCGCAATCTCGAACGTCTCGCGGCGCAATTCCAGGCGCCCGGCTTCGATTTTGCTCAGGTCGAGAATATCGTTGATAAGCTCCAGCAGATGGCGCGAATCCTGATGAATGTGGCCGATAAAGCGATGCTGCTTCTGGTTGAGCGCTCCTTCCAGTTCCTCCGCGAGAAGCTCGGAGAATCCGATAATCGTGTGCAGCGGCGTACGCAGCTCGTGGCTCATGCTCGCCAGGAATTCGCTTTTGAGCTGGTTGGCGCGCTCCACCTCGCGATTCCGCGACTCCAGCTCGCGCGTGTAGGCTTGCTGCATCTCCCGAAACTGCTCTTCCGCCTGCCTCCGCTCGCTGATGTCGCGGATGATGGCGGTCACGCGGAACCCGTCGTCCGACTTAACCGGGCTCAGGCTGATCTCGACGGGAAGCGAGGACCCGTCTTTGCGGCGCCCGTGCAGCGCCAGCCCGCTCCCCATGGGACGCGTCACGGGATGATCCCAGTAGCGCGCGCGATGCTGCGGGTGGCGGCCGCTGAGGGCGTCCGGGACCAGGATTTCGACCGGTTGGCCCAGTAACTCTTCGCGTTTATAGCCGAACAATTTTTCCGTGACCAGATTGAGCAACAGGATGCGCCCTTCGCGGTCCACTTCAATGATGGCGTCGGGAGCCGCTTCCAGCAGATCCCGAAACCGCCGCTCAGCCCGCATCTCGATGCGCGTTTCCTTCTCTTGCGCAGTCATCTGAAGCAGTTCTTGCTCAACGCGGGCGAGCTTCCGCTCCACCGTGCTGCGCTGGCCGGCCTCGGCGACGATCGCGATTGCGCCTTGCGAGTTTCCAGCGCCATCCTTCCACGGGCTTGCCCAAATCTCAACATCGATTACAACGCCATCCTTTGTGGCAAGTCCGATATCGGACTTACCTTCAGGCAGATGTTGCAACTGCAGTACCGCGGCCGCCGGACGGCCGAGCGCCTCGTCCTCGCTCCATCCGAAGAGACGCTGGGCGCCGCGACTCCACACCTGCAACCGGCCGGCGGAATCCACAGCTATGATCCCGAACCGTGGACTATCGAGCAGAGCCGTGAGTATCGCAACGGAACTGGGTGCTGCCATCGGAAACCTATTCTACCGTGAGCGTGCTGGCGCAGCGCCGGCCCTTGACGGGTGAAATGGCGCAGATGCCTTTGTGGGGGGCCAATCATGGCTGCAGCCGGCTTTCAGGCGGCTGCCTGGAGAGCCCGGCGCTTATCGTTCCTACGATCCCCAAAGCTCGTTGATCGGAAAATACTGCACCGGATCGGTCGTCGGAACGTATTGGAATCCGCGGCCCAGCGGATCGTCGTGCCGGACCGTAGTCCAGTCGATGCCCACCGCCGAGTAGATGGTCGCTTCCACGTCTTCGGGGTAGACGTAGCGGTTCTGCGACCAGCCGTAAACCGCCGTGTCGCCGCCCGTGGCATTGGTCTGGCCAATGATCGTGCCGCCCTTCACGCCGCCGCCCGCGAAGAACACAAACTGCTGCGCCAGATGGTCGCGGCCCGCGGCTGCGGTCAACGGTCCCACCGTGCGTCCGAATTCGCCCACCATCACCACCAGCGTGCTGGCCAGCAGGCCGGCCGAAGTCAGGTCGCCCAGCATCGCCGAAAGGGCCGTATCGAGCAGCTTCCCCTTGGCGGGCAAATTGGCGGCCGTATAAATGTTCTGGTGCATATCCCAGCCATCGTTCGACGTGATCTGAATGAATCGCGATCCCTGGTTCGCCTTCAGCGCCTGCACCGCCACCAGCATCGCGTTGCCGGTGGACGAGCTGCCGTAGCGGATGCTATCCGCCGAGGAAAAGCCGAACGCCGTGTTCACCACTGGGTTGTACATCATCTGCTGTGCGGACTGGTAAAAATCCTCGTAGTCGTCCATCGGCTGGCCGTAGGGCGAATCGGTGCGCAGCACGCCATCCAGCGAATGGACCAGGTTCCAGCGGTTGTTGAAATTGGTCTGGCCTTCCGGATTGGTAGTGTACAAAATGCCCGAGCTGCTCGGGTCCACCTTGAACGGAGCGTAGATCGCGGGGAAGTATCCCTGCCCCGCCGCGCCGTCGGAATTGAGAGCCAGGAACGTCGGGAACACTTGCCCGGGCAGGCGTTGCGGATCCTTTTCGATCGCCACCACGCTGCCAATATTGGGCGCGATGTTGCCCAGCGCCGCGGCCGGGTTGCGTCCGATCTGCGTCCAGGTCTGCGCCAGCGAATGCACCAGCGCATGCGCCTGCATGGAGCGCACAATTGCGAAATCGCCCAGCATGTTGCCCAGATTCGGCATCAAGCCGGTGGGCCACAGAACTCCGTTCACCGTTTCCGGGTTGAAGCTGGTGGGCGTGGTGCCCGGCAGCACCTTCAGATCGAAGGTATCTGTGTGGCTGGGCGCGCCGGCCAGCAGAATGAAGATCACGTTCTGCGCCGTATTCTTGGTGACCATTCCGGAATTGGTGGTCACCGGTGTCGATGATGTTTGCGCTTTTCCGTAGCGCTGCGTCAGGTACGATGCCGTAACCCCCGCGCCTAATACCTGGAAGAAGCGCCGCCGCGTCCAGTGAGGCCGGTTAAAGAACGACTTATGCCCCCAACCGTACTTCTCGAAAAACTTATCGAATTTTTCCTGTTCCTTCGTCATGGCGTCCTCCTTCGTTAGTAATTGAACACGAAATCCACTTTGTTATAGAGCGCCCACATCAGGTTTTGAATGCCCTGGTTGCGGGTTCCGGTAGTGAGCGTAGTAGTGGCCGTGTTCACCTCGGCCGTGGTAGGCATCCGCGAAAGAATCGTCAGGTAAAGCGTGTTAATCAGGTTAGCGTTGCTCTGGCTCACGTTCTGCGCGATCAGCGGCGAGATCGGGTTGCTGCCATAAGCCGTAACCGTAGTCCGCATTTCGACGATGGGATTGTTCATCAACGAAAGCGCCTGCAGAATCGATCCATCCTGCTTCCGCGGCTGGTCGTCGCGATTGCCGCGCAGGAAATAGTTGAGCATGTTGTTAAGGTCGCCGCTATTGGCGATCACGCTCACAGGGCTGGTGGTATCCGGCAACTGCATGGCATAGGTCGGCTTCGCATAGCCCGAATCCGAAAAGCCAACCACCGTGTAAGCCGGCTGGTAGCCGCTCGATTGCGCCACCGCGTCGTAAAGCTCTTCCGCCCACAGCCGCCGCACATACTTGCGCGCGAAATAGGGCTCGTAACTCGCCTGCCAGGTCCCGTTGTAACGGCTCGATAGCTGGTAGGTTTCGGAGTTGACAATCTCGCGCATGGTCGCTTTGACGTTATATCCGTTCTGGATGAAGTGCGTGGCCAGCGCGTTCAAGAGCGCCGCGTTGGTGGGCTGCAGGGTCCACGGAGCGGGCGGCGGATTGTTCGGATCGAGCCGCGCCAGATCGAACGTATCCGGCGGATCCACGATGCCCATGCCGAAGAACTCCGCCCACAGGTAGTTCACCGCGGCGCGGGCAAACTGGAAATCGCCGGTGACTTGGGTGGCCAATCCAGCGCGGTAGGTGGTCCCCGACGGGGCAGAATCGCCATTAAAGATGTACTGCGGCGGCACGTACCAGCAGGGCTGGCCGGATTTGCACCCGGCGGGCGCCACGCGCGGCGGACGGTTGCCGCTGGTGGTGTCCAGCGCATAATCCGTGGTGAAGCCCTTGGTGTTGTCCTGCAAGGACCAGTAATAAACGTTGGTATTGGTAGAGACCACCGGAGTGTGCGAGGGCGGCGCCGTATGCGACATGAACGACGAGAGCTGCCACGCCTGATACCGGGTGATATTGCTGCCCCAAAGATTGATCTGAGTCAGATGCCCGGCGCCATTGTGGCACAGCAGGCAATTCACATAAGTAAGTCCCAGAAAGGTATCCGCAACACTGGCAGTTTCCGCATCGAAGGTGTCCTGGCCCGTGCCAGGTCCCGTAGAAACATAGGAGCCGATCAGAAAGTTGATGGGGCCGTTGGTATAACTGTTGTCGTTGGCGGTGCTGATCAGGTCCGATGCCACCTGGTTATACGGCTCGGCCGTGACCAGCGCATTCTGAATGTAGCTGTACAGCGCGTTGCGGCCTTGCGGGAAACGGGTCACGCCGGTGCTGGGCTTGGTGGCGTTGTTCATGAACAGATCGCCGTAGAACATAGTCCATTTGTCCACCCATTGCGGCGAGGCCAGCAGGGTTTCGATGTAAGCGGCGCGCTTGGTGGGGGTAGTGTCGTTGACGAAAGCCGTAACCACTGCGGGGGTGGGAATGCGGCCCGTCAGGTCCAACGTCACGCGGCGGACGAACTCCCAATCGGTTGTGGGCGGCGCCGGGGTGATGCCATTCTTCTGAAAATCGGCCCAAATGTACGAATCGATGGAGCCCGCCTGGTGGGATGCGCCGTAGCTGTAGGTCGGGCTGCCCGGCGGCACGTACGACATCGCCCGGATCACCTGCGTCGTCAGATCGCTCAACGGGTGAGTGTTCAGGGAACGCCCGACGCCCTTAAGCGCGGCCTTGGTGACCTTGTCGTGGTCAGCCCCGAAATAGCTGCATTCCGGATGTGAAACCGCGTACTGCGCGGCGTCAGACTGGGCCGGATCGGCGTTTGCACGCAAGATCATCAACCCGGAAACCGTGAGAACTGAGATGCCACCCCAAACAATCCAACGAGCCACTATCATTACACCCTCCGTTACGGCTTGGCGCTATTCTTACATTGGTAACACCGGTACAGATTGGAAGTTCCAAATTTTTTGAAAAATCTCAGCAAATAATTTCTAGCGCCGGGTAAAAGGGGATCCGCCGCTGAAAATGCGGCTTGTGGCCACGGCCAGCGACCTCACGGGCCTTAGCGAAACAAAGCCAAGGTCGCGGTAGTGGCTTGGATTGTTGGTGTTTGAGGCATCTCGCTCGTCACGATTTTGAGTCTCGCGTTGGAGGTTGCTTTGATGGTGCGCCCGTCGATTGGCCCCGCCGCCGGCCTACTTCCTTCGTGCGGCTAAGATGGCGTCCATGAATCTCTTGGTTTCCGCCAACTCGGCGTCTTCCGGGAAGCTCTTTGCCTGGACAGCCAGGTCGCCCGCGATTCGCTCGAGCTCCGCGTCGGCGCTGGGCGAGTGCAGCGGGATGAGTTGGAGCGTTGCCCACTGGATAAGCCGCTTGCCCTCCGGAGTGCTCTCCAGACTGGCGATCGAGCCGAAAACCGAGCCGAGCGCTCTTGCGCGATCCGGGTCGCGCGCCACTATTTGCATCCGCGCTTCGCAAAATGCAATCTCATCCTCGTCCCGCTGACCATTTCCGCGTTTCCTAATCGACCGCCGAACCTGAGGAAGTGCCACCGAGTCTCCGTAATCGCATAACTCGTCCACAGCCCAGTGCGTTACCGAACTGTTCGACCTCGCGTCGTGCGGCTCGTTCAAAACGTTCTCAAGGAACTCGGACCTCAACTGCGCGTCTGCGATGCCGCTGAGGAGAGCCTCTCGCAAAGCAATCTGTGCTGCCGGCCAGAGTCGATTGGATTTGTCTCCGGCAGCGTCCGAAAGGTCGAAGTTCCGTAGGAAATCGGCCGCCTCGGGAAGGCCGGTTCTGCCAAGACTACGCAGAGCGCACACGCGAACCCGGTGTCGCTATATGCTGGGTGATGGAGATCGCCCGCCGTCAGCCCAAGCCGCCTCTCTAAATCGGCGCTGATATTTTGGTTCCCTGCCTTGGCAATCTGTTCCAGGACACTCAGCGCAGCGGATCTCGTCGAATCCTCTGCAGCCATCGTACCTATCTTGTTGAGCAATCCGCACTGTGCGTCGCCCGGCCCTGGGGACGTCGCCAAGCTTATTAGGGGAGTGCTGAGAGCCAGTAGTAGTAGTGAGGTGTAATTCATGAATGTTCTCCTATTGCGGTACCACGACAACTGTGTCAATGGTGCTCGCCGCAAACGCCGAGCCGCCACCTGACGCGTTAGCAATCGTTAGCTGATTTGTTGCACCAGGGGCCACATTTACGGTGACCGTGATGGATGGATAGGCGGCGCCGCCCGCCAGAGGGTCAGCGCGAGCGCACGAGTTGACGTTGCAGACCCATGTGGGATCCTGGCTGGCCATTCCAACGAGCGCCAAACCGCCGGGAAGAGTCTCGGTCACGGTAACCGCTCCGGAGGTGGGACCGAAGCCAGCAAGATTAGTGACGGTCAACGTGATCGTGGCACCCGTCTGCCCTTGGGTGAAGCTCCCGGCATGCGCGCTGGCGACGGCTAAGGCAGGCGGCGTGGTGTCGCCCCCCACGTGCCCAGTAGCGAAGACCCATGAGTCCATTTCGCGCGCGTAGCTAGAATTCGGCGGCGCGTCATAAACGCTATCGCCTTGATAGGACAAGGAGAGAAGTTGGGAGCCCGGGCTCGCGTTCTCGTTGCACACGGTCCGAAGAGTGCCCGTATCGAGGAAAATCGTCGTCGGAGCCGTATCGATTGCCTCGACCAGCGAGTCCTTGTCACGGTCGTTGTTCGGTATTGCAGCGGTAACTACTGCCGCTTGCGCATACTGGCACGTGTGCCGCGCTTCATGAATCACTGTCGTTGGCAGCGGCTGAGTGTCAATGCACCCACAGTCGAAGTTGAAGACGATCAGCTTGCTTACGCGGTAAGCGGTGTAAAACGGATTGAGAGAAATCTGATTCGGCGTAGCAGGCTGTGCTCGGCCGCCAATAGGCCCCCCCTTTCCGCCGTTCGCAAGAGTCGAGGTTAGCGCCGCCGCCGTGTAGTTTTTGACGGATGTGAACATCTTCTCCACTAGCGGGTCGTTCGGGTAACCGGCAAAGATATCCCTGGTCCTGGTCTGAAGCCAGTCGTAAACAGGTGGAATAGCACGGGAGTCAATCGGAGTGCCGGAGGTGATCCATTGCGGAATCGAAAGGTCTACCCCGGTCCAGAGAGGAAAGTCCAGCGTCGTCAATTTTGCAGGGTCGGGCGCCGACGCAGTTCCCTCGACCGCCGGGCCAGCGAGCGACCTAGCGAGGAAGGTTGTTGTCCCGCCCGCCGTAATATTCACAGAGCCCGGCAAGGTACCGTCATTTTCCGAGTAAATGAAGGTTCCGTCTTCCATTATCCTGACCGCTCCGGTCCACCCAAGTAAGGTCGCGCCAGAGGTCGCATCCACTGCGGTCACGCGCACTGTAGTATCTTCCGTGTAATTACCGTCAGTACTGATGACGGTTGGCCCTACCTGCTCGAGCTTCATTGCGACTGTAGGCGGATTCGCCACATCTGGGCACAACGGCACCGAAGCGAAGAGCGGCGCCGGCGCAAAGCCGTCGGGGTCGTCGGAGCCGTCCGGAACGAGCTGGAAGGAGGTCGTGCTGCATACGCCGTCGGGTATGGACATGTCGATCTCGACGTCATTAGGGTTCCAACTGGAGCCATACGTTACTTGGCCGCGGTCGTTGTCAAGGTAGACGTCGCCGTCGTCGCTAAACCCGTAGCCGGATATCGATACGGTGTACGAGCCCGACCCGTTCCACGTT
>Ga0208193_1001106_pt1 | contig 12274 bp, 11 predicted proteins | sample June2015DPH_17_2_FD_184716 | JGI IMG/M metagenome (GOLD analysis project Ga0208193, IMG submission 184716) | Peatland microbial communities from SPRUCE experiment site at the Marcell Experimental Forest, Minnesota, USA - June2015DPH_17_10... | ecosystem: Environmental > Terrestrial > Soil >...
TGTCCGGGAAGATGAGAGGCAAGCAATTTCCAGGCGTGGTCGCTCAGATCATGACGGTGATACGCGGCGGATGGCATCGTCTCCAATCATCTTCGCATAAACTCCAATCTCGTGACGACATTATCTACGCGGACTGTGGCGCTGTGCCGTTGTGGAAGCGGCAGAAGAATGCTGGCTAAGTAGATGGGACTGCGGCGGCTGGCATGCGATGTGCTCCGCGGGTGGGTTGCAGGCGCTCCAGCTGCCAGATGTAGAGAGCCATGCGTCGAGAGTAGTGCAGGACGGGCGGGCCTGAGGGCAGGTTTATTCCGAGGGATGCCGGCAGGTCGTTATGTTCGATCTCGGCCTCGGCGTCTTCAAGCGGCCAGGGCACGTGGTGGATGCTGGCGCGGGCCGGCTGGCCTTCGCGGTCGCGGGTGAAGAGGCAGTAGCGCTCGGTGAGGAAAAATTCAAGAGATCCGGGGCGCGTGTCCGCGAGCTTGTGGGAGGGCCCGAGACCGCGGTAGCGGGCCTTGAAGACGACAGGCTTGCCGGTGAATCGGCGGCGGCAGTAAAAGGCGAACTCGCGCTCGGAGCGCTGCTGGTGGCGCATCTCTGCCCAATGGCAGGGAAGGTTGTAAAGTACGCGCGCGGCGGCTGCGCCGAGAAGGTTATTGGCGTCAATGGAGAGGAAATAGACGCCGGGCATGCCGTTCTGCGGGTCGCGGACGTAGGTGCGGAGATTGATTTCAGGAAAATGGCGCGCGCCGGGGATGGAGGGCAGGCCGCGCAGGCGGATGCGGTCCATCCAGAAGGGGACGACGCCGAGCCAGGCGCTGCCCTGGAAGGTGTCGATCTGCATGCCGTCTGGAATGAGCGGGGCGAGTGCGGCGGGCGGCAGAGGCCAGTGAGCGAACAGGAGATCGTTAAGCCGCTGTGTCATGGCCCAGCGGCCCGATGGCAGGGGACGGGGCTTGTTCGAGGTGCGTATCTGAAATTGACGCATGGCCCGGTGCTCCACGGAACCAACGGGAGGTATTTGTTCTGCAAATCCCATGTTGATTCCTGTGAAGTATTCTGGTCCTGAGCCTACGTGTATGTCCAGTGAATCTTTGTTATCCGCGGGTGCGGTGAGCCAGGCCCGGAACCAGACCGACGTGTATGCCGTGCACGGGGCCGACCCGGAAGTGCTGGCGTATGCGATGGCGAAGTATTCGCGCTCGGCGCTCTCGATGAAAGAGTCGCTGAAGGAGATCAGCTCGCAGCGGGCTGAGCAGTTTCTGAATACTTTTTATTTTCAGTATGGACACAGGTCGATTGCGGACCTGGCGCATATTGCGTTTGCGATTGAGCGGCTGAGTTTACTGGCAGCGATTGTGCTGGTGGATGAGCAACGGTGGGATGGGCAGGAGCGGTCGACGCGTTATCAAAATTTCATGAAGTCAGGCTGGTATTTGCCTGATTTTGGTGAGGATTCGACTTCGCGGCAGCTTTATACGGAGACGGTTGAAGGGCTGTTTGGGGCTTATGAGCGGACTACCGCTGCGGTGCAGGATGCTTTGCGCGAGCGCGTGGCGCGGCCTGATGAGATGAAGCAGGATGCGTATGAACGAACGCTGAAGGCAAGGGCGTTTGATGTCGCGCGGTATCTGCTGCCGCTGGCGACGAATACATCTCTGGGGCAGATTGTGAATGCGCGGACGCTGGAGACGCAGGTCTCGCGGCTGCTTTCAAGTCCTTTGGCTGAGGTGCGGGAGCTGGGGCAGAAGCTGAAGGATGCGGCTGCGGGTGCGGCATGGAATCCGAACCCTGATGCAAGTGCCAGTGAGCGCGAAGTGCGCGTGGCGCCGACGCTGGTGAAGTATGCCGAGGCGAATGCTTACCAGATTGAGACGAAGAAGGAGCTGGCTCTCGCCGCGTCTGAGATTTTAGGTGCGTTGGCAATCGCAGATTCGCCGGTTGTCGATCTGGTGGAGCGGACGGAGACGCTGGAGGTGGAGCTTGCGGCTACGCTGCTTTACGCGGCGAGCCACTATCCGTACCGGCAGGTGCGCGATGTTGTTGTTGGCCTGCCGGAAGCACGGGTTTTGGAGATCATTGAGCTGGGGCTGAAGCATCGCGGGCGGCATGATGAGGTGCTGCGGGCGTTTCATTCTGGTGCGGCGCTGCGGTTCGACATACTGATGGATATTGGCGGCTTCCGCGATATGCATCGGCACCGGCGCGTGACGCAGATCATGCAGGATTTTACCGCGCGGCATGGATACGATGTTCCGGAGACGGGTGATGCGGCGGGGCTGGCTGAGGCCGGCATTGTGGGTGAGTACAGGGCTGCGGTGGAGGGCGCGTTTACTGCTAGCGGACGGATTGCGGCGGGCAAGGCTCCGGAGGCTGCGGAGTCGGCCAAGTATCTGCTGCCGCTGGCTACGCGGGTGCGGTGCTTGTTCAAGATGGACTTTGCAGAGGCGCAGTATATTTCCGAGCTGCGGTCGGGTCCGGCGGGACACTTCAGCTATCGCAAGGTGGCGTGGGAGATGTACGTGGCGCTTGAGCGGCAGCATCCGGCGCTGGCGAAGTATGTAAGGGTGACGGATTTTCGCGAGCCGATTGATTTGTTGAAGCGGTAGGGATGAAGGTAGGCCAGGGATTTATCCCTGGCAACTGGCGCAGTCACGCGATCCGGGCCTTCAGGCCCTGAGGTATGCTGTTTGCAAGTCCCGCGCAATTGTTCATGCCAACTTATGCCGTCACAACTGTGACATACCAACGTCGCGCTCTATTCGTGAGAACAGCGAACGCAGATCTGCTCCTCAATACGCTCTTTCATTACCGCGATGAAGGGCGCTATCTACTGCATGGGTTCGCGATTATGCCTGAGCACATTCACGTGCTGCTTACGCCATCAACCCAGCAGACTGTGGAGCGTTGCATGCAATGTATCAAGGGTGGTTTTTCTCATCGAGTGCGGGAGCAGTTTCGCGGAGAAGTCTGGCAGACGGGCTTTCATGAGCACCGCGTTCGTGACAGTGAAGATTTCGATAATCAATTGGCTTATATTGCGGCCAATCCGGAACGTAGAGGGATTGCCGATTACGCGTATGTCCACACAAATTTTCAAGACAAAATGAATTCATTGCCTGGCCTGTAGAGCGCAAAAGCATGCCTCAGGGGCTAAAGCCCCTTTTCGTTTGCAATGGTTGTTGCCGGGGCTAAAGCCCCGGCCTACCATCCCCGGCCTACCAGCCCCGCTACTCCGTTCCCGCGTGTTGCCGGGATTTCTGCGACGGGGGTTAGAGCTCGTCGATCTCTTTTGCTGCTTTGTGGACGATTTCGGAAAGCTTTTGAATCTGCTCCGGTGTGGCGTTGCCGCGGGCGAGGCGCGCCCAGATGGCTCCGCGCAGGTTCATGAAGGCTTTCATCATTTCTGGTGAGCGGCCGCGTTTGAACTCCTCGCCTGCTTCTTCGAGTCGCATGAAGAGCTCGCCGATCCGCTGCTTGTGGGCTTCGAGGAACTCGAGACCCTGTGAGGTGACGGAGTAGACCTTCTTGTTGCCTTCCGAGGTCGAGGCTGATATCAGGCCCTCTTCCTCGAGCATGGTGAGTGTGGGGTAAATCACTCCGGCGCTGGGCGAGTAGCCGCCTGCGAGGCGCTCTTCCATGGTCTTCATGAGCTGGTAGCCGTAGCTGGGCTCTTCCGAGAGCAGCTTGAGGATGACCAGTTTGATGTCGCCCGCGTCGAACAGGCGTTCGCGACCTCCGCGGCCAAAGCCGCGACGGCCGAAACGAGGGCCGTCAAAGCCGGGTCCACCGGGTCCGCGTCCGCCGAAGTCGTCGCCTCCAAAACCTGGGCCGAAGCCGGCACCGGGCCTGCGCCCGTGACGCTCTTCGCGTCCCTCCCTGCAATGTCCATGTCCTGCAAAATGCCAATGATGTGCTTTAAATGCTTGAAACAAATCCTCTTTCATCGAGATCTCCTTTCGATATAGCTAAAGATATATCTTTCAAATTCAAATGTCAATATGTTTTGAGATATATCTTTTGTGGGTTGGAGATTTTGGGCGGCGGAGCACTGGTGTTTACTACTTAATTAAATACGCAGGTTACTAAAAAATCAGACCCCCCTGAAAATAAAAAACTTTCCTCCTTTTGTTCGCTTAACTGCTTTGCTTTGTGTACAAGCTGAGATTCGAGTCCGGGAACGGGCCGTTTTGCCGCGGACAATCCACAGGTTCAAGGCTTGACAAAAATGGGGCTCCGGAGAGGTCTAAATGCAAAAAGAATGGCCCGAATCCATGGAAGAGTCGGGCCATTCTTTTCCGCTGATTCTAAGTGAAGCACATTCGAGGGTTATTTTGTGCAAATTATCTAAAGAGGGATTGGTTACGAAAGGGCAATGGACTTTCGTAATGTACGGGCCGGTTCAACAGGGAAAGCGGGTTCCTCATTTCGGGAGGCAAGGGAGTTTATTGCGCCTGAATCGTTGTGGCCTTGTCTTTCGAGAAGGTGACGGCGGTCTTCTTTCCGTTCACGTCATAGGTGACGGTGCGGTTGCCCTTGTCCTGGCTGTCTACGGTGATGTTCATGCCCAGGGCGAGGCTCATCTGCAGCTCGTTCATGCCTTGTTTGGGCTGGTGAGCAGCAATAGCATCCCAAATGTCCTTGGGCCAGTGGGAGTAGATGGTGTGCGGGTCGTCGTAGAAGAAGAGCAGGTCGTCGAAGTACTGCTCCTGCTGGCCTTGCATGGCTCCGACTGCGACGGCGTACTCGTTTGTATCGCCGGGGAGGGTGAAGACGAGCAGGGCCTGGTGATCGCCGTGCGGGACCTTGTTGGAGACGCTGGCCGGCGCGGCGGCTTTGATGGCCTTTTTCACATCGAGGCGCTGAGCGGGTAAGAGCAGGCCGATCTGTTTGGCGTAGTTCACGCGGCCGCCTGCAAAGGCGTAGTAGGGCATGGAATAGCCATCGCGCATCCAGACGGATTTGCCGGCGAGCTCGGCGACATCGTCAAAATGCGCGGGGAATTCCTGGCGGTCGATGGCGATCTCATCGGCGGTGAGGTGTTCTTCGGGAGCCTTGTTGGTGGCTGTGGCATCTTTGGCGCGATTGTGGAAGACGACGGCGAGATAGATGCCGCCAATGAGTAAGGTGATGACGATGGGGATGAGGATGGCCTTCAAGTTTTTCATAGACGCTCCGCGCGATTACAGAATTCAGATGATAGGTTACTGAAAAGTGGTTGGTTGGGGAAGCGGAGAACAGCATGCCTCCGAGGCTAAAGCCCCGCCGTTTTTGAGTCATTTTCGGCACGACTAAAGTTGTGCCCTGTTACGAAACAAGTCGAAGCCGATTTGTCAGACCCTGCGTAAAGTCCCTGCCGCTTTTGTGCGTTTTATTGCCGGGGATAAATCCCCGGCCTACCTCTTAAAGATCAAGCCTGTCCATGTCCCATGACTGCATTTGTCCGCACGACGGCCTAGAGTTCAGCGATTAGGCGTTCTGGTTCCGGCAGGAGCCTGGGCGCGGAGTTTTTCGGAGCTGAGCTCATCGACCTGCCGGAGGCTGGGAAAGAAAACGGACCACAGGCCGGCTACGCAGAGTGAACCGATGCCGCCGATGACGGTGGCGCGGACGGCTCCCCACCACTGGGCGGTAACGCCGCTCTCAAATTCTCCGAACTCGTTGGATGCGCCGAGGAAGAGCGAATTGACGGCGGAGACGCGGCCGCGCATCTCGGGTGGCGTGGCGAGCTGGAGAAGCGATCCGCGAACGATGACGGAGATCATGTCTGCCGCGCCGCTTATGGCTAACGCCACGAGCGAAAGCCAGAGCGAGTGCGAGAGACCGAAGATGACGGTGACGATGCCAAAGACGGCGACGGCGATGAAGAGCCGGTGGCCGGCGTGGCGCTTGAGCGGGAATCGCGCAAGGAGGAGCGAGGTGATCATGGCTCCGACAGCGGGCGCGGCGCGAAGCATGCCGAGGCCGCGCGGGCCGGTGTGCAGGACTTCTTCCGCGAAGATGGGCATGAGCGCAACGGCTCCGCCGAGCAGGACGACGAAGAGATCGAGAGAAAACGCGCCGAGCAGCAGGGGCATGCCGCGGACGTACTGGAAGCCGGCGAAGATGACCTTGAGAGAAGCGGCGCGATGCTCCATGCGGCCGGGGCGCACGTGGAGATTGGCGATGATAGCGATGAACCAGATCTGGGCCAGGAGCGTGAAGAGATAGACGATGCCCGCGCCGGCGAGGTCATGCGAGAGACCGGGATGGCGCGGCAGCAAATGTGCGAGAGGAAGCGTGAAGAGCAGTCCGCCGATAGCGGGTCCGGCGGTGTTGGCGAATTGGAAGATGGCGCCGCCCCAGGTGATGGCGTTTACGAGCTGCCCTTCCGGGACGAGATGCGGGATCAGCGCGGAGCTGGCCGGGCCGGAAAAGGCGCGCCCGCTGCCGATGGTGAAGAGCACCGCGTAGATGGGCCATACGGAGCGGACGCCACCGAGCGTTATGACAAGGAGAGCGACGGTGCAGAGCAGTTGCAGGCAATAGCAGATGAGGATGACGCGACGGCGGTCAAAGCGGTCTGCGACATGGCCCGCGGGTAAGAGAAACAGGAGCGCCGGAAAGAAGAGCGCGAGGCCGGTGTAGCCAAGATCGAGAGCGCGGTGCGTCATGGCATAGACATGCCACGCGACGGCGACCGATTGCGCCTCCGCGCCGAGGATGCCCGCAACGCGCGCCAACTGATACAGGCGGAAGTCGCGGGATGCGAAGGCTTCGAGACCGCGTGTCAGTTCACGTTTCGGGGTCCGGCTTGGGGGAAGCTGGGATTCGGAGGCCATCTGTTATCAGGTTAAGGGACGTATGACGAGGGACGAAGGACGAAAAAGCAGGGACCGAGGGGTCGAGGGACCAATACAGGAAGGGACCAGGGAAGAGGGACAAAACGATCTGGGGTGGGGCAAGTACAATGGAAACGGATTCTTACGAACGAGGAGTTTACAGCAGTGTCACAGCGCACCTTCAGCATCATCAAGCCGGACGCGGTCCGCAAGGGCTACACCGGCGGAATTCTGGCCGAGATTGAAAAGGCCGGATTCAAGATTGCGGCCATCAAGAAGCAGTCCATTTCAAAGGACCAGGCCAAGGGCTTTTATCACGTGCATAGCGCGCGCCCGTTCTTTGACGGGCTGACGACCTTCATGTCGTCGGGGCCGATTGTGCTGCTGGTGCTTGAGAAGGAGAACGCGATTGCGGATCTTCGCAAGCTGATGGGCGCGACGAACCCGGCGAACGCGGAAGAGGGCACGATCCGCAAGAAGTTTGCCAGCTCGATTGAAGAGAACGCGATCCACGGCTCGGATGCCGAGGATACGGCGGCCTTTGAGATTGGCTACTGGTTTGCGGGTTACGAGCTGATCTAAGTATTTCTTCATACCATTCCGTCTATTCTTGTACCGCGGCGTAAGCATATATAGGAGGGACGGATGTCTGCAGAGACGCCCAATACAGGTGCGGCTACCGAGTTCAGCAAGGTGGCCGCTGTCACCTTTACTTTCTGGATCATCAAAATTCTCTGCACCACGCTGGGTGAAGCCGGCGGCGATGCAGCCACGATGGGCGATGCCGCGCTGAAGTTCGGCGGAGTGGGCTACGCGTGGGGCACGGCGATCTTTGCCGTGCTTTTTCTTGTTCTGGTGACGGCGCAGATTCTGGCCAAAAAATTCTATCCGCTGCTTTACTGGGCGACGATTATTGCCACTACTACGGTGGGCACCACGCTTGCGGACCTTGCGGATCGCGATGAGGGGCTTGGCTACCTGTGGGGCTCGATACTGCTGATGGCGCTGCTGCTTGCTTCGCTGGGCATCTGGTACAAGGTGGCGGGGACGGTCTCCGTGGGATCGGTGAGCGGGCCGCGCGCGGAGTTCTTTTACTGGCTCACGATCATGTTTTCGCAGACGCTGGGCACGGCGCTGGGCGACTGGGCTTCGGACTCGATGGGGCTGGGCTATCTGGGCTCGGTGTACGTTTTTGGCGGAGCGCTGGTGCTGGTGGCGGTGCTCTATTTCGCCACAAAGATTTCGCGGACGGGGCTTTTCTGGGCGGCGTTTATTTTGACGCGGCCTCTGGGCGCGGTTTCGGGCGATCTCTTCGACAAGCCGGTGGCCAAGGGCGGCTTTGCCATCAGCCGCTTTGAGCTTTCAGGCGTGCTGCTGGCGCTGATTGTGATCTGCGTGCTGGTGTTTCCGCACCGGGCGGCGGCGCGAGAAGAGGCGCATTGAAAGAAGAGTCCCAACTGCCGCCACAATTGAAGAGCTTCAACAGCGGAAGTGGAGCGCCAACCGGCAGTAACATACCAACCCGCTCACGGACCTCTCGTCCTGCACTCCCCGTATAGTGGAATCACCATGACGGACGCAACCCAGCCCAACGTGACCCACGCGCCATATCCATTTCTACTCACGATCCTCGGTCCCGTCATCACCGATGCGCATCAGGAAAGCATCCGCACCATGATTGCCGCACACGGTCTGCAGATCGCACGCGCCGATCAGCTGACCGCAAGCCTCGCGCCCACCAGCGAGCCATTCAATGCAGTTTTGTCGTGGTCTCTCACAGGTCAACCAAAACGAGAAAAAGAACTGCGCGCGGAACTCCTTGCCGCAGCCACCGATCTCTCCCTCGACATTGCTCTTCAGAGCGACACACCGCATCTGGCCGGTCGCGAAAACAGCCACCGCCTCTTCGTCTTCGACATGGATTCCACCCTGATTCAGGGCGAAGTCATTGACGAACTCGCCAGGCTTGCCGGCGTCGGCGAAGAGGTCGCCAAAATCACCGAATCCGCCATGCGCGGCGAGCTCAACTTCGACGAAAGCTTCACCCGCCGCGTAGGCCTGCTCAAAGGCCTGCCCGCCGAGCAGGCCCTTGCCCTGCGCGAGCGCATTCCACTCTCGCCCGGCGCGGAGCGGCTCTTCCGCACGCTTAAATCGCGCGGTTACTACACCGCCATCCTCTCCGGCGGCTTCACGTTCTTCGCAGAATCGCTGCAAGCCCGCCTCGGTATCGACGAATTCCACGCCAACGAGCTTGAAATTGTCGACGGCAAAGTCACTGGCCGCGTCATCCCGCCCATCATGAACGGCACGCGCAAAGCCGCCCTGCTTCAGCAGATAGCCGAGCGCGAAAAGATTCCCCTCGAAGAGGCCGTAGCCGTGGGCGATGGCGCAAACGACCTGCCCATGATGCAGCTTGCCGGCATGAGCATCGCCTACCGCGCAAAACCAATCGTGCGCGCCCAGGCCGACCACTCCATCGCTACGCTCGGCCTCGACGGTCTGCTCTACCTTATCGGCCTGCGCGATCAGGACTTGCATCCAGAGCCAGCGGGAATAAATTAGTCGTTGCAACGAATATCTTCCTCGTGCATCTATTCAATACAAGCGCAAAAGGAGGTCCGCCACCATGTCCCTGCGGCCCGTAAGAGAGATTCTTCAAACACAAACCACCATGGAAGGCGCTGGCGTCAAGCTTGAGCGCGCCTTCGGCTTCGGTAAAACCAAGGAATTCGATCCGTTCCTGCTCTTCGACGACTTCCGCAACGAGAACCCGCGCGACTATATTGCCGGTTTCCCCTGGCACCCGCATCGCGGCATTGAGACCATTACGTACGTCCTGGCCGGTGAGGTGGCCCACGGCGATAGCCTTGGCAACAAGGGCCGCATGATCTCAGGCGACGTGCAGTGGATGACCGCGGGCTCCGGCATTCTGCACCAGGAGATGCCCAAAGGCGACGAGCAGGGCCGCATGCACGGCTTCCAGCTCTGGGCTAACCTGCCCGCAAGCCTCAAGATGACCGATCCGCGCTACCAGGACATTCCTGCAAGCGCCATCCCTGAAGTCACCGAGGATGACGGCACACACGCTCGCATCATCTGCGGCAACTTCTGGGGCAAAACCGGTCCCGTCGAAGGCGTCTCTGCTGGAAAATCCGGGGCCGGGCAATTTGGCACAGACGCGCGCTACATCGACATCTCTGTTCCACCCGGCAAGCTGAAGCGCATCAAGGTGGAAGTCGAGCGCAACGCCTTCGCCTACGTCTTCGCCGGTTCGGGAACCTTCCGCGACGCCAGCGACCCTCGCGCCGTGCTCACCGAAGATGGCCGCGATCCCAACGCCACTCCGGTCTACGATGCGAAGAACCACTCGCTCGTGCTCTTTGATCGCGGCGACGAGATCGTTGTCCAGGCTGGCCCTGAGGGCATCCGCTTCCTGCTCATCTCAGGCAAGCCGCTTGAGGAGCCGGTCGCCTGGTACGGTCCCATCGTGATGAACACGCAGGCCGAGCTGCAGACCGCTATGCGCGAGATCCAGACCGGCAAATTCATCAAACACAAGTAAGTTGACAGCACTCAAAAGCCGGCTCCGAAAAGGGGCCGGCTTTTTTATCCGCCGCTATTCCGCATTGCGCCAAACGCCAGGTCAGGACGATACTATTCCCATGGCGACCCAGCCCGTGCATGAGCGGTTTGTCCCGGTGGAGGAGTATCTCTCCACTGTCTATGAGCCCGACTGCGAGTATGACAATGGCATCGTTGTGGAGCGCAACTTGGGAGAGTTCGAGCACGCATATCTGCAGACCTTGCTTGCAGCACTGTTCACCAACAATATGGATGTGTGGGGCGTCTTCGGCATCGTCGAACAGCGCGTCCAGATCAACGCGCGCAGATTTCTTGTGCCGGATGTTTGCGTGCTTCGTGTGGGTGATCCTACGCCAAGCATCCTGACTCAGCCTCCGCTTCTTGCCATAGAGCTCCTTTCACCGGAAGACACACTGCGCCGCGCAGGAAAAAAAGCTGAGGAATACCTTGCATTCGGCGTGCAGTATGTTTGGGTAATCGATCCCAACGCTCGGGTAGCTTATCGCGGCACGGAAAACGGGCTGGAGCGCATCCCCAACGGAGAACTCGCCGTACCTGGTGCCGCCATTGTGGTTCGCATCGCTGAGCTGTTTGAGAAGCTCGATCACATCCGTGGCAAACGCGCCTGATTTATCTCTCCATCGGCACATCCGCCGCCAGCACCTTCAGCGGCGTCAATCCACGCTGCCGCAACGCGCGAATACTCAGCGCGTCATGCCGCTTGGCCAGCCGCTGGCCGTTATGGTCCACCACAAGCCGGCAGTGATACCACTTCGGCGGCCTCAGCCCCAGCGCGCGGTACAGCAGGATCTGCCTCGCCGTCGATTTCAGCAGATCCGCTCCGCGCACAACCTCGGTAATCCGCATCGCCGCGTCGTCCGCAACGCACGCCAGTTGGTAGCTCGGGAACCCGTCGCGCCGCCACACCAGAAAATCGCCAAAGTCCACTCCAGCAACAAACCGCTGCGGCCCCAGATTTGCGTCCTCAAACTCAATCGCCTCGCCATCCGGCACGCGAAATCGCCAGTTCATGCTTTCAGGGTTCTTTATCTTCTCAGCCGCAGGTTGTACCCGGCATGTTCCTGGGTAGACCGGCTCATCATCCTGCTCCGCGCCCTCATGCGGCGCACCCGCGGCATGCTCCAGGTCCTTACGCGAACATTTGCACGGATATAAAAATCCTCCCCGCATCAGCTTGTGCCACGCAGCCAGATACACCGCGCCGCGCTTGCTCTGCAGATACGGACCATGCGGGCCTCCGTCTTTGTTTTTCTTGTCGGCCTTGTCTCGATCCGAACGGCCCAGGCCCGCACCCGGACCCTCCTGCCAGCGAATCCCCAGCCAGCGCAGGTCCTCGTACGCGGCCTCGGCATACGAGGATCTGCTGCGCGCCGTGTCCAGGTCTTCCATCCGCATTACCAGCGTTCCGCCGGCCTGCCGCGCGCGCATGTACGCCGTATAAAACGTCCGCGCATGCCCCAGATGCAAATACCCCGTCGGCGAAGGCGCAAGCCGTCCTCGATACTCCGATATTTCTATTGCGCTTGAACCAGCCATGCTGGCCCGATTTTAGCAACCCGTTCAACATGGAAAGCGCCACCAGACACTCGCTCGATCCGCGCTATCTGCTAGTTCTTATCCTTATCGTGGTCCGAATCATCCTGGCCGGCATTATCGCTTTCATGGTGATGCGTGTAGTGCTTGATATCGTCGTCCACATGCTGCGGATCGACCGACACCTCCACAACATCCATCTCGTTGCCGTCTTTATCCACAACAAACAACCCCATCCGCGCGCCTTCCGGCCGCATAAAAATCAGCGACTGCTCGTGTCCGGCCTTGGAAGTCTCCCGCACCACGCGCTCCCAGCCATC
>Ga0208193_1001109_pt1 | contig 12261 bp, 10 predicted proteins | sample June2015DPH_17_2_FD_184716 | JGI IMG/M metagenome (GOLD analysis project Ga0208193, IMG submission 184716) | Peatland microbial communities from SPRUCE experiment site at the Marcell Experimental Forest, Minnesota, USA - June2015DPH_17_10... | ecosystem: Environmental > Terrestrial > Soil >...
ACCTACTTTATTGGCTATAGCCGGTCACCGCGGATCACCGAGATGATGCTGGAGAACATGTTTGTCGGTAATCCTCCGGGAAACTACGACCGGCTGCTTGATTTCAGCCGGCCAGTGACGGGCAGCCTGTTCTTTGTGCCGACGGCAACGTTTCTCGATAACCTCACCACCGGAGGGGCGAACGAGGTCGAAGGCGCTGAGACGCCGCCCGCAGCGCCGACTTCAGCGGTGACAGCGCAGGACACATCACTCAAAATTGGATCGCTCAATATTGGATCGCTCAAGGGAGAGAAAAATGAATAACCTCCATAGGGAGCTTGCACCCATCTCCGATGCCGCATGGGCACAGATCGAGGAGGAAACAACGAGGACTCTGAAGCGGTATCTAGCCGGCCGACGCGTCGTCGATGTTCCTTCAGCGGGAGGAATCGCTTTGCCTGGAGTTGGAACCGGGCACCTGAAACCGATCTCCCCTCCTGCTGAAGGCATCCTAGCAAGGCAGCGCGCGGTTAAGCCGCTGGTGGAGTTGCGCGTTCCATTTGAACTGTCGCGCCAGACGATCGACGACGTGGAGCGCGGTTCCGACGACTCTGACTGGCAGCCTGCAAAGGACGCGGCAAAAAAGCTGGCCTTTGCGGAAGATCGGGCTATCTTCAACGGGTACCATGAAGCCGACATCCAGGGCATCCGGGAGAGTACCAGCAATCCCATTGAGACACTGCCCGCAGATGTGCGCGACTATCCGGATGCGGTAGCCCACGCGCTGAGCCAGTTGCGCCTGGCGGGCGTCAACGGTCCTTACTCAGTCCTGCTCGGGGCAAACGAATATACGGTGCTTGCCGAGACCCGCGACCACGGATATCCCGTACTCGAACACGTGAAGCGCATCGTCGACGGCAACCTGGTCTGGGCGCCTGCGATTGAAGGCGCGTTTGTTGTCACGACCCGAGGTGGCGACTTTGAGCTGAACATCGGGCAGGATGTTTCAATCGGTTATCTCAGCCACACCGATTCGGGGGTGCAACTGTACCTTCAGGAGACCTTCGTCTTCCGCGTGCTCACCAGCGAAGCCGCCGTTGCGTTGTCGCCGCCACAGAAGGCTTAAGAGTGAAGGGGGCAATGGTTTCCTGAATCGATCAGAAGACATTTTTATTCCACTCATGAACCTTGTCTACTCGACAGGAAAACTTTAGGATCGATGCGCGTGTCCCCAATCGACGACTAGCGCGCCAGCCAGCCGCCATCGACGACAAGAATGTGTCCATTGATATAGTTGCTTGCCGGGGATGCAAGAAACACAGCAGCACCGGCCACGTCCTCCGGTGCACCCCAACGGCCTGCAGGGATGCGTTCAAGGATTTGTCGGTTACGAGTAGCATCATTCTGCAAGGCCTCGGTTAACTCCGTAGCCATGTAGCCCGGGGCGATTGCGTTCACCTGAATGCCACGCGCCGCCCACTCGTTGGCTAAAGCCTTTGTAATCTGTGCAACACCCCCTTTGGCTGCCGCATAAGACGGCACAGTGATGCCTCCCTGAAAGCTCAGCAGCGAAGCGATGTTGACAATCTTTCCATGGCCTCGTTCAAGCATCGGTCGAGCGGCAGACTGGCAAAGCCGAAAGACACTGGTAAGATTCAAGGCAATGACATCATTCCAGTCTTCTACCGAGAAATCGACAGCCGGCGCACGACGCGTAATGCCGGCGTTATTGATGAGGATGTCAATGCTGCCCAGGGCAGTGATCGCGCGCTCAACCAGTCCATGGCAGTTGTCCGGGTGAGTCAGGTCGGCCGTGAGCGCCACGTGATTCGCGCCGGTCGCGCTTACTTTCTCAATCACCTCAGCCGGAACAGTCTCGGACCCATGCAGAGCAACATGAGCGCCCGCTTCGGCCAAAGCAATCGCGATCGCCGCGCCCATTCCTCGAGAAGATCCGGTCACCAGCGCATTCTTGCCTGCAAGTCGAAATGAATCGAGCATCAAAGAAAAGTCTCCCGTCAACGGTTCTCTGCTCAGCGCAGAGCTGCAATCTGAATCGGATCCATATCCGCGTAAACCTGGTTCTCGCCGCCCATACCCCAGCAGAAGGAGTAACTGGCGGTCCCCACTCCGGCATGAATCGACCACAAAGGCGAGATAGCTACTTGCTTGTTCGCAACCACCAGATGCCGGGTCTGTCTGGGGGGCCCCATCAGGTGAATGACCCGCTGATCGCTCGGCAGATCGAAATAAAGATAGACCTCTGAGCGGCGCATGTGCGTGTGCGGCGGCATCGTATTCCAGACACTTCCCTTGTGCAGTGTCGTGAATCCCATCACCAGCTGGCAGCTGGCTGGGCCCTCCATGTGAATGAGTCTATAAATCGATCGCTGGTTGGCAGTCGCGGGGTCGCCAATCGTTTGGGGAGTCAAATGGGCTCGCTCGACAGCGGCAATGGGATGCTCAGTGTGCGCCGGGTAACTGAGCAAATAAAACTCCGCCGGCGTCGCCGGATCCCGGCTTGCAAATGAAATCGCCCGATTGCCGCGCCCAACATAGAGTGCATCGCGGTTACCCAGCTGATAAGTCTCTTCTCCGACAGCAACACTGCCCTGTGCGCCGATATTGAAGATCCCGAGTTCGCGTCGCTCAGTAAAGGATGCTGCCCGAAGAAGGTCAGGGCAGGGCAGGGGTAAAGGCCCAGCCAGCGGCACCGCTGATCCAACCACTGTGCGATCCAGATCGACATACACAAGTTCCACCGCCCCCGGCGTGAACAAAGTATCGATCAGAAAGCTTGCGCGAAGCTCTTCGCTTGACATCCGCGCATAGCGCATTTCATCGGCCAGCTGCAAAACTCGCATAATATCCCTATTCTAATGTGCAGTGCGCGCTCAGCGCGCGTTTTCGACTGTTGCAAAAAAACCTCAGTTTCAGAAATCAATCATGAACAACCGCCGGCGCATCCTTCCGGCAACATCGAATCATTCCTTCACCTTAATCACCAGAGCGCTATATTGGGTGCCGGGCGCAATCAGCAACTGATGAGGTGTACCCGCAGGGATGTGAATGAGATCTCCTGCCGCGACGGATTGGGTAGTTCCATTGCGAATCCCTGAACCTCCTGATTCGCCATTGAGCCCCGCATGGGCATCAATAAGCTCGCCCCCGGTAATCAGTGTCGCCTTACCTTCGATCACCAGCATTACATCATCAAAGTGAGCATGAACTTCGGCTCCGCCCTTCGCCGTTCGTTCAGACAGCATGATCGAATGCGATCCGTAATCACCCAGCTTCGCTCCACTGCTCCCTTTGGTCTTCGCCTGTTCAGCCAACTCGATCAGCTGGCTCTTTAGCTGCGCGGAGGAGAAGACTTCAGCGCGATCCGGTGACTGTGCAAAAGCTGCAACGGAAAAAGACGCAAAGACCATTGCAATCCAAATTCTCATATTGACCTCCTGCTGCCCTCCACTTGAAAAGGCGCTTCGGCTCTCCCGGCCGTCAGATTGTCCTGCTATCGACACTGCTCAATGTGATATCGGATGCCGCGCGGCTCCATCCGATGCGCAGGTCCTTCACATCGTTGAGTGAGAATGCACTGCCCGCGCCGCGAGGCGCAGTGATAGCAAAGAAGTCAGCACGCTCCACATCTTTCAGATAAAAGGCCGGACGCGCGTCCGGCGCCGCCGTGGCAATCTCGACATGACTCATTTCAATGTTACGAACGTGTCGCAGAAAAAAACCGGATGCCGGCACCGGCCCAAACATGGAAGGCTCCGGATATTTGCTTTCGAGCTCGGCCGGCTGCACCTGTGCAAATTCAGCCGGCGCGCCACCTGCCGATTCGATATAGATATTCGACAGTTTCACGTCTTCAATCAAATACCCTGGAACTCCACTCAGGATCGAGCTGAATCGCTGGGGTGCGTTGTGGCAGGTAAGATTGTTGATCATTACCCGCTTGATAGTCCCAACCTGGGTGGTTTCCCTGGGGCCGCGCAACCGGGAACCAAGGCGCATGAAGATCGGGCCAGAATAGAGCTCGCGCATGGTCGTGTTGGTGATTGTGATGTCCTCAAGAAGCGCACCATCGACGGACTCAAGCGCATACCCTTGACAGCCTTCGAAAACGCAGTCGGAGATTGTAATGTTGATAAAACCGCCATTCGATTCAGTTCCACACTTGATGCGTCCAGTTCGCAACGAATGGCCGTTATCCGGCAATCGCCGGAAAGTCCCGTCAAGCATCGAGCCGAGCTGGTAATCTCCAGTCACCCAGCAGTTGGAGATTGTCACATTTCGTGTAGCGCGCGCGTGTCCAAGGGCATAACTCGACTTTGGACAAATGCCGTCGTCCCATGGAGAGTTAACCGTGCAGTTAGAGATTCGTACATTCTGGCAGCAATCAATGTCGATCCCATCGCGATCGGTGTCGATTTTCAGGTTGTCAATCGTCAGGTTATCGACTCCCGTCAGCAGGAGCCCGAAGTGCCCGCCCTTCAGAATAGAGAAGTCACGAAACCCAACGTTGTGGCAATTCTTCAGAGCGATAGCCTTGTTGCCAACACCCGCCTGCTCGGCCACAAACGCATAGTCGTTTTCCGACTTTCCGCGTCCATTGGAAAGCCCCTTGCCCCAAATCATTCCCGGCCCGGTGATGCTGACGTCGTGGATATCTTCGCCCCAGATGAGCGAGTTATGCCAGTGATTATGGCCGTAATCCTGGTAAGCATCCCAGTCCGTCTTCGCTTCGGCAGAGTCATAGACACCGCCGCGATAGCCAGTCTGCTCATTGGCAAGAGGCGAATCTGCGGCAATGATTCGACTGCCCGCAAGCAGGTGCAGCTCAATCTGGCTCCTGAGGTGAATGGAAAAACTCAGATAGCTTCCTGCCGGGAAGATGACCATCCCTCCGCCGGCGGCCGCGGCCGCTTCGATTGCCCGGTTAATGGCAGAGGTGTCAAGCGTCTTGCCATCCCCAGCCGCACCAAAGTCACGAATGTCAAAGATGCCTTTCAGCGATGTCGGGGAGCCGGATCCCCGTCGATCCGCTGCTTGAGAGGAAGCGATTGGAAATGCTGCGCCCAGTGTTCCCAGGCTGCCGGCGCGGAGAAAGTCACGACGCATGGAACTAAACGATGTCACGAAGGCGATCTCCTTGGCCTGAAAATTGAAGCAACTTTAGACTCTTCCCGGTTTTCCTAAAGCAGATTCTCGTGCATCACAAGAGCTACGGCGCTTCGCAAGCGAGCCTTGTTTCCATCCTGCGCCGGCCGTAAACGGGGAACAGAGGCGAGTGGATGGCGAAGCATTGCTGCCTCGATGAATGGCCCTGCAATCTGCCACGCTGTTGTAATGTCGCCCACGACGACAATCTCTGAAGGAGCCAGTGCGGATGCGATCATATGCATTCCGCGCCCCAGTGCTCGACACATGCGGCTGACTGCGGCCAGAGCGGCCGCGTCCCCGGTCTCTGCCAGTCTTAGAACCTCCTCGAATGCTGCTATGCCTTTGCCGGCTTCTTCAGTGTAGTACCGCATCCCCGCCGGGTTCGCCGCCAAGGTCTCCCAGCATCCTCTGCTTCCGCAACCACAGGGCAATCCTTCCGGATCCATCTGAACATGGCCAAATTCGCCTGCAAATCCGCCTTCGCCGCGCAGGATGCGTCCGTTGGCAAAGATGCCGGTCCCCAGCCCTTCGGAGACATTGACGACCACCAGGTCGTGCATCCCGTCGCTGTCGCCAAACCACACTTCTGAGAGAGCACACGCGTTTGCCACGTTGTCCGCAACCACGGGCATCCCGGTAGCCTGTTCCACGCGCGACTTAATCTGCGCAATCGGCCAGCGTATGTTGGGGGCAAAGATCGCATCATCGGAGTCAGGCTTGCTGGTCCCGGATTTAACCGCTTTAAGGTCCAGGCGCCCGGGCAAGCTGATGCCGATACCGTCAAAGGATCGCTCTTTGTTGCTCGCGATGATCTCTTGAATTGCACCCACAATGGCGGCGACAACCTTCTGCGGGTCCTCAGGAAGCGGAATCAGAGTTTGGGTGACAATTTGTCCGCCCAGGTCAGTTACCGCGAGGGTCGTTTGTGAGGGGTGAATATCAAGCGCCAGCACGCCCCGCTGGCTGTTCACATTAAGAAACGTGGGCCTGCGGCCGCGCGGAAGCCGCCCCAGGGAGCCTTCTGCAATCCAACGCTCCTCAAGCAGTTCTTCTACGATCAGAGAGACTGTGCTCCTCTGCAATCCCGAAACCCGCGCCAGATCCGCGCGGGAGATAGGCTGCCGCGCGCGAATCTGGTTGAAGATCAGGTTCCGATTAATCTGTCGTGGAATCTTGTTGGACGCGCTTAACTTGTTGGTAAAAGAAAAACGCGGCGTCGGCGACTTGGTGCGACTTTCCGATGTGTCTGGCATGTTCGGCACCCCTTGCAAGAAAAGTGATCGTCAGACTGAGCATACGCGTTTGTCTTGAGCAAATCTTTCGTATGGGTAAAGCTCAGCAACTAGCCGGGAAGTTCGATGCCGTGAATCACTCGGCGTCTAAGCGTTGTACGTAGAGGATGAAACGCGGCCGCCGCGGCCGGTCCAATTCGTATGAAAGAACTGTCCTCTTGGTTGATCAATACGTTCATACGTGTGTGCGCCGAAGAAATCCCGCTGCGCCTGCAGCAGGTTTGCAGGCAGCCGCGCGGTCCGGTATCCATCGAAGAAAGCCAGTGCAGTTGAAAATGCCGGAGTGGGTACACCCAGCTCAACCGCATGGATTACCGCCTTGCGCCACGAACTCTGATACAGGTTCAACGCACTGGAGAAAAAGCTGTCGAGTAACAAGTTGCCGATCTGCTGATTTTTGTCGAAAGCTTCCTTGATCTTGCCCAGAAAACGGCTCCGAATGATGCATCCTCCGCGCCACATCAGCGCAATGCCGCCCATGTTGAGATTCCAGTTGTTCTCCCTGGCCGCCGCCCGCAGCAGCATGTAGCCTTGCGCATAGGAGATGATCTTGGAGCAATAGAGAGCGCGGCGCACATCCTCGATGAAGGCCACGCGATCAAGGGGAGCGGTCTTATCCGCCGGACCCTGGAGTAAACTGGAAGCCTCAACCCGCTCCTGTTTCAATGCCGACAGGCATCGCGAGAAAACAGATTCTCCAATCAGCGTTACAGGTTGACCAAGATCAAGTGCGCTGAAGATGGTCCATTTCCCGGTCCCCTTCTGGCCTGCGGTGTCCAGAATCTTGTCCACCACCGGAGTGCCATCATCATCCTTCTTTGCAAAGATCTGGCTCGATATCTCAATCAGATAACTGTCTAATTCGCCCTTGTTCCAGTCTTGAAACACATCATAGAGGTCATCGGCGGTAAGCCCAAGCCCGCGCTGCAGCAGGTCGTAGGCCTCGCAGATCAGCTGCATGTCGCCGTACTCAATCCCGTTGTGAACCATCTTGACGTAATGTCCGGCGCCGTCTTCGCCAACCCAGTCGCAGCACGGCGTTCCGTCTTCAACCTTGGCGGCAATCGATTGAAAAATGTCCTTCACATGAGGCCACGCATCAGGGTTTCCACCGGGCATGATCGATGGACCAAACCGGGCGCCCTCCTCACCGCCGGATACGCCGGTTCCGATGAACAGGATGCCCTTCGATCCTAAGTCCTTAGTGCGTCGATTCGAGTCGGTAAAAAGCGAATTGCCGCCATCGATGATGATGTCTCCGGCCTCTAGGAAGGGAAGCACATGCTCAATCATCTGGTCCACGGTATCGCCCGCTTTCACCATCAGCATTACGCGCCGCGGACGTTTGAGCATGCCCACAAACGCCTCGATTGAGTGGGCGCCTACGACATCGGTCCCCTTTGCCTCATTGGTAATAAAATCGTCTATTTTTGACGTGGTCCGATTAAAAACGGCGACCTTGAACCCGTGGTCGTTCATGTTGAGGACAAGATTCTGTCCCATCACCGCGAGGCCGATCAACCCAATATCACAGGAAGTGTCTGGCATAGGATCTCCGATCGCTCTGTTCGAGAGCTGTTACGAGTCTATTGGTTAACTCCACTGGCAAGGAACCCTCCATCCACAACAAGCGTCTGGCCGGTAACAAAGGACGAGGCGTCCGAGGCGAGAAAGATCGCAGCGCCGGTCAACTCTTCGGTTTTCCCGAACCGTCCCATGGGCGTGCGCATCAGCAGTTCCTGCCCGCGCGGCGTCGTATCGAGCAGCTGCGCGTTCAGGTCCGTGCGAAAAACGCCCGGGGCAATCGCGTTCACCAGCACACCTTTCTTTGACCATTCCACAGCCAGAGATCTGGTCAGAGAAGATACGCCGGACTTGCTTGCCGCGTATGCCGCAACTTCGTTCAGCGCGACAAAGCTATTGAGCGAAGCAATGTTGATGATGCGGCCAAATCCCCGCTCGAGCATCGGCCGGCCAAATACCTGGCATGAGCGAAACGTGCCGGTGAGGTTGGTATCGAGAATAGCCGTCCACTCTTCCTCGGCCATGGTCAGAGTCGGAGTACGCTTGATCCGGCCTGCGCAGTTGATCAGGATGTCGACCTTGCCGAAGCGGGAAAGTACCTGCGACGCCAGAGATTCAAGCGAGGCGCGGTCGGCGACGTCGGATGCAACTGCAAGACTCTGTCGCCCGAGCAGCTCAATTTCGTGCGCCGTATCGTCCACCTGCTGTTGGCGGCGCGAGGTGGGAATCACATCGGCGCCGGCTTCAGCCAGACCGCGCGCCAGCGCACGCCCGATGCCGGACGTGCCGCCGATCACCACGGCCACTTTGCCCGCGAGATTAAATAGCTGCGAACTCATAGGTTGTATTTCCTCTTCAAAATCGGCTGCGATGCGCCCAGAGTCCAAGCCCCGGATTGGCAATGAAAAATACGTCTTCGCCATCGATGCGGTTATAGCCGTGGGTCATCTTGTCAGGATTGAATCGTTCAAGTGCAGAGTTTAAGTCAGCATAGCGGAAACCGACCGCTTCAATCTCTTCCCGCTTAAGGTGTCCGGGACACCAGGTAATATTGAACCTGCCCTCTGAAGATCCATGAATCAGGTGAGCCGCCGCGCTTAGGTCGCTGGCAAGGTCCTGATTCGCGTCCACTGCCGCCAGCGTAGCCGGCGTCCCGTGGTATCCATACTTGCGAATCAATCTGTCGATGTCCTGGTCCTCTCCGAATTCCTTCACCCCGGGAGCGAGGATGATCAAATCGGCCCCGTCGGCCAGCGCCATGCGCGTGCGATAGACGGCCTTGTTTCCAAGCCAGGTCGAATGAAATTCTCGAGGATCGAGATAGACTACAGCCTTCTGAATAGGCTCGTCGAGCATCTCGAAGTTCACCTTGAGGCTAAGTTCAGCAGCCAGGTGAAAGCACTCCGCAGTGTCGCCAATGAAGAGTCCGCGCACCGCAATCCCACCACTCTGGCGACGGCTCACCACCGTCAGAACATAGACAATCGGCAGCTGGTGAAGAAAGCGCTCTGCGGCGTAGTTCAATACGGAGCGCACAGGGTTCTCCGCGCGCCCCATGATGCGCTCCATCCCGTAAACCGCGCCCAGGTAGTGGCTGCGGTTGATGCCCTCGCGGCCGCCGGTCCCGATCAGAACATTCTTCGTGTAATTGGCCATGCCGATTACTTCATGCGGAACCACCTGGCCAATCGAAAGGATCAGATCGAACCCTCCCTGGGAGATAAGGCGGTTGACCTGGGCCGGCCACGGATAGTTCAGCTTTCCTTCCGACTTCTCGTGAATGAATTCGGCCGGAACCTCACCGAGCGTTTCCACATCTCGACGCCAGTTATGAACATGGAACAACTGCTGCGGCACATCGGGGAACATTTGCGCAATCTGCTCGGTCCGCATGGGCGAGTGAGTGCCAAGCGCAGGAAGTACGGCCTTGAGTCGATCCCCGTAGTATTGCCATGCGAAACCGGTGAGCTGTCCGGCGCGAGAGTGCTCCCGGCTTTGATCCGGTGGCACAGCCAAGACGCGATTCCGCTCGCCCAGCTTCGCCAGGGATTCTTCGAGCAGTTGCCTGAGCTGTTCGGGCGAGAAATCGCTTGCGGCACTTCCCTGGGCGCAATAGAGGCTCATGCGGCCAACTCTACCTTTCTCAGCCCGGGAGCGAGCGTGACAAGGATGAGAAGCGCCACCAGATAGGCACTCGAGGCGATGGTAAACAGACTTGCATAGCTGTGTGTGAACTGCAGGATGTAGCCCGCGCCGGTAGCCAGCAGCGCGCCGCCGGCCGCGCCGGCCATGCCGCCTATGCCGGTTACCGAGCCCACAGCGCTGCGCGGGAACATATCCGAAGTGGTGGTGAACAGATTGGCCGACCAGCCCTGGTGCGCAGCCGCGGCCAGGCTGAGCAGGCCGATGGCAGTCCACTCGGAGTGAACATAAGCGGCCAGAAAGATGGGAACCACGGCGATTGCGCACAGCAGCATGGAAGTCAGCCGGGCCGAGACCGCCGAGAGCCCCGACCGCTCGAGCAGCGCGGGCAGCCATCCGCCGAAGATGCTGCCCACCGTGGCCGCGTTATACACGACGATCAGCGGCAGCCCGAGATGAGAAAGATTGAGATGGAATCTCCTGCTGAAAAAGTCCGGCAGCCAGAAGAGGTAAAACCACCAGACGGGGTCGGTGAGAAATTTGGCGATGGCGAAGCCCCAGGTCTGCCGGAAGCCGAGCAGTTTGCCCCACGGCGCCGACGGCCCCATCTGCTCTGCTGCTTCCTTATAAATGTGGCGCAGTTCCGCGCCGGTGAGCGTAGGGTGCTCGGCTGGCTTGCGGTACTTGGAGTACCACAACAGAATCCAGATGGCGCTGAAGACGCCGGTGACCAGAAAGGCTGCGTGCCAGCCGTAGTGTACCGTAACCCAGGGCACGATGATGGCGGCCAGCACCGCGCCCACGTTGGTTCCCGAGTTGAAGATGCCGGTGGCCAGCGAGCGCTCGCTCTGCGGAAACCACTCGGCTACGGTTTTAATGGCGGCAGGAAAATTTCCCGATTCCCCCATCCCCAGGCAGAAGCGTGCAACGCCGAACTCAAGCACCGAATTGGCCAGCGAGTGAGCCATGGCCGACAGGCTCCAGACCGCCATGATGGCCATGTAACCGATGCGCGTGCCCACCCGGTCCACAAAGCGCCCGGCCGCGATCAGGCCCACCGCATAGGCCAGCTGAAACGCATCCACAATATAGCCGTAGGCGATCTCCGACATGCCGATGCTGTGCTCGAGCGTGGGCTTGAGGATGGCGATCACCTGGCGGTCCATGTAATTGATGGATGTGGCGGCGAACAGCATCGCGCAAATGGTCCAGCGCACGTGTCCCAGGCGCACGCTTGTCGACGCTTTTTCTTTGATTGTGCCGATCGCGTCTGCCATATGCAATGTCCCCTTAGAGACGATAAGCCTTTTTAACCAGGTTATAGGTGAGCGCGTGAGCTACTTCAAACGCCTCGTCTTCAGCCAGTCGATGTTCGGTGACCAGCTTGGCCAGAAATCCGCAATCCATGCGCCGAGCTAAATCATGCCGCGCCGGAATCGAAAGGAACGCCCGCGTGTCGTCATTAAACCCAACGGTGTTATAAAATCCCGCAGTTTCGGTCGCCTGCTGACGAAAGCGAAGCATTCCCTCGGGACTGTCGTGAAACCACCACGGAGGCCCCAGTCGAAGGCACGGATAGTGTCCAGCCAGCGGCGACAACTCGCGGCTATACGTGCTTTCGTCCAGCGTGAAGAGAATGATGGTAAGGTTAGGCTCGTTCCCGAAGCGATTGAGCAATGGGCGCAATGCGTTTACATAGTTTGTCGGCTGCGGAATGTCAGCTCCAACATCGCGGCCGTAGCGCTGGTAAACTGCATGATTATGATTGCGCACGCTGCCCGGATGAATCTGCATCACCAGGCCGTCCTCAAGGCTCATGGCCGCCATTTCCGTAAGCATCTGTGCGCGGAATAATTCCTGCTGATGCAGATCCGCACGGCCCGTACGTACGACTTGGAACAGTTCTTCGCATGCTTGCTTTGATAAGTCCGCGGTTAACGCCGTCGGATTTCCGTGGTCCGACGCCGTACAGCCCAGAGCGCGGAAGCGGGCGCGCGCCTTCAGCAGTGCATTGATGTAGCCTGCCCAAGAACTGGTGTCCTCTCCAGTCTGCCGGCCAAGTTCGGCGATGTTGTCAGCAAATCCGGCAAACTCGGGATCAACGACCGGGTCCGGCCGGAAGGTCGGCAGAATGCGCGCCTTCCAGTCTGAGGAT
>Ga0208193_1001110_pt1 | contig 12245 bp, 8 predicted proteins | sample June2015DPH_17_2_FD_184716 | JGI IMG/M metagenome (GOLD analysis project Ga0208193, IMG submission 184716) | Peatland microbial communities from SPRUCE experiment site at the Marcell Experimental Forest, Minnesota, USA - June2015DPH_17_10... | ecosystem: Environmental > Terrestrial > Soil >...
TCTGAAGCCCGGCAACCTGATGGTGACCGGTTTCGGCGTCAAGGTGCTGGATTTCGGCATCGCCAAAATCGACCGGGCCGCCGCGCCCGACGCCGCGGAAAACTTCGGCGCCATTCCCGCGACGAAGTGCGGATCCATTCCCGCGACAATGTGCGGATCTGTCATAGGCACGCCGCACTACATGTCGCCCGAGCAGCTACAGGGCAGGGAAACGGACGCACGCAGCGACATCTTCTCCTTCGGCGTGGTGTTGTACGAAATGTTCACCGGACGGCGCCCATTCGACAATGGCCGGCCGATGCCCGTCACGGAACTCCCGCCGGGAGTGGAGCGCGTGCTAAGCCGCTGCCTGGCGACTGACCCCGCATCGCGCTGGCAAACCGCCGGCGAGTTGAAAGGGGAGTTGGAGCGCCTGGCCGCCCAGCCGCCGCTCCCCGAAATCAGGCGCGCGCGACGGTGGCGGGGGGCATGGGTGGCCGCGGCCGTGTTGTGCGCCGGGCTGCTGATGGCTATGCCGGCGCTATTGACTTCGCCGCACATCTCCCAGGCGCCGGCACGTTTCGTTCTCACCGGACGTGCGGAAAATCAGGGCACACGCGTGAAACTCTCGCCGGATGGCCGCAGCGTGGCGTTTCTCTCCGGCACGCACCACTACGTGCGTGCGCTGAACGGGTCGGATGCGCAATTGCTGTACACGTCCCAAGGCATAGGCACGCCGTTCTGGTCGCCGGACGGCCAGTCGGTGGCGATCGCCGGGGGCGGCGAACTGGTGAAAGTCGGGCTGGCGCCGGGGAGTGTTTCCACCAGCCTGGCCCGCGTGAACACCAACCTCGAGGGCGCGTGGAGTGCGGACGGCGCCATCCTGATCGGACTGGTGAACGATGGGATTTATCGCATCCCGGCCGGCGGCGGGCCGCCCACGCGGGTTACGGCGCCCGATGCCGCGCGCGGCGAAACGCGCCATCTGCTGCCCCAGTTTCTTTCCGGTGGCCGCCGATTCCTGTACATAGCCGGCAGCGACAAGCCCGGCGGCTCGGCATTATGGGCCGGGTCCCTCGATTCGGCCCAGCGGACCGAGGTGATGCCGATGCAATCGAAGTTCACCTTTGTGCCGTTCACCTCGGGAGACACGCAAGGGTATCTGGTGTACCTGCGCGACCGCGTGCTGGTGGCGCAAGCGTTCGATTCGGCCAGGCTGAAGCCCATCGCCGATCCGTATGCGCTGGCTCCATCGGTCGCCGCCAACACGGCCATCGCCACGCTGGTGAGTGACGGCGATTTCTCCGCCACGCCCACGACATTGGTCTACCGTGCAGGGGGCGCGATTACTGTGGTGCGGAACTGGATGCAGGGAATGGCCCGGACCGGGCGGGTCACTGCTTCAGCTTCGTCAACCACAAAACTCAACTCACTACTTTCGAGAATTGCACCGGCGCCGCCATCGCCTCAGTGACTTAGTTATGGTTAGCGGGTAACCGGGCCGGTGGCGCGGCCGTCGGTAGAGCCAGCCCTATCGCACGACGCGCACGATTGCGCGCCGTTCACTGACATTCTCTTGTCGTAGAAGAGATATCGGCGCAAACGCACCTTGGCCTGCGACATCGGGTTGACGGCCGGCACGCGCGGCGTGGGAAAACCCGCGCGTCAAATCCCAGACGGAGTCCTCGGCTGCGGCGCGAGCCGGTTGAAAAGGCAAATCCAGCGCGGCGGCGAATGCGAGCGCCGGCGGAATGCGGCCGCCATCGCGCTATAAGGCCGGCTTCTCTCCACACAGATTAATCCTGACCGGCCGTTGTGGAATATCTCCGTCGCGAACCCGATTGCCGGACCGCGGCGACTGTGTCCCGTGAGTATCCCTACGCCGTGTCGGCAATGGCGATATTGCGGCTGAAGCGGCTGCCGTCTTCGCGCACGCCTGGGCTTCCGGCCGGGATTGCGATAATGTAGCGTCATGTTCCAATGGGCCTTCGGCAAACGAGTGTTCGCTGTTCTCCTGCTGAGTTGCGCCGCAGCGCCGCTTCCCGCGCAGACACCGCGAGAACCGGCCGCTCCCACGCATGCCGACATCCTGCGCGGGGAGTACGGGCCCTACCGCGCCAACAACGATCTGCTCTTCTATCACCTGGATATCCGCGTCGATCCTGAGAAAAAGTTCATCAGCGGCAAGAACACCATCCGCTTCAAGATGCTTCAGGACGGCGCGCGCATCCAGCTCGACCTGCACGCTGCGCTCAACGTCGATAAGATTCTGCTGGGCGACGCTCCGCTCAAGTACGAGCGCGATTCCGGCGCCGTCTTCGTGGACTTCCCGGAGACTCTCCACGCGGGCCGTGTCTATAGCATCGACTTCTATTACTCGGGAAATCCGCTCGAAACCGGACGCTTCGGCGGCATCACTTTCAAGAAGGATTCTTCCGGCCACACCTGGATCAACACCGCGTGCGAAGGCACGGGCGCGAGTCTCTGGTGGCCCGACAAAGACCAGTGGCGCGACGAAGTGGAGAACATGCAAATCAGCGTCGCAATTCCCAACGATCTGGTGGATGTCTCGAACGGCAAATTCATGGGCAAGACCGACCTGGGCGACGGTTACACCCGCTGGGATTGGCTGGTACAGTATCCCATCAACAACTACGACGTCTCGCTGAACATCGGCAACTACCAGCATTTCTCCGACAAGCTCGGCAACCTGCCGCTCGATTTCTACGCGCTGCCCGAAGACCTGGACAAGGCCAAAAAGCAATTCGCGCAGGCCAAGGGAATGCTGGAAGCCTACCAGCACTACTTCGGCGAGTATCCGTTCATCAAGGATGGCTATAAGTTGATCGAAGCGCCTTACTCCGGCATGGAACACCAGAGCGCAGTCACTTACGGCAACCACTTCGCCAACGGTTACCTGGAGCGCGATTGGACCGGCGTGGGCATCAGCACGCGGTTCGACTTCATCATCATCCACGAGAGCGCGCACGAGTGGTTCGGCAACAGCGTCACTGCCGCCGATGTCTCCGATATGTGGATCCACGAAGGCTGGGCGACTTACCTGGAGTGTCTCTTCGTGGAATACACTTACGGCAAAGAGGATGGCCTGAAGTACACTAACGCCTATAAGTCGAAAGTCAGGAATCAACAGCCGATCATTACTCAGCGCGGCGTCAACCGTACGCCGCCGCAAGACATGTACTTCAAGGGCGCGCTCTTCCTGAACACGCTGCGCAGCGTGGTGAACGATGACAAGCGCTGGTGGAAACTCATTCACGATTTCTACCAGCACTTCAAGTATCAAAACATCATGACTGAGGATGTGGTGGCTTACTTCAACCAGAAAACCGGCATGAACCTGACTCCGGTCTTCGACGAGTATCTGCGCCACGCCGCGCTGCCGGCGCTGGAGCTGAAGTTCGACGAGGCGAATGGTACGGTCTCTTACCGCTGGAAGGCGGACGAGCCGGCCTTCGCGATGCCCGTGCGTGTGGGGACGAATGACCACTGGCAGATCGTTCAACCCACCGTGGAATGGAAGACCATGAAGACGCCGCTCAAGAAGGACGAATTCCAGGTTGCGACGGACCTATACTATGTGAACGTCGGCAAGCAATAACGCGATACGATTGTGCGCAAGGCCGTAGGGCGGACCCCCTGCTCCGCGCAACTGGTCCGCGCGGGTCCCCCCTGGACCCGCTCTTCGCCCAGCCGAATCGGCCCGACGTAATCCCTGAGAGGCCGACCGGGGGGTCGGCCGCGGACCAGGGGGTCCGCCCCACAAAGTAAGCTAAAATTAGAATCGAATCCCATGCCGAAATCTCTGGAAGAGTTGCAGTCTCTCGCCAAGCGTATTCGCCGCGAAATTATTGTAATGATCGGCGCTGCCGGGACTGGACACCCCGGCGGATCGCTTTCCGCCGTCGAAATCGTCGTCGAGTTGTACTTCGACTTCATGCACATCGATCCGAAAAATCCCAAGTGGCCCGACCGCGACCGCTTCATCCTCTCGAAAGGCCACGCGGCGCCGGTTCTCTACGCCGCTATGGCGGAAGCGGGCTACACGCCCATCGACCAGCTCAACACGCTGCGCAAGCTCGGCTCCATTTACCAAGGCCACCCGGACATGCGCTTCATTCCGTCTCTCGAAGCGTCCACCGGCTCGCTGGGCGGAGGGCTTTCGCTCGGTCTAGGCGCGGGGCTCGCCGCGCGTATGGACGGCCGCCCTTCCCGCACTTACGTGATGCTGGGCGACGGCGAAGTGCAGGAAGGCCAAATCTGGGAAGCCGCCATGGCCGGGGCTTTTCATAAACTGGATAACGTGGTTTGTATCGTCGATAACAATCGCATCCAACTCGACGGTTTCGTGAAGGACATCATGGGAATCGACCCGCTCGCCGATAAGTGGCGCGCTTTCGGCTGGCACACCATCGAGGTCGACGGTCACGATTTCGTCGCCGTCCAGGATGCGTTCCGCGAGGCCGAAGCTACCAAGGGCAAGCCCACATGCATTGTGGCGCACACTATCAAGGGCAAGGGCGTTTCGTTCATGGAGGATAATCCCAAATTCCACGGCACGGCGCCCACGCCTGCTGAAGTTCAAATGGCTTTAAAGGAGCTGCAATAATGCCGGCGAAAACCAAATTCGAAATCAAAGAGGGTCCGGCCACGCGCGAAGCTTTCGGACGCGCGTTGGTTGAGCTCGGCCGCGAAAACAAAGACATCGTGGTCTGCGATGCCGATCTGGCGAAATCCACCATGACGGTGTATTTCCAAAAGGAATTTCCCGATCGCTTCGTTTCCTGCGGCATCGCGGAAGCCAACATGGTCGGCATTGGCGCGGGGCTGGCGCACTCGGGCAAGATCCCGTTCGTTTCCAGCTTCTCGGTGTTCGTCATCAATAAAGGTTACGAGCAGCTCCGCGTGGGCGTGGCTTATCCGCATGCCAACGTGAAGGTGGTCGGCACGCACAGCGGCATCTCCATCGGTGAGGACGGCCCGTCGCAAATGAGCATCGAAGAGATCTCGCTGGCCTGTTCCCTGCCCGGCTTTGTCGTGATGTCGCCGGCCGATGAGGCGGCTACCAAAGCCCTGGTCCGCGCCGCCGCCGCGTATGTCGGGCCGGTTTTCATCCGTACCGGCCGCCCCAAAGCGCCCATCATATATAGCGCCGATCAGAAGTTTGAAATCGGCAAGGCGATTGAAATCGCAGAAGGTAAGGACGTGGCCATCATCGCCAACGGCCTGCTGGTGGCGCAAGCGCTGCTCGCCGCCGATACGCTCGAAGGCGAAGGTATTTCGGCGCGCGTGATCGACATGCACACCGTCAAGCCGCTCGACCGCGACGCCATCCGCCGCGCCGCCGAAACCGGCGCCATCGTGGTAGCCGAGGAGCATCTGGCAAGTGCCGGAATGGGCGTGCGCGTGGCGCAAGCGGTGGCCGAAATCCACCCGTGCCCCATGGAGTTTGTCGGGATTCAGGATACGTTCGCCGAATCCGGGCAGCCCCAGGAGTTGCTGGAGAAATACGGCCTGATGGCCCACAATATTGTGGATGCGGTAAAAAAAGTAGTTGCCCGCAAGCGGTGATGTGATGCCACCCGTGGCGCACTGGGCGCCCTCTGGGCACGTGCGTGCAGCGTTCACACTCGTGTGAACGCATGGTTCGCACCGGCAAAAGACGCGTCCCCAAGAGTGGGGACGCTGCACGCAGAAGTGCGTGCGCCACGTTGTTTTTCGCAAATGCCCGAAAACGGAAACCTCGCCGACCTCCTGCTGGACCAGTCGCCGTCGTGCTCATGGGCTGTCCGCGCCGACGGCGTGTTCCACCAGCTCTACGGCGATTGCTCCGGCATATTCGGAAAACCCTGCGCCGAGTTGGCGGGCCGCCCCGTCACCGCAGCGCTCGACTCCAAGCGGGCCCGCATTTGGATCCCCCGATTCTCCCGCGCGCTACGCGGTGAAACCGTTTCCCTGCGCCAGCAATCGGGCGATTCGTTTTGGAACGTCTCGGTCTTCCCGGTCCGCGTCGATGGCGAAATTCGCTACGCCGGCGCGTTAGCGCGCGAAGCCAGCGACTGGAGCAAAGCCGAGCAGGACCTCCGCCACACCGTGCTCAGCGCCCTCAAATCGCAAGAGTTCGAGCGCAAGATGGCCTCCAAGTTTCTGCACGATACCGTCGGCCAGAATCTCACCGCGCTCGGCCTCCAGCTCGATCTTGCCCGCATGGATTTCGCATTGGCCGCGCCCGAGGCTTGCCGGCGCATCGAGGAAGTCCAGAAAGTCCTCGAAACCATCATGGAAGACGTTCGCGCGTACAGCTATCAGCTCAATCCTTCCACGGTGGAGCGCGCCGGCTTGCGTCCGGCCTTCGACCGACTGTTGGGCCGCGTGCGCGAGCGGTTCGCCGGCAATGTGCGATTGAATGTGGACCCCTCGCTGAAGCTCGATCCGGCGATCGCTCCGGCGATTTTCCAGATCGCGCAGGAAGCCATTGAGAACGCCGTGCGCCATGCCGGTTGTTCCGCCATCGAAATCGCGGTAAAGTCCACTCGTAACGGCCCATCTCTCGAAGTGCGCGACAACGGGTGCGGTTTCGACGCCGGCGATCTGCTCTCGGGGCGCCGCGGGTTGGGTATGTTAAGCATGGAACACTATGCGGCCCAGGCTGGACTTAGTTTGTCGATTGTGAGCGGCCGGGATACCGGCACCACGGTGCGCGCCGTTCAAATGGAATAGCGATATGAGGCCATTATGCCTTGCGATATTGTTTTAGTTGACGATCACAAGCTGGTTCGCGACGGTATCCGGACGATCCTCGAGCGCAGCCCGGATTTCCGCGTGGTGGGCGAAGCCGACAACGGAGCCGACGCCGTGCAGCTCTGCAAGAAGACTAATCCGGAAGTGGTGCTGATGGATATCGGCCTGCCGGGCATGAATGGCATCGAAGCCACCACCGAGCTGCTGCGCCACTGTCCCGGCGTCAAAGTGGCCATTCTATCCATGTACGACGATGAGAATTCGGTGGTCAGCGCCATTCGCAGCGGCGCGCGCGCCTTCGTTCTCAAGAAAGCTTCGTCGGGCGAGCTGCTGGACGCCCTCCGCACGGTGGCCCGCGGCGGGTCGTATTTGAGCTCGCAGGTTTCCGATAAACTGCTGCAGCGCATCCAGCGCGGCGATCTGGAAACCACCGATAAGACCGCCCTCGAGCAGCTCTCGCCGCGCGAATTGCAGGTGCTGCGCATGGTGGCCGAAGGCAAGACCAGTAAGGATATCGCCGTCATGCTCGACCTGGGCCTGCAAACCGTGCGCAGCTACCGCAAGACCATGATGAAGAAGCTGGGCGTGAACAACGTCGCCGGCCTTACGCAGCTCGCGCTCGCCGCGGGCATCACTAATTGGAACAAACCCGATGGAAACCCCACTGGCTGAGTTCCGCGTTTCCGACGCTCACGTCCATTTCTTCTCGCGCCGCTTCGTCGATTCGCTGGCCGCTCAATCCGGCAAGACGCCGGATCAAGTGGCGGCCGCGTTGGCTTGGGCTCCGCCTCCGGAAGACCCCGCGGAACTTGCGCGCATCTGGGCCGCCGAGCTGGACCGCCACGGGGTGGCTCGCAGCGCGCTCATAGCCAGCATGCCCGGCGACGAATCGTCCGTCGCCGCGGCGCTGGCCGCATGCCCGGGCCGCTTTTTCGGCTACTTCATGTTCAACCCGCTGGAACCGGATGCGGCCGGCCGGGCGCGCGCGGCCTTTGCCTCGGGCTTGCAGGTAGTCTGTCTTTTCCCCGCCATGCACCGTTATTCGATGCACGATGCGCGCGTGGAACCGGTGCTGCAAGAGGCAGCCGCGCAGCCGCATCGCGCCGTGTTCGTTCACTGCGGCGTTCTCACCGTGGGCGTGCGTAAGAAGCTCGGACTGCCTTCGCCGTTCGACATGCGCTATTCGAACCCGCTGGACCTGCACGCCATTGCGCTGCGCTTTCCGAATCTGCCTTTCATCGTGCCGCACTTCGGCGCCGGTCTTTTCCGCGAAGCCCTCATGCTGGCGGATCTCTGCGCGAACGTTTACCTGGATACGTCCAGCTCGAATTCGTGGATGCGGTACGAAGATCTCGATTTGAAGACCGTCTTCAGCCGCGCGCTCGCCGTCGCCGGACCTGGCCGCCTGCTCTTCGGGACGGATTCCTCTTTCTTTCCCCGCGGCTGGAATCGGGGCGTCTTCGACGAGCAGGCGCGCATGTTTGCCGCGCTCGACCTGAGCCCCGCCAATACCCGCCTGATTTTCGGCGAGAATCTTGAGAAACTTTTGTGCGCTTCCACACTATCGAGATAGCAAAATGTCATTGTGGTTTCGGCCTCGGATTCGACACCCGTTTTATCCGAGGCTCTTCCCAACTCCCGCCGTGGAGGCGCAAGGGCGCGTAGTCGCGCTGGCAGGCACATATCAGGAGTTGGAGCAGGCCGCTGCCGCGGGAGCTTCCGCGCAACGCGCGCTGTTTGTGCTGAATCGCTGGAACGCCAATCCGCCTACAGACGCGCAGCGCGACCGTCTGTGGACGCTTTTTCAAGTACCGGCTTACGCCATGCTAATCGATGGCGACGGCCGCCTGGCCGGCTTCGAGTGTGAAGCGCAGAACGGCTTCCACGTCCCTGGCAAGGCTGCGCCCGATTCGCCGCTCTGCGAATGCGGCCGCCCCGGCCAGTTGCTTCATACGGAAACGGCAAGGACGATATCCGTAGGTTTGCGGCTGTTGCCCGTGGTGGCGTAAGCTCCTGGCTCAGGCTGGGGCAGAATTGGTTGGTTACATCACCGCGGTTCAAAGGGCAAGTTGGCGGCCGGGGAGGATTGGCTGCCCCACTCATTCGGCATATTATCCGGCGCGCGTTTGAACAAGCAGGCCCGGCTGCCCTGCGGTCAGCCGAATCTGGCGGTATCGCCCAGCAAGCTCCGCCCGTTTCCCGCGCCAGCCGCCGCAAGGCGTGCTTGCCTCGCGCGCCGCAAATTGCGCGGATCGGGGCTACCTGCGGGGCGTATGCAATCAATGGCCACGTAACAATGCTTGTCTCGCTGTGGACATCCACGCTGTCCGAGAGAATGACAAAAGCTTTTCGCCCCGGCTGCTTTCTCATCTGATTCTCCGAGCACTCGCGAACCGCCCGGTAGAGCAGCGTCGAGCCGCGTGGCGGGATTTTCAATTCATCGAGAGCCGCGGCCAGTTTCGCGCGCGAAGAGGTCAGATATTGGAGGACTTCCACGCGAATGTCGAAATGCGCTACGAATGCCCGGTCTTTGTCTCCGCGCAGCACCTGATCGAGAAACGTGTGGCTGGCGGCGCGCTCGCGCTCGAGCACGCCGGTTTGGCTTCGACTGGTATCCACCAGGAGGCCGATCGTCAGCGGGAGGTCCGATTCCCGCGAAAAATACTTGATGGTCTGCGGAACTCCATCCTCTTCGACATGAAAATCTTCCCGATTCAGATTGGTGACGATAGAGCCGCCACTGTGGTGTACCGTCGCGAGCAATGTCACAACCTTAGTCGGGAAACGCTGCCTCGGAGCCGGTTTTCCAGGCGGGCTCCCCGCTATTGACATTCGAGAGCAACGGTCTTAATCTTCGTATAGAGCTTCTATATGAGGATCTTCCGCCGCAGAAATTCCGAGGCCGAACTGGATGCGGAACTCCGCGCCTACCTCGATCTGTCGACCGATGAGAACCTTCGCGCCGGCATGACTCCCGAGGCCGCGCGCCGCGCCGCCCTGCTGAAACTGGAGGGCATGGCGCAGGTGAAAGAGCAATGCCGCGAGGCCCGTCGGTTTCACTGGCTCACTGGCTTCTGGCAGGACGTCTACTGCGCCTTCCGGAACCTCGCGCGCCACCGCGGCTTCACGGCCGTCGCGGTGCTTTCGTTAGCGCTGGGCATCGGCGCTAACGCCGCTATCTTCTCCGTCTTCTACAGCGTGCTCTTGCAGCCGTTGCCCTATAGAAATGCCGGCGGCCTGTATACGATAGGGCGCACGGCCAACGGTTCCACCTTCGTAACAGGCCCTGAACTCGAAGCCTGGCGCGCCGGAAACCACGTCTTCGAGGGTCTCGCCGGCTGGAACGACGGCTCCTTCAATCTGACGGGATTTGGAACGCCGGAACGCATCCAAGGCGCCGTGGTCACGCCCGATCTTCTTTCCGTCCTCGGCGTCTCGCCCGCGCTCGGCCGCGATTTTGCGGCCGCCGACGGACGCCTGGGCGCTCCCGGCGCCATGCTGCTCACCCATGAGTTTTGGACGCGGCATTTCGCCTCCGACCCAACCGTGGCCGGGCGCGCTGTGTCCCTCAACGGCGAGCCGTACACTATTACCGGCGTGCTTGCGTCCCAGTTCCGTTTCCCTTCCGATCTGGCGCCTGAAGCGCTGGTCTGCCAACGCTCTACGCCACAGTCGGATTCGGTCGCTATGATGACCGTTATCGGGCGGCCACGTCCGGGCATCGCCGCATCGCGCATAGCCGTGGACCTCCAGGCCGTGAGCGACCACTCCGCCGCGGACATGCCGCCATTCATACGCTACCTGCTGAAATCCAAAGTGATCGTAACCCCGTTGCATGAGCAAATGACGGGCGACCGGCGTCCCGCCTTGGCGGCGCTGCTGGGATCTGTCGTGCTTTTGCTGCTGATCGCCTGCGTCAATGTGGCCAATCTGCAGCTGGCGCGGGCCGCTATCCGGCAGCGCGAAATCGGATTGCGCGCGGCGTTGGGAGCAAGCCGCGGGCGCATCGCACGCTGGCTGGTGGTGGAGAATCTCGCGCTCAGCGGATTCGCCGGAATACTGGGAATTGGAGCCGCTTACGGAATGCTTGCCTTGCTTCGCAGCACGCCCGGCGTCCCGCCTGCGGTTCTGGACCATCTCGCTGCAGGTTCGGCCTTGTGGTGCGCGGTGGCTGCGCTTTCCGTTTTGGCCGGCTTGCTCTGCGGCCTGGCGCCAGCCTTGCTCGCCCCGCGCCTTGGGTTGAATGACGCGTTGAAGAGCGGAGCGCTCGCCATAGCCGGGGGCCGCGGATCGCGCTTGCGGTCCGTCCTGGTAATCGCCCAGGTAGCGCTGGCGCTGGTGTTGCTGGCGGGCGCGGGCCTGCTGCTGCGGAGCTTGCAACGCGTCACTGCGATCGCGTTCGGCTTCCGTCCCGATCACGTGCTGACGGTGCGCATGCGGCTGCCCGCATCGCGTTACCCCTCGCCGCTGAAGCAGAGTCAGTTCGTCGAAGCGTTGCTCGGTCGTGTGAGCAACCTGCCCGGCGTGGAATCCGCGGGCATCACCAGCGGACTTCCTCTCGCCGGATACGGCGCGGCTGCGGCAATATGGTTCGAAGGGCAACCCGCGCCTCCCATGTCGAAGCGGCCCTTCGTCCCCGTGATGGGGGTAACGCCGAATTATTTCCACGCCATGGGCATTGCGCTGCTGACCGGCCGCGGATTCGACGGGCGCGACACCGGCCAGGCGCCTTTGGCGGCCGTGGTGAATGAAGCGTTTGTCCGGCGCTTCTACCCCGGCGGCGGCGCGCTGGGCAAGCGCATTCAAATGGGCGTGTACGGGGCGCAGCAGTTCATCGCCATTGTCGGCGTGGTGGACAACGTTCGCCACGCGGGCCGGGAAAAAGAACCCGATCCGCAGATCTTCATTTCCCAGGCGCAGCAACCGGGCCCCAACCTTAGCCTGGCGATCCATACCCTCAACGATCCCGAAGGTCTCGCCGCCGCCGTCCGCTCCGCCGTCTGGTCCATCGATAAAGAGGAGCCGGTCTACGGCGTGATGACCATGGAATCGAGAATCTCCGAAGCGGGCGTGCAACGGCGCGTGGAGACTCTGCTGCTCACAGCCTTTGGACTGTTAGCCATGTGCCTCGCGGCGATCGGGATTTATGGCGTGGTCGCCGAAGCGGTGAACCAGCGCACGCGCGAAATCGGCGTCCGCATGGCGCTGGGGGCGGACGCCGCCGATGTAGTTCGAATGGTGATGCGCCGCAGCCTGGCGCTCGCCGCCGTGGGAATCGCCGCCGGAGCGGGCGCCAGTTTCTACCTGACGCGCTTTCTTCAATCGCTGCTCTTCGGCGTCAAGCCCACCGATGCAGTGGCGTTCGTATCGGCTGCGGCGGCGCTGCTGGGAGTTGCGCTGCTGGCCGGATATCTGCCGGCGCGCCGCGCCTCACTGATCGACCCGGCCGCGGTTCTGCGAGGCGAGTAGCACATCGACCCGGCCGCGGTTCTGCGAGGCGAGTAGCA
>Ga0208193_1001111_pt1 | contig 12229 bp, 9 predicted proteins | sample June2015DPH_17_2_FD_184716 | JGI IMG/M metagenome (GOLD analysis project Ga0208193, IMG submission 184716) | Peatland microbial communities from SPRUCE experiment site at the Marcell Experimental Forest, Minnesota, USA - June2015DPH_17_10... | ecosystem: Environmental > Terrestrial > Soil >...
CACACCCATGACCTTGTAGTAGTCCTTGAACTCCATTGCGCCCGCCAAGTCACCGCGACGAGCGCCCAAGGATACTATGCGTCGCGCGCGGCCGAGCAAAAATCCAACGTAGGCGCTTTCCTACGCTATTACAGTTGATAGGCAACGGTGAGGAGCAGTCCTTCGCCGATGTCCCGCCACAGACCGGGAGCACGGCTATCGTAGGACGAGGCTGCGGGGATCAAAGCTTGGATCCACTTCGCGAGCCATTCGATTTCGGCCGCTCCATAGAACACGACGGCGCATTCATAGTTGAGCAACAGGCTGCGCGAATCGAGATTGACCGACCCCGAAAGGGCGAGTGAGTCATCGAACACCGCCGCCTTGGCATGGATCATGTACGGCAGCAGATGAATTCTCGCCCCCGCCTCCGACAGCGCCCGCAACGCGCGGTGGCGCGCAAAATCCGCCAAGGGATGGTTGGAGACGGCGGGAATGCACAAGTCGATCTTCACACCGCGCCGCGCGGCCAGGCGCATCGCGGTTTCCAGGCCGCTGTCGGGGACGAAGTAGGGCGTCACCGCAAGAATGCGTTCGCGGACGTGGAAGCACGCATCGATCAGCAATGCGTGCACGGTATCTTCGGCCTGGTCCGGGCCGCTGGGCAGGAACTGGGCCCGGCTGCCCGCCTTCACGCCGGCCGCCACCGCCCCGTTCGCCCTGGCGGCGTGCGCCGCAGGTCTGCCCCCGGCGGCGACCCAGTCGGCTTCGAATTGCGAGCCGGCCGCCGTCGCAACCGGTCCCTGAAGGTCGAAGGTCAGATCGCGCCAGGGTTCCTTACCCTTGGCCCCGGTGAAGTATTCCGCCGCGATATTTCTGCCGCCCGCCCAGAGCTGCGTTCCGTCGGAAATGACCATTTTGCGATGATTGCGCAAATTGCGCGGACCCTGCGTCTTGCGCGCGAACAATGGACTGAAGACTTCGGTCTCGACGCCGCCCAGGTGCAATTGGCGGAAATACCGGCGCGGCATCTGGGCGGCGCCCACGCCGTCGACGAGCAGTCGCACCTGCACGCCGGCTCGCGCCCGCGCCATCATGCATTGCATCGCCTCCTGGCCGAACGCGTCGTTGCCCAGAATGTATGTGCAGATATCCAGCCGCTCGGTCGCCTTCGACATGGTGGCGAACAAGGCCGAGGCGGATTCGTGGCCGTCGTAATGCATGCGGACCGAAGCCGGGGAGCAAGGGGCCAGGCCGAAACTCTCGATCAGATCCTCGGCCCAGTGCATGCAGTGCGATTGAACTCCCGACCACCTCAATACCTTGCGCGGCAACTTGCGCCGGCCGAACATGAGATAGGTGGGCAGGGCAAGGTAGGGTACCGCGATCATTCCCAGCACCCAGGCGATCGCGATGGACGGCGGCCGTCGCTCGCGCTCGACCCGCGTCGTCAGGACATAGACGAGCACGCTGATCACGATGACCAGCGAGTGAATCGTGATCCGCGGAATCCATGCGCTCATCGGCCGAAGCTCACGTTCGTTCGAGCTGCCGCAGCACGGCGGGCACGAGATCCGGCAGATCTTCTGCGATCAGTCCGGGGCCGAAGGTCGCGGCCGCCGCGCCGTGTACCCAGACGCCGGCCGCGGCCGCCGCGAAGGCGTCCATGCCCTGTGCAAGCAGACCCAGAATCAATCCACCGAGCACATCGCCGGAACCGGCGGTGGCGAGGGTGGCGGGGGCATTGGTGTTGACGACGGCCCGGCCGTCGGCAGCCGCAATCACGGTGTCCGCGCCTTTCAGGACGATGACGGCGCCGCTTTGGCGCGCGGCGGTTCGGGCGCGGCTCAACTTGTCGCCGCGAGGATCGAAGACGCGCGCAAATTCGCCGTCATGGGGCGTCATGACGCACGGCCCGCGTACCGCTCGCGCCAGGTCGCCCGCCCGGGAGGCGAACACGCTGATCGCGTCCGCATCGAGCAGCACCGGCCGCGCGGTTCCCAGGATCTGCAGCGCAACCTCGCGGGTGGCGTCATTGACGCCGGCGCCCGGCCCGACCAGGAATGCCGAGTAGCGCGAGTCGCCGAGCAGGCGTGCGAAGTCGCCGTCCTTCACCAGCGGCTGCACCATGATGCTGGTGAGGGAAGAGGCATAGATGGAAAACGCCGCTTCCGGCACGGCGATGGTCGTGAGGCCCGCACCGATGCGCGCCGCCGCGCGGGCCGCCAGCCGAGCTGCGCCCGTCACGGGATAGCCGCCGCGCAACAATGCGTGGCCCCGCGTATATTTGTTCGCCGAGGCCCTGGCCTGCGGCAGTTGCGCGCGCCACAGCGCGGGATCGTTTTCCCACGCGGCGATCGGCAGCGATTCGAGCGCGGAGAGGGGAATGCCGATATCCGCGACCACGATTTCCCCGCACAATTCCCGGCCCGGCAGAAGCACGTGTGCCGGTTTCTTGCGCGCGAAGGTGATGGTGCAAGCCGCGTGCACCGCGCCCATGCTCTCGCCGGTATCGCCCATCACGCCGCTCGGCACATCGACGGCGACGATCGGCACGCCGCGCCGCGCGGCTGCGTTCAGCGTGGCGGCGACTTGCGGATCCAGCGGGCGGCTCAGCCCGGACCCAAACAGGGCGTCGACCACCAGTGCGGCATCCTCGAGCGCGGCGGGAGTCACGCGCTCGATGGCGCCGCTCCATCGCATCGCATGAAGCCGCGCGTCGCCGCGAAGTTCTTCCGGGGCACCGAGCAGGCCGACGCGCACCGGCCAGCCGATTCGCGCAAGGGTGAGGGCCACTACGAAGCCGTCGCCGCCGTTGTTCCCCGGACCGCATAGAACCGTGACCGGGCGCGGGGACCAGCGGCGGGTGATTTCCTGCGCGACGGCATTCCCCGCGTTTTGCATCAGCACGGATCCGGCGGTGCCCGCCGCGATCGCAGCAGCGTCGGCCTCGGCCATTTGGGCTACGCTGAGCAGTGCGGTTTGCATGGGCTGCGCGCCGCCCGTCAAGCGACGGTACCTCGCGCGCGCCGGCGCCGATGTGGGGCGCGCTCATGACGGCGCCCATCACTCGGATAGGCTCCTAGGCCCTGGCGGTCTTGGGCCCGAGAAAATACCAAAGAATGAATCCCAGCACGGGCAGGATGATTATCAACACTGTCCAGATGACCTTCTTCGCCGTGTCCGCGCTGCTCTGAAAGACATTCACGATTGCCCAGACATCGGCAATCAGAACGATGAGACCGAACAGACCTTGGTATTGCATCTCTTATCCTCATTGTTATTGCTGAGGCGCCACGCTACACCTTTGTACCACTTGAACGTAAATATTGCGCTTCGCCGGGCCCGGTTGACAATGCCGGGCCGAAAGAGGCCTCCGTTGTCATAGCGCTTCGGCCGAGCGCGGGGGTTACATGACCATGAGTCACACGATCAATAGAACTCCCGCCACGGCGCTCAATGCCAGGACCAGATTCTCGAACAACCGCTGATTGATGCGGATCAGCAGCCAGCGGCCCATGAATGCGCCGAGCAGCACGGCCGGCGCCAGCATCAGATTGAATTCGAAGCTCTGGGCCGTGACCAAGCCGAGCTCGACCATGAAGGGTACCTTGAACAGATTGAGCACCATGAAAAACACCGCGGCGGTGCCGACGAATTGCATCTTGGGCAAGCGCATGGCGACCAGGTAAATCGCCATCAGGGGGGCGGCGGCATTGGCAACCAGCGTGATGAAGCCGGCTGTGACTCCGAGCGCCGCGCCGAGCGCCCAATGGGTTCCCGCGGTTTCCTGCGTTTCAATCCGGAGGTATCTGCGCCCATAGCCGAGCACGCACAGGAACACGATGATAACTCCGATCATGATCCGCGCGGCTTTGTCTGAAATGTGACCGAGAGCGAAATATCCGAGCACCACGCCGGCCGCCGTCCACGGCAGCAGCTTCCATAGATGGCGCCATTGAGTGTGTGCGCGATAGGACAGAACGGCGACAATATCGCCGAATATCAGCAGCGGCAGCACCAAGCCGCTGGCCTGCTTGCTGCTCGGAAACACGTGCACGAACAGCGCGATGGAGAGAATGCTGAGTCCGGTGATGCCGGCCTTCGATATGCCGACCATCAAGGCGCCGAGGACGGCGCATATCCATTGTAAAGGTTCCGTGATCATCGATGGTTCCGCCGTCGAAGTCGTTCTGGCAAGCTAACGCGCCGCTTCCGGCATCCAGAGTGCACCGTACCAGTCAGCATGGCCAACCTGTATCAAGATACCGCAGAACCCGCGGCACCGACGCCGCCGCTCGACGGAGATGTGCGAACGGATGTAGCCGTCGTGGGCGGGGGCATCACCGGCTTGTCGACCGCCCTGCATCTCGCCGAGGGGGGCGCCGCAGTCGTATTGCTCGAGGCCGAGGAGCCCGGTTGGGGCGCATCGGGGCGCAACGGCGGTCAGGTCAATCCGGGCCTCAAACACGACCCGGACGCGGTGGAGCGAGCATTCGGCCGGGACTTGGGCGACCGCATGAATGCGTTCGCCGGCGCGGCGCCGGCCCTGGTTTTCGATCTCATCGAGCGTCACGGCATTCGCTGCGAGGGCCGCCGCAACGGCACGCTGCGCGCCGCCGTACGGCCGAAGCATGCAGCACAGGTGCGCGCCACCGCGGAGCAACTGGCGCGCCGCGGCGCTCCGGTCGAGTTGCTCGAGGGCCCGAGTCTCGAGCGTGCGACCGGCACGGCCCGCTACCGTGTCGCCATGCTGGACCGCCGTGGCGGGGATCTGAATCCGTTGAGTTATGCGCGCGGCCTGGCACGCGCGGCGCTCGACGCGGGTGCGGCTGTGCACGGCGGCACCCGGGCGCTCGGCATGAAGAGGACCGGCGCACACTGGCGGATCGAGACCGCCCGGGGATTCGTGTCCGCGCCGCAAGTGGTGCTGGCCACCAACGGCTACACGGACGATCTTTGGCCGAATTTGCGGCGCACGATCGTGCCGCTCTTCGGGGCAATCGCGGCCACCGACGCGCTTCCCGATGCCATCGCGCGCGGAATCATGCCCAGCCGAGCGGTACTCTATGAGAGCGGCACCGTCACGGTTTATTACCGGGTGGACGGCGGGCGGCGCCTGCTGATCGGCGGCCGCGGCCCGATGCGCGAAATATCCTCGGCCTCCGCCATCCCGTATTTGCTGGCCTATGCGCGCACCCTGTGGCCCGCGCTCGCGGCGGCTCAATGGAAGTACGCGTGGGGCGGGCGCCTGGCGATGACGCCGGATCAGTATCTGCACATTCATGAGCCCGCCGGCGGTGTGACGGCCTGCCTCGGCTACAACGGGCGCGGCGTCGCGATGGCCACGGCCATGGGCGCGCAGCTCGCGCGCCGGCTGATGAACCCGTCGTTTCAGTTCGACATGCCGATCACCGGCATGAAGCTCATTCGCTTTCACGCGCTATGGAAGCTCGCCGTGCGAGCCGCCATTGCGCACGGACGCATCACGGATTTTCTGGGTATCTGAGCCGCGCGGCTCAATTGTCCGTGTAGAACTGGTGCAGCCGGTGCAGGTTGATGACGACATCGTAGTGCTGGTCGGCCGGCAACCTGGGGCCGGAGGTGAATTCATATCGAGAGTCGAGATTTGCCACCTCGGGATGCAGGTCGTGCATGGCCCGTTTGAACATTTCCTTCGGTACCCATTCGGAATTCGACGACAGGGAACCGAATTCGTCGTGATAAATCGTAGCGGTCGATATGTCCGCCGGAGTCGAGGCGATCGCAAAAATTCGCGGGCGCCCATTGTCCGGGCGGAGAGGGTTCAGCTGGACTTGGTCCAGGCGGACTTGCTTCGCGCCCGCCATGATCAACTGCCATTCATTGCCCTGGGGCACGGCGATCAGCGCATAGACATGATGCTGGGCGATCAAGAAGGCGGTTGATACGACGACGGCGGCAAGCATCCGGCGGCCGCGCGGACCCCAGCTTTCCGTCAGTGCGCGGACCGACGCCACCAAGAAGCAGAGGAGCACGGCCGTCATCGCCAGGATCGTGCGGTAAGTCGCGTAGTGTTCCGAGGCGATCAAGCTCACCGCGCAGGCGAACACCGGCAGGCCCAGCAGCGCCGCCAGCCAGATCATGCCGCGGGCGCGTCCGTAGCGGCGCCACTCCGCATGGGCGCCGGCCAGCAATAGCACGCCTACCAAGGCCGCGCAGCCCAAGTACAGCGCGTGATCGCGGCGATTGTCATCGTTCAATACGAACATGCTGAGCGCGTTGGGAATAACTTCCCTCAGGAACCAGGCGATCTTCACGCCCCAGTGGTGTTCGAACGCAATTCGCCCCGATTTGACGAAGACCCCGGACGCGTACAGCAGGGTCATCGTGCAATAGGCCAGCCCCAAGCTGCCGACCACGAATCCCAAATGAGCCCCCGCCCAGCGTGCACATTGCGCGGGAGTGCGCTGCCGCTGCACGATCAGCCCGCCCGCCAGGGGCAGCACGTAGAACAGCGCGCTCGGTTGATAAATGAGCGCGCTCATTACCATGAGGCCAAGAGCCACCATCCACTGACTCGCGGCGCGGCCGGGACCGGCGCTCATTCCCACGGTCAAAGCGCCTTCGACAGTAAAGAACGCGCCGAAGGCCAGCAGCGCGGTTGCCACATACGGCCAGCCGACGGCCCATCCCGCCATGACCTGCGCGGAGGGAATCAACGACAGCAACACGGCGAAGCACAGGGCGGGGCTGAATGGCCAGCCCAGCGCGCGCAGGCCGCGGAAGCTGACCAACGAGAGAGCCCCCAAGAGAAGCGATGCGCCAAGACGCATCCACTGCAGATCTTGCACGGAGCCGGTCTGGCCGTAGGTGGACTGCAGCAGCCAGCCGTAGATCGGGCGCGCGTGCGATGCGCAGAACTGGACCACCTTGCCGATCTCCTCGTGCGCCTCGCGCAAATTGGAGTAATCGTCGCGCAATCCGAAGTCGTGGAAAGTCGCCGGCCAATAGGTGACCACGGGCATGAGGAAGAGCATGGCGGTGAGCAGCCAGGCCCGCAGGCCCAGGGCACTGCGGCGATCGACCTTGACGCCGGCGTGGCCGACAACGCCGGGGTGTCCGGCAACCCCAGGTCCGGTAAACCCAGGGTGCGCCACGGCGCCCGGGTGGCCCGCGCTGCCGGTGTCCCCGATGGGGACCGCGATTGAACGTTCGGTGACTATCGTTTCGGGAACGGACATAGAACTTTAATCGCACCCCATAATGCTGCAACGCACTGTCAACATGCCGTCCTCCATCCGTTGCGATCGCAATAGGTGCGAGCGGGGAAGATGGACAGGCTGGGAGATGATTCTAGCCATAGCCCGCCGAAAATCCGTTTGCCAGTCGGCGAAAATACGTTAAATATCTGTTAACTCGGGCGAATATCGCCAGGCAGGCGCCTAGGCGGCGATGCACCGATTCTTGTCCGCCGCCCGCCGTTTCATGATGCAGGTCCCATCGGCAGCCGTGCTCTTCGCGATAGGCTTTCATGCAAGGAAGCCGCGAACTCATGGTGCTCAAGTCCACATTTCTGATAGCCACCCTGCTGGCGGCCTCGGCGGCTGCCGCGCATTCGCAGATATACACCTATGTGGACGCGGACGGACTGCGGCACTACACCGATGTCCCGGACAACAACCGCTATCGGTTGCTGATCTTGTCGCCGCGAGAGAGGACGGCGAGCGGCGACCGTTACGATGCCATGCTGCTGGCCAAAGCCGGCCGGTATGATTCCATCATCGAGAGGGCGGCGACTGCGGCATCCGTGGAACCAAACCTATTGCGAGCCGTGATCGTCGTGGAATCGGGGTTCAATTCCCGCGCCGTCTCGAAGCGCGGCGCCATGGGATTGATGCAGTTGATGCCGGCGACGGCGACGCGCTTCGGAGTTTCGAACCCCTATGATCCCCTGCAGAACGTCCATGCCGGCGCGCGGTACTTGAAGTTTCTCATCGACCGCTTCGGTCAGGACGTGAGGCTCGCGCTCGCCGCATACAATGCGGGAGAGGATGCGGTGGACCGCAACGGCGGCCAAATCCCGCCTTTTTCCGAGACGATGGCCTACGTGCCGCGGGTCCTGAAAATCTACCAGATGCTCCGCAATCAGCAGCCGCGCGACACGTAAAGGCAGTGCCTCGGTACGTCGGCATCGGAGGGGTGTAGGAGAAATCTTCCAGCCGTAGCGGACTGCGGCCGACAGCGCGCCTCCCGGTAGTGGCCGATAAAGGCCCGACGTAAACCCACCTACCCGATGGCGGGGGAGAGCGGAATGGCCATTATCGAAATGCTCAAAGTGGGAAACACCGTCGCAAATGAGCGGGCCGGCGGCAGGGTATCCGACATCCGGAGGTTCCTTCAAGCTGTGGTCGATACGACCCCGGACTGCATAAACGTCGTCGCCGCGGACGGCCGGCTTCTGCTGATGAACACAGCCGGATTGAGAATGATCGAGGCGCAGTCGTTTGACCGTGTCGATGGCGCGTGCATGTTCGATCTCATCGCACCGGAACATAGAGATCTCTGGCGCGCCCATCACGAGCGCGTATGCAGGGGCGAGACTCTTGCGTGGCAGTTCGACCTGATCGGTCTCGCCGGTGCGCGCCGCACGGTGGAGACCCATACCTCGCCCCTCAGCTTGGAGGACGGCACCGTCGCGCAGCTCGCCGTCATGCGGGACATTTCGAATCGAATCGACGTGCAGCAGTCGCTGCACCACGTCAATGAAGACCTCGAGGAAAAGGTGAGGCAGCGCACCCGGGCGCTGCAAATAGCGCTCGATCGATTGCAGGAAACCGAGCGCAGCTTCCAATTGCTGGTGACCAGCGTAACCGACTATGCCATTTTCATGCTGGACCCGGCGGGCCAGGTTGTAAGCTGGAATGCCGGCGCGCAGCGTATCAAGGGTTACGATGCGCAGGAGATCATCGGCCGGAATTTCTCGTGCTTTTATACGGATGAGGATCGGCGGGCAAACCGCCCGTCGACGGGCCTCGGCATCGCCGCGCGCGAGGGCCGGTTCGAGTCGGAAGGCTGGCGAGTTCGAAAGGACGGCAGCCGCTTCTGGGCCAATGTAATCATCGACGCCATCCATGACGGCGGAAGGCTGGTCGGCTTCGCCAAGATCACCCGCGACATCACCGACCAGAGGGCCGCGGAGGCTCGACTGCGCCAAGCTCAAAAAATGGAAGTCGTGGGTCAGTTTACCGGCGGGGCGGCCCACGATTTCAGCAACCTGCTCATGGCCATATGCGGCAGCCTCGAACTTCTGCGCAAGCGGCTTCCGGACGAGCCGCGCATGCTTGCGCTCCTGGACAACGCAATGCAGGGGGCCAAACGGGGTGTGTCGCTCACCCAGCGCATGCTTGCGTTTGCCCGGCGACAGGAGCTGAAACTCGAAGCCGTGGATATAGTCGCTTTGATCGGCGGAATGAGAGAATTACTCGAACGTTCAGTTGGGGCCGCGGTGCGCATCGATACCCGGCTCTCGCGGCAAATACCCCACGTGCGTACGGATGCGAATCAGCTGGAAACTGCGTTGCTCAACCTGGTGCTGAACGCTCGAGACGCAATGCCGGGCGGAGGAACAATAATCATTTCGGCGTGCGAAGTATCGGTCGACTTGGGACATCCCACCAGTCTTCCGCCTGGTCCCTATACCTGTATTTCGGTGAGGGATACGGGACATGGCATGGACGAGGCGACGTTGGCGCGGGTGACCGAACCGTTTTTCACCACCAAGGGTGTCGGCAAGGGAACCGGCTTGGGTCTATCCATGGTCGATGGCCTCGCCGCGCAATCAGGCGGCAAACTGGTGCTCCAAAGCAAGCCGGAACACGGCACCACGGTCGAAATTTGGCTGCCCGTGGCGGAAGAGGGGGCGGCGGTCACGGAACTTGCGCGCGATCCGGATCTTGGCGGCAATGAGATTCGCGCCGACCGGCTCGTCGTGCTTGCGGTGGACGATGATAGCCTCGTCTTGGCGAGCACGACCGCGATGCTCGAGGACCTGGGGCACAAGGTCATCGACGTTGCCTCAGGCGCGAAGGCGCTCGAGATAGTCGAATCAGGCGCCGACATCGATCTGGTCATATCGGATCAGGCCATGCCCGGCATGACCGGCAGCGAACTTGCCAGCGCAATTAAGACCCGCAGGCCGCGGCTGCCGGTGATTCTGGCCACGGGTTACGCGGAGCTGCCGTTGGGCACGGATCCTCAGATCCGCCGTTTGGCCAAGCCTTTTACCCAACGGGAACTCGCCGACGCGTTGATCGATTCCGGCCGTCGAGACATGCACGTTAGGGACGCGATAATTTAAAGTTAATTCCACTAAAACATTTTAACTATATGTTTACTAATATTTTTATCTCCTAGTACCTCGTCAAGAAAGCCTTCCGCGGCAGAAGCGGATGGGGGCTGGGGTGAGAGGTATCCCGTCCCCTTTCATCAAGATTTATGAAAGGGGACGGGATACCTCTCACCCCAGCCCCTGGCCCTCTCCTACCGCGCAAGGACTTATTTGCTGGACTACTAGCCATGCCGCAATGAGTTATGCTTTAGCTCATCAGCCGCCTTTCGGGATGGTTCCAACATGCCCACTCAAGCGCGATCGATTGCCTCACTGACGATTTCCTTCGGGCTGGTCGCCATCCCGGTCAAGCTCTACTCGGCAACGGTTTCCTCCGAGCGGATCTCATTCAACCTGCTGCGCCAAAAGGACGGCTCCCGCGTGAAGCAGCAATACGTGGCGGTCAACGACGGAAAACCCGTCGAGCGTGCTGAGATGGTCAAGGGCTATGAGTTCGCCAAGGACCAATACGTCATGTTCAGCGCCGAGGAATTAAAGGCGCTCGAGGATGCGACCACGCACACCATCGACATCGGCCAGTTCGTGCCGCTCGACTCCGTGGACCCTATTTTTTTTGACGGCACTTATTACCTGACACCGGACAAAGGAGGCACCAAGCCGTACACCTTGCTGGCCACGGCGCTGCGCAAGGCTCAGCAATGCGCGGTCGGACGCTGGATCTCCCGCGGCAAGGAACACATCGTCGTCATTCGGCCTTTGGAAGACGGCTTGGCGATGCACCAGCTGCACTTCAAGGCCGAGGTTCGCGATCTGAAGGACTTGGGAATTGAGGCAGCGGCGGTGTCGGAGCCGGAGTTGAAGCTCGCACGGCAGCTCATAGAGCAATTGGGCGCGAAGCGATTCGATCCAAATGAATATTCCGACGAGCATAAGGCGAGGGTCGAGGCGGCGATTCAAAGAAAGGTCGAGGGCAAGGAAGTCTCCCTCGCCGAGGGACCGGTCTCCGCCACGAGCGGCAATGTCATCGACTTGATGGAGGCTTTGCGGGCGAGCATCGATGCCCGCGGCGCGAAGGCGCCCGACCTGAAGGAACGGAAAGCTCCCAAACGTGCGGCGGCCCACGCCTCCGCGCGCAAATCCGCTCGACGATGAGATGCATGCCTATAACACGAAAGACTTGGAGCGGCTTTTCGGACTGCCGCTTTCCGCGGTCCGCTCGCTGGCGCGCGCCGGGCACATAAATCCCGTAAAACGCGGCGGAAAGCTCCACTATTCGTTCCAAGACCTTCTCATTCTGCGCACCGCCAGTGCGCTGCGGTCGGCGAGCATTTCGGCGCGGAGGATCAATCGTACGCTGCAGACTCTTCGCTCCACCCTGCCTGTCGGGGCGTCATTGGACAAGCGCTCGCTGACAGCCTTGGGAAATCAAATTGCCGTTCGCGAGGGCAAAGTGCTGTGGGAATCCGAGTCCGGGCAGTACGTCCTCGCGCTCGATATCGGCGAGGCCCGGGGTGGGTTGCACGTCATCACCCGGCAGACGGCACTCCCGGCTTCCCATGATTCCGCCGATGAGCACTACGCAAGGGCCTTTGCCCTCGAGGACACGGATCTGGATGGAGCGAGGACCGCCTATGAAGCCAGCCTCGAGGCCGACCCCCATCACGTCGAGGCACGCATCAATTTGGGCCGTCTGCACCACCTCGCCGGCCGGCTCGGCGAAGCGGAACGAATATACCGCGGGGCTCAGAAGCTGGAACCGCTGCTGGCTTTCAATCTGGCGGTGCTGCTCGAGGACTTGAATCGAGAGCGGGATGCCATCGTCGCCTACCGCGAAGCCCTCGCGCTCGATCCACAGCTCGCCGATGCACATTTCAATCTGGCGCGGCTGTATGAGCGCACCCGGGATCCCAAGGCCTCCTT
>Ga0208193_1001114_pt1 | contig 12205 bp, 9 predicted proteins | sample June2015DPH_17_2_FD_184716 | JGI IMG/M metagenome (GOLD analysis project Ga0208193, IMG submission 184716) | Peatland microbial communities from SPRUCE experiment site at the Marcell Experimental Forest, Minnesota, USA - June2015DPH_17_10... | ecosystem: Environmental > Terrestrial > Soil >...
AAAGTTCCTGGGCGGACTTGCATTGCAACCATCCCGCGCGGCTTTCTGGGGGCTTGGCTTAAGACCCAATCATTGGCTGTATTCAGGGTTCGCGATCCGTGTCTGTTGATGGTGTCCGGGTCCGTCTCGCCTATTCGAAGACGACCTCAAAACGGGGCTCCGCCCAGACTGCGACCATCCGACCGGAACTTCACGTTCATGCCGAGACACTCGAACCGCAGCACGCCTTAGGGCGCCGACGGAAATCGCACATCTCCTGCATTACGCGAGCCTTCTGGTCTGTTTGACAGAGAAACTGAGCGTGTGCCGAACAGGATGTCCTTCGGGAGATCAATTCATTGATCTCGAAACTCCCTCAGCCCTCACGATGAAGGTCAGCAAATCGGAGAGCACGGTGCGTGCCGCTTTCAGTGACACATTCCGGGCGTGAGTGGCTACTCGAAGTAATCAAGAAAATTGCGGTAGTGTCCCGATAGGCGAGTGACAATCTGACCGGAATGCACCAGATGCTCGTCATAATGGATTCAATAAGTGCTTGGGCTGTCAATAGTTACGATGAACTGCCATGATCCCGGCTGATTAACTTTACGTCCTGTTCCGTTGTTCGGTGATACCAACGCTACTCTTCAAGCTCGCTTTCTTCCGGCGCGTCGGTGGGGCTCGCGAACTCTATGCGGTACCCGTCGGGGTCGTTAAGCGGTACTACCCAGAGACCGTTTCCTACAGACGGGCGGTTCCGCGTCTGAATTCCGCGCGATTTGAACTCGCGATAAAGCGCCAACGCGTCTTCGCACATGAAATTGACGGATATTCCGGTCCCTAGCGTTTCCTTGGGCAGACGTTCCGGAATGAACTCCTGAAGCATGACGGCCGCGTCTCCACGTTGAAGCCAGCACCAGCGCACTCTCCCGTCGTGTTCATAGTCACCGTCTTGAACATCCGGAATCCACCAACGTCTCATTTCAAATCCGAGCCCATCGACATAGTAGCGGAGCGAGGCTTCCATGTTGGTTACACCGAGAAAGGGAACCGCCTGTTTGACGTTGGCCTTCGCAGCCGATTCTTTGGTCATGATTCACCTCGTCAGGATCACCGCTTATCGTAATCTAAACTGCAACGGTCATGAAACCGTTGAGGCGTTCATCGGGTATCTGGGGTAGGATCCGGGTCCTAGTCGGTTGACCGTTAGCCAAAATCGGAAACGCCTCACGCAGGATGCCTAAGGACAGCGATTTGTCAGTGCGAGGCTCTTTCGATTTTGGCCTGAGGACGAAGCCGCAGGCAGTGCCGCGGAGTGGCTCGGGCTATTGGCAACAGACTAGGATAGAACTACATCGGTCGGTGAGAACCGGTGCGGGTCAAGCCGGACCACACTTCGCCCGTCTTTTGACTGTCGGCGACTTGAATTCAGGGTGTAGGATTTCCTCTCCTGATAAGGATCAATTCGGGCGGAAATCGAATCTTACTTGGCGCGATTTGGCGTGTGACTACTGATTCGGTAGTTCAATGCACCTGTTTCGAGCGCGCGAAAGGGGGAATCAATGAAGACGTTTGGTAAATTGATCGCTGCCGGAGTGGCCATATTTGCCGCTCTCCAGGCAGTGCGGCCTTCAATTCCGGCAGGACCGGCGACCTCCGAGGTGCAGGCGCCGCCAGAGATTCGGCGCATCCTTGAAAAGGATTGCTATAGTTGCCACTCTGACCAGCCGCAACTCTCCTGGTTTGACCAGGTCGTACCCGCGTACTGGCTGGTACGGCACGACATCCTGACCGCGCGCGAACACTTGAACTTCTCGACCCTAGGCTCCAAACCCGTAGCAGTGCAGACGGCAACGCTCTATGAGGCCGCGAATATGATCCAGCTCGGAGCGATGCCACTGCCAAGCTTCCGGAGACTGCATCCGGACGCAATGGTAACAGCCAGCGAGTTGGCAGCACTCAAAGCGTATCTTGCTCCCTGGACATATGCGCCCATCCAAACCAACACGGCTCCTCATCAAGACGTCACTGCTATAGCAGAAACTGCCCCCCGTCCTCTCGATGCACAGCCTGAATTCAACGGTCTTGCATTTGATTCGAGCTTTGAGAACTGGAAGGTAATAAGCACAACCGACCGCGGGGACAACAACACATTCCGGTTCATTCTCGGTAATGAGATCGCTTTCCAGGCCGCTCAGACCGGGAATGTCTCGCCTTGGCCGGATGGAACACGATTTGCCAAGGTAGCGTGGAAGAAGGAGCTTGGCCCGGATGGGCTGATGCAACCGGGCGAATTCGTACAGGTGGAACTGATGCTCAAGAATGCTCAGAACTACGGAAATACGGATGGATGGGGCTGGGGCCGCTGGCGCGGTTTGAGTTTGAAGCCTTACGGCCAAGATGCGCATTTTGTAAGCGAGTGTACAGGTTGCCACGAACCGGTGCGGGGCAACGACTACGTCTACACTTTGCCGATTACGGCCGCGCAGGCCAGTCACATTGAGGCAGTAAACAACCGGGCTGCCGCTCTTCCTGTCGGCCTGCCGTATAATCCGCTGCAATGGAACGCGATCACCATGTATGTTGATCCGAAGAGCCAAACGACAGCGACACTCTACGGAAACGACATTGCCATGCAAGCCGTTCGTGCCCGCCGTGGGGATCCTGTGTCTCCGGCGTATCAGCCAGGTTCGGTACTGGCGCTTGTTACCTGGGCGCAGCGCGACGACCCGCATTGGTTTGGTGGGCGCATCGCCGATACTCTAAAGTCTATTGAGTTTATCCAGGTGGCTTCCGCAGGGCAGACCAACAGTTACCGGCAATTCGCGCTGCCTGGGCTCAATGAGATTCAGCCGGCTGCCAGCAGAGCAGCATTGCGAGTGAACTTCGTTTTGGGCATGGCTCCGGCACGGTTGCCATAACTTGCGATCGGTAGAAGACGGGCTGTTGTCTTGGGCGCGAGGGGAAACTTGTGCCCGGGCAGGGCATGAACCATTCCAGGCCACTTCGCCGTTCTCTCAGGACAAATCTAGTTCTCATTGGAGTGACATTTGCGGGCTCAAGTCGTCTATTTCTCATGCTGTTAACTTATAGCGCCCCTGCCGCGACAGTGGATTCGATGTTCGCTCTGCGTTTTGAACAGAACAACAACCATCCGGCTTCAGTTCGGAGCCAATCTGCTTACAGGGGAGAGCCCAATGTCGCCGATAACGCTCGAAGAGCCCTGTGAAGCGGCGCCAGTCCGGAATCTTCTTAATTTGGATAAGAGAACCCGAAAACTCTCCGTGTTCGTCAGTATTGTCCTGGTAATCTGCGTTCCTCGCCTTTTCGGCCAAGTGAACTCCAGACCGCTTTCTCCAACCGAGTCATACAAGGCGGCTCTTGCACCGTATACGGAGACGCGGAGCCAGCCGAACGACCTCACGGACGCGGACAAGTTTGCCTTGGGAATCGGGATCGCTCAAGCTTCTCGCGACTGTCTCGCGCTTTCTTCCGATGTCTCATCTTTTTCGAGCGACGCCAAAGAACTATTCGCCTTGGGACAACTTTGCATTTTCGGGCAGCAGTTTGAACCTGCTCGCGCAGCCTTTGTGGAGTATCTCGCCCTTCCGCAGCCGCCGCAAAGGGAGCAGGCTCTCGTGCTTCTGGTCCGCGCATTTCTCGGTCTCAAAGAACCAGGCTCCGCCGAACCTCAGGTGGACTCGCTTGTTCGCGATTATCCCTACGATGCGCTCATTCACGCCGCCATTGACCAAGTCATCGACGATATGGAGGGAGCCAGCTTGCACCTGAACGAACTGGCTCTCAAGCTTTGTGCGACACAAAGCGCCGCGACACTTCCATTGCTTGCCAGTGGGAAGATTCTTGAAGGAAAGAATGGGAGCGTATCTGCTGCCACATTATTCAGTGATGCATTGCGATGTGCTGAGCTTGCACCGGGTTCGAACAATCCGAACAGCCTGGAAGCTCTTGCCGCGATTGCGCAGCAGCCAAGCTGGGTTGGGATGGCTGATTTGCCCGTGATGCAGGCTGCGCTCGAACGGCAGCAAATGGCGGGAAGACGTGCGCCTCTGTCCTTTTTGCACGGATACCTGCTGGGTACCAATAGCCTTGCTCCAAGGACCGTTCCGCTGAAGCGGGGCACAGTAGTGCTCGTCCCCTTCACGCTCTGGTCGCCAAGCACGCCGGAGATCGTACACGATTTGAAAAAGCTTTTGCCACAGCAGCCGATCTACGCGATCACCAGTTGGCATGCGAATACAGGGCGCGAGGACCTTCAATCCAGTGAGGTGCTTGACGAACTGCACTCCTGGCAGCGGAGTCTTCTGCCCAGGAACATTTCGATTCTCATCGTGCCGGACTCCGTGCTTAGCGGCTTTCACAGTGATGTCTTTCCTGCGGGCATACTCATCCGTAACGGCACAGTGCTCACCAACAGCGCGCTTTCAAGCGAGGGTGCAGAGAGGCTTCTGGTAAACGCCGCCGACGACAGTGCCGGCGTACAATAGCCGAACGGGGAAGGGAAATTGGCCTCAAGCGGATTCCATGCGTAGCTTCTATCGCTCACTTAAATCTCCTCTACGATCTCCGAGGCGGCGAGCGCACCGTTTCAGCGGCTATGGCATGTTCGGCGGCGTTGCTTGCGCAGTTCTCGTTGTGTGCATCGGCTTAAACTCGCAGACGGAGAAACCCCTGTTACCCGCTCCGCCTCCACTGGGGACTCTCGTCGACCTCGGCGGCTATCGCGTTCATGTCTACTGCACGGGCAGCGGAAACCCTACTGTGTTTATCGTTGGCGGAGCCTTCTCGTTCGACTGGGATCTCGTTCAGGGCTCGGTTGCGGAGTTCACGCGGGTGTGCACGTTCGATCCTTCGGGAACCGCTTGGAGCGATTCCTTTCAGAGTGCGGTTCGTGCGCTCGATCCCAATGCTCCGCCGCACTCTATACCTACCTGTGGGGACCGTGTTGCCGAGATCCGTCGCGTAATCACGAGTGCAGCGGTCGAAAGCCCGTACGTGCTGGTGGGCTTTTCAGTGGGTGCTCTTTGGGAGCGGCTTTACGCTGCCCACTATCCGGCAGGTATTGTCGGGATGGTAATCGTGGACCAGGCGTTTTTGCCCGACAACAAAGTGACGGGAGGGTATCGGCCCCCAAGTGCGCCAATCGTTGCTGGAAGCAATAGCAGACCAGTACTCATTACCCAGGCCCCCCTTTTGCTCGGGTTTGAGGATGATGTGAACTTTGGTAAATTGCCGCAACGGGATCAGCAGTTGCATTGGTGGGCTCTTACTCGCGATCCAGTGCGACCAGATGAAGCGATGGCTGTGGATTGCTTCGCTCAAATCGACAACGCAATCGGAAATCACCCTTATCCGTTGCGCGACATGCCACTTACGGTGATTCGCACTGAAAATGGCTCACCCGCCTACGCAGAAATGCAGGCCAAATTGCTCAGCCTTTCGCGCCGGAGTCGCCAAGTGATCGCTTGGAATAGCTCTCATATGGTTCCCATCGACGAGCCTGAGGCAATCGTCTCGGCAGTTCAAACGATGGTCGAGTCCACGCGTGAACCCAAGAGTGAAAACGAGCGGCATTGAGGTGGTTGATACCTTGGCGATTCGGCCTGTTGGACCCAGTCGCCGTTAGGTCTGCCGATGCCAAACTGCCGATCCATTGTTTTTGAGTTGGGGAAGTGCTCTCAGTCCCGCATCAGCCTTGGGGCGGAATTGCCTGCGGCGGCGGATAAGGTGGCTGTGGCGGCCAGTACACCTGCGGCGCCGGTATCACTTTCCAATCGGCAAAGGCGAGCACGAAGTTGAGAACCCAGCCGCCGAGCGGAACGATATAGAGCAGTGAAATCCACGGCGAGAAGCCGGCTTTCTTACAAATGAACCAGAAGGGAAGAACCCTGAAGGGGACCACAATAAACGAGAAAACTACTGCAAGCACGATCAAATGCCAAGGTTGAAGCAGGTCTCCCATAGATTTCTCCGAAGTGCGAGATTTTCCGACGCGCCATCGTAGCACGTATATGGATAAGTTGTCGTTCCGAGGGATCAGACCGCCCAATCTTCCCTGATGCGGTTTGTAAACTGACTCGATGGGCCGTGGAAGCGACACCCTGGCAAAGGAAAGGGGGCGACGATCCAGGCGCAGCCCTATTCTTGGTCTTCCGCGACACATTTGCTGACCAAAACTGCAACTGGAAGCTAGGATCGACGAAAGGAATCGATCGAGCGCCGGCTCTCAAGTTTTTAAGGTAATGCCTGCGTGAGGGGAAACCAGCATGAACTACTCGGTTTCTGCCGAGATGGCGGCCAACAACCTACTCGGAACCCGGAGGGAAGGGCTTGATCGCATCTCGGCGCTACTCCGTCCGCAGGACGCGCATGGGGGAAACGGAAGCCGCTCGCCTTGCGGGCAACAGGCAGGCCACGATTGCGGCGGCGAGCAGAACGGCAGAGACCGATAGGAAGGCGGCGAAGTCGAGTGCTTGTACGTCGAAAAGAAGGCTTTGCATGGCGCGACCGACGAAAAAGGTGCCGATCAGGCCGAGCCCCATCCCGATGGCGGAGAGGAGCACTCCTTCACGAATGATGAGTCCGACGACCAGGCTGCGCGAAGCACCCAGAGCCATACGGAGCGCGATCTCATGCGCGCGCTGGGCCACGGAAAACGACATGACGCCATAGATGCCGAGACAGGCGAGGAACAGGGCAACAGCTGCGAAACTGGTGAAAAGGATGAGCGTGAATCGCTGGTCGGCCATCGATTCGTCGACGACTTCGTTGAGCGTCTTAGGCTCGGCAAGTGCGACGCCGGAATCGACCTGGTGCACCGCGGCGGAGATGCTGTTGAGCATCGTGGAAGGGTCCTCGGACGTACGCACGGCAAAGCCCGCCTGCGGCCAGGGAATCTGGTAGAAGGGGATGAGCATCTCCGGGTTTTCATCGCGCTGATCCGCAGTGTGGACGTTGTGGTAGGTTCCGACGATCTGCCATGGGATATAGCTGCCCAGCTTGGTGACGCCGGGAATCAGCTCTTCGACGAGCACGCGCTGACCAAGAGGATCTTTGCCCTTCAGGTACTTGTGCACGAAGTCCTGGTTGACGAGGGCCACTTTGACGGTGGCTGCCGTGTCCTGATCAGTGAAACTACGTCCTGAGATGAGCTGAATGCCGTAGGCGTTGAAGTAATCCGGGGTCACCATGCCGAATCGAGTGCCTGGGCGTTGTGACGGATCTCCGTAGGTCTGCCCGCCTTCGAGCATGAAAGGCATGCCAAATCCCGCGCCGTAGGGCGGGTGGCCGGTCATCGCCGCACTGTGCTGCACGCCAGGAACTGCAGCGATGTGGGCGAGAATGTTGCGGTAGTAGGCGGAGATTACCTGCGGATCTTTGGAGCGGCTTTCCGGCACCGGCAGATAAAAGGTGAGGACGTGGTCGGTCCTGATGCCGAGATCGACGTGAGCGAGATTCCAGAAGCTGTGGATGGTTAGACCGGCGCCGCCGAGCAGGGCAAGGGCAAGCGCGAACTCGCCGATGACGAGAATGCGTCGCAGGAAATGCTTGCCGACGCTGGTGCCGGCGCGCCCACCCTCTTTGAGTGTCTCGGCCGGATCGATGCGGGACGCATACCATGCGGGCGCGGAGCCTGCCAGAAGACCGGCCACCGTGGTGGCGAGGAGGGTGAAGAGCAGGATGGGAATGTTGAGGCGCAGTTCAGCTTCGCTCGGCAGTGTATTGCGTGGCATGGCGGCGATCAGGCCCTGCAGCATGGCGTACCCCAGCCCGACTCCCAGGGCTCCGCCGACGAGAGCAAAGATCAGGCTTTCGGTAAGAAGCTGGGCGAAAATGGTGCTGCGGCCGGCACCGAGTGCGCTACGTACGGCCAGTTCCTTCTGGCGCGCCATGCCGCGGGCCAGAAGCAGATTGGCGACGTTGACGCAGGCTATGAGCAGCACGAACCCGACGGCGCCCAGAAGCAACCAGAGGAGCTTGATGCGTTCTTTGGGCAGAAAATCGTTCTTAAGCCCCTCGACATAAGAGTCCCAGCCTTTGTCGCTCTTGGGGTACACCTGGGCGATATGGGCAGTGACCGCGTCCATGTTCTGCTGCGCCTGCTTGAGGGTGACGCCGGGTTTGAGACGGCCCATGACCAGGAGCCAGTGGAAGTCGTGGTTGATTTGTTCGGGCTTGAAGACCAAGGGGACCGTGAGCTGCGATTCCTGGCGATCGAAGATACCGGGGCGCTGCACGCCGACGACCGTGTAGGGGTCGCCATCCATGCGCAGCGTAGTGCCCACGATGTTGGGATTTGCGCCCAGCTTGACCCACAACTTATGGGTGAGGATCACTACGTGATCGCGGCCGGCTACGCCCTCTTCAGGCAGAAAGTACCGGCCCATGAGGAGCGGCTCAGCAATCATCTGAAGCATGCTGTAGGTCTGTTGAGTGCCCTCGATGTACTCCGGCTTGTCTTTGGTGGCCAGGTTGAAGCTGCCGCCGGACCAGGCGCAAAGATCCTGGAATACGGTGTTCTGTTGCTTCCAGTCAAGAAAGTCGCCTGCGGCGACACCATTGTGATAGGTCTGGATTTTCGACCAGACCATCACCAGCTGATCGGGTTGCGGATAGGGAAGAGGAGCCAGGAGCGTCGCATAATCGACCGTAAAGATGGCGGTATTGGCACCGATGCCGATGGCCAGGGTGAGAAGAATGGTAAGAGTCAAGCCGGGATTTCGGGTCAGGATCCGGAGGCTAAACTGGATGTTCTGAAGAAGATTCTGCATCTCTGTCCCCCTGGTGATTTGTGCTGCCGAAGCCTTCTAACATCCTCGAAGAAGTTCGCGGGAACTCGCCGGGCTCATCCATTGTGGCGGACATCAGTGCTCAACTTCCCCAGTGCACGGTGCTCCGATACTTTGTAACCGGCGCCTGTGAGCCGGATCGAGCAAGCAATGCATCCATTCCAAGTCCCCTGCGACAGTCCCAGCGCTTTTCTCTATTAGCTCCGTATCCCAATAGACGAATGAGAAACGAAAAGCGCGCTCATACTCGATCAAAACTTGTCCGAGGCCTCGTTGCTCGATGAGCGAGGATCTTCGGGCCGTAGAAAGCCAGGCCGAGGCTGGGGAAAAGAAACGTCAAGGGAAAGAGTTGGCCGCCATCCAACCAGAACCCGAAATCGAACCGAGGTTGGGCGGCCCGTCGATATTGACGGTAACATGATCGGAAGGGGGAGCGATTCTTCGAAACTCCGTGTCTATTCAAGGGATGAGTCCACCAAAGTCCTTCCTAAGTCCCCTTTCAGAAATAAACTCCCACGGAAAAATTTTTATGGTACCTCATTATGGTATGTCACCTCTGGGAGAGAAAGAGTAGTTCCATTCTCCGTGAAAAGCAGCCGGTGTCATTTTCAATTGTTTCATTTCCTTAACTGGTATTTTGATCCCTTTTGCGTAAGAGTTCATGTTGAGATCGGCTTGGATGGTCAAGCCTTTGCTGGTTTTGGTGTTGGCAATGAGATTGACGATCACTTCGTGGCTTTCTAAAGGACGTCCCCTCCAATTGGCTGTGATGTGGCAGAACATCCGGTGCTCGATCTTGTTCCATTTAGAGGTTCCCGGAGGGAAGTGGCAGATGGTGATGCGCAGCCGGCTATCATCGGCGAACTTCTGCAGCTGTTGCTTCCACAATCTGGCGCGATGGTTGTTACTGGCTCCGGAATCGGCGGTGATGAGTAGTTCTGTCGCCTGGGGATAGGCCGGTTGGCCCATGCGCTTCCACCACTGACGAAGAGAATCGACCGCAAATTCTGCCGTATCGTGATCAATGCCCACACTCACCCAGCCTTCGTTCCGCGCGATGTCATAGACCCCGTGCGGCGCAACTTTGCCTTTCTTCTTGTCCTCGAAATCATGCACGCGAACGGCACCCGGCTGGCCCTTGGGCTGCCATTCCTGGCCGTTGTTCTTGAAGTCGCCTACCAGCTCCTTTTTCTTGCTATCGATCGAAATCACCGGCTGTTCCCGTTGTTGAAACTCCAGGCACTTGCGATTGATGTATTCGAACTGGGCATTCCGATCCGGATGCGAAGACCCCTCGCGGGTCTTCTGGAGCGCCTGCATACTAAAGCCCAGGTTCTCATGCAGGATCTTGCTCACCGTAGCGATGCTGAGTCGGTGGCCTTGGCGAGTGAGTTCCTCCACAATGTGCGGCAGACTTTTTGAAACCCAGCGTAGCGGCTTCATCGGATCCCCACGTGTGGCTGGATCGACAATCTGCTCGATGCAGGCAAGCAATTCGGGATGCTTCTCGAGAATCGATTTCCGGCCCCCACCGGGGCGACGCTGTCGCCCTTCCATCACCCCACCGTCCGGGCCGTGGCGCAGATCTTTGAGCTCGCGCTTACCCTGCATAATGGTCTTCGTGGCCAGCCCCAGCGCCTCAGCCACGGCCCGCACTCCTCCCGTCCCAAACGAAAGCGCTTCATTGGCCGCAAACAGCCGCGTACCGCGCTCCCCCAACACAGGTTTCACCCGCTCAAATCTTTCCCGTACCAGTTGCTTTCTCTCCTCGCGCACCTTCCAGTACAACCGCTTTTCTTCCTTTCCACCCCGCCAGTCGATTTCGGCTTTCATCCCTCGGGATCCTCCAGAAAAGAGTCTCCCACTATGCTTTAGCAGGAAGGAACGAAAATGTCCAGCACAAACTTCATCATGGGATGTTATTCATGAAAGGATCCTAAGCATCCTCCGGGTTGCGTGTGTCGACGTGCTGACTCTGGTTCTGCTCACACTTGCGGCGGTTTAGTTCGAGCAGCGCCTACTCTGCTACCGCGCCGAGCGGCTCATGGCCGACACGCACGCTCAAACCATGTGGGCCGAGGCGCAAAAGCTGATGCAGAACTGGGGAGGGTGGGGAGACTACAACGGAACCTGCACATCGGTTGAATGCAGATAACAGATCACTCTGAGCAATATCTCCGGCATAAAATTCAAATGGCTCATGCAACATGGTGGTTTCCGGGGCTACTGCTAGTTCGGTGGCTGTGCTGCCCGAATGTCTGTTTCTTTCACGCTGCAGGATGGCACGATCACAGTGCAATATTCAAAAACAGAAAACCGGGGCATACTCCCGGAAATGTCAAACTGTTACTGCCACCCCCGGCAAAGCTGGAGGTTCTCCCATTTTGGAATAGGGTTCAAAGTTGGGGCTGGGGGTACCTACCCCTCCGCCGCGAAAGGAGCTTGAAAGTCTCAAACGGAGAAAAGACCTATCTACAGATCAAGTTCTTTTCTGATCAGTTCCACAAAAGCGACGCATCGGCAGGTTTGCAGGCTCTCAAGCACTTCCTGAATGGAGAGAGGCTTCTTGAGTTCGGCGCCCCGTTTGGTGCAAGATATGCACGATGAGTTCCGGGTTGATGCCATAGAGATCGACCAGATATTCATCGAGAGTTTTGGCCGCGATCCCAAGCGGCTTGAGCTGTTCGTCCTGGAAATGTTTCAGGTTATACGTCAAAGTGACTTCAGATCCACACTTCACCGCGGCGGCTACGATGTGGCGATCTTTTTCGTCGTTCGGCATCTCCGGAATCAGAATTTTATATCCAGCATCCACCCACGCATCCGAGAAGGTAATCGACCTTCTCGGCAGGGAGATTCATCTTAGCGATCAGATTGCGACGGACCTCCGCAATAATGTCCCCGGACCATCTGCACAAAACCTCCGCCGTTCCGCGAGCCTGAGCAGCGTGTCGCGAACCTGTATCAATACATTGGCGTCGATGACAATCGGAAGATCGGAGTTCATGCCTACTCATCGAACGGAACAAGTTGGTTGTATATGCCGAGTTCCTCAGATGCCTGGGCGATGCGCCGGATAGCTTCTTTCCTATGCATGCCTCTTTGTTCCTGGTATGCGACCAGATCCTTGAGATACACCTTCCGATGGGTTCCTGTGCGATGAAAGGCTAACTTTCCTGCTTCGAGTTCGTTGACAAGAAACTGTCTCGAGACTCCAAGCATGTCGGCGGCTGCTTGCGTGCTGAGTTCCTCCATTACGGGGATCAGCCCGATGGATCTGCCCTCCTGCGTATCTTTCACGATGGCGACCAGTACTTTTTGACATCCTCCCCTTCCTAAAGGAAGGGGATTCCTACCGTAGAGGCTTACGCCGCTTCCTCGGTGGGTTCCTGCTGCTGACGGCCTACATCGCCATT
>Ga0208193_1001116_pt1 | contig 12189 bp, 11 predicted proteins | sample June2015DPH_17_2_FD_184716 | JGI IMG/M metagenome (GOLD analysis project Ga0208193, IMG submission 184716) | Peatland microbial communities from SPRUCE experiment site at the Marcell Experimental Forest, Minnesota, USA - June2015DPH_17_10... | ecosystem: Environmental > Terrestrial > Soil >...
GCATGGGCCGCGACCAGCAGATCGTTGCCCCCGAATGGGAGTGCCCGCCTTCTCCAGCTGGGAGCGGATTCGCTCATAATGCTGATCTGCTTTCGGCGCGAGGGGATGAATATCAATAGCCTCGAGCAATTGATCCACACGGCATGGCCAAAATCGACCAACCGCTTTTGGCCATGCCATACCGCAGTTCCGCCGCAATGATGAAGCTTGTTGCGAGCAAATCACGTCCTTCGGAAGGGAGGGAGGAGATCTTCCGGCAGACGTTGCTTTGCGGATTCTTCAAAAGGTCGGACAGAATGTGGGTATCGAGAAGAAGCCGAGTCGCACTAGATATCCAGCGGCTCTAGGGGCCGGTCCTCGATTGCAGGCAGTCGATCCTTCTCCTTGAGAGGCTTCCACGTAGAAAAAATGTCGACTAATTTTGAGCGTGAAAGCGTCTCAAGGATCAATCGGCCACTCTCCTCGCGCCGCAGAATCGCTTCGTTTCCTGGCAACGCGAACTCACGGGGGATTCTGATTGCTTGGCTCCTGCCGTTCTTGAAGAGGCGCACGTGGCGGACTGTTGCGGAATCAGGAATTTATCTCTCCCTTATCAGCATATGACAAGAACAAATCTATGCTCGGGTGCGTTACTCTTGCTCAAGGCAAAGGTCGTAGCCGCCGTCACAGCTAAACTATTGAGAACATTACATCGATTCAGTGTGTAGGTCGCTTGGGTTCGTGTTTCTCCAGCCGGGGTAATTGCCGCATCATGAATTCGCTGAATCAAGGGACCGTGAAGGCAGTCTCGCCATGGCGTTGACTTCAATCCATGCCTTTGTTGATCAACTGTTGCCGTACCGTCTTCGATCCGGGTTTTGATTTTCAGTCAGATGAGCAGCCATCGTCGGGGCTGAGGGACTGGCATTTCCTCGGCCCTCTGCGCTGTTGCGGTATGGAGCCGTGTACTTTGATCTGCGCCGTAGGCGCAATCATCGGTCGATCATCTGGACGACCGGGGGCAGAGTGCAGCAACGGAGAAATCCAACGAGACCTGATCTCTGAGCAAACTAAGGCCGGGCTGGCATCGGCCCGCGCCCGCTGACGAAAGGGGGTGCTTATTTCAAGATGACGGCGACCAAAGTGCGCTTGGCGATGGCCGCCAAGGGGCAAAAGGGAAACGAAGATGGCCGATCTGTCGAGCGAACCATGTGTTAGGTGGCAAAGGCTCTATCGGCACGTCGTGCCGGATGGAACGTTGCGCAAGGACGGCTCAAAGGTCGAAAAGGGTGCCAAGAATCGAAAGCAGCAAAGAAAGAAACCGTGATCGCCGCTGCATTTGTCGAGACCACGACTATATCAGTCAGCGGAGCATGGCCCAAGCAGGTAACATTGTGCATGATCGCAGTGCTTGCTCTGGACCGGTCGTTCGATTTCGCTCCAGGCCCCAAAGGGACCCCGGTGATTCGTCACCCCAACAATGGGACGTGAAGATCGTGTCCAATCTATGACGCGGCTCATTTCTGCCGAACGTCGGCTCAAGTGATTCAGAAGAACCTGGGGCGGAGATTGTGTACCATGGCAAAGATCGTCTATGGATTGAACCAGTCCTTGGATGGCTACGTCGACCATCTGGAATTTCGGCCAAGCCCGGCGCTCTTTCGTCACTTCCTAGAGCAAGTGCGCGATCAGACGGGCAGTGTGTACGGTCGCCGCATGTACGAGGTGATGCGTTATTGGGACCAAGACTGCCCGGATTGGGACGCAGAGGAAACTGAATTCGCGGCGGCCTGGCGGAGCCAGCCAAAGTGGGTTGTGTCGCGCACATTGAAGTCGGTCGGACCGAACGCCACACTTGTCGAGGATGACATCGAGGCGGTGATACGTGGGCTGAAGGCACAGCAAGTGGGGGAGATTGAAGTTGCCGGACCAGACTTGGCCGGGAGCCTAACCAACCTTGGTCTTATAGATGAGTATCGACTGTACCTCCACCCCATCGTAGTTGGTCGCGGCAAGCCCTTCTTCTCCGGCCCACGGCCGTCGCTGCGCCTGGTGTCGAGCTATCTCGTTGGCGAGGACGTGATTAGGTTGACCTACGTGCCCGCTTAATCGCGCGACCTGCCCGACCGATTGCGCCGGGGGCGGCGGGTCCGCTTTCGGTCATCAAAGTGGACAACTGCCGGTGATCTCACGACGCGGCATTCGACCCTAACTGAGCTTGCCCGTCAGATCAAATGCCTGCCTCCAGGACCCGGGAGAAGCAAGAGGCAGGAAGAATCTAGATAATGCATGATTATCCCGCGCCGTGGACGCGGTTGGACTTTGTTGTTTCGCCTCATTTGAACCGTCCGAGCCGATGATCACCAAAATGGCCGGTTTTGGCTGGGATTTTGCCCCCAGCCTCCTGGCCAAAGCGCCCAGGATCCCCAGCTGACCTCAGGCCAATCGCCCGCCGTCCGGCAACGAACTCCCGTCGACTTCTCGATCCGCCGCAGGGACCAGCCCAAACGCTCAGCGCGACCACCTGTTCCCGCTTCTCTCTGCTCAATACATTCCCCATCGAACAGAGACTGATTGCCTCGGTCAGTGCGAATGTCTCAGCCCTCAGTTTGCCCGCTTTTGCGGCTGATCAGAAGTGGCCGCTTTTGGGTGATTGCCGGGGACTCGGCCGTTCGCTGGGTTGGGCATGAACAGCCCATCCGCCCGCAACAAGAGCGTTCGCCCAATGCTCACCAATGCTCGCCTCGCCGGGTCTATGCCCATGAGATACATAGGGACCTTTTGAAGGCGGTGTCGCCCATGAATCGTTCTCGCTTTGCTCTTCCTTTGCTGCCGCTGTTCTTTGCCTTGCTCCCAGCCTTAAATTCCTCAGCTGAGTCAAGGTGCATCCAAGGCAAGGTTGTTGACCCTACGGGCGCGGCCGTGCCTTTCGCGTTCGTGAGTGCGACCAGTCTGGACCGTAGGACCTCAACCCAGGTGCAGGTAGGCAGGAATGGACGCTTCAGAATCGATCAAGGCCTCACCGACGGACAATATGATGTCTTGCCACGGACCGTTCTGAGACGGATGGCGGCGGTTTTCTTAAGGCAGTATCCATTGGCGCCATACGCGTAAAAGCAGCTGCGGAGAGCCTGTGTCCGCGAATCATGCTTCTTATGCCCGCGCGAGCACACCTGCTTGTTCAGGCTAGAGATGCTCTAACAGGCGCTCAACTCGAGCCGGTGCACGCCCATTTTCGCCTTGATACGGAAAAGCAATGGCGCGGGGGAGTCGATGAGCGCGGTGAACTGCTTGTGCCGCCAGGGTCGGACCTCGAGATTGAAGCGGGCGCGCATGGATACTTAAACTCCCCGGTATTCAACATCGCATCCGCCCAGCCGGGCGAGACCAACGAGGTGGCGGTCGAATTACGGCGGGAGCAAACCGGATGCATTCAAGGAATGGTGCTCGATCTCCGAGGAGCGGGAGTTGCCGGAGCCGGAATTCAAATTGGCTCAAGCGATGCGATTTTCCAAGAAGGAGGAGGACGGGTTTTCACGGACGCGAAAGGCCTGTTTAGCATTGGCGATTTAGAGCCTGGTGAGTATCACTTATTTGCAACCGCTGCAGGCTACCCACCCTCGCTGGCCCAGCTGGGCATGATGATGACTGTGACGGTGGGGCAAGATCGGAACTGCGCACTTCCAACGATGAGGCTCGGCCCGAAAGCCTCCGAGCTAAGCGTACGGGTTTTAGATGATTTGACGCTGGAGCCCGTAGCCAGCCCTAAGATCTGGGTGAGTGAAGAGTCTGCTAATACGGGGGGCTGGTCGTTAAGGGCAGGTGGAATCCTGGGACCGGTTCCGGCTTTCACTGCACTCACAGTCCGGGCAAGCGGGGAGGGCTATTTTGACGCGCAGCCCTTGATCATCGCTCCCATGGAGCCTGAACAAACCAGGGAGATCACGATCAGATTGCAACCGGTTGCAACCCGCTGCTTCTCAGACACAGTCCGCCACCGGCGAAGCCGATGCCTGACTCCCGCTTCCTGATCATCACCCAAGGCCGCATCGTCGATCCCGAAGCCAGACTCATGCCAGAGTCGAAGAACGGACGCTTACTCCTAATTGAACCCGGGGTGAGCTCCAAACATGTGGTCGATAAGATGGGCTAAACATTGAGGACTTATACGGGGCTGCCAAGTCATCTTCGAAAACGATAAAGTGACAAAATGTGAAGTTCCGACGTCTGGGTTTGAACCGCACCAAGACGCACGATATCGGTCTCACTTTCGGATAAATAAAGATACCAGAGCACTCAGCGTGCATGAGATGGCTACAATTGGAAAGATTAGCGCTGTGTGATTGCTGTGCGATTGGATAATCCAACCGATAAGCGGCCCGCTCAAACCGGCGAAAAGATAGGCGCACATGTCCATTATGCCGGTACCCGTTCCCGCTCGGCTGCTGCCTAGAAGCTCGGGACATAATGCAAAATATGCAGACTGCGGTCCAAATGTAAAAAACCCGCACAAGAACAGCAATCCGATCTGGGCGGTGAACCGAAACGGCAAAAAAAACATTGAAATCGCTGAAGCGGCCGCTAAAAGCATAAAGAGAAAAATACCCCAATAGCGCCTGTCTCGAAAACACTTGTCAGAAACCCATCCGCTACAAAGGGGCCCTAGAGCCATGCCTGTCGGCAGCGCAACTGTAATCCACTTGGCATTGAGATTATTCGTATTTAGATAATGAACCGGAATCCAAGTCAGCAATCCATATCTCGCTGCACTTTGAAATCCAATTGCCAAACTTGCAATCCGAAATCGGCCGTGCTTTAAGACACTCTTATAGCGATGCAGGACGGTTTCTTCAGACAGAGTGCCTTCACAAGCAGAATTGAAAGTCGTATCGTCGTCCTGATCCGGAGACGGAAACCCAAGCTCCCGCGGTTCATCGCGGACAATCAGGTAAAATGCTACCGAACTCAACGCCATTAGGAGTACGGGTAAGCGAAAAATCCATCGCCAGTTTAAACCCATTGCCAGAATGGCCGTAGATGTCACAAAGGCAAGGATGGACGACAATCCCGATGAAAACACATACAGCCCATATACTTTACCGCGCTCGCTGCGGTCCCACCAGTTGCATAACAGACGACTACCGGGAGCCCATCCCATCGATTGAACATACCCGTTGATCGCCCACGGGATTTGCAGGGATGCAAAAGTAGTTCCAAAACTCATGACCCAATTCATGACGCAAGAGACAATGCCACCGAGGCTCATCATGCGCCGGCCACCGAATTTGTCGCCGAGATTCCCGTTGACTGCCTGTCCTATCGCGTAGCACCAAAGCATGCACGCGTTGATCCATCCAAGTGTTACCTTGTCAAGCCTAAGTTCTTTTTCAATACCGGGAAACGCAAAGCCAAGGGTCTGCCTGCCAGTGTAATAAAACAGGTAACAAAGCATTGTGGCCAGCAACATCCGCCACTGTGCCGTCCGAAAAGTGCGACGGGTTTGCGCAGAATGGTATTTAGCGGCATGTCGCAGTGTCAACATTTTTGATTGTAATTTGAGCCTAACAGGCTATGGCCAGCAACGGCGTCAAGTTCAATGGAGACCAGCAAAGTAGACTCCGCCGCATCGCTCGGTCCCGCTCTCTGTCCGCCGGATATGTCTTTCGCGTCAAACTGATTCTGATCCTGGCCGAAAGCACATTTTTCAGCATCGTTAAACGGCGACTGCAGAGCATCGCGCCCATCATTAGCCATTTCATCACTCGCAGCATGTCCACCTTCACCTCCGACTTGGCCCGCAGACTGCGTCGATACATCAACGCATATTCAGCAAACGCTCTGCCCGTCCGCTGGAAATACTTAAACCCTTCTCGCCGCACCGGTAGTAACGAACTCGTTGCGACGGGTTACTAGTCAGTTGGGGCCCGGTCGCTCGCGGAAAAAGGCTGAGATCACCTGGTTTCAGGTGGCGATTCCATTGAGTGCGAAGTCGAATAGTTCGTAGTTATTGGCCTCTCCTGATGACAATCGCCTGGCATACTCGGGACGAAGGCGGCGGTTAATCAGGAATGGCACACTGCGTTCATGCAGACCACCGTGCGAGCGAAGTCCGGTTCTCACTCCAGATAAATCATGCCAATCTGGCGTGCGGCCAAACGTCGTAAATTGATCCGCCAGCACAATCACATCGCCGATTCGGTCTGAAGGCAGACAAAAGCGGGAAACTGCCTCTTCTTTTGTCAACACCAGCTCGACGCCCGGCACGGAGCGAAGCATTGTTGCAGCACGCGCTTTGTCATCCTCTGGAAGGTACACAGTCGCATAGGAGCCAAGGCCGCCATGATGGACGACATATGGGTCAGTAATGGGAAGTAAAACCGATGCGTTCAAAAAACCAGCTTCAATCAAAAGAGTCTCTAAAAATTGAATGCGAGGCGTGCCGTCAGGAAGAGTCTTCTGATTCATTCCATGATCGGCAGTTACCACGACAATCGCACCCATCGCATCCAGTCGTCCCAGTGCCTTATCGATTTCACCGTAGAATTGATTGGCGACTTCGGTGCCTGGTGCATATTTATGCTGCACAAAATCTGTGGTACTTAGGTACAGAAAATCTGCTAAGCCCCTCTCCAGTAAGCTCGCGCCAGCGTTCACGCAATAGATGCTTGCTTCCACATCGTATATTCCCGGGATTGGCCCAAGGCAGAATTGGGCGATATTTTCAATGCCGTGTTCGGCCAAAGTGGCTTGCTCAGCCCGTTCGACGGAAAAACAGATCCCCTTCAGCTTGTCGCCCAGAAGACGGCGAAGCTTTTCCTTGGTCGTAATGACAGCGACAGATCGCCCGGCTTCCGCAAAAGCGGAAAACAACGTCGGGCAACGGAGATAGCGGGGGTCATCCATCATGACTTCTTTTCCACTTGCCGCATCACAGTAGAAATTTCCGCATATCCCATTAATGTCCGATGTCACTCCGGTGGCAATAGCGATATTATTCGGATTTGTGTACGACGGAATGACAGAGTTTGCGATACCAAACGCACCACGCGCCACCATCTTCCTGAGATTCGGCATAGATGCTTTGGCGGCTTCCAAGTAACCCGGGCCCGTCCCATCAAGACAGATCCCTACGACCGGAGGCGTGTCCAGGCGGTACTCTTTTCCATTAACATGAAGCAGCAGCTTCTTTGCAGTCCTAGGTTCCATTGTTAAATAGCGCTCCCCGTTCGGACAATGTTCGGTTTCTGAATGTTTATATTATCTTCCTTCAAGGTTTCGAACTCAGCGAATCGCGTGCGCCGACGTCCGTTGAACGAAGATAAGTCAAATCAAATGGAAATATAGCAGCAAGAGGCACAGCTTAGAGCGAACGGAGCAAAATATAACTGGCGCGTCGGTTATGACAATCATCACCATCCGGCGTTTGCTATGATGGTCGCATTTTCTCGGTAATGATGTTGTAGAGTGCGCTGGCCGCTGGGCTAAGCTTCGGGTTTCGAAGCGTCAGCAGATAGATTGCCCTGGTTAAAGCCGGAATGTCGAGGGGGACCGGCACAAGACGCTTTAATTCAATATCTGAACGAATAGCCCGCTCTGACAGAAATGCTACCCCAAGGCCGGCGGCCACAGCTTCTTTGATTGCATCATTATTGCTGAACTCGACTCGTGCGCGCGGGCTGGCGTGGGCGGCCTTGAGCGTTTCCTCAATCAAAATCCGCGTCCCCGAACTGTATTCCCGAAGAATCAGCCGTTCTTGGTCAATATCGCGGACGGATACCGATGAAGCTTTAGTCCAGTGATGGCCGCGACCGACAACAAGAACGAGCTCATCGACACAAAGCATTTCCGCGGCAAGTTCTTGCCCGATTGGATGGGAGGCAATTACCCCTAGTTCCGCCTGTTGTTTTAAGACAAGCTCCTCAACCTGCAGCGTGTCTTTGACCTGAATCGAAAGTGCGACGTCTGGATGCTTTGTGAGAAATTGTTGCAGGATGCCGGGCAGGATGTATGTTCCGGGGATAGAACTTGCCGCAATCGTTACGTGGCCAATTATCAGTCCACGAAACTCTTCGAGAGAGCGCTCCGCGTTTTTGAGATTTTCATCGATTGCCTCAACGTACGGGAAGACAATCTTACCTGCTTCGTTTAGGTATGCCTTCCGGCCCACGCGGTTGAAAAGGGGTAATCCCAGGCGTTTTTCCAGCGCAGAGATTTGGCCGGAAACGTAAGGCTGACTCACGCGTAATTCGTACGCGGCACGCGTGAAGCTGCCAGATTTAGCGACACTTGCGAATGCGCGCAACTGGGAGAGGGTCACTAACGAAATCATTCCATTCAATCCTTTTGATTATGAGGCCCATAACCAGTCACTCGTAAATGTTCCGTGTTGACCATGCGATTGGTTGTTTGGTTCTTGACAAGCCAAGAAGACTATATCAAAGTCTCTACGGGAAAGAGTGAAAATACGAGGATTGGACGGCAACGACAAATGAGAACGGTCTCTTTGGTTTATTACAATATCGAAACAATCGGCCAATGCCTTAAGAGGCAACTGCATGGTCTCGCCCTGCGCGTACTGGTACTAGCAGCAGTAGTAGTGATATCCTCCCGGCCACATGCTGAAGGACAATTGGAAACGAATGCTGTCCTTTCCCAAATCACAGATCAGAATGGCGCTACTATATTCCAAGCCAATGTAAAGCTTGTCAGTGAAGAGACACGTCAGGAGAGGCAAGCGGTTTGCAATGACCACTTCAACGGCATCGTTTCTGCGGTGCACCCCGGCAAATATGCGCTGACGGAGGAAACGCCCGGATTTGGAGCGTAGACCCGGGTGCATCTCATCGTAGAAGTCCAGTAACAGGTTCAGACAAATTTCCCCTTATAGTCTGGGGCAGTGAGTCAGACCGTCAATGCGGCAGGCTCACAGCCTTTTCTGCAAACCCAAAATGCTTCCGTGGGACAAGTGGAGTCCCTTCGCCGGCTTAAACTCGCCTCGATTCAACAACAGGAGACTGAAAAATGAAATACTTAAGATTGATACTTTCCATTGCATTAACATTACCGTTTGTGATGCGGTGCGACGCACAGCTTCTGGTAGGAAGTATTCGCGGCACGATCAGCGATTCGTCTGGCGCGGCAATAGCGAATGCTCAGGTCACACTTGTTCAAAAGGAAACGAACTTTTTGCGTCAGACACAAAGCAATGACGAAGGGTATTTCGAATTGCCTGATCTGCAATCGGGGACCTATTCGATGACCGCGATGAAGAGTGGATTCCAGGCATTCAAGGCGGATGACATTATTCTCACTGCCGGCCAGATTCGGCGTATTGATGTCGCCATGCCGATAGGCTCCGCAACAGCTAACGTTACTGTTACAGAAGGCGCCGCCGTGATTCAAACCGAAGGAGCAGTGCTACACGAGACATTGTCTTCCAAAGACTATCTCGAGAAGCCATGGATTGGAACCGGCATTAATCCTCTGCTGCTGCTGACCGTCGACCCATTAGTTCAAAATACCGGCGGCGGCCTTTATAGCTTTGAAATAGCGGGGCAACCGACACAGCAAACCGCATACAATGTCGACGGCGTAGGATCAGACGGAAGCCTGAACGGCACCAACGTGTTTTTCTATAAAGAGGCCAATGTCGCCGGCGGAAACAGCTCGTCTGAATTTCCGCGGGCTACACAAATCAATCTGATCAGCCATCAAGGAACAGACAAGTTCCATGGCGTCTTCCAATACTGGTATCTGGGTACCGGACTTACCGCAAAAGACTATTTTGCCGTAACCAAGCCTGAAACTATCATTAAGAATGAAGACCTGCAACTGTCAGGCCCAATATGGAAGGAAAAGACCCTCTTTTTATTCATATTTGAAGGCCAACAGGTTCCAGGCTCAACATATGTTCTGCAGACGGTGCCCACGAGTGCTATGCGCACCGGCGACTTTTCACAACTGTTAACTGGAACAAACCCGGTCATGATCCATGACCCCGTTACCAAAGCCCCATTTCCGGGCAATATCATTCCGTCAGACAGAATCAACTCCGTTTCAAGCAACGTTCTCTCGAGCTATATTCCATCGCCCAATCTCGGAGGACCGGGAGCTCTGAGTAACAATTACGGGTATGTGTTTCCCTATCCTGGCGGCGATTACTATGACTTGAATAATTACATGGGTCGCATAGACCAGCATTTAACCAAGAACAATTCATTCTTTGTAAGATGGCAGCTGGCAATACCATATTATGTACTCAACGGCAACTATCCTAGCCTATTCTCCACGGAGGTCCGGCACACGTACAATTTTGTCGTTGAGGATACGCATATCTTCTCTCCGCGCTTTGTTAATACTGCACGTTTCGGACTTTACCAGCCAAACGCAACGATTGGAGGAACTGTAGATGGGAAAACGCCGCTTACTGGCAATGCCGCTATCAACAATGTTGGTCTGCAGGGTATAAATAGCGGCAGTTTTCCGGAGGCCGGATTCCCAACTATGTCAATCAGTGGATATAACTCTGTAGATGCGACCATAGGAGGCGTATCGCAAATTTATAAGGAGTGGTCGTATGGAGATACGACTACGCTGTCGCTGGAAAAGCATCTTCTTCGAATCGGAGCCGAGTTGCGCGAAACGACTGACTTCGACGGCGAACCTCCAAGCGGCACATTCGGCTCATTTAGTTTCAATGGATCATTATCGGGCAATGCGTTTGCCGACTTTCTCTTGGGAACTCCATACAGCGCCAGCAGGGTCGCGCCCATCGTCAACACGACAGAAAAGGGTGGTGAGTTTGGTGCCTTTATCGACGATACTTATAAGATTACACCACGCCTCACAGTTAATCTTGGGCTTCGTTGGGACAGATTCCAGTCAGCTACTTACGAGAACAATCTGATCTATAACTGGAATTCGAAGACCAATCAAGTGGTCGTGCCGCAATCATCCCTTTCTAAGATAAGCCCGTTTTATCCAGTGAACCTTGTCAGCGTTGCGGCCGGAGATGCACGCTCGAGCCCCACAAACACGAATTTTGCTCCGCGTCTTGGGTTTGCGTATCTCGTTACTCCAAAGACAGTCGTAAGGGGAGGCTACGGAATATTCAATGAGTACCTTGGAAGGTTCGCTTTCGCGCAAACAGGCGGTCCGTATGAGGTAGCAGAAACCTACTTCAACCTGCAAAACTCCAATGGCTTGCTCAGCTTTCCAAGCCCATTTCCACAAAACGGCGTCGCTACACTTCCATCCCAGAGCGTGTCAGGGTTTCCGACAGATACACAGAATGGAAAGATCCAGGAATTCAACTTTACAATCGAGCGACAAATCGGTTCTATGGGCCTGCGTTTGACCTACTATGGTTCGCGAAATCTCAATATGAATTATTCGCTGGGTATCAATAAGCCCCTGCCAAGCACGATTCCGTTCAATGCGTCCCTTAACCCCTATCCGAACCTGGTGAGCACAACCTATGGCAGAAACAACGGTGGGCAACATTATAATGCTGGGACCGTGGAATGGACTCGCAGACGTGGGCCGTTAACACTTGATGCCCACTATACGTGGGCTTCGAACCTGAGCAATATGCTGGATTTGGAGAATCCATATGCTCCACTTCGTTGGGGTCAGGATCCTACTACAGCTCGCAACGTGGCCGTGTTCAATGCTGGCTATGAGGTTCCCATTGGCCGATCGGCCAAATATTTCAAGACGATGAATTGGTGGGAAGATTTGGCTTTCGGCGGATGGCGGATCGACTGGATTACCTATCTGTACTCAGGTGACTATTTCTCACCGAGTTTTTCCGGATCTGACCCCTCTGGTACAAATACTTCTGGGGGATTTCCGAGCGCCATTGGAAATGGCAACCTCCCCTCCGATAGGCGGTCCATTAACCACTGGTTTGATGCGTCTGCTTTTGTGGTTCCGCAAGCGGGCACTTTCGGAAACAGCCCCATCAACAGTCTCATCGGTCCAGGGGTTGCACTTAATGACCTGTCAATAAACAAAACTGCTGGAATCAAGGAACATGTGCAGTTTACATTTGGCGCCGCGGTCCAGAACATCTTCAACCATGAAAACTTCAGTAATCCGGCTGCGGACATCTCAACTTCAACGGTCGGGGTCATCTCATCTACTAACACATTTGGGGGAGCAAGGCAAATAATGCTCCGCGGTCGTGTCGAATTCTAGAACATTGTTTTC
>Ga0208193_1001118_pt1 | contig 12181 bp, 8 predicted proteins | sample June2015DPH_17_2_FD_184716 | JGI IMG/M metagenome (GOLD analysis project Ga0208193, IMG submission 184716) | Peatland microbial communities from SPRUCE experiment site at the Marcell Experimental Forest, Minnesota, USA - June2015DPH_17_10... | ecosystem: Environmental > Terrestrial > Soil >...
CGAACTTGCGTATCACAATCTGCCGCGCGAATACCGGCACATCGACACGCGCAAGGCGCGCGTGGTGCTCATCGAGGCGGGTCCACGGATCTTGCCGAGCTTTACCGAAGATCTGTCCGCCTATGCCCGTGCGGCGCTCGAGCGCCTCGGCGTCGAAATTCAGCTCGGATCGGCCGTGAGCGAATGCAGCGGCCAGGGCGTCATCTACGGCGATCGGCCGCTCGCCGCCAAAGTCATTCTATGGGCCGCCGGTGTGCGCGCATCGCCCGCAGCCGCGTGGGCCGGGCTGCCGGCCGACAATGCGGGCCGCGTGAAAGTGGAACCGGATCTCACCGCGCCCGGACATCCGGAAATCTTCGTGATCGGCGATACGGCGACCATCGACGCCTGGCGGGGCAAGCCCGTGCCCGGGATCGCTCCCGCAGCGAAGCAGCAAGGCTTGCATGTTGCCCGCACCATCAGAGCGCGCCTCCGAGGCGACACCGCGCAGCGAATGTTCCGCTACAAGCATTCCGGCAATCTCGCCACCATCGGCAAACGCGCGGCCGTCATCGATTTCGGCACGATCAAGGTGCGCGGCTGGCTCGCTTGGTGGATTTGGGGGCTCGCCCACATTTACTTCCTGATCGGTGTGCGCAACCGTCTGGCCGTCGCAATCAGCTGGCTGTGGATTTACGCAACGGGCAGCCGCAGCGCCTGCCTGATCACTCAGGGCGAGCATCGGCAAAGAAGCGCTTAGGCGATCAGCCGTTCAACAGGTGCATCACGCCCGGGTGATAGCGATGTCCCACCGCCACTCCGCGGGGGGCCACCGTTTCGATGCGCTGCAGATCGCCCTCGCTCAGAGCGATTGTCGGCGACGACAGGTTTTCCTCCAGGCGCTTCAGGTGCGTGGTTCCCGGAATGGGCACGATATCGGCGTCTTGCGCCAGCAGCCAGGCCAGCGCCAGCTGCGAGGGCGTGCAACCCTTCTCTTTGGCGATGAGATTGATCTGCTCCAAAACCGCCAGATTCTTCGCGAAATTCTCGCCCTGGAATCGGGGCGACTGACGCCGCCAATCATCGGCCGCGAGATCCTCCAGTTTGCGGAAGCGGCCCGCAAGAAAACCTCGGCCGAGCGGACTGTAAGCCACGAAGCCGACGCCCAGTTCGCGAACGGTCGCCAGGATTTCATCCTCTGGATCGCGGCTCCAGAGTGAATATTCGGTCTGCAGCGCGCTGATGGGATGCACCTTGTGCGCGCGCCTCAGAGTGGCCGGGGCGGCTTCCGACAAGCCGAGATGGCGCACCTTGCCTTGTTCGACCAATTGAGCCATGGCGCCCACCGTTTCCTCGATCGGCACCTTGGGATCGACACGATGCTGGTAGTACAGGTCGATGTACTCGACCCCGAGCCGTTTCAGCGAAGCCTCGCAGGACGAGCGCACATAATCCGGGTGGCCGTTGACGCCGCGGTTGGCGGTGCCCGGCTCGCGCACGATGCCGAATTTGGTGGCAAGCACGACGGAATCGCGCCTGCCCTGCAATGCCTTGCCCACGGTGACTTCGTTGGTATGGGGGCCGTACACATCGGCGGTATCCAAAAAGGTTACGCCGAGCGCGAGTGCGCGATGGATCAACGCAATGCCCTCGGCCTCGGTGACTCCGCTGCTCGAGTAAAAATCCGACAGGCCCATGCAGCCCAGACCGAGTTCGGACACCGTCAGACCCTGCTTGCCCAATTGACGCATTTTCATTTCCCGATCAGCTGAACGCTTGAATGCCCGTCTGCGCCCTGCCGAGGATCAGCGCGTGAATATCGTGAGTGCCCTCGTAGGTATTCACCACTTCGAGATTCACCAGATGGCGGATCACGCCGTACTCATCCGAAATCCCGTTGCCGCCCAGCATGTCGCGCGCGGCGCGCGCCACATCGAGCGCCTTGCCGCAGGAATTGCGCTTCAGCATGGAGGTGATCTCGACGGATGCGGTCCCCTCGTCCTTCATGCGCCCGAGACGCAGACACCCCTGCAGCGCCAGGGCGATCTCGGTTTGCATGTCGGCCAATTTCTTTTGAATGAGCTGATTGGCCGCGAGCGGACGGCCGAATTGCTTGCGATCCAGCACATATTGGCGCGCCGTGTGCCAGCAGCTTTCGGCCGCGCCGAGGGCGCCCCAGGCAATACCGTAGCGCGCCGAATCGAGGCAGGTGAACGGGCCCTTCAGCCCCGTCACGCCGGGCAGCAAGTTCTCCTCCGGCACGAACACCTCATCCATGAGTATTTGCCCCGTGGTGGAGGCGCGCAGCCCCACCTTGCCGTGGATGACCGGCGCCGACAGTCCCTTCCAGCCTTTCTCGAGAATGAAGCCGCGGATGATGTCATCTTCGGTCTTCGCCCACACCACGAACACATCGGCGATCGGACTATTGGAAATCCATGTCTTCGCGCCCGACAAGCTGTAGCCGCCGGCCGCGCCGCGCGCCCGGGTGATCATGCTGCCGGGATCCGAACCGTGATTGGGCTCGGTCAAACCGAAGCAGCCGATCGATTCGCCGCGCGCCAGCGCCGGCAGATATTTTCGCTTCTGCATCTCCGTGCCGAAACCGTAGATCGGCAGCATCACCAAAGACGACTGGACGCTCATCATGGATCGGTATCCCGAATCGACGCGCTCGACCTCGCGCGCGATGACCCCGTAGCTCACATAGTTGAGCCCGCCGCCGCCGTATTCCGCCGGGATGGTGGCGCCCAGCAATCCCAGTTCCCCCATTTCCTTGAAAATGGCCGGGTCGGTATATTCGCGGCGGAATGCCTCCAAGACGCGCGGCGCCAGACTCCCCTGCGAGTAGTCCCGCGCGGCGTCCCGCACCATCTTTTCCTCTTCCGTCAATTGCTCGTCCAGCAACAACGGATCGTCCCAATGAAAGCTGCCACGCACCATAATTCAGCCTATTTTGCCCTCGCAGAAGCGAAGCATCGCATAAACTCGAGAATCGGGGGAATTTGATCGCGCAACGATCGCCCGTGGTGCTATTCGTGCGCCAGCACCCTTTCAATGCGCCGGTCGGGCACCAACCACAACAACGCCGCGAGCAAGTAGAGAACCTGGGCCATCCACGCAGCGCGGAATGCGGCGATGATCCCGATCAAATAAAGCACTTGGGACACCTTACCCTTCCAATCGCGGCGAACCGCCTTTTTAAGGAGCGAGTCCGGACCTTGCGAACCGATGATGGCCGTTTGCAGCATCCAGTACGCAACGGCAGCCATCAGGAGTACCGCTCCGTAGAGTGCCGACGGCTGTGCGGCAAGGTGATTCTCGCCAATCCACGCCGTGGTGACGGGAAACAGGGAGAGCCAGAACAATAGATGCAGATTGGCCCACAGAATCGAGCCGTTGACCCGCTCGCAGGTGTGCAGCAGGTGGTGGTGATTGTTCCAATAGATGCCCACGTAGATGAAGCTCAATACATAACTCAGGAACGCCGGGATCAGCGGCAGCAGCGCATCCGTGGTGGCGCCGTGCGGCACTTTGAGTTCCAGCACCATGATGGTGATGATGATGGCGATGACACCGTCGCTGAATGCCTCGAGCCTACCGCTGTTCATTATGGGTTCATCCCCTGCATCCGCTATGCTTCTCAGTCAATCGTATACATGGGGAGTTTGCAATGAAGGGATGGGCATTTTCCATCGGGCTGGCCGTTGCAGCAACCGTCGGGGCGTCTCCGGCATCCAAAGTTCCACCCCCCGCGGATCAGGAACTGGCGCGCGACATGCTGAAGACCCTGGTGGAAATCGACACCACCCATGAGCACGGCTCCACTACCGCCGCGACAGCCATCCAAGGCTGGCTGTCGAGCGCGGGCTTCGCGGCCGGCGATGTGGTCTTCGTGGCGCCCCCCGATCATCCGACCAAGGGCAATGTCGTAGTCCGCTACCACGGCAAGCACCCGGGCGGTGCGGTTTTGTTCCTCGGCCACCTGGACGTCGTGGAAGCGAAACGCGAGGACTGGTCAGTCGATCCCTTCAAGCTGACCGAACAGGACGGATGGTTCTACGGCCGCGGCACCATCGACATGAAGGACGGAGATGCGGCTCTCGTCGAATCCCTGATCCGGCTGAAGCGGGAGAAATTCGTCCCCGATCACGACGTGATCGTCGCATTCACGGCCGACGAAGAAGCCGGCGGCGACTCCAATGGTCCGGCGTTTCTGCTCAAGGAGCATCGCGATCTGATCGACGCGTCGCTGGTGGTCAACCTCGACGGCGGCGGCGGCAACACGAGAAACGGCGAGCGCCTGTTTTTCGAGGTGGGAACCAGCGAGAAAACCTACGTTACCTACACCTTGGAGACCACCAGTCCCGGAGGGCACGGCTCTCTTCCCGGTCCCGACAACGCGATTTACCGGCTGGCGGCCGGTCTGGTCCGCCTGCAAGCCTTCAAGTTTCCCGTCGTACTCACCGCAACGACCCGGGCAAGTTTCGACAAACTCGCCGCCCTCGAAAGCGGATCCGTGGCGGCGGACATGCACGCGGTCGCGCAATCCCCGCCCGACCTCGGGGCGGCGGAGCGCCTCAGTCAAAACGTCCGGCTCAACGCGGAGCTGCGCACCACCTGCGTCGCTACACTGATTTCCGGCGGCCACGCGGAAAATGCGCTGCCGCAACGGGCCAAAGCGACGGTTCAATGCCGCATGCTGCCCGGCGATTCGGCCGAGAATGTGCAGCAGCTGCTGGTCGGCGTACTCGCCGATCCGGCCATCCGCGTCACCCTCGATGCTCCGCCCATCGTGAGTCCGGAGTCGCCTCCGACGCCGCAGATCATGAAGAGGGTGGCGCTCCTCGCGCACTCGATGTGGCCCGATGTGCCCATCATTCCCACCATGGCGACCGGCTTCAGCGACGACCGGCAAACCCGTGGCGCTGGCATGGTCAGCTACGACATCAGCGGTGTATGGGAGGACGTCGATGAGAATCGCGCCCATGGGAAAGATGAGCGCGTCGGGATCCAGGCTTTCGATGAAAGCGTCGAATTCACCTACCGGCTGATCAAGAGCATGAGCTCGGCGAAGTAAACCCACGCATATAGCAGCGCGCGCTGCTATAGCTGATGCTCTTGTATCTTGAATTGTCCGGCTTCGATTTCGAAGGCGCCCGCGGCTATTTTCTGCATCCACCGCGCCGTCTCCAAAGCGCCGCCGAATGCGAAAAAATGCGGCGCGACGATTTGCGCTGAGACAGGCGTCTGCAGCAGGCCCAGCAGGTGCCGATCCGGGGTCGTCGCCAGGTCGGAAGAATTCGCGGCGCTGCTCAGATTGCGCATCAAGGCGCGCATCGATGCGCCGATGCCGCACTGGATCGCGAAATGCAGGAGCTTGGCCATGGGTGCGGGACCGGCTATCCCGATCCGTACCGGCAGAAGAATCCGGCGGCGCATCAGCTCGCGTTCCCAGCGCCTGAAGGCTGCGCCGTCGAGTCCGAACTGAGTGACGATGTGCGCCCTCACCCCGGTACGCGCGGCAAATGCCTGTTTGGACTCGAGTGCTTCCCAGAGCAGCGGAGTCGCGACGGCATTGTGGCCCTCTGGATGCCCGGCGATGCCCATGCGCGCGATACCGGATTCCTCGATGATCCGCGATTCGAGGACATCGAGCGTTCCGGAGAATTCACCGACGGGCCGCGGCGCGTCTCCGGCGATCAGCAAGATGTCCTCCACGCCGCCGGCGCGCAATTCCGCGAAAGCCGCACGCAGCGTCCCGGAATCCGGCACGCGCCGCACCGCAATGTGCGGCGTCGCGAGAAACCCGGCGCGGCGCACCGCGATAGCCGCATGAATCACCTGGGCAAAGCTCGCATGCGGCGTATGCGCAATGTAAACGGCGGTGCGGGGCGGCAGCAGACCGGCAAGCTCGGGTAATCGGCTTTCCTCCGACGGCGTAATTTCGGTGGATGCGCCGCGCATGAAAGTCACGATCCGGCTTTTCAGGTCGCTGATCGCCGGTACCGCGCGGCCCGATTGACTGATGTTGGGCATTGCCATCCCATTCGCGGCTTGGGTCGCGGAATGATACGTTTTGTGGACAACGAAGGTGCAATTCTCGCACGGCACCGGTGCGCCCCGGGGTCTGACAGAATTATCAGCGTTTTTCCTACACGCGGGAAAATGCCCGGGACGCAAAATCTGCGAATCCTCGATCAATACGCCAGTCACGGAGTCCCCCCATGACTACACTCATCGCCGTCTCTCTGCTGTTGGTGTTCTGCTTGGCGCTATTGCTGGGCATGCTGAGCGTGCTTCGGGATCTGGTGGAGAGCAATCCTCAGGAAAGCCCGGTCTTTCACGATCCAGGCCCGATCTTTCATGAGCAGGTCGCGGAATACCGAGAGGCTAAATCTCAATTTGCCTGGCAATCTCGATCACATTTTCGGGCGCCAGACTGAACCGGTCGACCACCTTCACCGAGTTCCGATAGAGGAACGCAAACAAGGCCAGACGCCAGCCGGTCAGGATGGAGTCTTTGTGCTTGCGCACGACAAGGTCCCGAGTGCCGACGAACAGCGCACGATCGAAATCCACTACGGCCTCGAGACCGCGAGCCTGCTTCAGCGCCCGCCTCAAGTCGGGGATTTCGAAGAATCCAAAACGGGCTACCACCTGCCATAGCCCCGCGCCCAGTTCATCGACCACGGAACAAGCCGGGCCGGTAATTCGCGGAGTGTTTTCGAACACAACGCTCAGAGCAATGGCGTTGCGCGGCAGAACTCCCGCGAAGTGGGCATGCGCCATGACGAGCCCCGAAACCCTCTGATTGCTTCTCGTCAGAAAGACCGTGGTACCGTCCACCCTGGGAATCGCGCCCTGCTTGAGAGCGGACAAAAAGCGTTCCGCCGCCTGCGGAGTCTGCGTGAGCGTGGCGCGAACGGCATCGACACCTTTGCGCCAGGTGATCATGATCGCGAACAAAATCGCGGCAAAACTCAAGGGCAGCCAGCCTCCCTGCAGAATCTTCAAGAGATTCGCGAGGAAGAAGCTGCTGTCGACGATGAGGAACAAGCCACCGACGGCAACCGCCCCGGCCAGGGGCCAGCGCCAGACATCGCGCATGGCCCGGTACAGCAGCACCGTGGTCAGCAGCATGGTGGTGGATACCGCCGTGCCGTAGGCGCCGGCAAGCCGATCCGAGCTGCCGAACGCCATGGTGACCGCGATCGTCGCAATCATCAGCAGCCAATTCACCACGGGAACATAGATCTGGCCGTAAACTCGGTCCGATGTCTGACGGATCGCGACGCCCGGCAGCCAGCCGAGCTGCATTGCCTGCCGGGTCATGGAGAACGAGCCCGTGATGATGGCCTGGCTGGCGATGATGGTGGCGAGAGTGGCGAGCACCACCAGAGGATAGATGGACCAAGTCGGGGCGATTTGAAAGAACGGATTGCCCGTGACCGTTCCTTTGTCCATCAGAAATGCCGTTTGTCCGGCGTAGCTGAGAAGCAGCGAGGGCAGCACGATTCCGTACCAGGAGACGCGGATCGGTCCCTTGCCGAAATGCCCCATGTCGGCATACAGCGCCTCCCCGCCCGTGATGCACAGAAACACTCCGCCGAGCACCATGAAGCCGGCGCTCCCCGAGTGGACCATGAACCGGACGGCGTACCGCGGATCGAGCGCCACCGCCACCGCCGGATGGTGTGCGATCGACACCACGCCCAGCAGCGCAATGACGATGAACCAGAGCATCATGACCGGCCCGAATGCGCGGCCGATTTTCTCGGTTCCAAATCTCTGCCCGGCGAACAAGACCAGGAGAATGACCACCGCCATCGGCATGACGAAGGGTTTGAACGTATCCGTCACCACGTTGACGCCCTCGAGCGCGCTCAGCACCGAAATGGCCGGCGTGATGACGCCGTCGCCATAGATCAGCGCCGCGCCGAGCAGCCCCATCCCGGTCAAGAGTTTGAATCCGGGCCGGAACCCGTTCGCGCCGATGAGCGACATCAGGGCGAGTATTCCGCCCTCGCCATGATTGTCGGCGCGCATGACGAACACGCAGTACTTGATCGAGACCGTGATGATCAAAGTCCAAACGATGAGCGAGAGGATGCCGATCGCGCTGTGCGGCGTGAATTGGCCGCCGGTGGCTTGGACCACGGTTTGCAGTGTGTACAGGGGACTGGTGCCAAGATCGCCGAATACGACGCCCAGCGCGCTCAGGACAGCCCACTGGCCCGTCCGGGCTTCTGGAATCGAATCGTGTGCCGATGGGTTGATCGCCATAACACCGCCATCTTGCTGGTCCGCACAATGACGGTACCAGGAAAACACGGCCAAAGTCCGAGGAAAGGCACGTAGGCAAGCTCCCACACGGGAATTCGCCCTAAACGGCTGCCTCCACCCGTACCCTAGTAGTCCGGAAAATAAGTCTTTCCGCGGCGGCAGTAGTGGAAAGACTTTCTTGACGAGGTACTAGGACTACCGGGCGTCGCTGCCAGAACCACCCCCGCCGCTACCACCGGACGGCGCAGTCTCGGACGGTGGAGTTCCTGCCGACGTCTGTACAGGTTGGGGTGCGGCAGTCTTGGGCACCGCAGGGGGTGGTTGTGGTGACCCTGCGGGCGGTGGCGCCCCCGGGGGTGCCCCTGCAGGTGAGGGTGCCGATCCTGGCTCTGACCCTGGTGCCGACTCCGGCGCGTTGGGATCATTGGCCTCGAGCGCCACCGTGGCGATGACGCCATCCGCCTTCTGCAGCACCTCGCGGGCATAATCCCAGTGAATTGCAACCGTGGTATCTCCCACCGCCGCGCGCAGCATTTCCGCGAATTGATCGACGTTGGGCTCGAAGCTCTGCCCCTGTGCGTCGACCGGCGGATGCGCTTCCAGCAGCAGCTCGCCGTCCACCCAGGCGACCTTGATGGGCTGATTGATGAGGCGCACCTGCGTGCCCACCGCGATCAGCGGGAACAGAGCCTCGACATCGTCGGGGTACATGCGGATGCATCCATGCGTCACTGCCAGACCCACGGCGATGGGATTATTCGTCCCGTGAATCAAATAGGTGCCGTTCCCGGCAGCCAGACGCATGGCGAACAGGCCGAGTGGATTGTCCGGGCCCGAAGGCACCATGGCGGGCAACGGATCGCCCGCCTCGGCGTGTTCCTTGCGGACCGACTCCGGCGGATACCAGATCGGATTCTTCTGCTTCTGGGTGACGTGCGTAAGGCCCAGCGGCGTACGCCAGTCCATCTTGCCTATGCTGACCGGATAGGTGATGACTTGGATCGGACCGCCGCGCTTTGGCTTCGGATAGTAGTAGAGCCGATGCTCGGGAAGATTGACGACTATTCCCTCGCGGGGCCCCGGCGGCAGAATATGACGGTCCGGTACGATGAGCGTCTTGCCGGCGCCGGGCAGCCAGGGGTCGACACCGGGATTGACTCGAATCAGCTCCTCGGAGCCCAGACTGAATTTTCGCGCGAGGTCGTAGAGCGTGTCCTCATAAACCGTCACGACCGTCTTGTCCTGCCCGACCACGTCATCGGTGGGGCCCGACAGTGTGTACGTCGTGGCGAGCGCAGGCTTCGCGCCGGCCACCGCCAGAACGCAGATCAGTACGCCCGCGGCGGCGCCATGAGCGCCCCATCGCCGCGGTTTCTTTCCAATTACCATGCATTCCACGCGGCTAGGTTAACACGCGCGGCCGCAAACGATAAAATCGCGCAGCGCCCAAGCCGGCCAGACCCAGCAGGGCCAGGGCATCGAGGCCGCCCCCGCCGCTGTGACCGGACGCGGCCGCGCCGGCCACCGTCAATGTGACGGAGCTTGGCTGCGACGCCCCGCCATCGTTTACACAGGTCAATGTATAGGTATCCGTGCCCGCAGCGGTGGGTTGCAGGGTCTGCGAACCACTGGTCGCCACCGACCCACTCCAACTGCCTGAGGCTGTGCAGTCCAACGCATCGACCGAGGACCAAGTGATCGTCGTCGAGTTGCCGACCGTAATGGAATTTGCAGCCAATTTCAGGCTGGGCGCGGCCGGCGGCGGGGGGACGGTAACGGCCAAACTCGCACTGCCCGGGGCCGATGCACCAATGACGTTGGCGCAGGTGAGCGAATAGGTCGCTGTTCCACCGGCGGTCGGGACCACGGATTGGCTTCCGCTCGGCGGCAGCGAGCCGCTCCAATTTCCCGACGCCGTGCAGCTCGCAGCATTTGCGGATGACCACGTGACCATGGATGACTGGCCAAGATCGATGGCGCTCTTGCTGAGCACCAACACGGGCGCTGCGGGCGCCAGGTCGGTCAAACTCACCGAACTCGAAGCGGAAAGCGTGCCGGATGCGTTCGTGCAATCGAGCGTGTAAGTATTGGTTCCGACATTCGACATCGTCACGGTCTGGCTGCCGCTGGCGGCCCGCGCTCCGCTCCAGTCTGCGGTTCCGGAGGCCGTGCAGCTGCTTGCGTCGATGGACGTCCATGTGAGCGTGGTCGTACCGCCGACGGCGACAGCGGTGGCGGCGAGAGTCATCGTGGGCACGACGACCGCCGTGTCGGCCTGTATGAATCCGTAACCGGATTCGAAGCTCGGCGACGGGGAATTCATGGCCAGCGCGCTGCTACGCAAGGCTTGGTAAATTTGCGTCGGAGTTGCCGCCGAATTCGCCTGCAGCATCAACGCCGCGATACTCGCAGCGTGTGGAGTCGCCGCCGACGTGCCGAAGAAATTCGGGTAGTTGGGATTGTTCTGACAGGACGCGTTTGCGGTGTTGAGCATTCCGCCCTGGTATCCGTCGCTCGCCAAGGTGAAACCCAGGAAGGTGTTGTTGACTCCATCGGGCCCGACGAAGTCCGGCTTCTGGCGGATGACCGGGGCCGTGAGGCGGGTGCCGGTCGTATCGAACAATGTCGGCGCGCCGCCTTCGGAGGAATAGCTCTCCAGCTGTGCCGGAGTCGACCCACAGGCGGGCGTATTGAAGAAGAATGCCGCGCCCACGGCGGCCGCCCCCGCGGCGCCGGGATGCCCTTGAATGGTCGGAGTGTTGGTTTGGAAGGCATTGATGGTGCTGCCCGCACCGTCGTCCTCCACCGACACTTTTAGGCGCCCGGGAGGTGCGGTGCCGCCCGCGAGCCCCACCTGAATATTCAGGTTTTCCGCCGCGGTGTTGCCGCTGGCGTTGGCTGGATTGCCGACGATGAGCACCTGGTAGGAATCCGAGCCGACCTGATTCGCGCCGGAGCAGGTCGCCGTATTGCCGTCGTAATCCGTGATCTGATCGGGACCACTGCCGATGAGGCATACGTCGATTTGGCTGGTGGCCCCACCGCTATTGGGCGCTCCAGTGACATAGGGCTGATCCCACTCCACGACGATGGCTACGAACTCTCCCGGCACCAGCGAAGCGATGGTCACCGGCAGGGATGCGGTCGTCGTGATCCCCGTTGCGTCGAAATTCAGCAGAAGTTCGCCGGCATTGGGCGCGCCGCTCGGCGGCGATGTAGCGAAGCTCGGTGCGATATTGTCGTAGGCCAGAGTTCCATCGTTGCCCGCCGCGGAAAAATATGCGACGCCATTGGCTTCGACCGCGTCGATGGCCTGCGCGACGATGCCGTCCTGAAAGAACGGTTCGTCGAAGTAGCCGATATCATCGGCAATGACCTTGGCCCCCGCGCCGCCCGCGGAGACCGCGGCGGCCAACTGGCCGATGCCGTTGGCAAAATCGGCTTCGCTGTTCTCGCCCGTGTAGAAGGCGAGACTCGCGCCCGGCGCCACATCGTGCACGATCTGCAGCATGGCACGGCCCTCATCGCTGAAGGGCAGCTGCGTCGGCGCACCGTAATTCATGCAGCCTCCGTTTCCAGCTTCCGCCTCTTCGAGCACCGTGACGTTCGACGGCAAATCGCCGGTCGATATGTCCGTGGCGGCCGTGGCCAGAAATCCATTGCTGGCATAACCCGCCGCCCCGGAAGCGGCCACGTGATTCGCTGCGTACACCGCATAACAATCGTAGCTGTCGGACAGAACACCGACGGTCACTCCCGCGCCGGTGAGCGGGCTCGCCGAACGCAGCGCGGCGCTTTGCTGCACGTAATCGCCCTGGGACGTCACGGCGCCGGTGCGCGTGCGCGGCATGGCGGCGCGAATGGAATGAACCTCGGCCCGGGCGGTCGCGGCATCCAGCTGCGACACCGGCAGCCA
>Ga0208193_1001119_pt1 | contig 12177 bp, 13 predicted proteins | sample June2015DPH_17_2_FD_184716 | JGI IMG/M metagenome (GOLD analysis project Ga0208193, IMG submission 184716) | Peatland microbial communities from SPRUCE experiment site at the Marcell Experimental Forest, Minnesota, USA - June2015DPH_17_10... | ecosystem: Environmental > Terrestrial > Soil >...
GTTCATATTCTAGCTGGCGTTCTCTGCCAGCCAACAAGAAGGTCAGCCCCGGGTCTTAAAAAAAACGAGACCCGGGGACATTTGCCCCGACAACCCTCAGCCAGCCGCTCCGCCAGTTGCTTGGGGGAAGGTCGCGATCTCAACCTGCCCGGAATCGGCCGACCATCATGATTCCGCCTTCTCTCTTCCCAGTTCAATCGCCCGGAAACTGAGTGCAGCGCTCGGCCGAGTCAACGAAGGACCAGAAGAGCAAGTCAGTCTGGCAAACAAGAGGACATCACAGGGCCGACACCGGGAGGGCAGGCCGGAGTTGCACATTGACGAAGGATCAGGTTACGCCTTGTTGATGCGCGCGCGGAGGCGTTTGAGCACATTGGGCGGGACGAGGCCGGAGACGTCGCCGCCGAAGCTGAACACTTCCTTGACCATGCGGGAACTGACGAAGGAATATCGGCCAGCGGGCTGGAGGAAGACGGTTTCGACTTCGGGAGCGAGACGGCGGTTCATGAGTGCCATCTGGAATTCGTGCTCGTAGTCAGAGATGGCGCGGATGCCGCGCAGAACGGCGGTTGCGCCCTGCATGCGAGCAAAATCGACCATGAGGCCGCCAAAGGTGGCGATCGAGACGTTGTTCAGGGTGCTGGTGGCTTCCTTGAGCATTTCGACGCGCTCTTCGACGGTGAAGAGGGGATTTTTGACCGGGTTGCTGAGGATAGCGACGGTGAGGTGCTCGAAGAGTTTGGCGCCACGCTGGATCAAATCGACGTGACCGTTGGTGGGCGGGTCGAAGGTGCCGGGATAGAGGGCTTTTACGCTCATCTGTGCTCCTGGAGGATTCTAGCAGTGGTGAGGGCGTAGTCTACCAAAGTGTGAACGTAGTCTCGAGAGCCGGCCCCCGCTTCGGCCTCGAAAATGTCAAACAAGTCCGAAGGGCCATTCTGCTGGTCTCGTAACCCAAGGGTCGCTGGTTCAAATCCAGCCCCCGCAACCACTTAACGAAAACGCCAACCCAAGAGAATCCACCCAGTCAGACGTCCCGAAACTCCAGGGTGGGTTTTGGTGTGTTTGCAGGGTCCTTTTCACGTTTACGCGCTCCTCAGGGCCATCTGGACCACCCTGCTGTTCGCCTCACGCTCGGCGCCCTTCAAAGCGTTCCCGTAGTCATTCATCGTGGTAAAGACTTGGGCGTGCCGCATCAGCTTCTGCTGCATCCCGACCGGCGCTCCGGTGTCGTCCAGCCAGGACCGGTTGGTAGTGGCGACTCGGAAAGGTGTGCCACCCCACGCCGTCGTACTTCCCGGCTGCCTCCCAGCGCTCCCATGAAGCGGTAGCCGTTTCCCGTTTGGCGTCAGACCATCCTGCTGGCACCACAGCCGCCGGCAGCCACCCCGCACTTCGGGCATGCCGCCAGGCAGCATCCTGCCGGACGAATATAGTCCTGCTGGATGGGCGCCGTGCGGAAGTGCCTGCCGGTAGGTGTGCCGGGAAACAGAAGGTCCGACCCAGTCAGCTGGGTTTTTCCTCTCCTTTGGCCCTCTTCTCGGACTCCATTTCCCCGTCCAGAAGAACCGCCGTGAAGTCAGGATCGAGCGGAAGCTCGTCCTCCGAATACTCGGTCTTCACGATTTTGACCCGGCCGTGAACGACCGCCCGGACCATCTTCATGCTAAGGTTCTCGAAGTCGATGTCCTGTCATTCGAGCGCCAGCACCTCTTCGGCCCGGAGGCCGGTCGACTGTGCCACCACGACCTTCGTCCAGCAGGGTTGCCCCAGCAGCTCAAGGAGTTGGTAAAACTGGTCAGCACGATCGGCTTCTTGCGGCGATTGCTGATCCCCTTGACCTCGACCAATTCCATCGGGTCCCGCTGCCACTCGACCATGTCCAACAGCTTAGCCTTCTCAAACAAACGGCGCATGATGGCTTTGACGTGGCCTTTGGTCTTGGGCGCGGGAGTCCATATTCTTTAGCCATTTCTGTACCTTCACCGGCTCGATCCGCGTGATGTGGGGGTTGCCCACTTCCTGCGGACCTGCTTGATGACACTCAGTTACGAGACGGCTGTCGAATAGCTCAACGCCTCTTCGGCGTCGCACCGATAGCCTGGACGCTGCTGCTTGATCTCCAGCAGACGCTCCTCCTCGATGAAGCCGTCCAGAATGGCATTGAAGGTGGGCTCCAGAATAGCCAGATTCGGGTTTTCGCAGTTGAGTTTGAGCACGAAAGCCTCCAGATGCCGCGTGATGGCGATCTCGGTCGGAAACTTTTCAGCACTCAGATACATCGACGTGCCGTTGATTGAAGGCGCAGCCTAGGATTGGGATTATCCCCACACAATCCGCTCTGAGTTTCTGAGATAACAATCGTTTGCCCGCAAGAGCCAGGCCCCGTGGTGCTGGTTAGTTCATGCGCTATGCCTCGACGTACGGCCGCCGTGAGAGTGGGCCGTGGGTAGCTGCGGGCATCGATTGAGCGTTAGACTTGTCGTGATGGTGCATCGTTCCTGGAATGAGAGTTACGCAGTGGGAGATCTTCCCTGGAACACCGGGGTACCCGAACCGCTGTTGGTCGAGTTGGTCACTTCGGGTCGCATACAGCCCACCCGGACTCTCGAGATTGGCGCGGGGACTGGGACCAACGCCCTTTGGCTGGCCGAGCGCGGATTCGACGTGCTTGGCATCGATGTCGCCCCGCTCGCCGTTGAACGAGCTACCGCGAAGCTCGCCGAACACGATTTCGATTGCCGCTTCCGAACTCTGGACTTTCTCGCCGGCTCTCCGCTCGAGGATTCGTTTGAGTTCGTCTTCGACCGCGGTTGCTTCCATGTCTTCGATGAACTGGAGGACCGTGCGCGGTTCGCCGCACGGGTCGCGGCGGCCCTCGTTCCTGGAGGCCTCTGGCTGAGCCTCATCGGCTCCGCCGAAGGCGGGCCTCGAGAGACCGGTCCGCCGCGCCGGTCGGCCAGGGAAGTGACGCTGGCCATGGAACCAGCACTCGAGATTGTCGAACTGCGAGCCGCCGAGTTCCGCGATCACGGCGTCAAGGCGTGGTTCTGTCTTTCTCGACGGCGGTTTTAGAGTGGCGAGTACGTCCGTCAGCCTTGGAAAGAGACCTCGAATTCAACTCCTGAATAGTTCACTTTGGGCGTAAGTTGTCGGTTCGGGTCTTGTTCAAAATGAATGAGACCGTATCGCTCCATGTTCTTGAGCGTTCGAGACAGGCTTGATTTTTCACGTCCCGATTGTTCCGCCAATTCCGAAAGTGATCGTGGATGCTGCTTGTTGATGAGTTTTAGTTTTAGCAAAGCGATCAGATCACGCGCACGCTCACCCATTCGGTAAGAATGCGCGCCCTCAATCAGTGCTCAGCCAATGCAGATGGCTAGGATCAGGACAGCATAAATTTACTATACTATTTGTAAAATAGTCAACTTAATGTACTATTGGCCAATGGTCAAGAAATCTGAACACCGCGACCACTTTCCTGGCGCTCTGGAACTGATGATCCTGCCAACCCTGAACCGAAGGCCGATGCACGGATATGTATTTGCGCAACACATCAAAGACGTTTCGGATGATCCTCTCCAGTTCGAAGAAGGCCCCCTGTATCCGGCCTTGCAGCGAACGTTGAAGACAGGCCTGCTGGAGTCTGAGATGGGACTCTCGGTCAGGAGTCGTCCGGTGCGCATTTTCAAAGTGAGAGATGCAGGCCGGCAACACCTGGAAGAAGAACGATCCAGCTTCGAGAAGATGTTTGCCGGATTCACCCGTGTTCTTGCAGTGGCTCAATCGTAGGAGTTTTCTCATGCAATGGCTCAAACAAATGTTTACCCGTCGTCGCCGATATGACGAACTCTCTGAGACGATACGCGAACACCTGGAAGAGAAGATTGCCGACCTGATGGATGACGGGATGACGCGAGAAGAAGCCGAGCGATCCGCCCGCAGTGAGTTCGGCAACGTAACGCTCATCGAGGAGCGTAGCCGCGAAGTATGGCAGTGGACGACGCTTGAATCCTTGTGGGCAGATGTGAAGTATGGGGCCCGCCAAATGGGCAAAGCTCCCGGCTTTGCTGTTACTGTTGCGCTCACGCTGGCCCTGAGTATTGGTGTGGCCACGGCAGTATTCTGCGTCGTAGACACAGTGATCCTGCGCTCGCTGCCGTATGACCATCCGGAGCGGATTGTAGCGGTCGAAACTAAAAGCCCTAGCGGATACCAGCAACCCACCTCTGGGCCAAGCTATCGAGATGAACGTAAGCAGGCACAATCCTTTACGGCTTTTGCAGGCTATATCGATAGCAGCTCATACACAGCGAATACGCCGGTTGCGGGCCCGGTCCGGCTTGATTCAATTCGTTCCACAGACAATTTTTTCACTGTCTTCGGCGTACAACCGTTGCTTGGACGCACTTACCTGCCTGGCGAAGAACAAGAGGGAAAAAGCGACGTCGCAGTTCTCGGCTACGACACATGGATGAACTACTTCGGTGGGGACCAGAACGTTGTAAACCACACCGTCAAGCTGAATGACCGCATTTTCACCATCATTGGTGTTATGCCCGATGAGTTCCGATTCCCGTTGAGCAAACGCAACGCAATTTATACGCCAATCCATTTGGATTATCCGTGGATGAGTTTCAACGGCTATCGCAGTACTCATTGGCTACAATCGATTGCACGACTCAAGGACGGTATCAGCCTGGAACAGGCGCAGGCCGATCTCTCGCACATCTTCAGCAATTTAAGCAATGTGAATCCTGCCGATAGAGGACGCACAGTTCGCCTCGTGCAGCTTGCCGAGAGCATAAATGCTAAGAGCAGAGGACCGCTTTGGACACTGCTGACCGCTGCGCTTGCGGTGCTCACCATCGGCTGTGTGAACGTTGCCGGCTTGTTGCTGGCGCGCGGCGTCAAGCGCGAGCGTGAGATGGCTATGCGCAGTGCCATTGGCGCCGGACGTATGCGGCTGGTGCGGCAGGTGCTGACAGAAAGTCTCGGGCTTGCAACGACTGGCGCATTTGGCGGCATCCTTCTGGCCGTGACGATACTCCGTCTCATGCGAGCATTTCTCATTCATGCACTAGCACGAGGATCTGACATTCATCTCAACTGGACGGTACTGGGCGCAGCCATCGCGACTTCTGTTCTGCTAAGCCTGACGGCTTCGCTCTATCCTGCGCTGCGCATGGCCGGTACGGACCCCAATCGCGTACTGAAGTCCGGCGTCAGCACCGGCTACGGACGCGGACAGCACCGATTGCGCGCTGGCTTTATCGTTGTACAAGTTGCGCTCACGCTGGTTTTGCTGGTCGTTTCCGGCATCTTGATTCGTTTGGTCAGCAGCTACGGCCACGCCGACCTCGGCTTCGATCCTGCGCACATTCTCACTGCCGAAATCAATCTGTCGCCTTCGCTCTACATGGGCCGCGACCCGATTGCCGGCTTCTATCAGCCTCTCTTTGATCGAGTCATCCAGTTTCCCGGCGTACAAGCAGTGGGCGTTATTGACTCCTTGCCAGTTGCAGGTGAAGGAACAAGTGCGGAGGAACATATCGCCGGCCAGCCGCAATATCCTAAAGGCCACGCAGAGATCGCCGAAACGCGCACGGTTAGCACTGGCTACTTCGACGTCTTCGGCATTCGGCTGCTTCGCGGGCGCGCGCTTTCTCCCGGTCTCGACCGCCCGGCAAACGCCGCGGCCAACGTGGTTGTCGATGAGGCGTTCGTCAGAAAGTTCATTCCCTCGAATCTCGACCCCACCGTGCAGCGGATGGACGGCGCAGCCAAGGAAGAAAACTGGACGCATATCGTTGGTGTTACGGGCAACGTAAGGCAGGACATTTACGAAGATCCTCTGGCGGAAGAGGATTTTCTGATGAACTTCTACCCTTTTTCCGATCGCCCAACTTACCTCAGCGACATGCAACTTGTGGTTCGCACGGACGGCGATCCGAAACGCATGATCCCGGCGCTGGGTAGTGCCATCCACCAGATTGACCCGACCGTGCCCTTCAAGACGCCAGAGAGCATGACGGAGGTTATCTCGCGGACGCTGGTCTTCGAGCGCATGGAAAGCTGGCTCTTCGCTATCTTCGCTGCGCTGGCTATGACACTTGCACTGGTTGGTCTCTACGGCCTTATCAACCATGAAGTTGGACTACGCGCCCGCGATATTGGCATTCGCATAGCGCTGGGATCCACCCGCGAGCGCGTGATGGCGATGATTCTTACGCGTGTAGCTGCCCTGCTCACCACTGGAATCGCCACAGGACTTGCTCTCACTTACGCCGCGAAGAAACTAATCGCCTCAGTGGTTGTCATTCAATTCGGGCATCAGGGGGGACTACTCGCTCTGCTCGTCTTCACACTGGTGGTCGCAGGAGTTATCGCTACGGCTATCCCGGCGCTCCGTGCAGCCAGGACCGATCCGATGCAAGCTCTGCGGTCCGAATAGAAGTCTCCATGAACAGGTTCAAACAGGCATTCACACCCGGCGTCGCTACGACAAACTGCCAAAGTCTATACGGGAACACCGCGATGAAAAGAATAGGCACCTAAAGAACGAATTGCCCTTACCCCTGGCTGCATTCCGCGGAATTTTTCGGAATTTCGCTCTAATCATTTCCAAGTCGACGAGTGTATCTCGGCATACCCTCATATTGGACATTTCACTCAGGTGATCTTGCAGCCGGGGTGATAGGAGCGCTCGAATGCTCGGTCTCTGGCATCTGAAGATTCAATGCATCACGCCCGCTCTTCGCTGGCTCGAAAGTCGATTTGACATACCTAGTACGCTAGGCATAGCCTTCTCTGGAGGAAAGCTGCTTCTATGGGCAGAGTCGATCTCGAAGGAACGCTCGAGTTCATAGTTCTGAAACCTCTTTCGCGGAATGGGCCGTTACAAACCGAAAGGCAAAGCGCTCCAAAAAGTACTACGAATTGTCGTCTGCAGGACCTGAACAACTGCAGGAGGCCGATAAGAGCATTGAACAACTCGTACATGGAGTGAATGCAATATTGCGTTACGAGTGAGGGATAGCTATGTCTTTTATGCGCCGGGCTCTAAACTTGTTCTTCCGCTCTCATGTGGAGGAAACAATCAGCGCTGAACTGCAGTCCCATATCGATATGCGGACTGAGGAGAAAATTAGAGAGGGGATGGGTCCGGATGATGCCCGCCGTTCTGCGAGGTTGCAGTTTGGCAATCCTGTCGTGGTGAAGGAACAAATGGCTAGTGTAGATTTAGCTCTCGGCCTGGACAGTGTCTTTCGTGATTTTCAATATGCGATTCGCAGACTGCGCAGGTCACCCGTATTCGTGATAACAGTTGTGGCGACTCTGGCCCTTGGAATTGGAGCCAATACTGCTGTCTTTAGCATCGTCGATGCGGTTCTTCTACGCCCACTGCCATACAAACTCTCGGATCGGCTCGTGGTTGTTTGGCAGACGGATGCTGCCCATCGCGGAACCGGCGCTTGGTTCAACGCTTATCGTGAATTCCAGGAATGGAAGCAGGATAGCCGCAGCTTCGAAAGGCTCGCCGCAATGACCTGGGCGACACCAGGAAGCACGCTTACTTGGCATAATCGAAGAATTGGTTTGTTCGCTCTTCCGGCTACCACAGATTTCTTCTCCATGCTCGGCGTTCAAGCCGAACTCGGCAGGACGTTTGAGGACGACGATGCTAAGAGCCCCTGTACATTGGTTCTTGCTTATCCGTTTTGGAGCGAAACCCTGGGTGCTGCACGTGATATCGTCGGGCAAAATGTAACGGTCGATAACTCCTCCTGTATTGTAATCGGGGTAATGCCGAAGAGCTTCAGCTTTTACCCGAAGGAAGCCAACGCATGGTCGCTGATCACGCCCTCCGGTCCATTTGCAAAGAAACCTTGGGAATCTATGACTGGCGTCTTCGGGTTGCTGAAACCGGGAGTATCTCGTTCTCAAGCGCAAGACGAGCTTAATGCAATGCAAAAGAGAATCCAGCCCGAGGTTCCCCCTGCGCTATCGCAACTTGCTGCGACAACCGCGATAGTCCTCAATCTGCACGACAATTTTACCTGGCTCGCAGGACGGAATTTGCGTACCGGCCTGCTGGTCTTGCTGGGGGCAGTCGGTATTGTTCTGATGATGGCTTGCCTCAATGTGGCCGCCCTTGTCCTTGGCCGAGCGCTGGAGCAGGCCCCTGATATAGCTATTCGTGCTGCTTTGGGTTCTGACCGCCTGCGACTGGTGCGCCAGATGCTCACGGAGTCTTTTGTGGTAGCTGCTGGCGGGACGCTTTTGGGCCTGTTGCTTGCGTCGGTAATGGTTCTCTGGTTCCGATCAACAAACCCTGTCGAACTCCCACCGGGGACCGTGGTTTCGCTCGATTGGCGGGTGCTCTTGTTTGCCTCGATTGCCGGGGTCGGCTCAGTCGTTCTCTTTGGGCTCGCGCCGGCGCTGCGGGCTTCACGCGCTGATCTGAATTCCATCCTCAAAAACGGTGGCAGAGGAGCAGGAGTTGACATCTCCGCGCACAGGACTTCGCAGGTGCTCGTTACCGCGCAAATTGGGCTGTCCTTGATGCTGGTTGTTGGAGCCGGCCTTTTAGCCGTCAGCTTATGGAAGATGGCTTCTACGAGCGTAGGCTATCGGACCAATCAAGTATTAACCGGGACGATCAGCTTGCCGCCGAACCACTATGGCGCCCCCGATGCAACAACAAGGCTGACCTCGACACTCGAGCACAGCGTATCCGCCTTGCCCGGAGTGGAATCGGTGGTGGCAGCTTCTTATTTCACCCCTCTGGGCGAAGATCCGATAGCTGTTAAGGGAGAACCATTGAAATCCTCAAACGGAGGTATTTTTACTCAAACGGTTACCGCGAATTTCTTTCATGCGATGCAGATTCCGATGCTCCGTGGCAGAGTTTTTGACAGCAGGGATCAGCGGGACAGGCAACAAGTCGCGATGATAAACCAGGCCTTGGCTGAGAAGTATTTTCCCAATAGTGATCCAGTCGGCCACATAATTAAGTTGAGCCATGCGGACGACGCGTCGAAGCCCTGGCTCACGGTCATAGGTGTTGTTGCGGATGTCAAGACGACAACTGTGTTTCAGGAGATGGGCTACGTAGAGCAGCCAACGGTCTATCGTCCGATTGCACAGGATCCTCCGGCAACGCTCGCTCTGATGGTATTAACAAAGCGGAATGTGCCGGAGTTGATCGGTGAAATCGAGACTGAATTGACCAGCATCGATCGCGACTTGGTATTAGCAGATGTCGGGACACTGGACGGAAGACTCTCTGCTACTCGATCACAGCCCCGGTTTCGCGCAGTTCTGTTCGGCGGATTCGCAGGCTTGGCACTTCTGTTGGCAGTGGTCGGCCTCTACGGATTAATGGCACAAATGGTCTCACGGCGCACGCGAGAAATTGCCATTCGCATGGCGCTCGGAGCGGATCGCCGAGCAGTTCTAAGGGGTGTATTCGCGAGGGCATTATCGCTAGCCTCAGCTGGCATTTGCCTCGGGGTGATCGGCTCAGCATTTGCGGTGCGATCTTTGTCCGGAATGCTCTACGGAGTTCATGCTGAAAATCCGGGGATGTTTTTGCTGGCTTCCACGTTAATGGCCGTTATAGCCATCATCGCAAGCTGGAACCCGGCTCGGCGCGCCGCTGCCGTCGATCCAATGCGTACGCTGCGATCTGAGTAGCCTTACGTGTCACTCGCGCCATTCCCATGACTGTAATTCTTGGACCTGTGGGAAGGGGGGGCGCCTATTTGGATTCGAAGACTAAGGGCCCCATCTCCGTCCACACCTCTTTGATGTATTCAAGATATTCGGATTTCTTTCCATCTTTTCCTGCAGCCCGATTTCCACCTGGATATTGTTATCCTTTGGCCCAATGGAATCCTGTTCTTCACGATCAGCCACAACGCTGAAGGGAGGTTCATTGTCTACCCTGGTGGCGTTTGCTTTTTGTCTCTGTATGCTCTTTGCCTGATGGCGAAAGACGCGCTTCTCGCACCAGTACCACATCTCCGCTTTGATTTGCTGCGTGCTTGATTTCAATTGTGATAAAACGCAACCACTTTTTGTGACCGGTGGTCGTGAAGGAAAGCCCGGAGCAAAGCCCGGAGGAGAGCCTGCGCGGCTAGTCGCGACTGATCAGAAATGCGTCGATAAAGTTCGGGAGATCGCAGAAGTGAATCGAGCGATTCCACCCATGGTCCTAAACCTTGGCCCGGGAGCGCAGGTTTTCCAATGCCGCTTTCATCCAAAGGAATCCGTGCAGTTGGTCATGGGATTGGCCGGGATCACATAAGCAACAGCGGGTTTTGCCTCAGGAAGCCCTCCCGTTCTCGGCTCAGTGAGGTTGTGCGAGGGCGCTCGCAGCTGATCCTGTGTGGATATGGCTTTCGAGAAGATCCAGATCCCTCTCAATAGACCGCGCCACATCATCACTGATCGATGCCTCATTGCGGAGCCGGATCAAGGACTCGCGCTCTACTTGCAGAACCTCCAACAGTAGAGCGTCACGCTGCATCCGAGTTCCTGCTTCACTGACTTGTTGCTCTTCGATAGGTAAGTCGCGAAGACGGCGTTCAAATATCGACAGCATCTCTCGAACGACGGCCGCCTCGTAGCGCTCCTGCAAACGCCGTCGATTCAGATGGCGGAGGGCATCTTCAAGAAGCGTCCGGCGCGCATGTTTTTCCTCTCTTTCCTCCTCATTGGTACTGTCGATGGCCATCAGCCGGATTAACCACGGCATGGTCAGGCCCTGAAGCACGAGGGAGGTTACGATGAGGCAGAAAGTCAGATAGACAATCATGCTGCGCTGCCGGAAGCTCGCGCCGTTGGCCAGCGAGTATGGAACAGAGAAGGCCGCGGCCAGCGAAAGGACACCCCGCATGCCCCCCCAGCCAAGAACCAGAAGCTCCTTGGGGTGCGGTGCGGCATTGTCGGGGCTTTTCTGAAAGCAGCCATACCAATACACGGCATAGGTCTCAGCAAAGATCCAAACCAGCCGAAGCAGGATGATCGAGAAGCTGAACAAAGCGCCTGCCCCTAGGAGGCGCCAAAAGCCCATGCCGGACAACTGCATCCGCACGAATGGAAGCTGCAGGCCGATAAGGATGAACACGACCCCGTTCAATACGAAGATCATCACATCCCAGAAACCGGCAAACTGGAGTCGAACCTGTGGCGACATAAAACGATGGCTCTCGCGGCTCATCAGCATGCTGCATGCGATCACCGCCAGGACGCCGGATGCGTGAAGACGCTCTGCGAAGATGTAGACGGCGTAGCAGATCAGGAGGCTGATGACGATCTCGATAGGACCGTCATCGATCCATCGTTCCAGCTTGGAGACGAAGTAGCCGATCAAACACCCGACCAGCACGCCTCCGCCCGACAGGTAAACAAGCTTTCCAACACCGTCGACCAGGGTCGGAGTGGAACCGCTTAACAGGATGCTCAGGCTGAACTGGAACGCGAGCAGACCGGTTCCATCGTTGACCAGACTCTCCGCCTCAAGAATGTCCACAACCCGGCGCGGGAGCCCGAGCCGGCGGGCAATCGCCGTCGCAGCGATGGCGTCCGTCGCTCCGATGATCGCTCCGAGCAGCAGTGCCGACTTCCAGTCAAAGCCTGGCAAGAGCCAGCGGCGTGCGGCGACCAATACCAGAATCGTAAAGATCACGAGACCAACGGCGAGCCTGAGGATTCTGCTGAAGTTTGCCTGGAACTCCCGCCACGAAAGCTGCCAGCCTGCGGCGAACAGCAGGGGCGGAAGGAAGACAAAGAAAACCAGATTCGGTTCGAGCGCGATGCCGGGAAAGATCGGGAGTGTACCGAGGATCCCACCGATGATGGTCAGCAGAATGGGATAAGGCACACGAAGTCGGCGCGCCGCGCCGGCGAAGACGGCGACGAGAAGCAATAGGAGCAGAAAGATGCTTTCTCTCCTGATAAATTCAGCTTCCATCTCCTTTCGATTCTATCGACCGCAGAGCGCCGCTCAGATCTTCCCTCTCTCCGCCATTCGTTCAGCACGCTTTGCCGTTGAGCCCAGCCAGGAAGTATTTCCCCGAAGTTTATTTCCGGAATGCTCGCCCGGTGCAGGGCGAAGCCGCTGGTTAGGAATGCGCATACACCCGCGACCGATGCCGTAGACAGAGCATG
>Ga0208193_1001120_pt1 | contig 12176 bp, 9 predicted proteins | sample June2015DPH_17_2_FD_184716 | JGI IMG/M metagenome (GOLD analysis project Ga0208193, IMG submission 184716) | Peatland microbial communities from SPRUCE experiment site at the Marcell Experimental Forest, Minnesota, USA - June2015DPH_17_10... | ecosystem: Environmental > Terrestrial > Soil >...
GGTCTCGATCCTGAGGGACGCAAATTCACCCCGCATGTGACGCTGGCGCGGTTGCGCGACGCCTCCAACCAGGATGTCGCGGATTATCTCTCGGTGCGCGGATATTTCCCGACCCGGGTATTTACCGCCTCGCGCTTCGTGCTGTTCTCGTCGCGGGCCTCCACCGGCGGCGGGCCTTATGTGGTCGAGGATTCCTACGCGCTGAGCCCGTAGTGGAAAATCAGCGGAAGCGGGCTCATCTTTCTTGGAGGTACGGGTCGCTGAGTGTTAGCCTCTTGCTGTACCTCTTGTGCTTACCATTCGACGCGTTTTGCGTTTCTGGACAATGCTCCGAGCCCGGATATAGCATTGTGCTCTTTGGGCCCTTGGGCCTGTTACTGTCCATAACTAATTGGACTTGGCTGGCCAATCCAACCCTTTTCGCTGCCTGGATTACCCAAGTTTTGGGGGCGCGGATACCGTCCGCAGCTTTAAGCTGGGCAGCATTCGTCATCGCCATATCTTTTTTGTTTCAACGAGACATTGTGACGAATGAAGCTGGGATCCTTTTTCCCATTACAGGTTATAAGATCGGCTATTGGATTTGGCTGTCGAGCATTGCTGTCTGCTGCTTTGGTAGCATGGCGACCATTGAACTTTCAGCGGGATACAAAAAATAAGGAAAGAGGTTCTTGCGCACCTCTCCCGGCGAGCCCTACTTGCCTAGCGCGTGACGGCAGGCGCATACCCCCCTGCATCAATTCGCGGCTTGCAATTTCCGCCGGGCTGGGGCCGTAAGAGGGTATGCTGCATTCTCCACCCGCCTCGTTCCGTGCCCATTATCAGGCCCTCGTCTCGTCCGGCGCGATCGAGGCCGATGCCGCGCAGGCGCAGGCCGCCGAGGCGCTGGCCGAGCTTGAGCAGCGGCTGGCGCGCTACAAGCCGGTGCGCAAGCAAAGCCTGCTGGGCCGGCTGTTTGCCGACAAGGACGAGCCGCCGCCGCGCGGGCTTTACGTTCATGGCGAGGTCGGGCGCGGCAAGACCATGCTGATGGACCTGTTTTTTCAGCACAGTCCGATCGTGCACAAGCGCCGCGCGCATTTCCACGAATTCATGGCCGAGGTGCATGAGCGGATCTATGGTTTTCGCCAGAATATCGCGCGCGGCGAAATCGCCGACGGCGATGTGATCGCGCTGACCGCCGCTTCGATTTTCGAACAGGCGTGGCTCTTGTGTTTCGACGAATTCCACGTCACGGACATCGCCGATGCGATGATTTTGGGCCGGCTGTTTTCAAAGCTGTTCGAACTCGGGACTGTGGTGGTGGCGACCTCCAATGTCGCGCCCGAAGATCTCTACAAGGGCGGCCTGAACCGGGCGCTGTTCCTGCCCTTCATCGCGCAGATTTCAGATAGCATGGATGTCTTGCGGCTCGACGCCCGCACCGATTTCCGGCTGGAGAAACTCACCGGCGTGAAGATGTGGCTGGTGCCGGCGGATCGCACCGCCGATGCCGCGCTCGACAAGGCCTGGGTCAAGATGACCGGCAATGCGCCGTGCAGGCCGCGTGATATTTCGATCAAGGGCCGTATCCTGCATGTGCCCTGTTCGGCGCACGGCGTGGCGCGTTTTTCGTTCCCGGACATTTGCGAAAAGCCGCTCGCGGCGTCCGATTACCTGCGGCTCGCGCACGACTATCACACCCTTCTCGTCGATCGCATTCCCGTCATGGGCTATGCCGAGCGCAACGCCGCCAAGCGGTTCATCTCGCTGATCGACACGCTTTACGACAATGCCGTGAAGCTGCTGGCCTCCGCCGAGGCCGATCCGGTTTCGCTGTATCTTGCGACCGAGGGCCATGAGGCGGGCGAGTTCAAGCGGACCTCGTCCCGGCTGATCGAAATGAGTTCGGAATCCTATCTGGCGCTGCCGCATGGGCACAAGGATTCCGCGGCCAGCGGATCGAGCACGGGGTTGGTTGAGACGTGACGCTGACCCCGCATCATTCCGGGATGGTCCACCTGAACTCGGGTTTACCCGCGTTAAGCAATATCATTTTCCAGGGCGGCGACAGCCGACCTGGATGGATCAGACCGCAGCTGCGCAATTGTGCATCGGGGAATCTCGAGATTTCGGGTTCGCTCGTTTCACCCGCGCCCCGCAAAGACGGCAGCGGCTGGCGACAATTGCGCACGCCGCGACTTGAACGGGGCGGTCGAAAGGGATAACCACCAACCCAAAGCACCCTTTACCCACCACCCCCCTGACCTTTAAGGACAGATTCCATGGCGCGCGACAGGATTGGTTTGATTGGTTCCGGCCAGATCGGCGGAACGCTTGCTCACCTCATCGGCCTGAAGGAACTGGGCGACGTCGTCATGTTCGACATCGCCGAGGGTGTGCCGCAGGGCAAATCGCTCGATATCGCGCAATCTTCCCCGGTGGACGGGTTCGACGCGCATTTCACCGGCGCCAATTCCTATGAGGCGCTCGATAACGCCAAGGTCTGCATCGTCACCGCCGGCGTGCCGCGCAAGCCGGGCATGAGCCGCGACGATCTCTTGAGCATCAATCTCAAGGTGATGGAGCAGGTCGGTGCCGGCATCAAGAAATACGCGCCCGACGCCTTCGTCATCTGCATCACCAATCCGCTCGACGCCATGGTGTGGGCGCTGCAGAAGGCCTCCGGCATGCCGCACAAGAAGGTGGTGGGCATGGCGGGCGTGCTGGATTCCTCGCGTTTCCGCTATTTCCTCGCCGACGAATTCAACGTCTCGGTGGAAGACGTCACCGCCTTCGTGCTCGGTGGCCATGGCGACACCATGGTGCCGCTGGTGCGATATTCCACGGTGGCCGGCATTCCGCTGCCCGATCTCGTCAAGATGGGCTGGACCTCGCAGGCGCGGATCGATGAGATCGTCGACCGCACCCGCAACGGCGGGGCCGAGATCGTCAACCTTCTGAAAACCGGTTCGGCGTTTTATGCGCCGGCGGCTTCGGCAGTGGCGATGGCCGAGAGCTATCTGCGCGACAAGAAGCGGGTGCTGCCGTGCGCGGCCTATCTCAACGGCGAATACGGCGTAAAGGACATGTATGTCGGCGTGCCCGTTGTGATCGGCTCGAAGGGTGTCGAGCGTATTGTCGAAATCGAACTGGCCGGCAAGGATCGCGAGGCATTCGACAAGTCGGTCGGCGCGGTTCAAGGCCTGGTCGAGGCCTGCAAGAAGATCGCGCCGGATCTGCTCGGCCGCTGATCGCATTCCAAATTACGGACCGTTCACGGCGTTCGGGGGCACAGATGAATATTCACGAATACCAGGCCAAGGCGCTGCTGCATGAATTCGGCGTGCCGATCTCGCGCGGCGTGCCGGTGCTGCGGGTCGCCGATGCCGACGTTGCCGCGAAAACGCTTCCCGGCCCGGTCTGGGTGGTGAAGAGCCAGATCCACGCCGGCGGCCGCGGCAAGGGCAAGTTCAAGGAGGCCACCGCCGGCGAAAAGGGCGGCGTCCGCATCGCCAAATCGATCGCCGAGGTCAATGAATTCGCCAGCCAAATGCTCGGCGCGACGCTGGTCACGGTGCAGACCGGACCGCATGGCAAGCAGGTCAACCGGCTTTACATCGAGGAAGGCTCCGATATCGACAGGGAGCTCTATCTCTCGATCCTCGTCAACCGCGAAACCTCCGAAGTGTCGTTCGTGGTCTCCACCGAAGGCGGGGTAAATATCGAGGACGTCGCCCACAAAACGCCGGAGAAGATCGTGACCTTCTCGGTCGACCCGGCGACCGGCATCATGGGTCATCACGGCCGCACTGTCGCGAAAGCGCTGAAGCTGACCGGCGACCTCGCCAAGCAGGCGGAAAAGCTGGTCGCGCAGCTCTACGCCGCCTTCGTCGCCAAGGACATGGCGATGCTGGAGATCAACCCGCTGGTCGTTACCAGGCAGGGCCAGTTGCGCGTGCTCGACGCGAAAGTCTCGTTCGACGACAACGCGCTGTTCCGCCATCCGGACGTCGTCGTGCTGCGCGACGAGACTGAGGAAGACGCCAAGGAGATCGAGGCGTCGAAATACGAACTCAATTACGTGGCGCTCGACGGCACCATCGGCTGCATGGTCAACGGCGCCGGCCTTGCGATGGCCACCATGGACATCATCAAGCTCTACGGCATGGCGCCGGCGAACTTTCTCGATGTCGGCGGCAGCGCCAGCAAGGAAAGGGTGGCGGCAGCCTTCAAGATCATCACCGCCGATCCGAATGTGAAGGGTATCCTGGTCAATATCTTCGGCGGCATCATGAAATGCGACGTCATCGCCGAGGGCGTGGTCGCCGCGGTGAAGGACGTCGGCCTGAAAGTGCCGCTGGTGGTGCGGCTCGAGGGCACCAATGTCGATGCCGGCAAGAAGATCATCGGCGAATCCGGCCTCAACGTGATGTCGGCGGATAACCTTGACGACGCCGCGCAGAAGATCGTCAAGGCGGTAAAGGGGGGGTAGGCCGATGGCCGAGGACCGGCTTTACCAATTGTTTTGGCGCGATTCGCCCGGCTACTACCCGCCGTCGCCGGCTACCGGCGTCTATCGGCGGATCACCTGACCCTTTGCCGCTTCTGGCGCGAAAGCAAACCCCAACCATGTCCATCCTGATCGACAAGAACACCAAGGTCATCTGCCAGGGCTTTACCGGCAAGAACGGCACATTTCATTCCGAGGCCGCGATCGCCTATGGCACCAAAATGGTCGGCGGCACCTCGCCGGGCAAAGGCGGCGCGACGCATCTCGGGCTGCCGGTGTTCGACACCGTGGCCGAAGCGCGCGAGAAAACCGGGGCCGACGCCAGCGTGATCTATGTGCCGCCGCCGGGTGCGGCGGACGCGATCTGCGAAGCCATCGACGCCGAAATTCCGCTGATCGTCTGCATTACGGAAGGGATTCCGGTGCTCGACATGGTGCGGGTAAAGCGGTCGCTTTCGGGGTCGAAATCGCGGCTGATCGGGCCGAATTGCCCGGGCGTGATGACCGCGGGCGAGTGCAAGATCGGCATCATGCCGGCGAATATTTTCAAGCCGGGCAATGTCGGCATCGTTTCGCGGTCGGGCACGCTGACCTATGAAGCCGTGTTCCAGACCACCCAGGAAGGCCTCGGCCAGACCACCGCGGTCGGCATCGGCGGCGATCCGGTCAAGGGGACCGAGTTCATCGACGTGCTCGAAATGTTTCTGGCCGACCCCAGGACGACCTCAATCGTGATGATCGGCGAAATCGGCGGTTCGGCCGAGGAGGATGCCGCCCAGTTCCTGATGGATGAAGCCAAACGCGGCCGCAAGAAGCCGATGGTCGGCTTTATCGCCGGCGTTACCGCACCTCCCGGACGCCGCATGGGCCACGCCGGCGCCATTATTTCCGGCGGCAAGGGCGACGCCGGCTCCAAGACCGCGGCGATGGAAGCGGCTGGAATTACGGTCTCGCCGTCGCCGGCCCGGCTAGGACACACACTTGCCGAAAAATTGAAGTCTTGATTCAATCTTTGGTTCTTTTCGCCAAGAACATTCGTCCCAAATGGGGTAAAGGTCTCCTATCACGCTGATCCGAGGCCCGGATTGGCTGTTGCGCCGTATTCGACGCGCTCATTAAAAAAATCAGCAGGATGCCATCATGTCTCGCCAGGACGCGAACGCAGCATTTGCTCTCTCTTCGTTTTTGCAGGGCACCAATGCCCCCTATATCGATGATATTTACGCCCGCTACGAGAAGGACCCCGCCTCGGTCGACAGCGAATGGCAGGAGTTTTTCAAGAGCCTGAAAGACCAGCCGGCCGACGTCCGCAAAAATGCCGAAGGACCGTCCTGGGCCCGGGACAACTGGCCGCCGACGCCGCGGGATGAACTGACCTCCGCGCTCGACGGCAATTGGCCGGGGATCCTCGAAAAGGTGGTTAGCAGCAAGCTCGCGGCCAAGGCGCAGGCCAGGGGCGCCGAGCTGACGGCGGCCGACCTGCACCAGGCGACGCGTGATTCGGTGCGCGCGCTGATGCTGATCAGGGCCTACCGCATGCGCGGCCATTTCCACGCCAGGCTCGACCCGCTCGGTATCGAGCCGCCGCGCGATCGTGAGGAACTCGATCCGCGCTCCTACGGATTCGCGGAGGGTGACTTCGAGCGCAAGATCTTCCTCGATCACGTGCTGGGCCTCGAATACGCGACGTTGCGGGAAATCGTCGCGATCTGCGAACGCACCTACTGCCAGACGCTCGGCTTCGAGTTCATGCACATCACCAACGCCGCGCAGAAAGCGTGGATCCAGGAGCGCATCGAGGGTCCGGACAAGGAAATCAGCTTCACCCGCGAGGGCCGCCGCGCGATCCTGATGAAGCTGATCGAGGCCGAAGGCTTCGAGAAATTCTGCGATATCAAATTCACCGGCACCAAGCGGTTCGGCCTCGACGGCGGTGAATCGCTGATTCCGGCGCTGGAACAGATCATCAAGCGCGGCGGCAATCTCGGCGTAAAGGAAATCGTGGTCGGCATGCCGCATCGCGGACGGCTGAATGTGCTGACCCAGGTGATGGGCAAGCCGCATCGCGCGCTGTTTCATGAATTCAAGGGCGGCTCCGCCAATCCCGACGCGGTCGAGGGTTCCGGTGACGTCAAGTATCATCTCGGGGCGTCATCGGACCGCGAGTTCGACAACAACCGGATCCACCTGTCGCTGACCGCCAATCCTTCGCATCTGGAGATCGTCGATCCCGTGGTGCTCGGCAAGGTGCGTGCCAAGCAGGATCAGCATGGCGATCCGCCGGACCAGCGCATCTCGGTGCTGCCGCTGTTGATGCACGGCGATGCCGCGTTCGCCGGACAGGGCGTGGTGGCGGAATGTTTCGCGCTGTCCGACCTGAAAGGCTACCGCACCGGCGGCTCGCTGCATTTCATCGTCAACAACCAGATCGGATTCACCACCTATCCGCGCTATTCGCGCTCCTCGCCCTATCCATCCGATGTGGCGAAAATGATCGACGCGCCGATCTTCCACGTCAATGGCGACGATCCGGAAGCCGTGGTGTTCGCCGCCAAGGTCGCGATCGAATTCCGGCAGAAATTCCACAAGCCGGTCGTCATCGACATGTTCTGCTACCGCCGGCACGGCCACAACGAAGGCGACGAGCCGATGTTCACCCAGCCGGTGATGTACAAGAAGATCGCGGCGCATCCCGGCACGGTCGAGATCTATTCCAAGCGGCTGATCGCCGAGGGCGTGATGACCGAAGGCGAGGTCGAGAAGGCCAAGGCCGACTGGCGTGCCCGGCTCGACGCCGAACTCGAGGCCGGCTCGGGCTACAAGCCCAACAAGGCCGACTGGCTCGACGGCAAGTGGGCCGGGTTCAAGTCGGCCGATCAGGAAGAGGACCCGCGCCGCGGCGTCACCGGCGTCGATGTCGCGCAACTGGAGGATATCGGCCGCAAGATCACCAGGGTGCCCGACGGCTTCAGGATTCACCGCACCGTGCAGCGGTTTCTGGAAAACCGGGCCAAGGCGATCGAGAACGGCGTCGGGATCGATTGGGCGACCGGCGAGGCGCTGGCGTTCTGCACGCTGCTGCAGGAAGGCCATCACGTCCGGCTGTCGGGACAGGACAGCGAGCGCGGCACCTTCTCGCAACGGCATTCGGTGCTGATCGACCAGGAAGACGAAAGCCGCTATACGCCGTTCAATCATCTCGGCGGCGATCAGGGGCATTACGAAGTCATCAATTCGCTGCTCTCGGAAGAAGCCGTGCTCGGCTTCGAGTATGGCTATTCGCTGGCCGAGCCGAAGGCGCTGACGATCTGGGAAGCGCAGTTCGGCGACTTCGCCAACGGCGCCCAGGTGCTGTTCGACCAGTTCATCTCGTCGGGCGAACGCAAATGGTTGCGCATGTCGGGACTCGTCTGCATGTTGCCGCATGGCTATGAAGGCCAGGGGCCGGAGCATTCTTCGGCACGACTGGAGCGCTTCCTGCAGATGTGCGCCGAAGACAACATGCAGGTGGTCTACGCCACCACGCCGGCGAATTTCTTTCACGTGCTTCGGCGTCAATTGCATCGCGAGATTCGCAAGCCCCTGATCCTGATGACGCCGAAGTCGCTGTTGCGGCACAAGCGCGCGGTCTCCAGACTCGATGAAATGGGTGCCGACACCACGTTCCATCGCCTGCTCTACGATGACGCGGTGATGCTGCCCGACGAAAAGATCAAGCTGGTGGGCGACGACAAGATTCGCCGCGTCGTGCTCTGCTCGGGCAAGGTCTATTACGATATCTACGACGAGCGCGAAAAACGCGGCATCGACGACGTCTACATCATGCGGGTAGAGCAGCTCTATCCGGTGCCGCTGAAGGCGCTGGTGACGGAACTCGGGCGCTTCAAGCATGCCGAACTGGTCTGGTGCCAGGAAGAGCCGCGCAACATGGGGGCGTGGCATTTCATCGAGCCCTATCTCGAATGGGTGCTTAACCAGATCGATGCGGCGCACAAGCGCCCGCGTTACGCCGGACGCGCGGCGGCGGCGGCGACCGCCACCGGTCTGATGTCGAAGCATCTGGCGCAGCTCAAGGCTCTCCTGGACGAGGCGCTGAACTAGGGAAATTCGCAAGAAGTCGTCATGCCCGGGCTTGTCCCGGGCATCCACGTCTTCCTGGCCTGATATATTTTAGACGTGGATGGCCGGGACAAGCCCGGCCACGACGCAAGAGGAAATAAGCCAATGACTGACATTCGCGTTCCGACGCTCGGCGAATCCGTGACCGAGGCCACCATCGGCCGCTGGTTCAAGAAGGCCGGCGATGCCGTTGCGGTCGATGAGCCGCTGGTCGAGCTCGAGACCGACAAGGTCACTATCGAGGTCCCGGCACCTTCGGCGGGCACGCTCGGCGAGATCATTGCCAGGGACGGCGAAACCGTCGCGGTCGGCGCGTTGCTCGGACAGATCAAAGAAGGCGGCGGAGCCGCCGCCAGGCCGGCGGCGCCGCCCGCCAGGGCCGCTTCGGTCACGGCTCCGCCGTCACCTCAACCTGCGGCCGCAGCGCCCGCGGCCGCTGCCCAAAAGGCCCCGCCGGCCGACGCGCCATTGGCGCCGTCGGTGCGCAAGATCTCGGTTGAAAGCGGCATCGATGCCGCCACCGTCCCCGGCTCGGGCAAGGATGGCCGCGTCACCAAGGGCGACATGCTGGCTGCGATCGAGAAGGCGGCGTCGGCGCCGACGCCGGTCAACCAGCCGGCGGCCGCGGTGCAGGTGCGCGCGCCCTCGCCCGCCGACGATGCCGCGCGCGAAGAGCGCGTGAAGATGACGCGGCTGCGCCAGACCATCGCGCGCCGCCTGAAAGAAGTGCAAAACACCGCCGCGATGCTCACCACCTTCAACGAGGTCGACATGAGCCACATCATGGCGATGCGGGCCCAGTACAAGGACGTGTTCGAGAAGAAGCACGGCAGCAAACTGGGATTTATGGGTTTCTTCACCAAGGCTTGCGTGCAGGCGCTGAAGGATATTCCGGCCGTCAACGCCGAGATTGACGGCACCGACCTGATCTACAAGAATTATTATCACGTCGGCGTCGCGGTCGGCACCGACAAGGGCCTGGTGGTGCCGGTGGTGCGCGATTGCGACAGCAAGTCGATTGCCGATATCGAAAAGAGCATCGCCGATTTCGGGCGGCGCGCGCGCGACGGCCAGCTCAAGATCGACGAAATGCAGGGCGGCACCTTCACCATCACCAATGGCGGCATCTATGGCTCCCTGATGTCGACGCCGATCCTGAACGCGCCGCAGTCCGCCATTCTCGGCATGCACAAGATCCAGGATCGCCCGGTTGCGATCGGCGGCAAGGTCGAGATCCGCCCGATGATGTATCTGGCGCTGTCCTACGATCACCGCGTCGTCGACGGCAAGGAAGCGGTGACGTTCCTGGTGCGGGTCAAGGAAAGCCTGGAGGATCCTGCGCGGCTGGTGCTGGATCTGTGACAGTCCGATGCGCCGTTGGACAGAGTTCGCGCGTTTCTCGAAAGTTCACCGAAATCGGCTAGAAAACGTGCCGCAAAGGTTTAAACGTAACGGTCCGTACCGTCGTTGATTGGGGAATGATGCAGCCATTGCCGACCGAAATCGTGATGCTTGCCGTTGGCGTGCTGCTGCTGGTGGTGCAGCTGTTCCTGCAGTCGATTCCATCGACCCTGGAGATGGGCGGCGACTACAAGGCCGGTCCGCGGGACGAGGCGAGGGTGCTGCGGGGTGTCTTCGCAGGGCGCGCGGATCGCGCGTTTCGCAATCTCCTGGAGACTTTTCCGGCTTTTGCAGCCCTTGCGCTGGCGCTGGTCGTGACGGGGCGCAATGGCGGCCTTGGTGCGCTCGGCGCGGAAGTCTGGGTCGTCATGCGCATCCTCTATGTGCCGCTGTATTTCATCCAGATTCCGTACCTGCGCAGTATGGTGTGGTTTGTTTCGGTCTTCGCGCTGGTCGCGATGCTGGTGCGGCTGTTTCAGTAGAGACGATTGGGGGAAACTTTGACCGACAGGGTTGTGATCGTTACCGGCGGCAGCCGGGGTATCGGCCGTGCCGCCGCGATTGCCGCAGCGGCGCGGGGTTTTCGGGTTTGCGTCGGCTATGCCAGCAATGAAGCCGCGGCGCGCAGCGTGGTCGCCGCGATCGAGGCAAAGAACGGCAAGGCGATCGCGGTGAAATGCGACGTCGGCGTTGAGAGCGACATCCTGAATTTGTTCAGGGCCGCCGATGGGTTCGGAACGTTAGCTGCGCTGATCAACAACGCCGGCATCATCGGGCCGACGGCGCGGGTCGAGGATATGTCCGCCGAGCGGGTTCAGCTCATGATGGCCGTCAACGTCACCGGCAGCATTCTCTGCGCCCGCGAGGCGGTGAAGCGGATGTCGACCCGCCATGGCGGCAAAGGCGGCGTCATCGTCAATCTGTCGTCGGTTGCCTCAAAACTCGGCGCGCCCAATACCTATGTCGATTACGCGGCGTCCAAGGGAGCGATCGATTCCTTCACCGTCGGCCTCGGCTACGAAGTCGCCGGCGAGGGCATTCGCGTCGTGGCGATCCGGCCGGGGCTGATCGATACCGAAATTCATGCCTCGGGCGGCGAGCCCGACCGCGCCCACCGGCTCAGCCATATGGTGCCGATGAAGCGCGTCGGCACGGCCGACGAAATCGCCAACGCCATCGTCTGGCTGATATCGGACGAGGCCTCCTACGTGACCAGCGCCATCCTTGATGTGTCGGGCGGGCGGTAATACCTCGTCACATCATTCAGCTACAGGGCTTCAATCATGGCCACTTACGATCTTGTTGTCATCGGCACCGGCCCGGGCGGATATGTCTGCGCGATACGCGCGGCGCAACTCGGCATGAAAGTCGCCGTGGTTGAGAAGGACGCAACGCTTGGCGGCACCTGCCTCAACGTCGGCTGCATGCCGTCGAAAGCGCTGCTCTATGCCTCCGAGATGTTCGAGGAGGCCGGGCATTCCTTTGCAAAAATGGGTGTCGGCGTTTCCGCGCCAAAGCTCGATCTGCCCTCGATGATGAATTTCAAGCAGCAGGGCATCGACGGTAACGTCAAGGGCGTCGAATTCCTGATGAAGAAAAACAGGATCGACGTTATCGGCGGCAAGGGAAAGGTACTTGGCACCGGCAAGGTCGAGGTTACCGGCGCCGACGGCAAGGCGCAGATTGTGGAGACCAAAAGCATTGTCATCGCCACCGGCTCGGATATCGCGCGGCTGAAGGGCATCGAGATCGACGAGAAGCGCATCGTATCGTCGACCGGCGCGCTTTCGCTCGACAAGGTGCCCGGGAAATTGTTGATCGTCGGCGCCGGCGTGATCGGACTCGAGCTCGGCTCGGTGTGGCATCGTTTAGGCGCGCAAGTCACCGTGGTGGAATTCCTCGACCGCATCCTGCCGGGCATGGACGGCGAGGTCGCAAAACAATTCCAGCGCATTCTCGAAAAGCAGGGTTTTGCGTTCAGGCTCGGTGCCAAGGTCACTGCCGTCGACACCTCGGGAAAGACGCTTATCGCGCAGATCGAGCCGGCCGCGGGCGGGAGGGCGGAAACGCTGGAAGCCGACGTGGTGCTGGTCTGTATCGGCCGCGTCCCCTACACCGAGGGCCTCGGCTTGACGGAGGCCAGCGTCGCGCTCGACAATCGCGG
>Ga0208193_1001121_pt1 | contig 12173 bp, 8 predicted proteins | sample June2015DPH_17_2_FD_184716 | JGI IMG/M metagenome (GOLD analysis project Ga0208193, IMG submission 184716) | Peatland microbial communities from SPRUCE experiment site at the Marcell Experimental Forest, Minnesota, USA - June2015DPH_17_10... | ecosystem: Environmental > Terrestrial > Soil >...
GCTCTCGGTAGGCTCAATCATCAGCGCTCCGTGCACAATCAGCGGAAAGCTCACGGTGTAGGGATGAAAACCATAATCGATCAGCCGCTTGGCAATGTCGCCGGTCTTCACGCCCTTGGCCGCCTGGCGCTTGTCGGAGAACACGACCTCGTGCATGGAAGCTGTCTTGTAGGGAAGCTCATACAGGTCTTCGAGCTTGGCGCGGATGTAGTTGGCGTTCAGCACGGCGTCCTCGGTGGTCTGCCGCAGACCGTCGGGACCGTTCGCCAGAATGTAGGCCAGCGCGCGAATGAACATGCCGGTGTTGCCATAGAAGGCGCGCACCCGGCCCACCGACTGTGGCCGGTCATAATCCCAGTGCCGGACTCCGTCCTGGTCTTTGATGAGCACGGGCGTGGGGAGAAACGGCTCCAGAAACGCCTTGCACGCCACCGGGCCCGACCCCGGCCCGCCGCCGCCATGGGGCGTCGAAAACGTCTTGTGCAGGTTCAGGTGCATCACGTCCACGCCAAAGTCACCGGGCCGCGCCTTTCCCACCAGCGCGTTCATGTTGGCGCCGTCCATGTAGAGCAGTGCGCCCTTGGCATGCAGAATGTCGGCGATTTTGTGAATTTGGCTCTCGAATACGCCGATCGTCGAAGGATTGGTGAGCATCAGCGCTGCCGTCTCTTCGTCCACCTGCCGCGTCAGCGCGTCGAGATCAATGCCGCCCTCGGCGTTCGACTTGAGGTTCTCGATGCTGTAGCCGCAGATGGCTGCCGTGGCCGGATTGGTGCCGTGCGCCGAGTCGGGAATCAGAATCCTTTTGCGCGCATTGCCCTGCGACTCATGCCATGCGCGGACCAGCAGAATGCCGGTGAACTCCCCATGTGCGCCGGCTGCCGGCTGCAGCGTAATCGTGTCCATGCCGGTGATCTCCATCAGGCAGCGCTGCAACAGGTCAATGATTTCCATCATTCCCTGCGCGCGCGACTCGGGGCGATAGGGATGGGCCTCCGCCAAGCCCTCGATCCGCGCCACCAGTTCATTCACGCGCGGGTTGTACTTCATGGTGCAGGACCCGAGCGGATACATGCCCAGGTCAATCGCATAGTTCCAGGTGGAGAGGCGCGTGAAGTGGCGGATGATTTCAATCTCGCTCAGCTCAGGGAGCAGGCCGGGAACCTTGCGGTGGGCGGAGCCGAGCAGAGCCGAGGGATCCACGGAGGGCACGTCGAGCGGAGGCATTTTGTAGGCCTTTTTGCCCGGCGAGGACTTCTCGAAGACCAGGGCCTCATTCTGTGTCTGATGGGGACGAACTTTGCCGAGTGTGTTCCGAACTGTAGTTTCATTCGCTGTCATTGTTATTCCTCGTTGCGATCGTATTGCTTGCCGTTTAAAAAAACCGGCGATTTCCTTCGCCCCAAATACTACGACCTGGTCAGCGGAGTCGCCTTTGGCCCCCTCGTGGTCGAAAGCGACCCTTGAGCACGCGCCCTTCATGCAGGCATTTTTGGACTCCGGGGCCGGAATCTGGGGCCCGAATCTGGGGCCCGAATCTGGGTCACGAATCTGGGTCACGAATCTGGGTCACGAATCTCGGTCCAGTGCTGTTTGCGAACAAGCTTCTTCAATTTCAACGGGCTGGTCGCTCCTCGATAGCCGATCCGCCCCCATCCCTTCCCGGACCTGAAATCCAAAAGGACTCACCGGTCTGAACGTCGCAACAATTGGCCTTGAAACCGCTTCTTCCCAGGTTCTGAAAACGACCTCAGGTCGCCGTCCGCTGTCGCCGTCCGCTGTTGCTCTGCTCGGGCGCAGCCGAAGTTGTGCCCTTGCCGAGCTATGCCTCGACCGGCGAGGCGGCCAGCACGTTGGCGGCATCGTCGATCTGTTGCTTGGTGATCACCTCCGTCGTGCACCACAGAGTTGCGTTAGGCAGCTCGGGATACCAGCGGCCCAGCGGGACGCCGCCCGCGATGCTGCCATCGATCAGACGCTGGCCAAGTTGCGCCGGATCCTCCTGAGTCTCAACCACAAACTCGTGGAAGCGGGGCGCGCCGCCAAACAACACTTTCGCCCCCGGCTGCCTGGCAAACGTCTTGGCGGCGTAGTCGGCCTTGGCCAGGTTGTGCTCTGCCAGCTCACGAATGCCTTCCTTGCCATAGACCGTGAGGAAGATGGTCGCCATCAACGCGACCAATGCCTGGTTGGTGCAAATGTTCGAAGTCGCTTTCTCGCGGCGGATGTGCTGCTCGCGTGTGGACAGCGTGAGGACGAAGCCGCGATAACCGTTGGAGTCGACGGTCTGGCCGACCAGGCGGCCGGGCATCTGGCGCAGGTATCTCTCTTTGGCCGCGATCACTCCGCAGTATGGGCCGCCGTAGCTGAGCGCCACGCCGAACGACTGCGCCTCCATGCTGACAATGTCGGCCTCCACCGGCGGCCTGACGACCCCGAGGGAGATGGCCTCCGCAATCGAAACAATCAACAGCGCGCCCTTGGCATGAGCAATGGCCGCAATGGCCGGAATGTCCTCGATGGTCCCGAAGAAGTTGGGGCTCTGCACCAGCACGCAGGCCGTTTCTTCGCTCACCTGAGCTTCAAGAGCGGCCAGGTCGGCGCGTCCGGTCTCGGGGTCGTAGTCGACCACCGTGGAAGGCAGTCCCTGGTGCCTGGCGTAGGTTGCGATCACTTCGCGGTACTCCGGATGCACGGTCCGCGCCACCACCGCCTTATGGCGCCCGGTGACGCGCACGGCCATCATGACCGCTTCGGCCGCGCCGGTGGACCCGTCATACATGCTGGCGTTGGCCACGTCCATGCCGGTCAGCTCGGCAATCATGGTCTGGAACTCGAAGATGGCCTGCAGCGTGCCCTGCGTGATCTCCGCCTGGTAAGGTGTGTAGCTGGTCAAAAACTCGCCTCGCTGCACCAGGGAATCGATAATGACCGGACGATAATGACGGTAAGCTCCGGCGCCCAGAAAGCTCGGAAAGCGATTGGTATTGTGCTGCGCCACAGCGCGGAAGTAGGCAATGATCTCGCTTTCGGCATGCTGCCGAGGCACGTCCAGGTCGTGCTCCAGCCGGTACTCGGCAGGAATGACAGAGAACAGGTCATCGATCGAAGCGGCGCCAATCTCGGCGAGCATCCGTTTGCGTTCATCGGGGGATTTGGGCAGGTAGCGCATGGTGTTTCGGTCCCTCCAGGACCTGATCAAGGGGGCAGGGGTCAGGAAAAGCCAAAGCCCGGGGCCTCAGACATATCAACATTGGCTTTGGCGACCGGACAAATTGCATCTGGGCTCAACCGATTCTGAAGAGGATCATCCATTCAAAGCCGGCATTTCTGATCTACTGTCCCAGCCCACCGGAGTTAAGTCTTAGTTTCCCGTCTCTTCGGAGATAAACGCCTCATATGCTGCCGCATCCAGCAACTTTTCGAACTCGGCAGGATCGGCCAGCTCTACTTTGATGATCCAGGCCTCGTGAGGGGTTTCATTGATCTTGTCCGGGGAGGACTTCAGAACATCGTTGGTCGCGGTAACCTTGCCTGTGACCGGCGAATAGAGGTCGCTGACGGCCTTCACGCTCTCGACAGAACCAAACGTCGCATTGGCTGTTACCCCGTCGCCTACCTTGGGCAGGTCCACATAGACGATGTCGCCCAATGAGTTCTGCGCGTAGTCGGTAATGCCAATGGTGCCAATTGATCCCTCGAGCGCGATCCACTCGTGCTCGCGGGTGTAGCGGTAGTTGCTCGGATAACCCATGCGCATCTTCTCCTTGAAGAAACAGTTTACGTCAGGCCCCTCTGCCGACTAGTAGGCCGCAAATCCCGGATAGGGCTCCAGCGGAACCAGAGCCACAAGTTCAAGCATTCCTGCCTGGTAAAGGGGCAGGCTTTCAATGGCAGCGCGCACTTCGCCCTCGCTGCCCGCTTCCCACAGGATGGATGCGCCGGGCATGTCGCCCCGCTTCCATATCTGGCGCAGCAATCCAGCGGCATAAAGGGCCCTCACGCGCCCGGTCTCACAGGCAACAAGTTCGGCAGTAAAGGCTTCGGGCGGGAATTGATCTGTCCGGCGACGCGAAATCGATAGAAATTGCACAATAGGAATTGTAGAGGAACCCGCGCCCAATCGGCGTTACCGGGCGAATTTCCTTTCATCCCATCAGGATGAGGGTTCCCGGAGTAGGTTGCCTCAACCCCCATTTTTTTAGACCCCCGGCGCGGAACGTTCAATTGGGAACAGAGCCGGCGCCCTTTTGTACAGCAAAACCTCCGGCAAGCGCATCGAATTGTGAATGGGTCCGTTGAGATTGCTTCTCGTGGACGATGATGATGCGGTGCGATTGACGCTGGGAGCCGTTCTGACCTATCACGGCTTCCTGGTCAACACGGCGAGCAACGTTCCTGCTGCCTTGGAACTGGTGAGCCAGGAGAAGTTCGATATCTTGTTGGCGGATTTGAACATCGGCCAGCCCGGCGATGGCTTTACCGTTGTCAGCGCTATGCGCCGCGTCCAGCCCGAGGCCTGCACGTTTATCCTGACCGGCTATCCGGATTTTGAATCGGCCATCGAGGCCATCCGTAACCAGGTGGACGATTACTTTTCCAAGCCTCTCAAGGTCGAAGACCTGGTGGCCTCCATCCACGCCGTGCACAACGGTCGTCGACCCGCATCCAAAGCAGCTCCTTTGCGCAAAATGTCGCGCGTCCTGCGCGATCTGCTGCCTGAAATCGTGGAGCGGTGGATCCGCGAAGTGATGAAAGACGTCGAACTGGCTGCGCTTCCGCTTACTGATGCTCAGCGCAGCGATCACATTCCCGACTTCATCGATCAGCTCATCGTGCGCCTCGACTCCGGCATCGACGAACTCAGCCCGGAAGCCATCGAGGCCGCGCGCAAACACGGCAAGACGCGCTATCAGCAGGGCTTTACGATTCCGCAGATCCTGTTCGAGACCCGCGTGCTCCAGCACGTGTTGACCTCGGCCATCCGCGAGAACCTGTTGAGCATCGACCTCAGTACCCTGGTCCCGGACATTCTGCAGATCGGCGAAAGCCTGCAGGCTGCGGTGGAAATCTCCATCCGCGTTTATCAATCGCAGATTCCGCGCTCGCTGCAATCTTCCTTCTCGCTCTTGTATCAGTCGCCGTATCTGGGCGTGCTGATTGCCGACCAGGACCGCCTCATTGACGGCAATGAGGCGCTGTTGAAGATGATTGGCCAGGGGCGCGAAGAACTTACTGCCGGACAGGTAGACTGGCGGCAAATTACACCGGATAAATATCGATACCTGGATCAAATCGCCCTGGAGCAGTTGCGCGAGTTCGGTGCCTGCGTGCCGTACGAAAAGGAGTTTCTGCTGCCGGACGGCTCCTCGGTGCCGTTTCTCATCGGCGGCGTTCGTCTCGGCCTGGAGCCCTTCCAATGGTCGGCCTACGTTGTCAATATCACGGAGCAGCGCAAGCTTCATGCCATCGACGAGAAACTCAAGTCCTGGGAGGCACGCTACAAGCTCATCAACCTCCTGGCCCATGAATTGAACAATCCACTGGCCGCGATGACTTTTACGCTCCATCTGCTCCGCACGCACAGAGACCTCTCCGAAGACTGCCGTACCCTGCTCAACGATGCGGTTGAAATGCTGGAGCGAATTTCAACGACGGTACGCAGGGTTCTGGTCGAATCGAGTGAGGTGACAAGCGGGGGAAAAGCTGCCCGGTGAGCGGTGCCCGAGGCCACCTCGAGCCTGAGCCAGGGGGGAGCCAAAGCCGGGTTGAAGTGCTTCGGTTCCTTGGAGAAACCGCACCCGGCCGGCGAGCAGGCTGGTGTGAACCTGTCCCGGTTTCCTCGGTGGCGGTCACGGGCAGATTCAGCTCGGCGATGGGCCCGTCAGCTGTTTGAAGTCCCTGAACATCTTCAAGCGCCAGCGCAGAATCATGCCGAAGGCCAGAACAAAAAACAACGCTGCCGTCTGCGGCGGGGAAACGATGGTATCAAAGTATCCGCGCGCCAGAAAACGTATTGCCGCCAGCACCAGGATCACCACCAGAAACGCGCTGGAGCGCTGCATCATGATCGTGTCTTGCTGGCGGACGAGGCGCGTGGTGCGCAACAGCGGATAGGCGAGAACCAGATAGCCGATCAGGAATGCCGCCAGCGCCCAGAGGAACGGAAAGCGGAACGCTGGCAGAAAAAACATACAGAACCCGGTAGCCATGCCCAGCGGCGGAATCACGATTTTCCTCTCCGTTACCGCAGTGCGGGTCTCGCGCAGCCGCCAGGCAAGCACAGCCACCATTCCCGCCAGTGAGACAAAAATAGATATGCCGGAAGGAAATGCCATACAAGTCAAGAGTAATGTACGATCCCCCGGCTCCCGCTACTTGTCGAAGAACTCCCCATGCCCGCCGTTTGCCCAGGGATCATAGTGTGCCGCAAAGTTGGCCCGCGTCTCGACGGACGGATGGTTGTACTCCCAGAACTCGATCAGCGGGCTCGGGTCGGGGTCTTCCAGATACGCCTCGCCCAGCTTGTCGAATGCGGCAACGGCTGTTTTCTCGGGATCGGGAACCAGAGTGTGTATCGCCTCCTGGCCGAAGACATCCGCCTGGTGTTCGAAATGACGGCTGATGGTATTGGCCACCGGCTCGAGCACAAAGCCGGCAATGGTGATGGCAAAGACCAGCACCGCAAACCCCGCCCGCGTGGCCAGCGCGGGCGTTTCAGCGCCGTCGGCTTCGAGCCGCCAGCTCGCGCCGAAGCGCCGCGCCATCCAGCCTGCGAGGCCGGCAAAGATCCAGGACACGAAGAACGCGCCCACGGCGAAAATCGCCATCATCTTGGGGATGTGGTTGAGCACGTAATGGCCGCTCTCATGTCCGAAGATGAACATGATCTGGTCATCGGGAATGCGCCCTGCCGTGGTGTCCCACACCACAATCCGCTTGGTGGCGCCAATGCCGTTCACGTACGCATTCAGCCCGTTGGTCTTCTCGCTGGCCTTCATCAGAAACATGCGCTCGGGCGGGATGTGCGTTCCGGTTCGCGCCACCACCAGTTCCAGCTTGTCCACCAGCGCGCTGTGGTTCCGGGCTAAAGGCTCGTACTTGTTAAACAGCGGCTCAAACAGCGGGGCAACAAACAGGGAAATAACCATAAGTGGCAGCATCACTAGCCAGATGCGGAACCAGAAGCCCCGCGGCCAGCGGCGCACAATCCAGTGGAACAAAAGCAACAGCGGCGCACCGATCAGCACTGTCAGCCCCAGTGCTTTCGCCTGCTCTAGGAACCAGCTCGGCCAGAGCTGAATGCTGATGCCGTACCCCACGCTCACGTGGTGGCCATACATGTCGACTGGCAGGTTCGCAACCGCGAGCAGCGTGAGCAGTACGGCAAAAAACACCAGGCCCTGCAGCCAGCCGGGCCTAAACAGGCCCCGCACCCAGTCCTCCAAACCGGCAGCCGCGCGGGTAGCCAGCAGCAGGCCCACAAACACGATCCCCCACAGTCCAGCCACGATATCCAGCAGATTGAAGGTGCGGCTCATGGCAATGGCCTTGGCCAGCTTATCCGGAGGCAGCGTGTAGGCCTGCCCCGCCGGCTGGCCCGGGATGGGGGTGGCCTGGGCGGCTGCCTGGGGTGCGGCTGCCTGCGCCGGGCAAACAGCGGCGCCGACCCAGCCGACCAGCAAGGTAAGGCAAACAGCAGCCAGCCAACGGCGCACAAAATCCATGGGGTTTTCCCTCCCGGCGGGAAACTCTGCGACAATTCTCGCTAGTGATGCTTTTACCCGAGTTTCCTCAGCCCATGCCACAAAAATCGTTCGCCGCTACCGAGCGGCCGGCTTCTTCCTTCGCCTCCAAGGCCTGTCTCAGTTTCGCCGTTGCCCTGGCGGCGCTGTTCCTGGCTCCGGCCGCGCCCGCCTTCGCCCAGCAGCCGGCGTCTCCCGTGCTTCTGGACGCGATGACCGCTGAGCTGCATCGCGCCTTCTCCTCGCTTGGCAGGCAGGCCGCGGGCAAGGGCGACGCAGACCAGCAGCAGCCGCCCTATTTTCTCAGCTATTCGGTCAGCGACGCCAGCTACGTGGGCATTCGCGCCCAGTTCGGCGCGCTGGTGGAAAGCACCGCCAACCGCATCCGCGTGGCCGACGTGCAGGTGCGCCTCGGCGATCCCAAGCTCGACAACACGCACGGCACCCATCGCTCCTCGGCCGTCAACAGCTTGCAACTGCCCTTGACGGACGATCGCGAGGCCCTGGGCCGCAGCCTGTGGCTGGCCACCAACAACGGCTATGGGACTGCGCTGGACAACTATCTCCGCGTCAAGACCGAATCCCAGGTCCGCGCCAAGGAAGAAGACTCCTCGCCCGACTTCAGCCAGGAGCCGCCAGAAACCCACATCGGCAAACCTGCGCCGCTGGTGGTTGTGGACAAGGCCGCATGGGAGCGCCGCGTCACAAGCCTCTCCAGGGTCTTCCGCGAATTCCCCGACGTTTACCAGAATATGGTGCTGCTGACCGCGCAGAACGAGACCGATTATTTTGCCTCATCGGAAGGCTCGCAGATCGTCGCGCCGCACCTCTCGGCCCGCCTTGTCGTGTTCGCGGTTACCCGCGCCGACGATGGCATGGACCTGTTCCGCGCGCAGACCTTTGAAGCAGAAACCGTGGCCGGGCTACCCACCCAGGAGCAGCTCGAAGCAGCCATGCGCGAGCTCGGCACGAGTCTTGAAGCGCTCCGCAAGGCTCCCCTCACCGAGCCCTTCGACGGCCCAGCCATCCTGAGCGGACGCGCCGCCGCTGTCTTCTTCCACGAAGTACTGGGCCATCGGCTTGAAGGCCAGCGCCAGCGTGGCGATGACGAAGGCCAGACCTTTACCAAGGAGGTTGGCAAAGACGTGCTGCCTACCTTCCTGTCCGTTGCCGACGATCCTACCCGCACAAAATTCGGCAGCACCTGGCTGAGCGGCAGCTACGAGTACGACGATGAAGGCCAGAAGGCGCATAAGGTTGACCTCATCGACGATGGAGTCCTGAAAACCTTCCTCATGTCGCGGCTGCCCATAGCCAACTTCGCTGAATCAAACGGGCACGGGCGCGCGCAGAGCGGCCACGTGCCCACCGGACGCCAGGGCAACCTCATCGTCACGTCCACCAAGACCGAGCCGGAGGCTGAACTGCGCAAGCAGCTGATTGAGGAAGCCCGGAAGCAGGGCAAATCCTACGGACTTTACTTTGAGGACATCTCGTCCGGCTTTGCCGTCACCCAGCGCAGTTCTCCGCAGGCGTTCCAGGTGATTCCGCTGGTTGTATACCGCGTCTTCGTCGACGGCCGCCCGGACCAATTGGTCCGCGGCGTCAGTATCGTGGGCACGCCGCTGGCAGCCATGAAGCGCATCCTGGCCACCGGGGACAAGAGCGAAGTGTTCAACGGCGAGTGCGGCGCAGAGTCGGGCACAATTCCGGTCAGCGCCGTAGCCCCCGCGATGCTCGTCAGCGAAATGGAAACGCAGAAGCAGGCGCAGGGGTCCGCACGGCCGCCCATTCTGCCGATACCCGGAGCCGGGAAATGAGCGCGCAAGTTGCGGTGAGATTCGTTCAAGCGATGGCGCAATTTGGTACTTGAGTTTTCCTTCAGGGCACGATTGCAGGGCATCAGCTGAGCCATGCCCTAAGCGCGACATGAGCGGCATTGAGCTTCAAGCCCCGGCAAAGGCCGGACTGAAGCATGGAGGGGTAGTTGAAATTGATTCGTTCTATTGCACTGCTGATCGGGGCCGGTTCCCTTGCCTGGTCGATCGGGGCCGCGGCCCAGCAAACTCGCGCCGAGGCCGAAAAGGACCCGCTCCTCAAAGCCATGCTCGCGGAACTCGATCGCAGCATGACCCAATTGCAGCTGCCCGGCTTCGCCAAGCCATTCTTCATTCAATACCGCCTTGAGGACGTCGACGACTACCAGACCAAGGCTGAGTTTGGCGCCACCGAAGGCGCCTCGCGTACCCATCAGCGCATCGCCCGGATCACTGTTCGCGTGGGCAATTACAAGACCGACAGCTCCGGAGGCCGGGGCGATGGTGCCCTGGAGTTGACCTCGATCGACGACGACCCAATCGCTCTTCGCTCAGCCCTGTGGTCGGCAACCGACCAGGCCTATAAAGCCGCCCTTGCCGCCTACGCGCAGAAGCAGGCCGAGCTGAAGCAGGTGCAAACGCCTCCGCAGGCGGACGACTTCAGCCAGGAGAAACCCGTCATCGCCCTCCTGGAGCCGGGGAAGCTGCACATCGATGAGCCCCTGTGGCCGGAACGCATGGCCAAAGCTAGCGGCCTCTACCGCACGGACGCGACCGTCAAGGCCACCCAGCACGATGTCCAATATTCGTCCGCCGATTTCCACGCGCGCGTTACGACTACCTGGCTGGTCGATAGCGAAGGCACGATCGTTCGCAAATCTCAGGCAGCCTATCAGGAGAGCTTTGGCGTCGGCACCCAGGCTGAGGACGGCATGCGGCTGGACCGATCCTTTGCCTCGGTCGGTGTTTCGCTCAGTGATCTGGATCCTGAAGACGTGTTTGATCAGCGTGCGGTCAAGCAAATTGCCTCACTCACCGAGCTGCGCAACGCACCGCTGGTCGAAGAGGAGTATCACGGTCCCGTCCTGCTCAGCGCCGACGCGAGTGCCGACACGATGCGTTCGCTCATCGCCAGTTCGGTTACCGCAACACGGCCCAAGCTTGGTACTGAAGCCCGCACCAACGGCGCATTCGCGTCCAGCTTCCATGCCCGGGTTCTGCCTGAGTTTCTCAATGTGGTCGACGATCCGGCAATCACGACCTACGACGGCAAAGGCCTCATTGGTGCCTACACCATCGACGATGAAGGCGTGCCCGCACAGGCTGTCAACCTCATCACCGACGGTAAACTGGAGAACTATCTCATCGGGCGCGAACCGGTGCGCGATCTTCCGCAATCGAACGGCCACGGCCGCGCCGGCGTCGCTGGCGGCCCGCGGCCCGCCATCGGTGTACTCAAGATCACGGCTAAGGACGGCCTCTCCGACGAGGATCTCAACAAGAAGCTGCTCGCCGCCATCAAGGATCGCGACCTGAAAAACGTCTACTTCGTCGAGACCATGGGCGCCGACGTACCCCGCCTGTTGTATCGAATCAGCGCCGACGGCAAGCGTGAACTGGTCCGCGGCGCCGAACTTGACGACCTTGACCAGCGCGCCCTTCGTTCCAGCATTGAAGCCGCCGGCAAGAACCTCTACACGGCCAACTTCTTCGGCGACGTTCCGGTCACTGTCCTTGCCCCGGCGCTGCTCTTTGACGACGTCACCATCAAACGCGCCAACGAAAAGAACGACAAGCTCCCCTTCTATTCCCCGCCGGATTAGAGTCGCCTGATGCGCCTTCGGCGCCCTCGATAGAACCGGAAACCTCAGGCCGGGAGCCCGGGCCGGGAGTCCGGGGCGAACTTTTCCGGGTGCCATTGTCCCCGTTGTGGAGTGCGCCAATCAGCAGGCAGGTCCGCGTTCGGCTTCGCTCACGAGCAGGGAATATCCCTGCTTCCTGTTCCGATCTGGTCAATCGCTCATCTGGTCAATCACTCTCGGTTCAATCGAGCCGGGTAAGGAACGCCTCGGCCTCTGTCTCGCCGGGGCGCAGGTGCCGCGCGATCGATTCGGCCTGTTGGCGATTGTCGCCCTGGGGACGAATGCGTACCCAGTAGCTGTTCTGGCCGGGAAACTCAATCACGTTCGAATCCGGATAGCGGCGCAGCAGCTGCTTTTTCAACTTTTCGGCGTCGCGCTCTGTTTTAAACGCTCCGATCTGCACGCACCAGCGTCCGCCGCGCTCAATCGGCTTGGGCGTCTGATACACATCCAGCCGCACCTCGGCAGTGCCGACGCTATAGACGCCGGTCGCCTTGGCCGAAGCAATGGTGAGATCCACAATGCGTCCGTCCACAAAGGGCCCGCGATCGGTGATCCGCATTGCCGCCGATTGTCCAGTCTTCAAATTCGTCACGGTAATCAGTGATCCCATGGGCAGCGTGCGGTGCGCCGCGGTCAGCGCACGATCGCTGAACAGCTGCCCATTGGCCGCTTTGCGCCCCTTGTACGGCGCGGTGTACCAGGTGGCCAAGCCTTGTTCGGAGAGAATGGGCCGGTGCGTGTTGACG
>Ga0208193_1001127_pt1 | contig 12137 bp, 12 predicted proteins | sample June2015DPH_17_2_FD_184716 | JGI IMG/M metagenome (GOLD analysis project Ga0208193, IMG submission 184716) | Peatland microbial communities from SPRUCE experiment site at the Marcell Experimental Forest, Minnesota, USA - June2015DPH_17_10... | ecosystem: Environmental > Terrestrial > Soil >...
GCGCCCAGCATACCCGGCCAAGCAATTCAGAGCCGATTTTGACGCGCCGGCGACCGGCCTTCTGGTTTGCGTAAAGGCGGACACGTCGCTAGCGAATCCGCCCTCTATCCGCCTCTATCCCCTCGACGTGCCTCTACTACGAGTGATCGGGTTTGGGATTCACGCCCCGTCGATCTTAAGCTTTGTGTGATGTTCCGGCTTTTAAGGCGCGTCCGGCCTTATCGGACTAAGCGGCGTTAATGGCATTGACAAGGGCCAACTGGCATGTTATTTTGAGCTGGGGGCGTTTTGAATGCCGTTCGAAAAATTTGAGTCCAAATCTACGCGGAAACATTTCGCCACAATGGCGATCCGGCCTGACGGGCGGTTGCGCTTGAACTCAGACGCAACCGCTATGCTGCGCGATCTGGGAGTCGGTAGGATCGATCTCTATTGGGACAAAGAGCGACGGCGCATAGGCATCAAGGGGGCGCCTGACAATAACGCGTCCTCATACAAACTCACCTTCAGCAAACAGCAAAACTCTATCGATATAGGCGCAAAAGCGTTCCTCAAGCACATTGGCCTCGGGAAGTTAAAGGAAAGAATCGACACAAAGCTGGAATGGAATGAGGCAGAACAGATGTTCCTGGCTAAGTTGCCGAAGAACTTAAATTCGTTTGAAGTCTTGAAGTGATTGATCTGCAATGGGAAAACGAGCCTATCCGTCGCTGACGCCCGGTCAAGTGGTAGACATATTGACGGCCCTAGGCTTTGAAAGGCGTGGGCAAGTGGGATCCCATGCACAATACTTCAAGGCGGCTTCGAAGGACAGGAAGGCTGCGCTGGTGACAGTGGATATGCACTATCGCGAATTTGATGACGACCTGATGCACTCAATGATACGACAGTCTGGGTTTGACCGAAAAACCTTCTATGGATGCACAAAATATTCCGCCCGTCGCGCTTCCGTGCCGTTCATAGTCCCGAGTTTAGGCTAGACGGAACTGGCTGCAATTGGCGGCAATTGGCGCGGACCACTTGAATTCCCCTTAGATTTAGCGCATACTACAATCGGAAACGGTATGCCTACCACTACGCCTGCTGAGACCGGAAGGTTGGTAGGGAAGACTTTCACGCTGCGCTGCTTCGTTTATCCGCAGAAGGCAACCGGCCTGTATGTCGCTGAATGCATTGACCTCGACATTATGGTTAAGGCCAAAAAAGCTAACAGAGCAAGGAAGGAATTGGATGATGCAATCCACGGATACGTAAAGGTGGCTTGCGAAGCCGGACAGGCCGATGTACTGATTCCACGACTCTCCCCGCTTTCTCACCGTCTTCACTACCATCTCATGTGCCTCGGTTTTACTCTAACTCGGCGGCATGCTCAAGAAGACGCGCGTATTTTCCAGTGTACGGCGCCCGCTTACAGACATTGCGCGACGTAGGACAGCCATGCGCCTTTCGCGGTTGGATTTTCACGCCATAGGCCAAGTATAGTTTTTACCAAACGACCCTAGTCCCACAAACGGACACTAATCTGCGCGCGTATCGGCGTGGGCGGTTCCACAAAGCGTTCATGTGCCGTCCCCGTTCGTGGGGCGAATCCGATCTACCGAGCGATGCAAACGCCAAGAATTTGATGGCGTGTCAGCCCTCAGTCACACCACTTTGAAATAAATCCGCCCGCGCAAATCGCGACTGCACAGACGGCTCGGATTTCCCACTTGATTCCCATCCGCACTTCCTCCTAACCCACATTCAAAATTGGACTTCCACGAAATTGGCTTCGTTCCGCCACTTTCCCCGGCCCCATCAAAATCGCCCGGTTGTCAGGCGTCCCCTTAGCGTTCCTACCTCCCAATTCCCCGGTATCCACGAATCCCCGCGCTACACTAGAATCGGGTAGCAAGCCCGGCATCGGCATCGCGCCTTTTCGATTTACCGCGGTCGAACCGAAAATTCCGAAAGTGTATGAGAACCTACGAACGCGAAGACCAGGGGCACGGCCGGACACGGCTAACCAGCCGATGATTATGCCCTCGACTCCTGCTACAATGAGTAACTCCGCCCGATAAACGCGAGGGTTCCCCGTTATGTTCCTTAGCGTCTCAGAGATGGACCTGCGAAAGATTCGCTTCGACGAGTCTCTCGGGCCGGGCAAAATCGATTTCAGCGAGGAGTGTCTGGAGCAGGCAACCCCCCTGCGCGCGGCTGGTACGGCCGAACTATTGCCGCACTCCGATGGCGAGGTTCGAATCCAGGGGCGATACACGGTGGAAATGGCTTACCAATGCGATCGCTGCCTCGCTGCTGCGCGGATACCGGTGGAAGCCGGATTCGACCTGTACTACCGGCCGGCATCGGTCATCGCGCGCGCGGAAGAAGTGGAGATCGCCGCGGGTGAAACGGAAATCGGGTTTTACGAGAATGGCGGCCTGGAGCTCGACGATATCCTGAGGGAACAGGTGCTTCTCGCTTTACCCATGCAAAGAGTGTGCAGTGAAAATTGCAAGGGCATTTGCCCCGTGTGCGGCCAGAACCGGAATGAGGCCGCCTGCGATTGCAAAGTGGAGAGCGGGGCCGCCCATTGGCACGCCCTACGCGATATTGGCGCGGGGCCGCACTCATAGCCGGGCGCCGCGGTCCGCAAACAGTTAAACTATAGAGTTCGTTCAGAGGTAGAAATATGCCGAATCCGAAACGTAGACATTCCCAGCAGCGGACCAGCACCCGCCGCGCCCATGATGCGCTGAAGGCTCCGGGGCTCTCGGAATGCCCCAATTGCCATGAGCCCAAATTGCCGCATCGCGTGTGCCCGCACTGCGGACAATATAAGGGCCGGGAAGTAGTCGAAGTCGAGCAGGCGTAGCCTTGGCGACTGCATGCTGACCATTGCCGTAGATGCAATGGGCGGCGACTTCGCCCCCAAAGCCGAAGTGCAAGGGGCGGTTCAAGCCGTCCGGAGTTTGGGCGTGAAGGTGGTCCTGGTGGGCCAGGAAGAAGTGGTCCGCAAAGAGCTGGCTCAGTACTCCGATCACCGGAAGCTTCCTATCGAAATCGTCAACGCGCGCGAGCGCATCACCATGGACGATCACGCGGCGCGCGCCGTGCGCCTGAAGCGGGATAGCTCTATGCGCGTGGCTTCGCGGCTGGTGCGCGACGGGACCGCCCAGGGATTCGTGTCGGCGGGCAATACCGGCGCGCTCATGGCCACCGCTAAAATGGTGCAGGGCATGTTGCCCGGGGTGACCCGGCCGGCGCTCGCGATTGCCCTTCCCACGGTAGTGAAAGGCTCTCCGGTAGTGGTATTGGACGTCGGGGCCAACGTGGATTGCTCGCCCGAAATGCTCACGCAGTTCGCGGTAATGGGCGAGATTTACTCGCGTATCATTCTGGGCCGTCCCAAGCCGCGCGTGGGCGTTCTTTCGATCGGCGAGGAAGCGCACAAGGGTAACGATGTGACGCGCTCCACGTCTCAATTATTGAAGGGCTTGAGCCTCAACTTCGTCGGCAACGTGGAAGGCCGCGACATCTATAACGGCACGGTGGATGTAATTGTTTGCGACGGTTTCATCGGCAACGTAGTCTTAAAGGTAAGTGAAGGCCTGGCAGACATGGTGAAACAGATGTTGCGCGAGTCGTTCGAAGCCACCCTGATGGGTAAAATAGGCTATGTAATCTCGAAATCCGCGTTCGCCGACTTCAAGAAGCGCGTGGATTATTCGGAATATGGCGGCGCGCCTCTGCTGGGGGTGCGCGGCGCATGCATCATCTGCCATGGACGGTCGAACGCCAACGCCATGAAGAACGCCATCCGCGTGGCCAAGGATTTTTCCGAGGGCAACGTAAACCATCGGATCGAGGACGAGCTTCGAGGCAAGGTGCGCGAAGCGGAGTTGATGTGACCCGGCCATGTACGACAGGCCTCCCGGCCTGTCGCTTCTTGGGATGTGACCCGGCCGGTTGCCGGAAAAGCGTGGGAGACCGAGAATATTTGCTCTCTTCCCATCGTCAAACCAAAATGCGGAAAACAGCGCAAGCAATAGTCCGAGTCGGCATAGCGTTGCCATTCCTGTGCTCGCCCGCATTCGCGCAGACGCAGCACGTAGCTTGGTCGGTGGATGCGGCCCCGAATCCCGCGGCCCCCGGTGGTAAAGCGCTGGTTCGCGTCGCGGCCAAGCTGGATTCGGGCTGGCATCTCTACTCGGGCTCCTCCGCGGCCGGCATTCCCACTTCTTTCCGATTGGAGCCGGGCGCGGCCATCGAGAAGCTGCGCATGCTGCAGCCGCAGCCAAAGCGGGCGTTCGACGCCAACTTCGGCGTGGAAACGGAAACCTACGAGAGTGACGTCGCCTTCCTGCTCGATCTGCAGCTCAAGAAGGATGCGCCCGTAGGGTCCGCGGATTATACCCTCAACGCGAAATACCAGGTTTGCAATGCCACCGAATGCGATCCGGGACATTGGAGCGGCCCGCTCGCGCTGAACATCGCGTCCGGAGCAACCGCGAGCGCGCCGGCCATTCCAGCGGGATATACGGAAGTGAAGCCGCGCGCGGCGGGGCTTGCCCCAAGTGCCGCGGCAGGTGGCGCCGACAGCGAGAATAGCCTTGCTGGATTCGTCCTGCTGGCTTTCGGATTCGGCCTCGCGTCCATCTTCACGCCGTGCGTTTTCCCGATGATTCCGATTACCATGTCCTACTTCATGAACAAGCAGGGCAGCGTGTCGCAGGCGGTCACGTTCTGCCTGGGAATCATCGTGCTGTTCTCGGGAATCGGCCTGCTGGTTACGGCCGCGCTGGGTCCGGTCGGCGTAGTAGCGCTGGGGCAAAGCCCGTGGGTCAACGGCTTCATCGCAGTGCTATTCATGGTGTTCGGCTTGAGCCTGCTGGGCGCATTTGAGATCAGCATTCCCTCGTCGATATTGACGCGGCTGAACCAATCGTCCGAAAAGGGCGGCTTGATCGGCACGCTGCTGATGGGCTTGACTTTCGCGCTGGCGTCGTTCGCCTGCGTGGGGCCGTTCATGGGCGCGCTGCTGGCCGGCTCCATCTCCGGAGGCTCGGTGCGGCCGCTGGTGGGTATGGTCGCCTTCGCCACCGGCCTGGCGCTGCCGTTCTTTCTGCTGGCGCTGTTTCCCTCGTACCTGCAGCGGCTGCCGCGCAGCGGCGGATGGCTGGCGCGCGTCAAGGTCGTGATGGGCTTCGTCATCCTGGCGTGGAGCTTGAAGTATCTGAGCAGCGTCGATCAGGTATTGCAGTGGAACGTGCTGACGCGCGAGCGCTTCCTGGCGATTTGGATCGTGATGTTCGCGTCCGCGGGCCTGTATCTGTTGGGCTTTTTGCGTCTCGAAGGCATCAAGCCCGACGACCGCATGGGCCTCGGCCGCCTCTTGTGTGGAATGGCGCTGGTGGCTTTTGCGATCACGCTGGCGCCGGGAATGGGCGGCGGCAAGTTGGGCGAGCTCGATGCGTACGTGCCGCTCGCCAACGGCAATCTCCAGTGGATGGAGAACCAATATCGCGAAGCGCTCGACCGCGCCCGCCGCGAAGGCAAACTGGTGCTGGTGAATTTCACCGGCTATGCCTGCACCAACTGTCACTGGATGAAGGCCAACATGTTCACGCGGCCGGAGATCGAATCCGCCATGCAGAAGTTCGTACTGGTGGAGCTGTTCAGCGACGCCGGCGATGCCACATCCGATGCCAATCAGAAGCTGGAACTGACTAAGTTCAACACCGTGGCCGAGCCATACTACGCCATCATGGCGCCGGACGAAAGCGTAGTGGCGACTTTCCCCGGGCTGACGCGAGACGCGGCCGTGTTTGCGGCTTTTCTACGTAAGGGCGACGCCGCGCCCCCGCCCGCGTCCGCTGCCGCCGCAGCCTTGCCGCAATTCGCCAAGATTGGCGGCGGCGTCGTGGATCCAAACGGCAAGGTGACCGTGGTGAATTTCTGGGCCACTTACTGCGTGCCCTGCATTCGCGAGATTCCAAGCTTTAACGGTCTCGACAAGGAATACGGCGGCAAGGGTGTGCTGGTGGTGGGCGTAGCGATGGATGAGAACCCATCCATTGTGCCGCCGTTTCTGAAGAAGCACCCGATGGAGTATCAAGTTGCGCTAGGCACACCGGCGATGTTTGAACAATATTCCTTGGATGGATTGCCGGTGACGCTAGTGTTCGATAAGTCCGGGAAGCAGCTCAAGCGATTCGCGGGACTCCTCAATGACGCGGACCTAAAAGCCGCAGTCCAAGCGGCGATGTAAACCAAATTGGTAGGGTATGCTTTAGCTTGCCCCCAACCGGCACTTCGCAGGCGAAAGCGTCAGCCTCGGGCGCACCACGTGGGACAGACGCTTTCGTCTGTCAACCCGGCGACTGTGCCCCAGATCGGTTGAGCACCGCGCCGTAGCGCCCATCGCCGACGCCACCGTTACCGATCAAGTACGGTATATTTGGGCCATGCGACGCCTCGCCCCGCTCTTACCTTGCGCTCTGCGCTTCGGCCCTGGCCCAAACGCCTCAGGACACTGGCGCTCCCGAGGTCCGGGTAGTCCACGCAGCCGGCCAATGGACCAGCGCCGGCAGGAAGAACACGGTTGTCTTCCATGAAGCCGACTTCTCTGTCACCGTGCAAAACGGCGCGGTGACGTGGAAGACCATGCCGTCCTCCGCGCAGGATGTTCTCGCCGCGAAGGATGGCGACCAGTTCCCGCTCCGCCTGGCGGATGCCGGTGAGATCAAGATCGCGCCTTATCAGACCGGCTACAAAACCGGGATCAAGATTGTGCTCGACCAGTTCCGCAACACCGGCCAGCACGCGCCCGGCTCGCCGGTGGACCTGCGGCTGGTTCTGACCATGTGTCTCGAAGGCGGCGACGAAGACCTGATCTTCGAATCCACCGCGATCGAGCGCGGCGCGGTGGTTCGCGAGCTGAATTGGCCGAAAGAAATGGACGGGCGCGAGGTGGATTACACTGTCATCCCCAGCTCCGATGGCACGCTGCTGCCGCGCAACTGGCCGAAGTCTTACCACCCCATCCACCGCGCCCAGGGGGACAACAGCGTCATCCAAAGTCACTGGATCGAGAGCTGGTCCATGTCGTAGTGGGGGTTCGAAAAAGGCGATGCCGCTATGATGGCGATTGTGGAAACTCCGGACGACGCCGGATACACGTTCTCGCATCCAGCCGGCGGTCCGACATTTATGGGACCGAGCTGGCGCGCGCAACTGGGGCGCTTCGGATATCTGCGCAGCTTGCGTATGGCGTTTTTCCCGAAAGGCGCCTACGTCGATCTATGCAAACGCTACCGGCGCTATGTTATGGATTCCGGCCGGTCATTGTGATCGACCACGTGGACCGGACTCCGAGTGAGAACTGACGGGCATCCAACGGGCCTGCCCCATTGCTAACCCTTCGGCGGTAGATTCGTCAAAGGCCGAAAGGATCGAATGTTTCAAGATTTGCGTTTTGGCGTGCGAATGCTGCTGAAGCAACCTGGCTTCAGCTTGATTGCCGTGCTCACACTGGCGTTGGGCATTGGCGCAACTTCGGCCGTCTTCAGTCTGATCCAAGGCGTCCTGTTGACGCCGCCGCCGTATCGGCAACCGGACCGGCTCGTGCTGATTCCGTCGGTTCGCGGCAGCGGTCAGCAGACGGAACGCGCTCAGGGTTGGGCCGCCGCACAATGGATGGAATGGCAAAAAGAGGCGAAGTCGTTTGAAGGAATCGCCGCATACGCCTGGACATTCAATTTTCTGATCCGCACCGATGGCAGCGAATCGGTGGAGGGAATGCTCGTCACCAGAGACTATTTCCGCCTGACCGGACTACAACCCATCCTTGGCCGCACGTTCGTCGAATCCGAGGCTAAGTCCACATCGCCGCCGGTCATCATCCTCGGTTATGACCTTTGGCAGCGTAAGTTCAACGGCGATCCAAACATCATCGGTAAGACGGTCCGTATCAGCCGCCAGGAAACGCCGCCCACGGTCATCGCAGTTATGCCGCCGGGAGTCCGCTTCCTGCCTTCTCCGGCAGCGGCGCAAGAGCCGAACTACAACTTGAACGCACTGGTGGATTTCTGGATTCCGATTGTTCCCAGCCCGGCAAGGCTGAAGGATCCGGGCTGGGATGTGGTGGGTCGGTTGAACAGCGGCATCACATTCCACCAGGCGCAAGGGGAGCTCACAATCATTGCCGCAAGGCAGGCGCAGACCGAGCATGACTTCGAAGGAGTGCTCCCGCGGGTTCAATCTTTGACTGTCGAACTGAATCGTGACGGCCGCCGCATTCTGCTGCCGCTTCTGGGTGCGGCTGCGCTGGTCCTGCTGATCGCGTGCGGGAATGTTGCGGCCCTGTTGCTGGTGCGCGGGCTGCAACGGCAGCAGGAGTACGCGGTGCGCAGCGCTTTGGGCATCGGACGAGTGGCGCTCTTCCGGCAAGTCTCCACCGAGGGTCTGCTGTTGGCCCTCTTGGGTGGAGCGTTAGGCGTGGGCTTGGCGTTTGGAGCGGTAGCGCTATTCAAGTCTATTGGCGGACACGCCATCCCGCGGCTGGATGCGGTTACCACCGGATGGCCGGTATTGGCGTGTGGTCTGGGCTCGGCGGTTTTGGCCGCGGTTCTGGCCGGGCTCTTTCCCGCGCTACGCGCGTCCCGGCTCGACCCCATCCACGTGCTCAAGAGCGCCGGTCCGAAGGGCAGTGCGGGACATGGGGAACGCCGGCTGCTGCGCGCTGTCGCTATGGCTCAGACGGCCCTGACTCTGGCGCTGCTGGTAGGCGCCGGCTTGCTGATTCGAACCATGATGAATGTGGCCAAAGTGCAATCGGGCTTCAACGTCGAACATATCCTGACGATGAGCGTCACGGCAGTCCAGGGCGACTGGGTTGCCTTTCATCGCCGGGCTTTGGAACGCGTCTCGGCGCTTCCCGGAGTGAAGTACGCCGCTTTCGCCTGGGGAGTGCCACTGACCGGCAACAATTGGCCAGCGACCGTAGAGATTGAAGGGCAACCCGCGGCCACCAAGGCGAGTGATAGAACCTCCCTGCCGTTGCGGTCAGTCACCCAGGACTATTTCAAGCTGCTGGGGCTGCCGATTTTGGATGGGCGGGATTTCCGATCCACCGACATCCGCAACGCGCCCAATGTGGCCGTGATCAACCAGGCTCTGGCGAATCGTTATTTCCCTGGAGCCAATCCGATCGGGAAGAAGCTCTGGCTGGGCGGCCCGAAGCAGCCGCCCACGGAAATCGTCGGCCTGGTGTCCAATGGACGCACCGGCGACCTGACGCAGACGGCCGCGCCTGAGATCTATCTTTCCCTGTGGCAGGCATCGGCGTTTTCCAAGCATCTGGTTGTCCGAACGGCGGCAGACCCGCGCTCATTCATGGCCGTGGTGCAACGCGAGCTGCGATCCGTAGATCCGACCGTCGCAGTGGAGAACGTGAAGACGATGGAACAGATTCGCGGCGATTCGCTGGCATCGCGCACGTTTGCAATGCAGCTACTGGCGGGGTTTTCGCTAGTGGGTAGCGTGCTGACTCTGGTCGGTATCTATGGCGTGCTTTCGCTCTCGGTGGCCTCTCGCCGGCGCGAGATTGCGATCCGCACGGCAGTGGGCGCCCAGCAGCGAGACATCCGGAACCTGGTCTTCGCCGAGGGGTTTCGACTGATTGCGGGCGGCGTGATCTCAGGCATTGCCGCGGCGTTGGTTTTGTCGCGCGTCGTGAAGTCTTTTCTCTTTGAAGTGGAGCCTACCGATCCGGCGACCTTGATCGTTGTAGGATTGTTATTCGCCAGCGTTGCGCTATTGGCTTGTTGGGCCCCTACCCGCCGGGCGGCAAAGGTGAATCCGATAGAGGCACTGCGATATGAGTGAGGCTATGAGTGAAGCCATGAGTGAAGCGCGCAGCCAAATGCTATTTGACTCGTTTGAGAGTCATTGAGCCAGCCGGAAAGTCTCCGCCTTCCACTTTCGAGTTCAACTTGATCTCGTCGCCGCTGATGGTGCCGTCGTGCGTGATCTTCATGCCGCCGTTGAAGTCGACTTTGACGACGAACGAAATCTTGTCGCCGTCCACCTTTCCGTCGGTGATCTCAATCGGGTCGCCCTGCGGACCCTGCACCGTTCCGGTCAGTTTGGCGCCATCCTGCTTGAACGTAAATGAAATCTCGAAGTCGCCGCTGCCATCGGGGCCCTTCATCTGGCCGGACCACGTTCCGGTAGCGTCGGCGGCCAAAGCGGCGCCGGTCCACAGAAGCGCAACTAGAACGGCGGCGAGCGCCGAACGCGATCTCTTCATTCGGTCGAGCGGGCTCTTCATCGGCAAAACCTCCGTCGCAGATATCGCCCTAGCATAGCCGATACTTGCGCCGGGGGGAAGGGTGCTGCAACATTAGATAGGTGCACCAACATGTTTAGCATTCGCGGCGTTCTGATCGCCGCTCTCTGTCTAGCGGCGCTACCGGGGATTCGCACAGCTTTTGCGGCTGCCGCCACAACGGTCCCGATCTCCGGCGAGCGCCGGGTCAATTTCGACGGCGACTGGCGGTTCTTCAAGGGCGAGGCGGAAGGCGCCGAGCGTCCGGACTTCAACGATGCCCAGTGGCGCCAGGTGCGCCTGCCGCACGATTGGGCCATCGAAGGTCCGTTCGATTCCAAGTTGAACCCGCATACCGGGGCGTTGCCGATCTTCGGAACGGGCTGGTACCGGAAGTCGTTCACGATTCCCGCCAGCGGCAAGGGCCGGTACTTCAGCATCGAATTCGACGGCGCCATGGCGAACTCGCGCGTGTGGCTGAACGGGAAAGAGCTGGGCGGGCGTCCTTACGGATACATCGGTTTTGGATTCGACCTGACGCCATATCTTCACTTCGGCGCCGAAGCGAATGCGCTGGCGGTGCGATTGACGCCGGAGGATCGTTCGTCGCGCTGGTATCCCGGCGCGGGCATTTATCGCAACGTGTGGATGGATATAACCGGGCCGGTGCATGTGGGCCGCTGGGGAACTTACGTGACCACTCCCGAAGTCGCCGACGATAAGAGCAGCGTGGCGGTGAAGACCGAGATAAGGAATCAATCGGATCGCGAAATGAAGATCGTGTTACAAACTTCAGTGCTGGACCCTGCTGGAAAGATGGTGAGCCGCAATAGCGATGCTGCCGATGTTCCCGCGGGCGGGATGCAGACCGTTGCGACAACTCTGTCAGTGACGAGGCCGCAGCGATGGGACACTGAACATCCTTACCTTTATACCCTGGTCAGCGAAGTGATGGACGGCAAGCGCGTGGTGGACCGTTACACGACGCCGTTCGGCATCCGCACCATTGTGTTCGACAAAGACAAGGGATTTCTGCTCAACGGCCGGTACTTGAAGATACAAGGCGTGTGTAACCACGCTGACTTGGGAGCATTGGGAGCGGCCGTGAACTGGCGCGCCACTGAGCGGCAGTTAGAGATCATGAAAGGCGCGGGAGTCAATGCCATCCGCACCAGCCATAACCCTCCGTCGCCGGAGTTACTGGAGTTATGCGACCGTATGGGCCTGATGGTGATGGATGAATCGTTCGATATGTGGCGTATTCCCAAAGTTCCGAACGGCTACTCGAAGTATTTCGACGAATGGTCGGAGCGCGACCTGCGCGATATGGTGCGGCGAGATCGCAATCATCCCAGCATCATTATGTATAGCATCGGCAACGAGATTCCCGAACAGGGGCGCGCCGATGGCTGGCAGGAAGCGAAGCGGCTCACGGGCCTGTTCCACCAGGAAGACCCGACGCGGCCGACAACATCGGCGTTCAACAATTGGGCCGGCGCCATCAAGAACAAACTTGCAGACGAGGTGGATATCCCCGGCTTCAATTATGCGCCGATGCACTATGAGCAGATCATGAAGGAGCATCCCAACTGGGTCATCTACGGATCGGAGACTGCTTCCTGCGTGAGCTCCCGCGGGGTGTACCAATTGCCGATCCGTAAGTACGACAAGGACCCATCGCTGCAGATCAGCAGCTACGATATCATCGCGCCGCCGTGGGCGTATTGTCCGGATGAGGACTTCACTTACGAGGACCGTTTCCCGCAAGTGCTGGGCGAGTTTGTCTGGACCGGCTTCGACTATATCGGCGAACCGACGCCTTATTTCG
>Ga0208193_1001128_pt1 | contig 12130 bp, 7 predicted proteins | sample June2015DPH_17_2_FD_184716 | JGI IMG/M metagenome (GOLD analysis project Ga0208193, IMG submission 184716) | Peatland microbial communities from SPRUCE experiment site at the Marcell Experimental Forest, Minnesota, USA - June2015DPH_17_10... | ecosystem: Environmental > Terrestrial > Soil >...
TACCGCCCTTGAGGAGACCTTCGCGCGACGTGACCCTGAGGCCGGACATGCCGCTCGATGCGCCGTGGCACTGCGCGCAATTCTTCTGAAGGATGGCGGGGACGTCGGGAGCGGCGCATGCGGGGGCACACGCCAGGACTGCGAGCAGGATTTCGTTCTTCATATCCGTCTCAGTGGTTCTATTGTATAGCGGGTTCGGCGCCGGGATGGCCGCTTCGCCGCAGTTTCGCCTTCCGCGGGGGTGGAGAGCGAATTGATCGTGCCTGTTCCCACGCGCCCTCCCCGCCGTCCAATCTTTGTTTACACTGGAACGTGCCCACACCGAGCCTCACCGCCGCCCCCGAGATCCGCGCCATCGAAGTCATCCCCGTCGCCGGCCATGACAGCATGCTGCTGAATCTCAGCGGCGCACACGCCCCCTACTTCACCCGCAACCTCGCCATCATCCGCGATAGCGACGGCCGCACCGGCGTCGGCGAAGTCCCTGGCGGCGAATCCATCCGCCGTACCCTTGAAGAGGCGTGCCCTCTCGTCACCGGCTCCATCGGCAACTACCGCAACATCCTCCAGGCCGTCCGCCGCCAATTCGCCGATCGCGATTCAACTGGCCGCGGCTCGCAGACCTTCGACCTCCGCACCGCCATCCACGTCGTCACCGCCCTCGAAGCCGCCCTCCTCGACCTTCTCGGCCAGTTTCTCGGCGTCCCGGTCGCCGCTCTCCTCGGCGACGGCCAGCAGCGCGCCCGCGTCCAGGTCCTCGGCTACCTGTTCTATGTAGGCGATTCCCGCCGCACCGGTCTCCCCTACCGTCGCGACACAGATCCTTCCGACGATTGGCTGCGCCTCCGCGACCAGCAGGCCCTCACCTCCGAAGCCATCGTCCGTCTCGCCGAAGCCGCCCACGCCCGCTACGGCTTCCACGATTTCAAGCTCAAAGGCGGCGTCTTCTCGGGCGCCGAAGAAATGGAAGCCATCACCGCGCTCGCCTCCCGTTTCCCCGAGGCCCGCATCACGCTCGACCCCAACGGAGCCTGGTCACTCGGCGAAGCGATCCAGCTCTGCCGCGGTCGCGGCGACGTTCTGGCTTATGCCGAAGATCCCTGCGGCGCCGAGCAAGGCTACTCCGGCCGCGAAATCATGGCCGAATTCCGCCGCGCCACCGGTCTGCCCACCGCTACCAACATGATCGCTACAGACTGGCGACAGCTCGGCTACGCCATGCAGTTGCAATCCGTCGACATCCCGCTCGCAGACCCCCATTTCTGGACCCTCGAAGGCTCCGTGCGCGTCGCCCAACTCTGCAGCGAGTGGGGACTCACCTGGGGCTCCCACTCCAACAACCACTTCGACGTCTCACTGGCCATGTTCACCCACGTAGCCGCCGCCGCGCCCGGCCGCGTCACCGCGATCGATACGCACTGGATCTGGCAGGATGGCGAACGCCTCACTCGCAACCCTTTGCCGATCGTCGACGGCTGGATCGACGTGCCCACGGCTCCCGGCCTGGGCATCGAACTGGATATGGACGAAGTCGCGCGCGCTAACCGTCTATATAATGAGGCCAGCCTGGGCGGCCGCAACGACGCCGCCGGGATGCAGTACCTGATCCCGGAGTGGAAATTTGACCCGAAACGACCCTGCCTGGTGCGTTGACGGCGACGGAGCGACATCCTCGGCATGAAACAGACAAGCAGGCGGCGCGGTGGACGCTAAGCGTGGTAGTCGGGGCAGCAGCCATTGGTCTGCGCCGCAGCAACTGTCCCCGCTCCGCTGCACGCCATTACCTCTTTCCTGGTACTATAATCCACAACCCCTGAAAGGAGTTTCTCGATGAAGCGAAGCTTACCGGCTATTTTATTGGCTCTAACTGCGGCAACCATACTTGTCGCTCAGGACGAGCCGCCACAAGGTGGAGGCGGCGGTGGCGGTGGCCGTGGCGGCGCTGGCGGAGCGGCATTGGCGGCGCCAAATCCGCAACCCTACGACCGCGTGATCACTAAGGAAGCAAAATCGAAGAAAGGCCTGTTCACTGTCCATCAGGTTGGCGAGCGCTTCTACTTTGAGATTCCCAAGACCGAATTGGGGAAGCAGTATTTGTGGAACACGCAGATCGCCAAGACTACCGTGGGCGTGGGTTACGGCGGCGGACAGCTAGCCGACCAGGTGGTGGCCTGGGAGCTGCGCAATAATCGCGTCTATCTGCAAGAGATCAATTTCAGCATCAGCGCCAGCGCGGATTCACCCATCGCTACCGCGGTGAAGGACGCCAATAACGACACTATCATCATGGCATTCAACGTGGCCGCCTATCATGACGGCGCGCCGGTGATCGATGTCAGCCGCCTGTACAATACCGACGTGCCCGAATTCAGCGCGCGCCAGCACATCGGCGCCACGGCGTTCGACGCTTCGCGTTCGTTCATCGACCACATATCGACTTACCCCGAGAACATTGAAGCGGAAGTGACGGCCACCTATACCCGCACTGGCGGCAACGCGGCGGCGGCCGGCGGAGGCCGCGGCGGCGGCGGTTTAGGCGGCGGAACCATGCGCGGCAACAGTGCCACCATCGTGCTTCATCACAGCATGGTACGTTTGCCGGAGCATCCCATGATGCCGCGGCTGTTTGACGAGCGCGTTGGCTACTTCACCACGCGGACGGAGGATTTCACCACCGACGACACGCGCGCGCGCCAGACGCAATATATCGCCCGCTGGCGGCTGGAGAAGAAAGACCCCACCGCCGCAGTTTCCGAGCCGGTGAAGCCCATCGTTTATTACATCGATGCGGCCACGCCCAAGAAGTGGGCTCCGTGGCTGAAGAAGGGCATCGAAGATTGGAACGAAGCTTTCCTGGCCGCCGGCTTCAAGAATGCCATCGTCGGCAAATACGCGCCCACGCCCCAGGAAGACCCCGATTTCAGCCCCGAAGACGTCCGCTACTCGGTGATTCGGTGGCTGCCTTCCACCGTGGAAAACGCCAGCGGGCCGCACATTTCCGACCCGCGCACGGGCGAGATTCTGAACGCGGACATCCAGTTCTATAACAACGTGATGGTGCTGGCCCGCGACTGGTATTTCGTGCAGGTGGGGCCGCTCGATCCGCGCGCGCAGAAACTGCCGCTGCCGGATGAGCTGATGGGCCGGCTGCTGGAGTATGTGGTGTGTCACGAGGTGGGCCACACCATCGGCTTCCAGCACAACATGAAGGCCAGCGCCATGTATCCCGCCGACAAGGTCCGCGACAAGGATTGGGTCCACAAGATGGGACACACGCCTTCCATCATGGATTACTCGCGCTTCAACTATGTAGCTCAGCCGGAAGATCACATTGATGTGGAAGATCTGATTCCCCGCATCGGACCGTATGACGTCTGGGCGACTAAGTGGGGTTATACGCCCCTTCCCGGCATGGAGACTCCCAAAGCCGAAAAGCCCACGCTCGATAAGTGGGCGCGCGAGCAGGACAACACTCCGTGGCTGCGCTTCTCGACCGCCAATGCGCAGGGTTCCGACCCCGGCGACGAAACCGAGGCGGTGGGCGACGCCGATGCGGTGAAATCGACCGCGATGGGCATGAAGAACCTGCAGCGCGTGGCCAAGATGCTGATGCCCGGCACGGCTTGGCAGGAGGGCGAAACCTACGAGGACCTCACCGATGTGTATGGCCGCATGCTCAGCCAGTGGACGCTTGAAATGAACCATGTGACGCAGGTGGTGGGCGGCCTCAACAGTCAGGAGAAGGTGATCGGCCAGGAAGGCCGCGTGTTCACGCTGGTTCCCAAAGCGCGGCAGGAAGAGGCCGCGAAGTTCCTGGTGGAGAACGCATTCGCCACTCCGATTTGGATGATCGATCCGGAGATTCTGCGTCGCATCGAGGCCAATGGCGCGCTGGCGCGCATTCGCACTGCGCAGAACAGCGTGCTGAATTCGTTGCTGAACGATCAGCGCTTCGCGCGGCTGATCGAGCAACAGGCGATTGACGGCAGTGCGGCCTACACGGCGGCCGAGTTGCTCTCTACTGTCCGCAAGGGCGTGTGGAAGGAGCTCGATGCGCCGACAGTGAAGATCGACGCCTACCGGCGCAACTTGCAGAACGCATATCTGGAACTGGTTAATACCAAGCTCAACGGCGGAGGCGCAGCCGCGGCTGCCGCAGGGCGAGGCGGCGGTGGCGGCGGACGCGGAGGGCGCGGCGCACCGGCGCTGAGCGACGACGAGAAGCCGTTCTACCGCGCGGAACTGCGCGTACTGAACGGGTCGATCTCGACCGCGCTCGTCAAGGCGGCGGACCACGACACCAAGGCGCATCTGGAGGGCGCCAGGGATCAGATCGCGAAGATTCTGGACCCGAAGTTCCTGCCACCGGCGCCGGCAGCAGCAGCGGCAGGCGGACGGGGCGGAGCTCCGATTCCGGAGTTGCAGCGCCGGTAAAAGGGGGGACGCGCGGGGGCTTGACAGCTCCGGGACCAACCCCGGCCCCCGCGCCCCAATTTTCGTCCGCCGTGTAACGCCAAACTGGCGCGACCAGGCTACTGCTTCGCCGGCTACTGCTTCGTCATCGAAGGGGCTGCCCGCTCTCACTCCTTGCGTAACACAAGTGACCAGGGTTTGCCGCTCACAAGACAAGCATGCGCTGCCTTTACCCTGCTAGAATTCGTTCATAGCTCCGTAAATCTTCCACTGTGCTCAACCGCGTCTTCAAAGCTTTTCAGTATCGCGATTTCCGCCTCATGTGGATCGGGGCCTGCACTTCCAGCATCGGTAGCTGGATGCAGATCATGGCGCAGGCGTGGCTGGTCTACGGCCTGAGCCATAACTCCGCCTTCCTGCTCGGGCTCGACGCGTTCCTCGGCAGTATTCCCATCTTCCTGTTCTCCCTGGTGGGCGGCGTCATGGCCGATCGCTTCGACCGCCGGCACGTCCTGCTGATATCCCAATATATACAGATGGTGGACGCCTCCATCCTCACCGTCCTGGTTTTTACTCAGACCGTGCACGTCTGGCACGTGCTGCTGCTCTCGTTCATCTCCGGGCTGGGGCAGGCCTTCGGCGGTCCGGCCTATCAGGCGCTCATCCCGACGCTCGTAAAAAAAGAGGATATGCCCAACGCCATCGCCCTGAATTCCATCCAGTTCAATGTGGCGCGCATCATCGGGCCGACGCTCGGCGGACTAGCCATGGCGCACCTGGGCAACGCCTGGTGCTTTGGATTAAACGCGCTTTCGTTCCTCGCGCCCGTCATCACTCTGATCATGGTCAAGACGCGCTTCTCGCCTGAGAAGACCACCGATTCCATTCTGACCAGCATGAAGCAGGGCATCCGCTACATCCGCCGGCAAGAGGGCATGCAGGCGCTGATGGTGCTGGCTTTTTGCATGACCGCGCTGGGAATCCCCATGCTGACATTCCTGCCCGTCTTCGTCCGGCGGTTCCACGGCGATACTTCCATCTACACCATATTCCTGGTTTGCTCCGGCCTGGGGTCCATCGCCGGATCCCTGAGCGTGGCCGCGCTGGGTAACATCCGCCATAAAGGCCGCCTGGCGCTCTGTTTGCTGATTTGTCTCGGCGCCGGCATCTGCGGGTTCGCCCTGTCGCCATCCGTTTCGGTAAGTGGCTTCATGCTGTTCTTCTCGGGCGCCGCGCTGATCGGGGTCTTCGCCATGGTCAGTTCCGTGGTGCAGTTGCTGGTCGCCAATGAGATGCGCGGGCGCGTGATGAGCGTATACAATTTCGCATTCCGCGGCGGCATGCCTTTCGGAAACCTGCTGACCGGTTGGCTCGTCCCCATGTATACGGCGCCGGTGGTGCTGGCTGTGAATGGCGCGGTATTGATGGCGGTAGGCCTCTATTTTCTACTCGTGCACCGGCGAATTGCCGCTCTGTAACAGGACGGACACGAACCTATGATTCCAGTACTTGTCATGGCGGCCTTTTTCGCCGCCGCAAATCCGGCGCTCGAAACCGCGCGCGACCAGCAGGATCGCCCGGCGCTCGAAAGGCTCGCGGCCGAGTCCGCAGCCGCGGCCGATAAAGCTCCGAACGACTCCGAAGCGCAATTCCGTGCCGCCGTGGCGGCGTCTTATCTTGCCGAAGTCGCTTTGGAGGTGAAGGACAAGAAGCTGGCCGAAGAGGCCGCCGAGCGCGGCATTAAGCCGGCCGAGCGCGCCGTAGCGTTGAAGCCCGACGTGGCTTCGTACTACGTGGTGCTCGGTACGCTTTACGGCCAGGTGGTTCCCGCCAATTTGCTGTTTGGTCTCAGCTACGGGAAGAAATCCAAGGACGCGATCCAGAAAGCCGTGGAGAAAGACCCCAAGCTGGCGGTGGCTTACGAAGCGCGCGGCGTGGGCAATTACTACTTGCCCGCGGCGCTGGGCGGCGGTTTCGAGCTGGCCGTCGCCGATTTCCGCAAGTCCATCGAGCTGGACCCTAAGCGCGCCGAATCTTACCTCTGGCTGGGCTTGAGCTTGCGCAAGGAGAACAAGAACGCCGAGGCGCGGCAGGCATTCCAGAAGTCGCTCGAGATCAACCCGCACCGTGTCTGGGTGAAGGAGCAGTTAGACAAGACGCCGGCGCAATGAGGCAAACGGCAGCCGCCGCTCGCCCGGAGCCTCGCGGCGTAATCGGGGTTCGTGGTCTCCGAACTGCCGCGCTGAACCCCGCCGTCACCGTTTCGGGAGCCCGCCATGCCCCCGCAAACCAAACATTCTAAAACTAGTTACGCGAAATTGGCTTCGTTTCGCCAGAATCCGCCCCAGGCTCGCCGTTTGCCTCGCCGCCCGTTCCGCTACCCCCGTACCAACCCAATCCGCCATCGCCCAAGTTTCAGCCGCCTGCCGAATCGGCGTGAGAAGATTAGAACATATGCGCCGCAGGATTCTGGTGTCGGCGGGGGAGGCGTCGGGTGACCTCTATGCCGCACTGGTGGTGGAGGAATTACGGCGTGCATGGCCGGACGCGGAGTTCTTCGGCTGCACCGGTCCGCGGCTGCGCGCCGCCGGAGTGAAGACCGTCGTGGATGCCGCCAGCCTCGCGGTAGTGGGTCTGGTGGAGGTGGTGGCGCATCTGCCGCGGATTTACCGCGAATACCGCAAGCTGCTGGCGTCGGTGGACGAAGCAAAAACCGATCTGGCGATTCTGGCCGATTCGCCGGATTTCCATCTGCGGGTGGCGAAACAGCTCCACGCGCGCGGCGTCCCGGTGGCCTATTTGGTGGCGCCGCAGGTTTGGGCCTGGCGGAAGGGACGCGTGAAAACCATGCGCCGCGTGCTGCGCCATCTGCTGTGTATTTTCCCTTTCGAACAGGAGTTCTTTGAGCGGGAAGGAGTCCGCGCGACCTATATCGGCCATCCGCTAGCCGCGCTGGTCAAGCCTTCGATGGGAAAAGAGGCATTTTTCCGGAAACACGGATTGGATTTGACTCGTCCATTGGTAGCAGTGTTGCCGGGTAGCCGCCGTGGCGAAGCCGCGCGTCATCTGCCGGCGCTGATGGATGCCGCGGTGAGGCTGATTGGGGATGGGCCGGATTGGAAATTGAGCGGCAAGCTCCGCGAAGGGCCGTCGCAGCAGCCTTTGAACTTCCTGCTGCCGGCCTCGGCCAATACCGGGGCTGCATTTTTCCGGCAGCGGCTGGGTGAGTCGCCGATCCGGGTGATCGAGGGGGAAAGCTGGGATGCCATGGCGCATGCGGATCTGGCGCTGGCGGCGAGCGGCACCGTGACGGTGGAAGCCGCCTTGTTGGGGACGCCGATGGTTACGTTTTATAAGGTGACCGCGGCCAGTTGGGCGATGGGCAAAATGTTGGTGGATGTGCCATTTTATTCCATGGTGAATCTGGTTGCGGGCCGCGCCGTCGTGCCCGAGCTGATGCAAGACCAGATGACCGGCGAGCGGATTGCGCAAGAGGCGCGCCGGTTGTTGACGGACGCAATGGCGCGCGGCCGCATGCAGGCGGGACTGGCCGAAGTCCGGGAGAAATTATCGGGTGGGGGGAACGCTCCGGAGCGCGCCGCCGCCATCATTCATGAAATTCTGGAAGGACAAGCCGCACATGTTTCGTAATTCGCGTATCCGGGGAACCGCGCCCGCGCCCGCCTCCGTTGCAGCCCCGGCTGCCGCCGCTATCGCCCCCGTAGTTATCCCCGTAGTAGCCGCGCTCGCATTGCTTGCGTTAGCTTTCCCCGCGGTGGCGCAGCAAGCCGGGCGCAACCGCATCGACGTTCAGGATTACGCCATCGATGCCGACATCTCACCCAATACGCAGAGCCTGACGGCCAAGGCCACGGTGCGCTTCACGCCGCTCGACGACGGCGTCACCGGCGCCACGTTTGAGCTGAACAATGCGCTCAACGTTTCGCGCGTGGTGGATGCGGCGGGTAAGCAGATCCAGGCATCGCGCAATCAGAGCGATTTCACGGTCCGCCTTAGTTTCGAGCAGCCGCTGCCGAAGGGACAACCTTATTCGGCGACGTTCTATTACGACGGCAAGTTGAGCGGCGACGAGGAATCGCCCGTCAATGGCATCAAATTCGCGGCCATCCACGCGGATTATGCTTTCCTGCTGTATCCCGCCCGCTGGTTCCCGGTGAACGGGTATACCACCAATCGTTTCGGCGCGGACATCCGCGTGACCGTGCCCGCGGATTATACGGTGGTGGGCAGCGGCAACGATTCGCATCAGAAGCAGGGCGATAAGAACCTGTTTGAATTCAAGTTTGAACGACATTCTTTTCCCGGCAGCATCGCGGTGGTGAAGGGGCCGCCGGCGCTCATCCAGTCCGAGGGCGCGCGCAGCGCGATCTATTTCCATGGCCAGGAAGCGGGCATGGCGCAGGCCTATGGCGATGAAACCGGCAAGATCATGACGCAATTTACCAGCGTGTTTGGATTGCCGCCATACGCGAATCTGACGCTGGTGGAAACCGAAGCGGGTTCGCCCAACGGCTATGCGGCGCCGGGGATGGTTTTTCTGTCGCCGGGAACCATCGGGACGCGCGCCAACTCCAAAGTGCTGGCCAATGAAATTTCCCGCCAGTGGTGGGAAGAGCTGCTTTCGCCGGTGACGCGCAATCACCTGTGGATCGAGAACGGCCTGGCCACTTACTCCGAGCTGTTGTGGACCGAGCACTCCGTGAGCGCCGGCGCCATGGAAGCGCAGCTGCGCAGCGAGATGGTGGCGTCGCTGACCATAGAAAATGTGCCCGTGATTCAGGCCGGGCGCCTGGAGGATTACTCGCCTGAGCTGTGGGCGCTCACCGGCAGCAAGGGCGCGGCGGTGCTGAATATGCTGCGCCACGTGATGGGCGACGACAAGTTTTTCCTGACGCTCAAGAATTTCGCGCAGGAGAACACCTGGAAATCGGTGAGCACCGACGATTTTCGCAAAACGGCGGAAGCGGCTTTCGGGCAGAGCCTCGACTACTTCTTCATTCAGTGGATCGAATCGAGCGGCGCGCCGGAGTTCAAGCTGGAGTACACGGTTTTTCGCGTGACCAAGGGCTTTCGCGTGATGGGGAAGATCACGCAGGATCTGGACACGTTCCGCATGCCGGTAACGTTGAAGATCGAAACCGAAGGCAATCCCGAAGAGCAGAAGGTCGAGGTGATGGGAACCTCTTCGGAGTTCTCCGTGGATACGTTTGGCAAGCCGAAGAAGATCGTGATCGACCCGAACAATCAGGTGCTGCGTTACGACCCGGACCTGCGCGTGGCGGTGGCCATTCGCCGCGGCGAGCAGTTCATGCAACTGGGCGAGTTCGGCGAGGCTTTGCGCGAATATCAGAAGGCTCTTGAGACCAAAAGCACCAGCTCGCTGGCGAGCTACCGCATCGCCGAGGCCTATTTTCTGCAGAACGACTATCAGGATGCGGCCAACAAATTCCGCTCGACGCTTGAGGGCGACCTCAACCCAAAGTGGACCGAAGTGTGGGCGCGCATACACCTCGGTTGGATCTACGATATCAGCGGCCAGCGCGACCGCGCCGTGGATCAGTATAACCAGGCGATCCGCACCAAGGACGACACTCAGGGAGCGCAGACGGAGGCCTCCAAGTATCTGAAGACCCCGTATCAGCGTGAGCGCCGGGCCGACGATCGATAATCCTCGATCAAATCGTGGCGCACGCACTCATTGCGTGCAGCGTTCACACTCGTGTGAACGCGCTTCGAATCGCAGGCGTCAGGTGAACAGTGTTGAAGCCAAGTCCCATGGCACGCCCGCATCAGCTGGCCCAGCCCACGGGAACCCGGATCTCTACCCGTTGCTAGCCCGCCTTACGCTTTTTGACCCGTGCCATCTCTCAAATTCACTGCGAATTGTTTCGAAAATCGCGCCCCGCGCCTTCGGTCCGGTTTGATTTTCCGATCCACCGGACGTGTGGGTTAGTACGCATCGCAAAGACATGGTACCGAAAGCACACCTGTTCCACTAAACGTGTGAAAATAAAGCCGTTTTGTTCTCGTTAATACTAACAATTTCAAAAAAAAATTGCCCTACGCGCGGTTTCCCTCTTGTTTCCCGGGAGGCAGGCAGCGTAAACTAAACCTGCGAGGCTAATGAGCGTGCTCAGGCGAATACTTTATCTGCTAGCGGGTGTGGCGGTTGGAGCCATGGAATCTGCATACGCGACTTCAGTAGTCTGTTCGATGCAGCTAGGAAATTCCGGTCCATTCTCCTCGCAGGTTTGCGACCAGCCCTTGCTCACGCCCACGTCTTCCTTAAGTTGGGCAAGCGTGCTGCCGGCGACCAGCGGGCTCGTACCTGGACCCCTGTCGGGATCGATCGATGGCGACAACTTCTCGGTCTCGTCCAACGCCGATTTTGAAGGCCTGGATAACACGGCGCTTGCCTGGAACGGCTCCGCCTGGGTGCCGGCTTTCATGGTCAGCCCCGAGGCGACTTACGCAGGCCACTTTAATTCCGAGACGACGCCTCCAGGGCCGCCTCCTGAGGGAGTTTTGGGAGACAACCTCTTGGGAGCGGTAGCTGCTCCAGGAACTACCGATCCTAATACAACTGTAACTTTGAGCTTCCAGCAGACACTCAGTTTTGTCGAGTTTCAGGTAAGTTCCTTGCAGGGTACTAATTCGAATTTCACGGCCGAATTGATTGCCTATGACTCTCACGGCAATATACTCGGCACCTATCAAGTTTCGGACACGGGTGGCGGTGGTCAATGCGTCGGATTGACTAATAGTGCCGGCCCTCAGCCTTGCAACGATGCGCCTTATGTGCAGTTCTACGATCCCGAGGATAATATCGCGAGCGTCGAATTGGTCATGAACGATACTGCCGGCGCATTGCTCGACACACTTGATGTCGCTGGGGCTCCTGTTCCGGAGCCTTCGTCCGCCGGCCTGTTTGCAATCGGGATTCTGTTACTGCTATTTGCTGCCAACAAGCGGGGCCAACTGCGCCGCTTGCGCGTTTTAGTGGGATCTACCCCAGACTAAGTGGGTTTGCCCTAAAGACAGGCGAGGCCAGTAACTCCTCGTCTGTCATTCCCCGTACGTTTGCCCTCCTCCGTTTGACAACATTTGCGCATCCCCGCTTTTAAATTCAATCATTTGACTGGAAAAGAATTCCGGTCTTGATATATACTCGTCTACTTCAGTGTTCCATCCGGAGGTTTGTTGTGCGCAGAGTACCCTTGTCTCTTTTTCGCAATTTAGCGTTACTCACGGCCGTGACCGCGCCTTTTGCCGGCGCCCAGGTTTCGAGCTCAGACTTGAACCAATGGACGCTCGCAGCGGCGATGAACGCGCCGCGCGCGCAAGCGTGCTCCGTCATTTTGCAGAACGGCAGCATGCTCGTGGCCGGGGGGATCGGGAACTCGGGACCCGTCAACACGGCGGAAATCTATGGAACCGGCGGCGCCTTCACAGTGACGGCCTCCATGAACCACGCCCGCGCCGGCGCCGCCTGCGCAACGCTTTTGGATGGAACCGTGCTGGTCATGGGCGGCGACGATGGCACTGGCGCCCTCAGCAGCGCCGAGATTTTCAACCCGGTCACTCAAACCTGGAAGACTACCGGCAGTCTTAACGCGGCGCGCGAAGGCCATCAGGCGGTAGTGAATGGCTGGGGCGCGGTTTGGGTTGCGGGCGGCACGAACGCATCCGCCATTGT
>Ga0208193_1001129_pt1 | contig 12129 bp, 12 predicted proteins | sample June2015DPH_17_2_FD_184716 | JGI IMG/M metagenome (GOLD analysis project Ga0208193, IMG submission 184716) | Peatland microbial communities from SPRUCE experiment site at the Marcell Experimental Forest, Minnesota, USA - June2015DPH_17_10... | ecosystem: Environmental > Terrestrial > Soil >...
GCGCGGACTGACACCCGATGAGGTTGTGGCCGAGGCATTGCGCGCGGAGTTGGAGCGGGAGCAGCAGTTGCATCCTGCGGCATCCATAGAGGATGACCCAACCGTCGAAGAGGTGCTCGCCTGGATTCACAGCACCGGTCCATGGAATGGCCCGAACAGCAAAGAACTCGTCGACGAGTTATATGACGAACATGGCCTGCCAAGGTAGCATGTCCGCAAATGGTCATTGACTCCTCGGCACTGCTCGCCATTCTGATGAACGAACCAGAGGCGAGGCGATTTGTGCGCGCTATCAGAAACGCTCCGTCTCGCAAGATCTCAGCCGCGGGATTTCTGGAAACAGGCATGGTACTTCGAAGCCGCGCTGCACCCGCAAAGCATGCACTCTTCGAGAGACTGATCCTCCGATTTCATCTCTCCATCGTTCCAGTCACTGAAGAACAGGCTCGAACGGCTCTGGATGCGTTTGGCCGGTATGGAAAGGGTCGCGGCCACGCTGCCGGCCTTAATTTTGGCGATTGCTTTTCCTACGCACTCGCGAAGACTGGCGACGAGCCGCTTTTGTTCAAAGGCAAAGACTTTATCCATACAGATATTCAGGCCGTTACGACGTAACGCGCCGCAACCTGCGCTGCCTGAGTACCGTCTACACCATACAGGAAGCTGCGTCCGGCGTGGGCAATAGATAGCCACAAAAAGACACCCACACGAACAAGTTAAATTGCTCTACTCTTGCTTCAGTACAAAATGCGGAACGTCCTTTCACATTTACGGCTGACTCTGGCAAAGGCGATCGACCATGACGTGTTCAACACGGCCAAGGCTACCGCCTACTCCGGAATGCTGTGTTTTTTTCCGGCTGTGCTGGTGCTTACCACGGTGCTGGCCAGTGTGGATGAAGGGCCATCGATCATCGGCGTGATGCGCGGAACCTTTGACCAGATGCTGCCGCCTGAATCCCTGTCACTGCTGGAGAACTCGCTCGCTACGGGGCCCATTCGTTCCACGCAGGTTATTTTTTCAGCTACGATTCTGACGGTGTTTGCCGGCCTGGGCGTGATGCTTTCTCTCATGGAGGGTTTTCGGCGGGCTTATGAGCTGCCGCGCGATAACTGGGGCTTCTGGGCTAAGAGGGCGCGGGGCCTGCTGCTGGTGCCCATTGCGCTGCTTCCGCTGTGGCTGGCCAGCCTGCTGCTGGTCTTTGGCCACCAGATTGAAGTGTGGATGGTTGCCAACGCCGACCACGAATTGCGGCTTTTGGTGATCTTCTTCTGGCGCCTGGTGCGCTGGGGGGTCGCGATGACCACCACGGTAACGGTGCTCTCGGCGCTCTACCACTTTGGCACGCGCCGAACAGAGCACTGGTCACGAGTTCTTCCCGGTGCCATTGCTTCTACGGCCGTGTGGTTTCCGGTGACTCTGGCCTTTGGCTGGTATGTAACGCGCATTGCGAACTACACGCGATTTTACGGCTCATTTGCCGCGGGAATTGCCACGCTGGTGTGGCTGTATCTGACCTCGTTCAGCGCGCTGGTTGGCGCGGAGCTCAATGGCGTTCTGTTCCACGACAGGCAGGAGCAAGAAGCTGCCGCGGCCGAACAGACAGCAAACACGGCGCTCACAAGTTTTTGAATTTGCAGGAGATAAACTGGTCTGACCACGCACCCCGCGCCGCAATGTACAATAAATCCGGTCATCCAGTCCACTCCGATCCGCTTTTTGTTTTATAAACCGATTCGCTTTTGCCGCAATTCTACCGGAGCCTTTTCGATGTCTTCTGCCGTTTTTAGTCCTGCCGCCAATCGCCGCGCAAAGATCGTAGCCACCCTTGGGCCTGCGTCCAACACTGAAACCGTTTTCCGTGAGCTGGTGCGCGCCGGGGTCGACGTTGTTCGCCTGAATTTCTCGCATGGAACACACGAGGAAAAGCTTGCGCTGATTGCGATGATTCGCAAGGTGAGCCACGAGGAAGAGAAGCCCTTGTGCATACTGGGCGACCTGCAGGGGCCGAAGATTCGCACTGCCAAGCTGGTGGACCGCAAGCCTGTGTTGCTCAAGGCCGGTGAGCGGCTGACCATTACTCCGCGTGAGATTATGGGCACTGCCGAGCTGGTGGGCACCACCTTCAAAACGCTGGCGGAAAACGTGGAGGCGGGCTCACGAATTCTGCTCTCAGACGGCTTGATTGAGCTGCGCGTGGCTGAAGTGCAGGGTCAGGACGTGGTCTGCGAGATTATCAACGGCGGAATGCTGGGTGAAAACAAGGGCATCAACCTGCCGGGAATTCCGGTCAAGGTGCCGTCGCTGACGGAAAAGGATGAGATCGACCTGGAGTTTGCGCTGAAGAGCGGCGTGGACGCGATTGCGGTTTCGTTCGTTCGCACATCGGATGACATCCGGCTGGTTCGCAAGCGGGTGGCGGATCTGGGCTCCGATACATGGATCATTGCGAAGCTGGAAAAGCCGCAGGCGCTGGAACATCTGGACAGCATTCTTGAAGAGGCAGACGGCATCATGGTGGCTCGCGGCGACCTGGGTGTGGAAGTTCCGCCGGAGCAGGTGCCGGCTCTGCAAAAGCTGATGATCCGCAAGGCTGCCGAGTATCGCAAGCCGGTGATTACGGCAACGCAGATGCTGGAGTCAATGATTGAAAACCCGCGCCCGACGCGCGCGGAAGCCTCTGACGTGGCAAACGCGGTTTATGACGGCACTGACGCGGTGATGCTCTCCGGCGAAAGCGCCATGGGCAAGTATCCGGTGGAGGCGGTCTCCATGATGGCGCGCATTGTGTGCGAGGCCGAGCGGACCATTGACGCGCAGAGCACGGGTGATCGCCGGCGGCAGCACACGACGGACCTGTCGATTGCGGAGACGATTTGCGAGGCGACGGCGCATGCAGCCGAGGACTTGCATCTGTCCGGCATTGCGCTTTTCACGGAGTCAGGAACCACGGCGCGGCAGCTCTCGAAGTATCATCCGGGCGCGCCGATCTTTGCGCTGAGCGCGGTTGAAGTGACGATCAACCGCCTGACCATGTTGTGGGGAACTATTCCCGTGCGCTGTACCAAGGTACGCTCTGCCGAACAGATGGTAGACACCGCCGAGAAGCTGCTGGAGGCCGAAGGCTACGTCAAGCCGAGCGAAGTGATTGCGATTGTGGCCGGCACGCGGACGCGGTCGGGCTCGACGAACTTTATGCGGCTGCATGTGATGGGCGAGCAGGAGATGGATGAGGATAACTTCCTGACTGTGCATGAAGAGGCGGAGCCGGTGGGGGCGAAGAAGTAGGCGCTGGGCTTCCAAAACAAGGTTTGTCATACAATAAATGCGCAGGCAGGAAAGGCGGAGCACCGATGGCTGACCTTAATCCACGCATCACGGTCGAAGCCGGAAAGATGGGCGGCAAGCCCTGCATCCGCGGCCTGCGCTTTTCTGTTTATGATCTTGCCTCGTATCTAGCATCCGGAATGACGGAAGATGAAATCCTGAAGGAGTTTCCGTACCTTGAAAAGGAAGACTTTCAGGCCGTCTATGAGTTTTTCGCGAGCATTCCCGAGAGGATAGCGGTTCTTGAAGCTGCTCGTTGACGAGAATCTTCCGCCACGGCTTCCGCACAATCTCGCCGATCTATTCCCCGAATCAATTCATGTGAGTACAACTGGTCTTGGCAGCACACCCGATGCCGACATCTGGGAGTATGCGAAGATTCACGGATTTGCCTTTCTAACAAAAGACAAAGACTTTGCAAATCTGAGCTTCGCCCGCGGCGCTCCGCCTAAGGTGATTTTGCTGCTGGTAGGAAACTGTTCGACAGCGGAGCTTGTGAAGATGATCCGCAACAATGCGATTCGATTCTCTGATTTTGAAAGCGACACGAAGCGCGGGTTGCTGATCTTGAGGTAGAAGGGCGTGGGATATGCCAAATCTCGAACTGCTTGCTGAAGTGGCTTTGCTGCGGGATTTACCTGAGTTTGGCCTTGTGCGCGGCCAGGTAGGGACCGTCGTTGAGACGCTCGCTCCGAACACCGTAGAAGTGGAATTCTGCGATGATGAGGGACACACGTATGCCCTTACTTCCTTGAAATCTGAGGATCTTGTACGCCTACAGCGGAGCCCGCTCCAACGCGTTGCGTAAATAAAATTGCCAAAGCATAAACGCCGCTCCGGGTGCGGCGGCGTTTATGTTTTGCCGGAAAAGAAGTTATAGGTCCTCGTCTGTATACAGGGTCAACGAATACCAGCCTTTTCCCAGTCGTTGCACGAAATGAGTCTTATCTGCGACCTCCGCAAATCGCCCTTGGGGGTTGTACTTGATCTCATGTGCGAGCGTATCGGTCGGGTCGTAAACGAGATCGACAGAGGTATCCATTCCTGCCCATCCCCACCCGTCCCATTCTACGTAGCGAAGGCCTGTTTGAGGATCCGGCTCCTGCCGCAGAACCAGATTTGTGTACTTGCCCGAAGCAACGAGCCACCTGGCCCATGGGCGAAGATGTTCCGTTGATAAGAACATGCATACAGAAATGCCCAGGAAGAACAGCACTGCGAATAAAGATGCAAAGCTTATCCATCGCTTGACCACAACCCTCCGCACTAGGATTCCAATACCGAAAGCAATCGTGAGCAGGAGCAGCAGGAGCATATAACCGAAGGACTCGAAGTCAAAGCTCTTCATATATAAGAAGGGAATATAAAAGCCGAACGCCGCGAAAGCGCTGACTACTGTGAAAAGCCCCGATGGTCTATTCACTCCAGATATTCCCCAAAATTGTCGATGCAACAAAACTATCCGGCTTCTTGCCAATGCTCAAGAGCAAAAAGCAGACCGGCTGCCAAAAGGCAGCCGGTCACTGACCAGTAGAGATAGACTACTTCGTTGCAAGCTGCCGCAGCACGTATTGCAGGATGCCGCCGTGCTCGTAGTACTCGATCTCCTGCGGAGTGTCGATGCGGACCTTTGCGGTGAGGGTCTTCACGGTGCCGTCGGCTGATGTGGCTTTTACCGTCAGCGTGCGCCCACCGGCAAACTTGCTCTTGAGCAAGTCAGTGAGGCCGGCGAAGTCGTAGACTTCTTCGCCAGTCAGACCGAGCGATTCGACGTTTTCGCCTTCCGCAAACTGTAGCGGGAGGATACCCATGCCGACGAGGTTCGAGCGATGGATGCGCTCGAAGCTTTCGGCAATGACGGCGCGAACGCCGAGCAGGTTGGGACCCTTTGCGGCCCAGTCGCGCGAGGAGCCGGAGCCGTACTCTTTGCCTGCGAGAATCACCAGCGGCGTCTTGCGCTCGGCGTACTTTACGCTGGCGTCAAAGATCGACATCTGCTCGCCTTCCGGAAGCAGGCGTGTGACGCCGCCTTCCGTGCCTGGCGCGAGCTTGTTGCGCAGGCGCACGTTGGCGAAGGTGCCGCGCACCATGACTTCGTGATTGCCGCGGCGCGAGCCATACGAGTTGAAGTCCGCGGTTTTCACGCCGTGCTCAGTGAGATACTTCCCTGCCGGACCGTTCGCCTTGATGGAGCCTGCGGGCGAGATGTGGTCGGTTGTTACGGAATCGCCGAGAACCGCAAGCACGCGCGCGTTGAGTATATCGCTGATGGGCGCTGGCTTGAGCGTGATGCCGTCAAAGTATGGCGCCTGGCGGATGTAGGTTGAGTCGGGTTCCCATTGGTAGACGTCGCCGGTGGGAAACTTGAGACCTTGCCAGCTCGCATCGCCGTCCGAAACGGTTGAATACTCCCTACGGAAGCTTTCGCTTGAGATGCCCTTTTCGATGGCGGCTGCAACTTCAGCCTGCGTGGGCCAGATGTCTTTGAGGTAGACTGGCGCGCCGGACTGATCTGCTCCGAGCGAATCGGTGTCGAAGTTGTGGCCGATGCGGCCGGCCAGCGCGTAAGCGACGACCAGCGGCGGCGACATGAGGTAGTTGGCGCGCACGTCCACGTTGACGCGGCCCTCAAAGTTGCGGTTGCCGCTGAGTACGCTGACTGCGACAAGGCCGTGATCGTCGATGCTCTTTGAAACGTCCGTCGGCAGTGGCCCGGAGTTGCCGATACAGGTGGTGCAGCCATAGCCGACCACGTTGAAGCGCAGCTTTTCGAGATACGGCAAGAGGCCGGACTTCTTGTAGTAATCCGTGACGACGCGTGAGCCGGGCGCGAGCGAGGTCTTGACCCACGGCGGCACGCAGAGGCCCTTTTCTACGGCCTTCTTGGCGAGAATGCCTGCGGCGATCATGACGGAGGGGTTCGAGGTGTTGGTGCAACTGGTAATGGCGGCGATGACGACTGAGCCGTGGTCGAGATACTTGTCGGGATCGACGTGGAATCGCTCTTTGACCGTGGTTGTGACGTGCAGCGGAGCGATGGCAGACGATGTTGCCGGGCCTTCGTTCTCTTCGGCGGCGATGGCGGTGTCGGTCACGCCTGTAGACCTCTCCCATACGGCTGCGGTGCGTGTGCCAAGCGGCTTGGCGGTGGGTGCGAGCAGTGAGGGAAGCTGTTGCGCGAAGCTGGCTGCGGCGTCTTTGAGCAGCACGCGATCCTGCGGGCGCCTGGGTCCGGCAACGCTTGGCTCGACGGTTGCTAGATCAAGCTCAAGGGTCTGCGTGTATTCGGCCTCCGGTGTGGCGGAGGTATGGAAGAGGCCTTGCTCCTTGTAGTACGCCTCGACGAGCGCGATCTGTTCTTCGCTGCGGCCGGTGAGACGCAGGTAGCGGAGAGTTTCGGCGTCCACCGGGAAGATGCCACATGTTGCGCCGTACTCTGGGGCCATGTTGCTGATGGTGGCGCGATCGGCCAGCGGCAGTTCCGCGACGCCGGGACCGTAAAACTCGACGAATTTGCCGACTACGCCGAGTTTGCGCAGCGCCTGCGTGACGGTGAGAACGAGGTCGGTGGCAGTTGCGCCTTCGCGCAGCTTGCCTGTGAGCTTGTATCCAACGACCTGCGGGACGAGCATCGACACGGCCTGGCCGAGCATGGCGGCTTCGGCTTCGATTCCACCGACACCCCAGCCGAGAACGCCAAGGCCGTTGATCATGGTGGTGTGTGAATCTGTGCCGACGAGTGTGTCGGGGTACGCCACTTGCTCCCCAACGATCTCTGCTGTGAAGACGACGCGGGCCAGGTACTCCAGATTGACCTGGTGGCAGATGCCCATGCCCGGGGGCACTGCGGAGAAGTTGCGGAAGGCCGTCTGGCCCCACTTGAGGAAGGCGTAGCGCTCACGGTTGCGCTGGAATTCGAGCAAAGAGTTAGCCTCATACGCGAGCGACGTGCCGAACTCGTCCACCTGCACGGAGTGGTCGATGACCAGCTCGGCGGGAATGAGCGGATTTACGCGCTCGGGATCGCCGCCGAGGGCCTTTACGGCATCGCGCATGGCGCCGAGATCGACGACCGCGGGCACGCCGGTGAAGTCCTGCATGAGGACGCGGGCGGGCATGTAGGCTATCTCGCGGCTTGGCTCGGCCTTGGCGTCCCACTGGGCAAGGAACTCGATGTCAGAGGCGGTGACGTTCACGCCATCCTCGCGGCGAAGCAGGTTTTCAAGCAGGATCTTGAGGCTGAAGGGAAGGCGGCTCAAGTCGAAGCCTTTGGCTTCCAGAGCGGGCAGGCGATAGATGGTGTAGGAACGGCTGCCGGATTGGAGTGTGGACCGGCTGGCAAAGCTATTCATCGTTACATGACCTTTCTCGGCCTGGACATAGGCGGGCCGATGACGTGGGATTGTTTGCTGCGCGGTCCATCGGGACGCTGGCGATGCGGAACAATCCGAAGAATTTTTATGGAGATAGATTACTCAGCGCGGGGAATCTGCGTCCATCCCCGATCATGATGACCGCGGCGGAAGCGCTTGAGCCGCGGACGGGCGGAATGTGCGTGAGCGACGCGCATGTTCGCCCACAATTTTAGCGCGAGGGAACAAGAGTTGGGAATCAGGCACTATGCGCTGCCTTCGCCCGCTTACGCCACACGGGCAGCAGGTCGCTTGCTGCCAGATGCAGCGCTACCCAGAGCGTGAACCAACCGATGCCCAGGATGGGCGTAACCGCCGATTGGACTGACTGAATTGCGGGAACCGGCGAGATAGCGGAAACGGCCCAGCCGAGAGCGATGACGCAGAGATTTACAAGCAGAATAGGCCCGATGGCAAGCAGGCGGTCGCGAGTGCGATCGCGGCCATAGGCGTAGCTTCCCATGTAGTGAAAGAAGCTGGCTCCGGCCACATGGAAGACATAGACGCCTGTGCGGAAGGCAGGCGTCATGTAGGCTCCGTAGGTCCCCCACACCAGCGATTCGCCAAGAAAGAAGAGCGAAACCAGAGCCAGCTTCTGGCCACCATGAAAAAGCTGCTGCCAACCGCCGGACCCGAAGACGAGAAAGGCAAGGATTATGGTGCATGCCAGCAACAATGAACGATGCTGCTGGATGTGCCCCGCATCGAAGAGCACCACCGTGAGCCATGCGAAGGAGACAACCGGCGACCATGCAGTGCGCCAGGCATTCCTGCTTCGCGGCAGTAAATCCCCGGCGAAAACTACCTCTGCCTTGACGAAGTGGGCGATGAACCAGATCCAGACCAGCGCGCTGAAGAGGCCAACACCGAGGAGAGCGCGCAATACCACAAGAATTGCGAGGGCAGCGGCGACTAGCATCCAATAGCCTGCCTGCCATTGCCATTTCAGCCGCGCCAGCGCACCCCATTGACCGCGGCCTGCATAGAGGAAGTGCGCCCAACCAGCGAAGGCGGTGAGCGCGTAGAGATTCAGCACCTCCGGCGATATGGCTCCGCTCCAGATACCGGATGGAACGCTCTTCACGAGTGGAAACGGCAGGCTGAATCCCACTCCCAGCAGCAGAAAAGTAAGCGCGAGCGCCAGCCAGGGGCGGCTCGCGGGCTGTTTCAACTCGACTGTTTGGGCTTCGGGAGACGGCATCTCTGGCTTTTGCTATAGGCTCAATCTACATTGCCATAAGGGAGTTTTCCATGTCTTTACGTGCGGCTTGTTGTTTGTTTGTCCTTCTCATTGGCGCGGGAATTTCCGGCACCGCCCAGACGGGAGCTGGAGCACCCTCCTGGCCAACGCAGAGCGCCTGGGTGGCTCTGCCCAACTTCAAGTTCGGCAGCGGCGAAACGCTGCCCGTGCTCAAGCTGCATTACCTGACGCTTGGCACACCGCACCACAACGCCGCGGGCCACGTGGACAATGCAGTCCTTCTGCTGCACGGCACCGGAGGCGACGCGCATTCGCTCCTGAATCCCGCCTTCTCGAATGTTCTCTTTGTGCCCGGAGGCATCCTCGACATCACAAAATACTTCCTCATTCTGCCGGATGACATCGGCCACGGCCAGAGCTCCAAGCCATCCGACGGCCTGCACGCGCACTTCCCTGCCTACGACTACGACGACATGGTGCGCAGCCAGCGCATGATGCTGGACGACCTGAAGATCGATCACCTGCGCCTGATTCTTGGCACCTCCATGGGCTGCATGCAGACCTTTGTCTGGGGAGAAACCTATCCTGCGTTTGCCGACGCTCTCGCCCCATTTGCCTGCCTGCCGGTGCAGATTGCCGGGCGCAACCGCATGATGCGCTATATGGCAATCCGGGCCGTCAAGGACGACCCTGCATGGATGGGCGGCGAATACAGAACCGAGCCGGTGCAGGGGCTGCGCACGGCCAACGAGATTGTCATGATCATGGGCTCCAGCCCGTTACAGATGCAGAAGCAGGCGCCCACACGCCAGCTGGCCGAGCAATACGTGGACCGATTTCTGGATCATGCGACAGGCACGCCCGACGCCAACAATCTCATCTACTATTTCAACGCCAGCCGCAACTACGATCCCTCGCCGCGCCTTGAAGCGATCACTGCCCCGGTCTTGTGGATCAACTCAGCGGATGACTTCATCAATCCGCCAGAGCTGGGCATTGCACAGAAGCAGGTAAAGCGTATGCCGCACGCACGCTTTATTCTGTTACCCATCACGGATGAGACGCGCGGGCATGGAACGCACACCATGGCGGCGGTCTGGAAGGACCATCTGGCCCAGTTCATGCGTGAGACGGAGCCAAATCCGTAGCTTTTATACTGACATGGACGAGGTCTTCTTCCCCCCATGAGTGATTTGGAAGGACTCACCGGCCTTTGGTCGCGCTTTCTAGCGTGGCTGACGCGCCGTATGCCAAGCGAGCGGCAACGGTTACTGGTATTCACGATCGTTGCGGGCGGAATGTGCGGGCTTGCCGCGGTGGCCTTTCACGGCTCCATCCAAATCCTGGAAAAGCTGATGATCGAGCGCGCCAATTGGGCGCCAGGCCACTGGTGGATATTCTGGACCATCCTGACGCCGGGGCTGGGCGGCCTCGTGGTGGGTTTGGGGCTCACCTACTGGGTTCCGGCAGCGGCGGGCAGCGGAATTCCGCAGGTCAAGGTTGCGTACGAGTTGCGATCCGGGCTGGTTTCGCTTCGGGAAACGGTTGGGAAATTCGTTCTCTGTGCCGTGCAGCTTGGCTCCGGCGCTTCGCTCGGCCTGGAAGGCCCTACCGTGCAGATCTGCGCTGGCGTGAGCAGCCTGCTGGCCCGTGGCGCGCGTCTCAGTCCGGTCTATCAGCGGCGCATGGCCTCCGTGGGCATGGCTGCGGGTATTGCCGCCGCGTTCAACGCGCCCATTGCGGCCATTACCTTTACTCTGGAAGAGCTGATTGGCGATCTTGACCAGACGATGCTCTCCGGCATTATTGTGGCCGCGGCGCTGGCTGCGGTGGTGGAGCACAGAATCCGCGGCGGCAACCCTATCTTTCACGTCCCGCGGCCCTATGAGCTGGTACACTCCTCGTCCCTGGTGTGGTATGCGCTGGTGGGCGTGCTGGCAGCCGTTGTCTCCGTGGCTTTTCAGGAGTCGCTGCTCTGGCTGCGGGCAAGGTTCAAGCAATGGACAGCCGTGCCGAAGTGGGTGCATCCGGCCATGGGCGGGCTGGCTACGGGTGCGCTTGCCGTGCTGGGCTTCCAGTTCTTTCACCACAACGGTATTGCCGGCGACCCGTATGGAACGCTGACCTGGGCGCTGACCGGCACCATGCCGCTGGCGCTGATGGCCTCGTTCTGCGTGCTTAAGCTGGCCGCCACGGTCTGCTCGTACTCCAGCGGAGGTTCAGGCGGCATCTTTGCTCCGGCGCTCTTTATGGGCGCCATGCTGGGCGGCTCGGTGGGCTGGCTGGATGTGGCGGTTTTTCACCACTCCTCCGATGAGATTGGCGCATTTGCCGTGGTGGGTATGGGAGCGGTCTTCGCGGGCATCATTCGCGCGCCCATGACCTCGATCCTGATTGTCTTTGAAATGACCGGAGGCTACGGGCTTGTGCTTCCGCTGATGATCGCCAATATGAGCGCCTACGCGCTGGCGCGGCACTGGCGTCCGCTGCAGATTTACGAGGCGCTACTGGAACAGGACGGCATCCACCTGCCGCATGGTGGTGCGCAGCCGGAGGCGCCTCCGGTGTATCCCGGAAACCAGACTGAGGACGCGACGGTGTAGAAATCAGCTTCGATGAGGATCAGCGGATGTAAGTGAGCGTAGATATTACAGTCGAAGCGAAGGTTAAATTGTCGAAAAAGTGGATGCTTATCTCTATCTTGGTCCCAGGGATTTGCTGCTGAATGAAGCGACTCCAGCGAATATTGTCCTCGACATGGATTACATGGGCGAACTTCAGCGAAGGGCGGCGATCATGAAAAACGGGCTGATGGCGGACGAGGTCAATCCACAAAAAATTTCCGAACGCGATTCCAATCCGTTCTTCTACGACCCGGACGAGCTTCGTAACCTGATGCAGCCGCCTGGCCTTCCTTCGTCTTCTTCAAGCAATGGGAACTGAAGCCAAACTCGCTCTAAAACCTGTACAACGCCGCAGCTGGATAGTCGAATCCGCCGAAGGAATTAACCGAGTCGATTTTGAGATGGGGTTGCTAGTCGTTGCAAATCGCAGTATCGCTCACTGCTTCTGGTTGTACATAAACATCGCCTGCAGCTCCAGGTATGGTCCGTGGAACTCGCGCGGCAGCGGCGGGTAGGTGGAGCCGCGGATCGCGCCCCAGGCGGCACGATCAAGGCCCGTATCGCC
>Ga0208193_1001133_pt1 | contig 12115 bp, 10 predicted proteins | sample June2015DPH_17_2_FD_184716 | JGI IMG/M metagenome (GOLD analysis project Ga0208193, IMG submission 184716) | Peatland microbial communities from SPRUCE experiment site at the Marcell Experimental Forest, Minnesota, USA - June2015DPH_17_10... | ecosystem: Environmental > Terrestrial > Soil >...
TCATCTGCGACGATCTCACTCACGTGGCAGTTCTCGCAATACCGTCCTCCGAGCTCCTCGAAGGGCGCAACGACAGCTGCCCATACTGAGGTGGCGGCTCCCTGGGGAACTGTTTTGAACTGAAACGGTCCTTTGCCTTCCGCCGCGGCCTGTTCATTGATCTGTTTGAGCATCTGTTCCATCTGGGCCTGTTCCATGTGGCGGCCAAGCTCGGTCAAAATGCCTCCTGGATGCACAGCTGCTGCGCGAACCCCGCGCTCTCGATGCCGCTGATCGAAAGCAACTGCAAAGAGGATGTTTGCAGACTTCGAGCGCCCGTAAGCCACGAAGGGATCGTACGGCGTCGTCTCAAAGCCCGGGTCGTCCAGGTCGACATTGCTGTAACGGTGCCCTGAGGAAGACAGGTTGACTAGGCGTCCGCCGTCCTTGATTAGCTTCGCGATGCGGTTCACAAAGACGAAGTGGCCCAGGTGATTGGTCCCGAATTGCGTCTCGAAACCATCTTCTGTTTTGCCGAATGGAGTCGCCATGACACCGGCATTTGCGATGACCACATCGAACAAACGGCCATCGGTAATCAGCTTGTCCGCAGCGGTGCGCACGCTCTTCAGGCTGGCAAGGTCGAGCTCGATCATCTCGAAACTCGCGCCCGTCTCCGCTGCGGCCACGCTAACGTCCGATGTGGCCCGCTTCGCCTTCTCCAAGTCACGCGCCGCGCCTACAACATCTGCGCCATGCGCCACCAGCGCACGCGCCGTTTCTACGCCGAGACCGGCCGAAACGCCAGTCACCAGAATTCGTTTCCCCTTCAACTCGATGCCCGCAAGGACATCTTTCGTCGTTGACTTCGCTCCAAAATTGCTCGCCATTCCGCACTCTCCTGTCAAACTCTTTGACAGCGGCCTCGTCCCGGGAATAAAACGGAATGGGCCTCCGTTATTCGATAAGATTACCGGAGGGGTACTCCGGTTTCAGAAAGTTCTATGAAAAAGCCAGCCACTCCAAAATCCGCCCGCAAGCCTCGCTCTGACGCCCAGCGCAACCGCGAGCGTATCCTGGAAGTCGCGAAGCAGGTCTTCACCCGTCGCGGCGCCGATGCGAGCATGAACGAGATCGCGAGGCGTGCGAAGATCGGACCCGGTACGCTCTACCGAAACTTCGCGACACGCGACGACTTGCTAGCGACGGTCTACATCACCGAAGTCGAAAAGCTGGCGGCGGCGCAGAAAACATTATCTGCCGAACTCCCCCCCATCGAAGCCCTGCGAGCATGGCTATTGGTCTTCATTGACTACATCGCCGCGAAAAAGATCATCGCGCCGGCATTAAACGCAATGGCCGGCGGCCCTTCGCGCGTGTTTCAGCAGACCACACAGGTGATGGAAGAAGCTGCCCACGCGCTCGCCATCCGCGCTATAGCGAGCGGCGATCTCCGCCCGGATGTCGATCCCATAGACTTGATGCGTGCCATCTACGGCCTCTCCGCCGCCGGCAGCGCAGACCACTGGCCTGCAAAGGCACGAAAATTCGTCGACATACTCTTACTGGGCTCCCGCCCCTGATAACGCCCTTCGCGACGCCGTTCGCCAAGCTGGCCCGTAATCGCGAATTCCAGTCGCGATGCCGACATTTCGTTACTTATCTGCCGCCGACGAGTGATTTTGCGACACTCTAGAAGATTTTGACGCGAAACGCGTTTGGACTCATCTTGCTCATTCCAGATGGCACACGCAAGAGAGGGTCGATTCTCTTGCATGTGAGGATACACTCATGTAGTCCGTAGCGGCGCAGGTGGAACCACGACCTGTGCCAGACCGGTCGTCACGTCGTAGTTGATTCCGGAGATCATCCACGAAGCAGGCAGAGCCGTGATCGCACGGAGCGACGCCACATCCATGGCAACTGCGCTGCAAGGATCGAGAACCGTCTTTGCCGCAACATCACTTTCGGGTATCTGAAAGTAGTGCGCTAGCATGGCAGAATCACCGGCAAGCCGTGTGATGCCGCAGTCCGTATGCTGAAGAATAATGATGTGGAACTCCCCGCCGCCGCCGGGAGTTTCTCCGGCGACCTGGCTGATCCTTCCCAGCATTCCGATCTGCTCGATCAGACCCGGCGTGATCCGACCACCGATATTACGCATCACAACAGCTTCGCCCAACTCGACTCCAAGCACGTGTGCCGGGTCTACCCGCATATCGGCGCAAGTAATAATGAGCGCCTTTACTCCAGGCAGACTCTTTGGAAGCGAAGGCATCGGTCTGCCCGTGGAAGAAACCTGTGCTGCGAACTCCTGGTTGCGTGCCAGCATTGTGTCGAAAACGCTCATGGTGAATCCTCCTGAAAAGTTGGGTACAAGTTCTTGCTGTGCGCACCGCGCCACCTGCAATAGAGCCAACATAGGCCTGTTGGCAATACAATGGTATTGTCGCAAGCGACAACTTTGAGCACATTAACGCCATGCAGATTTCAGTGCTTGCCATCAACGGCGTCTTTGATACAGGCCTTGCCGTGACGTTGGATGCATTCTCAACAGCTTCCTCCATCTCCACGCCAGCAGGTCCAGTCGAGCTACTGTATCCGAACAAGTCGACTTCTGCTTGCTAATGACTCTCGATGAGTGCATTGCGATTATGCGCTCATTGAGATTCGTTTCTTCTCGGGAACGCAATTCTCGACAGCAACAAATCACCAGAGCCTGTCCCGACCGCGTCGGCAAATTCCGCCACGAAGCCATGGCGGCCACTCGCAAGCAACATAGTCGATATCGTCTCCTTCGATGACTCCACTTACCGTTGAGCTTCCGCGTTGGCGAAGCGTTCGATCAGAAACTCCCCGATAAGCTGAAGTGTCTCGGTGGAAGCTGCCAGGCGTCCTATGCTTCCCAGGTGTCCATGCACCATCCCTTGCCAGACGTCCAGCCGGGCATCGACTCCGCCAGCCACCGCCCGCTCCACCAGGCGGACCGAATCATCGAGCAGAACCTCGTCGGTGCCCACATGGACCCGGATCGGGGCCAGACCCTTGAGATCAGCATAAAGCGGTGAGGCGAATGGGTCTTCCGGACCATGTGTATCCAAATAGGAACGTACCAGTTCGGCGGCTTGCGGCCGGGTGAAGAATGGATCGGCATCAGCCTGTGCCGACCAACTGTCTCCCGAGAGAGCCAGATCGGTCACTGGCGAAAGCGCCACTCCTCCAACAAGCGCCTCACTGCCAGAAGCATTGGTTGCTGCAAGATACACGAGCAACTCAAGCGCCAGGTTTCCGCCAGCGGAGTCACCCGTAACGGCGATCTTCGAGAAGCCTCGCTCGATCAGACTGAAATAGCAGGCTCGAAGGTCTTCAGCAGCTGCAGGAAATGGATGTTCCGGGGCAAGCCGGTAGTCGGGCACGAAGGTCGCTACGCCGGCACTGACAGCGATATGTCCTGCCAAATGACGAAACGCATGTGCGGAGCCCCAGCTGAACCACCCGCCATGGAGGTGCATCACCGCTTGGCCGGGCCGCGCGGTTTCGGGTCTGCACCACCATCCCGAAACACCTCCAACACGGTCAGCCTCGTAGACTACGCTGACCGGGGCAGAGACGTGCTCCATGATCGCGTCGAACGGAACCCGAGCTGCAATCCCTTGAAGCTTACCTTTGTTGGGTTCCACACTGGCGCGCATGGCGGCCATGGCTTCCCGGTCCTCCGCGGTCAAGCTATGTTGCACCAGCCACGAAGCAGTGCTGATATCTTCCCGAAGTGTCTGCATTGCTGTTCCTCCCTGAGTCATCTGCACAAAATCAATTACACTTTACTAGACGTAAAGGAAAGTTTGAAGATTCATTTCTTTTTACGCGTCGTTCAGGTAAGTTGAGGTATGCCAAGGGCGCAGTCCAAATCGGCCCATCTGGGAAGGCCCCGCAGCCATGCGGCCGTCTCTCATGATGAGATATTGGACGCCGTCTCGGAGTTGCTGAAAGAAAAACCTGCTCGCGATCTGACCATGGATGCCGTCGCAAAACGAGCAGGTGTTGGAAAGCCGACACTGTACAAGTGGTGGCCCTCGAAGGCCGCCCTTATCATGGCCATGTTCCACGATCGGTTCAACGCCATCCTCGAAGTGCCGGAAGCGACTTCGGCGGAAGAGGCACTGCGGACAAGGGTGAAGCACCTTGTTGCCCAATGCAATGGTTTGTTCGGAAAGGTTGTCGCCGACTTGATCGCGGAGGGTCAGGGAGATCCGTCGATCCTGACGGAACTCTACGAGAGCCACATCCGCCCGAGAAGAGCATCCACCATGGCCGACGTCGAGCGTGGAATCGCGTCTGGCGAATTCCAGGCCGGGACAGACCCGGAACTTCTACTCGATGCGATTGTTGCGCCGGTGTATCTCCGGCTTCTGCTCCGTCAACCCGCATTGACTGAGGAGTACGGGAATCAATTGATCGATCAAGCGCTCCTCGGCATCCGAACCCCTAAGTGGAGACCCGGACGACGGGGCAAGCGGGACGCTCGTTCAGCCTAGAATCGGCAATTTAGAGTAGGCTTGCACTCACTCAGTGCCAGGGCTACGAAGACTCGATGAGCGAGACCGCGCCAATGCGCGTTTCCAGCACCGCATTGTCTCGAAACGCGCGTTGGCTTTGTCATCAACTGAGGTTGCGGCTGAGAGTGGCCACAATTATTTGTACGTACCGAAAACCGCGTTTCCCGGGCAGATTGGAAAGAATGAGCGACTTACTCTAAGGTGCAGCCTGCACTCCTGCACTAAGCCGGAGCACCGAGGCGGCTTTTGGCCTAAGGCCGAACAGGAACCGGCTGACTCTGAACGGGCGAATGCAGGTCTGGTAGATGGCGAGCGAGCCCAAGCCCGTGACCGCGGTCAGCAGGAATACTTCGACCGGCACGGGAAGGTGCAGCGGGAACAGCCAGAAGGCCGCAACCAGCAGGATCGGCTGGTGCAGCACGTAGATCGGCAGCACCGCTTCGTTCAGGTACGACAGCAGTGGCGACGGCCGGTTTACAGCCGCTTTTGCGAAGCCGCATAAAGCGCATATTGCCGCCCAGGCGTATAGCCCCGAGACCGCGCTCCAGACCGGGTCGTTTACCCGCGACTGGATCGCCAACAGCACGACTGCAGCGGCCAGCGCCTTGCCACAGTGAGCTTCCAGCAACTCCCAGAACCGGTCTTGCCGAGCGGCCAGCAGGCCAGTCACGAAAAGCCCCAGCCACTTCAGATGGGCGCCCCAGTCATTGACGAGCGCGTCGGTGATCGGCGCCTTGGTTAGGATCAGGAGGTTGGTTGCCACGAGCCAGACGGGTGGCGCGAAGATCAGCAACCACGGCGAGCCCGGTGGGCCATTATGCGCGCCAAGCCGCCGCGCCACCCAGATCACGCCCGCCACCGCCAGGGCGTAGATCAGGAGATAGACCAGAAACCAGAGGTGGTCCCAGGTCGGCATGGTCATGCCCAGGGGCCGGACCAAGGTCTGGTTGGCGCGCAGGTACTGTGTCCACCAGAATGTTGGGTGATCCATGTGCAGGCCGCCGCGACTCACGAGCACCACATAGGTCTGCGGCGGGATCACCACGAACATTCCGGTGAGGATCACCGGAAGCAGCCGCCGAACGCGGGCGCGGGCGAACGCCCCCGGCCCTAGCTTGTTGATCAGGAAACGGCTGGCTATACCGGAGATCAGGAACAGCAGGACCAAACGCCAGGCGCTAAGCGCGCTCATCCACGGCTCGATCGCCGGGTAGAGACGTGGGCTCTTCAGGTTGTAGCGCCAGCTGACGTAGAGCATGCCCACATGGAAGATGATCAGTGCTCCGAACGCCAATACCCGCAGCCAGTCGAGAAAATACTTCCGCGTGTCCATTGCAGAAGTCCGATCGAAACCGCGAGACAGTAAGGCGAACTTCATGGATTGGTTTGTCAATTTAAAATTTATCAGTGGAAAATGAACCCGCGCATCGCCATCCCATATCGCGCCCTCAAGTCCGCAACCGCAGAAAAGAATCACAGCAGAAGAGTAGTCGAGTCAACCAAGTTCTCTTCGTGCGGGATGTTTTCCTGCAAAGTCAGCTCTTCTGCAGCTGCTGTTCTTAGTTGTTGACAGGCCAATGCGTGTTTCCAGCACCGCATTGACTCGAAACGCGCGTTCGCGATTTGGCACCCCCTCAGCCGCCTCACAGGCGGACCGCCTGGCTTATCGGATGTGCCTCGCCCATGCTGCCATCAGTCCGGTGGTGAATTCCTTCCACGGACCCCATTGGTAGAGGAAGTCCTGTAAACACTGGAAGACGACGAGGCCTATTGCACCGGCGGCAAATTGCTTCATCAGACGGCCGCGCCATGCGTCCCAGGCAGCCATCGCCGTGAGGACCAGCACGTCGCCCCAGAAGTTATAGAAGTACCACGTCAGCATCGACTGGGGCTCAGGCCAGAGCCAGCCGGAAAGGCGCCCGAAGCCTGGATCGAGGATTGCGACGGTGCAGAGGATCATGATCCTCTTGTGGGCTGCGGGATTCCCGCGGAGTGCAACACCCCAGAACACAAGAAGGACAAATGCAATGAGCGAACCAAAGTTGACTGAGAGGAACTGGGGACTGGCCGGTCCCGGTCTAAGCGGCCCCTGTTTACTCCGGTGTCAGGCGCGCACCACCATATGTTGGGGTTACCTGAGTCAGATGGATATCCAGTACTCACGGATTGGCGACAAAACCGCCGCAATTGGTTTAACGCTCAACCTTGGCAATACCTGCGGCATCGACTTTGAACGATATCGCATTGCTCGCGATTGATTTCCATTGGTGTAAGGCGCCGCCGTATCCGACTATGAACTGATACTCTCCGGCTGGAACATCGAAGTGTACGCGACAGCTCATGGACTCCTGGGCGGCAAGTTCGAATCGGTCATTGAAAGTGCACGGCTCCTCAACGTTGAATTTAGCGTAGATCGTTTTTTCACCCAACGTCCAGGTCGACGTAACTGGCCCCGTCTGATCCGGTCCCCGCGGTGCAAGGTTGACACGCGTCACCCACGCGGTTGATTTCCCGTCTGAAGGGCTGAATGCCATTCCACCATTGACTCCGAGAAGTGTGGGGCCTATCTCTGATGGGTTCACTGTGACTGATTTCAGAGAGACATTCTTGACAGTGATGTCGAACAATGGAACACCAAGACCTTCAAAAGCGGGTTCAGCTACGATCTCGATCTGATCGTCAATCGGATCGCTCGGATCGTCTGAAGCGAGGCCAAGAATCGCGTAGGACGTTGCGCGTCCGTCACCGGGGTTCATGGGCTGGACGATATCAGTTACATCGATCTGGATCGCCTGTCCTGCGTAGGGACGCAGCTCTTCTTTGACGGCTTCGGAAATGTATGTGATATAAGTCCCGCTGAGTAAGAAGCAGGTGTCCCACCTATCAAAAATGACGACTCCGGAATACTTTCCTGGGCCGCGGAATGCTGCATGCACGGTGGTGAGAAGGCTACAAAGTGTCAGGTAAACGGCGATCGCCGCGAGCTGCCGCATGGTGTTTGCGGTCCACGAAGGAATTCTCATCTGGACACTCCCCTAAGCTATGCATTCTCGGCTTCGATTCATACGAAAATCTAGTTCCGGGCGAGTAACCCATCAGTACTGGGTATCCATCGGGGGCTTCTGATTGCCCGGTCTAAGCAGCCCCTGTTTACTCCGGTGTCAGGCGCGCACCACCATATGTTGGGGTTACCTGAGTCAAATGGATATCCAGTTCCTGCGGATTGGGAGTTGTGACATGGTCGTGGTTCTCACCTCATGTTACATTTCCGAATGGCAGCCACGCTATGAATCATGACCGATCACATGCCGACACCGTTCAAATGCTGTCTATAGCCATAATTCGGCAGTGGCTGGCTGTGCGCTCGACTGTCGGTTAACAGGCCAAACCGTTCATTGACAGCCGATTATGCGCAATTGTCGAGATTACTCCTGAAAAGCGTCGATGTCGTCGGGAATGCCTCTGGAATGACACTATTCGTCGATGCAGGAATCAAACGTCAAGGGGGCACTAGGTCCGACCTTCCTGGCGAGTCACCGCCATCCCGGAGAACGCTCGGCTAAACGTGCATTTTGTAGGGGACGCAAGGGCTCTATTCGTCGGAACCCGGAACCGAAAAAGCATAGTTTGGCCAAATGGCCAAACTATGCTTTATTTTTCATATCAACCCTCGTGCACCGAGTCGGGATTGTCGAAGCGAGTGAAGCGGGAGATGAAGTTCAGATGCACGGTTTCTGTAGGGCCATTGCGCTGCTTGGCGATAATGATCTCCGACTTGGCCTTGTCCGCATCTGACAGTTCCTCGGTACGGTTGTAATAAGCTTCGCGATGGATGAAAGCAACCACGTCGGCGTCCTGCTCAATCGACCCTGATTCGCGCAGGTCGCTGAGCATTGGTCGCTTGTCGTCTCCGCGGCGCTCGCTGGCTCGGGAGAGCTGCGAGAGCGCGACCACAGGCACATGCAGTTCCTTGGCAAGCGCTTTCAAGCCGCGGGAGATTGCCGAGACTTCCTGAGTCCGGTTCTCATAGTTCTTCTTTCCTGACGAGGGAACCGTCGCTGACATCAGCTGCAGGTAGTCGACCACAATCAGATCGAGGCCCCCGTGGGTCTGCTTGAGGCGGCGGGCCTTGGCGCGCATTTCCGCCAGCGAGATACCGGCCGAGTCATCAATGAACATCCGCGACTCCACCAGTTGGCCGAGGGCGTTCTGCAACTTGGCGTGGTCTTCGCGGCCCAGAAAGCCGGTCTGCAGTTTTCTTTGATCCACCCAGGCCTGCGAGGCCAGCATGCGTCGCAGCAGCGATTCCTTGCTCATTTCCAGGCTGAAGACGGCCACGATGGCGTTGTGGTTGACCGCCGCGTTCTGAGCAATGTTGATGGCGAAGGCGGTTTTGCCCATCGAAGGGCGGGCGGCGATGATAATCAGCTCGTCCTTCTGCAGGCCGCTGGTCATGCGGTCAAGCTCGGTGAAGTCGGTGGCCAGACCGGTGACTTCGCGGCTCTGCTTATAAAGGTTGTCAATGGAGCCAAACGAGTTCTGAACGATCTGGTCCAGGGACTGAAAGCCTTGCGCAATGCCCTTCTGGGTTACTTCGAGCAGCCGGCTTTCGGTCTCGTCCAGCACGCCGATGGCCGACTCGCTCTGGTCGGCGGCACGGGCGATGGCCATCGAGCAGATGCCCATCAGCTTGCGCAGCAGGCTCTTGTCCTTGACGATCCGGATGTACTCTTCAATCACCGGCTTGCGCGGCAGGCCCTCCGTCAGGGACGCAAGGTAGGCCACTCCCCCCACGGACTCGACTTCCTTGTAGCGGGACAGCTCATGCGACAGGGTGATGATGTCGACCGCCCGCTGGGAATCCATCAGCTCACTCATGCGCAGAAAGATGCGGCGATGCGAGTCGAGCGAAAAATCATCCGATTCGAGTTTTTCGGCGGCTTCTGAGTGCGCCGCATTATCCAGCAGAATGGCGCCGAGGATGGTCTTCTCGGCCTCAACGTTGGCCGGTAAGCCTGTGTCCAGTGTGAGATCGGGGATAGTGGCCATAGGGAGATTTTAGGCCTTTTGGGGGCTGTGGGGATCCGGGGTGTTATGAGCAAAACCTTCGCCCGAACCCTCGCAGTCAGCCTCCCGGTAGAGTCGCCGCCAGGCTTCAGGTCCCGCATCGTTGGCAACTCAGCGATTCGATCAGCTGCACGGGGCCTTCGGCGCGACGGCGGTCGAGATTTGCTTCCCCGGCTCCTGCCCGAGTTCGTTCCGCACGCGCCGCATGATGCCCAGGTAGTAGGCCAGGTTGTGGATCGAGTTGAGCGTCCCCGAAAGGGCTTCGCCCGAGTGCATCAGGTGGCGAAGGTAAGCGCGCGTGTAGCGGCGGCAGACCATGCAGTCGCAGGCCGGGTCGGGAGGGCCTTGATCTTCCCGGTATTTATTGCCCTTGATGTTGATGCGGCCTTCGCTGGTGAACAGCAGGCCGTGGCGGGCAGCGCGGGTGGGCAGGACGCAATCCATCATGTCCACGCCCAGCCGGGCGTACTGCTCAATCTCGTCCGGATAGCCAACGCCCATCACGTAGCGGGGCTTGTCGGCAGGCAGCATCGGCAGTACCTCGGAGATCATTTCGAGCGTGAGGTCGCGGGGCTCGCCAACGCTCAAGCCACCGATCGCGTAGCCGTCGAAGTCCATTTCGATCAGCCGCTCGGCGCTTTGCCGGCGCAGGTCACGATACATGCCGCCTTGCACGATTCCGAATAGGCTCTGGGTAGCTCCGCCCCGCTCTTCATGCCAGGGCACCTGATGGCAATTTGCCCGAAAGGAATCCAAAGACCGGCGCGCCCAGGCCATTGTCAGGCGCAGGCTTTCTTCGGCGCGGTGCCGGTCGGCGGGGTATTCGGTGCACTCGTCAAATGCCATGGCAATGTCCGCCCCGAGAGCAATCTGGACGTCCATCGAGTGCTCGGGCGTAAAGAAGTGGCTGCTGCCGTCCAGGTGAGAACGGAAGCGAACTCCTTCGTCGCTGACCTTGCGGAGCTGGCTGAGAGAGAAGACCTGGAAGCCGCCGGAGTCGGTGAGCATCGCACCGGGCCAGCTGATAAAACGGTGCAGGCCGCCCATGCGGCGGATGGACTCGTGGCCAGGCCGGAGATAGAGGTGATAGGTGTTGCCGAGGATGATTTCTGCGCCCAGGGTTTCCAGGATGTCCTGGGGGACGGCTTTGACGGTGCCGGCGGTGCCCACCGGCATAAAGACCGGGGTCTCTACCGTCTGGTGCGGGAGGACGACCCGGGCGCGGCGTCCGCCGGGCTTGGTCTGGTCCATGAAGCTGAACTGGAGAGGCACTTGTTGATTTTAGCCCTGGAGGCGGAAAACTCTATTTATCGGCGCTGCCCAGCCTGATTAAAAAACCGCCGCGGCCTACTCTCGGCGTGCCCAGCGTTGTCGTCGGCGTTTTGCTCACTTCGATCTGCCGGTCGAGCAGGTTTTCGCCCGCAATAAAGACCTCAAAACGATTGCCGAAGTCGTGCGAACCGTAGGCATCCAGCCGGAAAAAGCTATGCAGCAGGAAGTCGTTGGCATCGTCGTCGTACTGGCGGCCGCTCAAGCGGCCTTCGAGGTTGATCGTGCCCAGCCTGGGCCGGAAAGCGCGCACGTTCATGGTGGCCATGTTGCGGGCAACTTCGGGAATCCACTTGCCTACGTCGCTGACGCCCTTGGTGACGGTGGCGTGGGCGTACTGGTACCCGCCGTCGACCGCCAGCCAGCGGCGCGGGGACAGCTCGTAGTCGAGCGAGACGCCGCGGCTCTCGATCTGTCCCAGGTTCTCCCGCATCAGCAGGATGGGTGAGGAATTGGGGTTGATGGTCACGGCCACGATGGGCCGGTTGACCTCGGTGAGGAAGTAGCTGACGCGCGCCGCTCCCCAGGGCCGCTCAGTGGCCAGCCCGGCCTCCCAGCCGGTAGCGCGCTCGCTGAGCAGGTTGCCGTTGGGCCGGGTGAGCTCATTGCCTACCTGGGTGGAACGGTAAAGCTCGTTGGGCGAGGGAGCGCGGAAGGCGCGGAAGGCAGTGGCCGAGGCGGCCCAGTGCGCGAACAGCTTGCGCGACAGTCCCAGACGGGGATCGAAGACGCGCTGGCCAAACTGCGGCGGCTGGCTGGGGGATGGGACCCACGCGGTGCCATTCCAGACCAGCAACTGGCCGTCGTAGTTCTGGAACCAGTCCAGACGGCCGGAGAGCGTGGCGGTCCAGGCCTTATGCACCCACATTCCCTCGGCGTAGCCGGAGGAGTCGCGCTGGTGGTCGTGGAGGTTGGTGAGCGCGGCGGAGGATCCGTAGGTCTGCTCACGGTCCCAGACCCGCACATCGTGGGTGTCTGCGCCGGCCACGAGGACCAGGCCGGCCCCCAGAGGCTGGGTCCAGTGAGCCACGGCGCCGAGCTCATTCTCCGGCGAATGCGAGAAGTCGGTGGGGCTTTCGCTGCAGCGGTAGGAGCAGCTTGGGTCGGCGTCTGTCGGCGTGTTCAGGATTTCGGAAAACACCTGGCGGAAGTGCGCCGTTGACCCGTAGACGCGGGTGCCGAGG
>Ga0208193_1001135_pt1 | contig 12105 bp, 14 predicted proteins | sample June2015DPH_17_2_FD_184716 | JGI IMG/M metagenome (GOLD analysis project Ga0208193, IMG submission 184716) | Peatland microbial communities from SPRUCE experiment site at the Marcell Experimental Forest, Minnesota, USA - June2015DPH_17_10... | ecosystem: Environmental > Terrestrial > Soil >...
CGCCCTCGCTTCTGGTCATCGGCTTTTCCTTGGCGCTTTCGCTCCTCACGGGGGTTCTTTTTGGCGTGGCCCCGGCACTGATGGCCGCGCGCACTCATCCTGCCGAAGCCCTGCGCTCGAACGCCCGCACCACCGCCCATGGCGCTTCCTTGCTGCAGCGCGCGCTTGTGGTTCTGCAGGCCGCTCTGTCGCTTGTGCTTCTCGTCGCCGCAGGCCTCTTTGCGCAGAGCCTCAACAAGGCCGAAAACGTCGACATGAAGCTCGATGCAACCAACCGCTATATCGCCCACATTAATCCGCAGGCGGCCGCTTACAAGAACACAGAGATTGAGCCTCTCTACCAGACCATCGAAGATCGCTTCCACGCCATTCCCGGCGTTCTCAGAGTCGGGCTCGCCACCTACACGCCCATGGAGGAGAACAACTGGGGATCGGGCGTAAAAGTTCAAGGAGAGCCGGACATCAATAAAGGCGCTTCCTGGGTGAAAGGCACTCCGGAGTACTTCGATTCCGTGGGCACGCACGTCGTCATGGGCCGCGGCTTCACAACGCAGGACACGCTGAATGCCCCGCCCATCGCCGTCGTCAACCAGGAGTTTGTCAAACAGTTCTTCGGCAACCGCAATCCCATCGGCCATCGTTTCGGCTTTTCCGGTCCGGCCAAGACCCCCCAGGACGGAGCGCATGAGATCGTCGGAGTGGTGGAAGACACCACCTACACCAGCGTCTACTGGAAAAACCACGCCATGTACTTTCTTCCCCTCACACAGCGCGCCGGCACCGCGGACGACCCCGACAACCCTATAGGCAAAGACCAATCCATGTATGCCGGAGCCCTGGTCATCCAGACCGCCCATCCCATCCCCGGGTTTGAAAAGATCGCCGGCGATACGCTGGCGAGCATTAACCCCAACCTGACTATCGTGAAGTTTCAGGCCTTCCAGCAGCAGATTGACGACCGCTTCATCGAAGAACGCCTCATCGCCCGCCTCACTTCGCTCTTTGGCCTGCTCGCCCTGCTGCTTGCCGCCATCGGTCTCTACGGCGTCACTGCGTACACCGTCGTCCGCCGCACGCCGGAGATCGGGATCCGTATGGCGCTCGGCGCCCAGCGCGGGCGCGTAATTGCCATGGTGATGCGCGGCGCCATGCTTCAGGCGCTTGCAGGGCTCGCCATCGGCGCTCCAGTCGCTATGCTCTGCGTGCGCTACGTCAAGTCGCAGCTCTACGAGATCAGCAGCGTCAATCTTGCGGTGATGACCGGCGCTATCGTTACTCTCGGTGTCGCAGCCGCAATCGCCGGCATCATTCCCGCTCGGCGCGCCGCCTCCATCAATCCTGTACAGGCTTTGCGCATCGAATAAGCCGCACCCTCCTTCGACTTTTGGCAACCGTATTTTTCCAGCCGGCAAACGCCGCCTTCCTTCGCGGATTCTGAAGAGGCATTCGTCCAGTTCGAGCCGACCGTCCGGCATGATCAAGAATCAAAAACCGGCAGACGTTAGAAAACTGCTGACCCTGCTGGTGGGGCGTTACGAACAAGCTCGCTATCCCATCCCTGCCGCTGATCCGGTCTCCGTGGTGCGTTTTCTCATTGAGCAACAGCATCTCACCCAACGCGATTTGATTCCTCAGTTCGGGTCCGAGAGCGCAGTGTCGATGTTCCTGGCCAGCCAGCGCAAGCTCACTTTGGAGCAGGTGAGGAGATTGAGTGCCCGTTTCAAACTGCCCGCCGATGTTTTCATGTCGAAGGAACCGCGCTGAGGCAGCGAGAAGGGCCGTATATCGGTGCAGCGTGGGGCTGAATAACACTGGGAAGGCGCTTAAGAAGATTCTAGTCAACCTGTGTGAAGATAAGACTTCCTCAAGGAGCTAATACCCGCTCGATGAATGCGATCCGTGATTTCACGGTCAAAAAATGTATAAGCTACTCTATAAGGGCCTTAGTCGTTCCTCTATCTATCTGATTTCAAACCGTTTGTTGAGGTATGGCGGAGAGGGATGGATTCGAACCCCCGATAGCCTTGCGACTATGTCTGATTTCGAGTCAGGTGCAGACATCGCAAGCGCTCAATATTTATAAGGGTATTATTCTGCGTAAAGCTTTGGTGCTAGCTGGAGTGTAAGTTTGCAAAGCCTGTTCCAAATGAGCCGCCTCATATGCCTCACTCTTGCTGCCATTAACAGGAGTAGCGCTGGTTTTCTTTACAAAGATTCTCCGTTATGCGGCATAAAGAGCCATCCCACACGAGACGGGAATTTGAGCCCGCGGCCGATTTCGGGAAGCGGGTCTTATTCCTTTAGTTTTGTGGGGGGCAACTATTTCAGCACACCACCCACGGGTTCAATGGTAGGTTTAGGACTTCCAGACCAGCGGAACAGGAACGTCCGCCCTTTACGGACGTGCGTCACAAGTGCAGGTCGGAAGCAAACCAGGTTGATGCCGGGTGCGCGTACACAGGGATAGACGATTCCCAAAGATCCCTTCTCTAACAACTCCTCAGCGAGACGCTGCGAAACCTTGTAGCTGTCAGGATCGAGAACTTTGCGGAACCAGGCCCCAGCTTTCACGAGATCGTGAAACTCGCCAGTGAAGTCCGCCAGATATTCATCGTAGGTGATCTCATCTACAAATCGGCCAACTTCTGAAAGCGACACGGTCTGGTGATATGCAACTTCCGCCTGACATGTCTTGACGCTCTTTGCCGCGTACCAGGCCCCGCGGCCAGGCCCGTTAAAACGGGAGCCTTCAGGTCGTGGGTGGGTATATGCCGCATTGATGACACTTGCGAAAGGAACCTTTGCTACAAGCTCGTGCGGCGTAATTCCTGGCAAGCCTCCCACGTCGGCGATCAACCTGTCATTGGTTCTGCTCTCGACTTGGAACCCGGCTTGTAACACCTGGTTGTTCGGCGCCAGGCGTGCAAGTACGCTCTCCTCGTCGGTACCGTATTTCGACTGAATGAGGCGGCTGGTGTCCTTGAAGGAGACCACAGAAAGAAGCGGGAGAGCATCTGCTCTCCCGCTGGGACTCTTCTTTTCTATATGCAGCACGGTTTACACGCCTCCGCGGCGGCCATCGAGCAACCGGCGCACTGTTTGCATGGCGGGCAGGCCGCCGGCGATCATGTATTCAAGCGGAGTCTTCCCACCGAATAAAATGTTGCTGTTGGGAAGCTGAATCCACTCATCGGCCAGTGCCTGACCATGCAGGATATTGATGGCCTTGAAGATACCCAACAGGTAGGAGATCCGGAACATTTGATCAATGTCCAAGACTTTGCCTTCCTGATTCTTCTTCAGCTCGTAGTACAGGCCATTTGAGATCCCACCGAGAAGCAACTTTGCTTCCTCGTCGCGCACCTTCCAGGCCTTAATCAGATTGAAGAACATGACGAGCGAACCAGGGCTGAGGCGCTTCCGCTCCTCTAATGCATTAAAGTCAACAAGAGGCTCCGGGATGTAGCTCGTAGCTGGGTAGTTGAGTACGGTTGCCATGGAAAAACCTCCAATAATGGAGATTATATTATCCGGTTTCAGAATGTCAAGTGGGCTTATTTCGACCCATCGGATTAATGCTGCTAGCGCTGTCCAATACCCGTAAATATGCCTATGGTTTCGACCTGACGCTGCGGGCAACGCCCTCTTTTTCATGTTGGGGCATAACCCGTCTCCCGTAAATCTCCAAATCTCAATGAGATAGCAACCTGTGCTGAGGCTCGACAGAGGTCGCCCGTCGAGACTAAAAATAGCCCTTCAGAAACCAATGGTTTACGAAAAGAGTCAGCTCGGTCTGACTCCTGCGCAGACGGCGCATTTGCTTGATCAACTGCAGATTCACTTTGCAGACGCCTGGGTGGAAGGATACGATGCATTTATCCCAGCAATGGCTAACCATCCTAAAGATCGCCATGTTCTCGCTACCGCTGTGGCCTGCGGAGCGCAAACGATCGTTAGGTTCAACCTCAAAGATCTTCTGCCAGACGCCCTGGCACCCTGGAATGTCGATGCGCAAACTCCCGATGAATTCCCGATCCATCGGTACTACCTGGACCCGCCCGCAGTTTTCACTGTCGTTCGACAACAAGCCGAACAGCGTGGGGATGGGATCGATTGATGGGGATACACGCCAAGATAGTTCCGGAATTCGTTTCACTTCTCTGCCGGCATTCTCAGTAGAACCCTGAGCGCCCTGGAACACCCAATATAACCCTTATCGCACCCTTGTCGTACCCACGTCTTCTGCTCGGCCCGTCGGGGGGAAGTTCGCTCTTCGGGCGGAACTGCCCGTCGAGTCGATCCGCCGGCGACAACGTCACCTTTCCGGATTCCAGGGAGCACAGAATCGGGTCAGCGGCGGCCCCATGATCCAGCCTTCCCCATCTGAGCGGCGCTTCCTCGGTTCGCCACGTTTGTAACTTGGTGCCGCCCGCGGCATTTTGGTGCCGCGACTCCCAAGGCTGCATTTGGGGGAGCAAACAGGGGGTGAGATTACTTCCGCCAGAAAGGTAGATTGCGTCTTTCGTTTATTCTCCGTGGAAACAAGAAAGGCCCAGTGCGGGAAGCACTGAGGCATAAAGGTAAGTGGGTTGAGGATGAAGGGCCGGAAACTTTCACTTCCCGGGCGTTAGATGGGCACCTAGTTCCATGTTTGTGGGCTCCGAATTCGAGGTTTTTGCGGGCCCATGAATGCAAGATCTGAATCGGACCTGACCTTCGAACCACGGGGCTTTTTGTGGTCCGGTGCGGCATGCGGCATTGTGGTGCAGAGGCTCCGAATGTGGAATTTGAGGGAGCAAACAGGGGAGAGACTGTTGCCGAACCTACCGCGGTAACAGGGTCCATGTTCTCTGCCTCACCTGAGCAGCGCAGGTAGAAAACAATTTGCTGACATTCTGCAGACAAGCTTTAGAAAGCTATCGTCTATCGTAAGTTCTGGTAAAAGGGCCGTGGGCACGCCTTGATACGTAAATGCCAATTGCGCGAGTCAGCCAAGAGATTGCAAGCCCTCCGTCGATCGTGACTACGCGAAGACTTGATTCGTTGCAGGCGGCACGCGCGATCGGAGCACTTCTGGTCGTGCTCTGTCACACCTCGGCTTTTATCGGCGAAGAGCCAGGACTTTGGCAGAGAACATCAATCTATCTTTGGTTTCGCGGAACCGCGCTTGGAGTGCAGTTGTTCTTCGTACTGAGCGGAATTGTGATTTTCAGTGCTCATCGAAAGGATTTCGATCAACCTAATAGAACTCCGCTCTACTTCTGGAAGCGGTTTCGACGAATCTATCCTATCTATTGGATATTCTGGCTCTTGACGGTGGTGAAGCATCATGCCGCGATGAGCCCGGATCTTGCCTACCAACGAGATCCAATGGTCCTTCTGTCAAACTTTCTCCTGGTCCACTTGTTTTCGTATCAAACGAACATGGTGCAAGCCTGGACACTCTTTGACGAAGTGCAGTTCTATCTGCTCTTTTCTGTGTTGCTCCTGAACCGCCGGATCGGCTGGGTGGTTCTTATGGTCTGGCTCAGTGCCTCGCTATTTTTCCTTTTTCCGGCTGATCCATATTGGTCAACGATCTTCTCTCCCAATCACATACTCTTTGGGATCGGCATCGTAGTCGCCGTGGAAGTTGAGAAGAATAGGCCGATACCTGCGAAAGCAAGTTTTTGGTGCGGATTGGCACTTTTCTGTTTGTCGATCGTGGTAGCAGGACCATTTTATCGAGGAACTATGATACGTTTGGCCGGAGGATTCGGTGCAGCCGGCGTTCTCCTGGGAGCTATGGTTTTGGAACGGCGAGGCGCTCTTGTCGTGCCCCGTTGGCTTGTTGCTCTGGGGGACGCATCCTATTCGATCTATATCGTACATTTCATGGCAATATCTGCGGTCGCTCGTCTAACCTACGCATGCTGGGGGCATCTGCAGATCCCCATTGCTGCCTGGATGGTGTTCCTCTTTCTCTTTGGCACAGGTGTGGGCGTATTAGTGCACTTGGCAGTTGAACGTCCATTACTCAGGGCCTTTGGGAAGTAATGACAATACTTCGCAAAGTATTCTTTTCTCCGATAACCGATTTTTGACGCTGTAGGCAATATCGGAAACCGTTCCTCTCAAGAGTATCAACCAGACGCTGCCTCCTGGCTTTCCAATCATTCAAAGCATCTACATCGCCGACCGGTATGACGTCCATCAATTCTTCGATCACACTGCCAAGCACCGCGAGACTATCGACCTCCGGGTTCATCCCTGCTTTGAAAAGCCATTGACCCCATTTCCGGGCGTGAGAGAGCTTGGGAGGCGGCCCCGGCGCCCCGGAGGGCTCGTAATTTGACTACAAAACCCAGTGACGGCGAAATCTAGATTCCCTGTAAGGAGGGATGTCGTCACGGCTACTCGACGACATTCTCCATCAGAACAGTATTGGGAATGGTAATGACACCGCCTTCATGCTCCAGCGTGGTACCGACGGAGTTGACCTCGACAATCGTGCCCCGGACGCCCTGCACCTCAATCGTCCGTCCTACGGGGAAATGGTCACGCACAAACGCTCCCGCAAGGATGTTGGACACAACGGCACGGCTTCCGAAGCCGAGAGCCAGAGCAGTCGCCAGGCCAGCCGAGGTCAAAACAACCGCCAGAATCACAGTGAGGATTGCAGTCTGCACGCCCAGTTGAGCCAGAGTAATGACGATGGTGATCAGAGAAAGAAAGTAGCGACTAATAACGCCCAGGGCGTTGGCATATTCCAGGTTCGCATTGCGCGCCGACCGAGCTAAGGCGCCCGACAACAGTCTGGCTACAGACAAACCAATGAGGAAAATAACTAGAGCCGCCATCAAGGCTGGCAGATAACCTAATAGCTTCGCCACCATCATGGTGAAATATGTCAGTCGGAGCGCTTCTACCGCAGGCAGAACCGCCAGCAGCAGGATAATCCAATAAACGAACGCGCTCAGGATGCGAGACACGCTTCCAGTAGACCCAAGATCGCCGAGCGTTCGTGTAATGCCGTGCTTCTCGGCAAATCGGTCAACCTGCAACGTTTGGAGAGCTTTGGCGGCCAGCTTTGAGCCCACATAGGCGATCAGCCATCCCACAAAAAGAATCAGAAATGCGCTGAGCAGGTTCGGCAAGAATTCCGTGATGCGGTGCAATGCATCGAGCACGGATACCTGCAAAGTCTGAAGAATATTGTGATAGAGATCGTTCACGTTCATCCTCTCTCTCGAATGTCCGGGCTGCTAGAATGATGACTTGGGGCGCTCTGGGCTACACGGAAGAGTCGCTTTAGCACAATATCCAAAACAATCCAGAAGCCATGGATCTGCGACTCAAACAGCAAGCGGGTCCCTTGCAGGATGCTGGCACGCTTGCGGAACCGGCTAAACGTCGAGGGTGGGGCCGCAACAGCAAGCCTGCGAAGTTGCTGAAAATCGCGCTCTTCATTGCTGCCGCTGAACACTTGTCGATTTTCTCCCTGGTCCGTCATCTTGTCTCCTGAAACATTCGTTTGAATTCGTCTCTTGCGCGTGCAAGTCGCATCTTTGTTGCGCTCAGGCCGACCTGGAGAATATCGCTGATCTCTTTTATGTCGAGATCCATCACATATTTCATAACCAAAAGGGAACTGCTGCTCGGATCGATGCTTTCCAGCACAGCCTGTGTACGCTCGTCCTGCCAGGTTACGTGTGTAGTGGCATCCTCGATGACATCACCGTCTGGAAGCGTCTCGGTAGTTGTGTATTCTGTTCTGCGCTGTGAGAGAAAGTTCAGGCAGTGATTGTATGCCACACGGTAAAGCCAGCTTGAGAATGCGGATCTTCCATCGAACTTGCCGATATTCAGAAACAGCTTGGTCAGGATCTCCTGCAGAAGGTCTTCCGCATCGGTCGCGTTTCCCGTCATCCGGTAGCAAAGCGTATAGATCATGTCCTTATAGGCTGTGATGAGCTGCTCAAATGCCTTATGTTGATGGGGAAGCTCGCGTTTGCAACGCTCTACCAAAGCCAGATCCTCCCCGGAAGTTCTCATCATTGCAGGTCCTTACCATGAGCAATTCGTGCAATTGAAGCCCTTTACATCCGCCTGCTACGAGAGACTGCCTCCTTCAGGGCGATAAAACCGAAACCCTCCTCTGCACGTAAGACAAGCGCAAAAGGCGGAAAGTCACATGGTAAAAATCTTTTCTTTTGCTGTGACCGATGCCCCTGCTCCCTTTGTCATAGTGATCGGAAGGTGGAAGGCATGCCTTTCGGACCAAGCATGACGAACGGAGAATCCTACTATCGGGCAGACGAAACAGCAAACGCACGGTTGAATTTGGTTCCGGGGAAATGGAATGAGTGAAGACCGCTGCTGTCATGCAGCCCATCGCAAAGGAGAACAATCATGAATAAGGAGCATATTAAAGGCACAGCCGAAGAGGTCAAAGGAAAGGTCAAGGCGGGATTGGGAGAGCTGACCGGAGACAAACGGCTAAAGCGGGAAGGGCAAGTGGACCAAATCAAAGGGCAGGCGCATAAGATCGCCGGCGATATAAAAGACGCTCGTCACGATCTGATTGACAGCGCTGCTTCCCGGAAGAAGTAGTCGAGATGAGCTGCGAACCGGAGCGATCTGAGTTCGCAGCTCACTACGAGATTGAGGAATTAAGTAGGAGGCACTTTCGTAAATGAATATATCCACTAGGACGATCGTTTTTGTTGTAGATGATGAGAAAGTGATTGCCGATACGCTGGCATCGATCCTGATGCAGAACGACTTTGACGCAAAACCGTTTTATTCCGGCGAGTCCGCTATGCAGGAAGGAGAGGTGTCTCCTCCTCAACTATTGATCAGCGATGTTGCGATGCCTCGGATGTCGGGGATCGACCTGGCACTTTACTTCAGAAACCGCGATCCGACCTGTAAGGTTCTCTCACTCTCTGGTCAGGCCAATAGGGAAGATTTGCTGAGAAGAGCAAATGAGGAAGGACAGCATTTCGAGACCCTGAATAAGCCTATTCATCCTGCAGATCTTCTGGCAAAACTTCGTGGCGCCGAAAGAGGATTGACGAATTTTTATTCCGTGCTGGACAATGCGCGGCTGGTAAAGGAGGTTGTGATATGAAGCTTAAAAATATGGTACTTGCACTGTGTTTAGTGGGTTGTTCTGTCAATGTCTTCGCTGCAGATACAGCCAGCCTCAATGAACGTATCAACGATGCTCGCGATGTTTTGCGACAGATCATGATGACTCCGGACAAGGCAATTCCGAGCGGCATCGCGCGACAGGCAACCTGCATCGGCGTGATCCCAAGCGTCAAGAAAGCCGCTTTTATCGTGGGCGCTTCCTACGGCCAGGGAGTTGTTACTTGCCGGACTCGCTCCGGATGGAGCGCTCCTGTCTTTATCCGGCTTGCAGGTGGCAGCGTCGGATTTCAGATAGGCGGCCAAGCCACGGACCTTGTTCTTGTCGCCGTCAATGACAAGGGCTTCGAGGATTTGCTGAAGTCGAAGTTCAAAATCGGCGTAGATGCGGCTGCAGCCGCAGGACCTGTTGGAAGAGATGCGGCGGCAGCTACGGACCTGAAGCTGAATGCAGAACTGTTGACCTACTCCAGATCGAAAGGCGTATTTGCAGGAGTAGACCTGAATGGTGCAGTGGTATCTCAGAACACGGATGATACCAATGCATTCTATGGTGGCCACGCGGGAGATTTTGAACACATTCTTCATGGCAATGTCTCTGCCCCGGCGTCAGCGAGGCCATTCGTTACCTCCGTTGGCAGGTATTTCCGTGCAGCCCACGCAGGACAGTGAACGTCATCGCATCTCAACTTGCAGAACTCTGACTTAGTTCTGATTGTTGCATAAATCAAAAGGAGATTTATCCATGTTTATTTTGTGGTGGATCATCGTCGGCCTGATCGCAGGCTTTATTACCGGGAAACTTATGAAAGGCAGCGGATTTGGCGCTGTAATGGATATCGTCGTCGGCATCGTCGGTGCGACCGTCGGAGGCTTTATCATGCGCAATCTCGGATTCGCCGACCAGGGTGGGTTGATCTACACCGTGGTTGTCGCGGTAATCGGAGCTGTGATCCTGACCCTGTTGCTTCGTCTCATCACGGGTAATAAATCGAAAAACCTATAGTTGATTCTCAGGAGGATATCTTATGTTTCGATCGAACTTTAAGTCGTGCGGCATGCTTTGTTTGGCTCTGATCTTCACCATGGATGGATGCCATGAAAACATCAAAGAACCAGACACATCGAGCTTCAAAGTAGCCCTCAACGATCATTATCGGATACAGCCGATCTGCGTATGGAATAGTCCGGTGAAGTTGCCGGCTCAGGTAGATGCGTCAAACGATATCCAGACGAAAGGCTTTGACGCTCTGACAGATGCAGGTCTATTGACCCGCAAGGCGGAAGAAAAGGAACGCTTCCTGATCGGCTCCAAACAAGTGAACGACTATGATGTTTCGGACACAGGCCGCACCCAATGGAGGCCTGATACCTCGCAGCCGGGGTATGGAAATTTCTGTTATGGGCACAGACAGGTCACATCCATCGATAGCTTCACGCCTGTAACGGCTGAAGACGGCGTCAACGTGACAACGGTCAATTATCACTATGAGATGACCGATGTACCCGACTGGGCTCAATCGGCGGAAACCAAGACGGCCTTCCCCAAAGTACCGGCTGCGCTGGCAGCACCACAGCCAGCCGCAGCAAAGCTTGTACAGACGCAAAATGGATGGCAGGTATCCCACTGATGAAGGTCCGGCCTGAAAGCAAATCAGGCCGTCCTTTTGTGGTGTTTGCTTGCAGGAACTCAGTATTTCGGACCAGGAGAATCTCCATGGCTGCCAAAACAGAAAGCAAATAACCCATAAACAGTTCATCGATGCCCTGAACGAGGACCTCTCGCGTGAGTACTAGGCGATCATTGCTTATGTCAACTATTCCAAGGTTCTCAAAGGTTCGGCATACATGAACATTGCAGATGAGCTTGCCGTGCCTGCGAAGGAAGAGCTGGACCATGCACTGCAGATTGCCGACCATGTCGATTATCTCGGCGGCATGCCAGCTGTCACACCTAAGTCCGTTAAGACATCCGAAAAAGAGGCAGAAATGCTTCGTTTCGATCTCGAGAATGAAAAAGATACGATCCGTAATTATCGTCGTCGCGTGAAGCAAGCCGAAGAACTCAATGAGTTTGCTATCGCCGAAAGCCTGCGAGGGATTCTGGTGCAGGAGCAGGACCACCGGACGGCGCTGGCCACGGCACTCGGCATCGATCCGCCCAATCCGGGAATTGCCGACTAAGTTATGAATGGCGGGAGTGCCACCCCGAAGGCGAATCCTGATGAACTCAAACACGGAAAGATGGATGGAACGCTTACTTTCACTGGTGTATTTACCTACGAGTGAATACAGAATGTTTCGGGCACAAGTCATCGCTTGTTAGCAGGATGGTGTGTCACCCCAGAGCTAAACCTCACGAAGCATTTCGGCCTGCAGGGAGATTGTGTCAACATTCTCGCAGCTCGTCTGTAACGCGCTGCGAGGAGGCGCTCCATGTATGGAAGTTCTGATAGAAAACAGCTTGCGCATTTTATTGGAAATTAGAAGCAACTGTAAATGATAAGGGGTCATCTCCTTATCAGTGAAGTTACCGACGTTATGGAATGAATTTACTCTATGGAGGTACGTAAGAAATGAGCATAGAAACCATGCAGCAACTTTTGATTGATGAGTTGAAGGATCTTTATTCCGCGGAGAAGCAAATCGTCCGCGCTTTACCCAAACTGGCGAAAGCCGCATCCACGCCTGAGTTGCAACTGGCTTTCCTTAGTCACCTGGAGGAAACCAAAGGGCAGATTGTTCGCCTTGAAAAGATCTCGGATCTAGTTGGAAAGAAACTCATCGGGAAATTATGCGTAGGAGCGAAGGGTGTACTGGAGGAAGGCTCGGAGGTATTGGAGGAAACGGAAGAGGGCGTGGTTCGTGACGCCGGTCTTATTTCGGCAGCACAGCGTGTCGAACATTACGAGATGGCAGGATACGGATCCGCGCGAGAGTTCGCCAAAACACTTGGACTCACCGAGATAGCGT
>Ga0208193_1001136_pt1 | contig 12095 bp, 5 predicted proteins | sample June2015DPH_17_2_FD_184716 | JGI IMG/M metagenome (GOLD analysis project Ga0208193, IMG submission 184716) | Peatland microbial communities from SPRUCE experiment site at the Marcell Experimental Forest, Minnesota, USA - June2015DPH_17_10... | ecosystem: Environmental > Terrestrial > Soil >...
CAACGAAATGGTGGCTACCCCAGCCGTGATCGGTACCATCGGTGTTGCAGGTGAGGGTGCGGCCGAAGTCCGAGGCGGTGAAGGTGGTGACCTGGTTGCCGAGGCCGCTGGCGACCATCAAGCCGTCAAAATATTCAAGCGCCTGGCCGAGTTGTGTGAGCAACTGCGCATGCTGGATAGCCTGGTTGTTGTGGGTATCAAAGCTGCCCAGCTGTACGTAGAAGATCTGCCGCGTGACACCCAGGCCGCTGCTGCCGCTGATGACGCGAGCAACGGTTTGCAGCGAGGTAGCCAGCGGGTTGTCAGTGAGCTTGTTGGTCATGGGGTCAAGATATTGGGGAGGGTTGGCAATGCCGCCCGCGCCGGCCGGAAGCATGGCCCCGGCCAGTTGCGCCTGAGCCGCAGTGGAGCGGTTGACGACCACGCCGTATTCTTTGGCGAACAGATTGGACTCCTCGGCGGTGAGGATGGACGAGAGCGGATTGGCAGACGGGGGAATGCCGAAGGGCGGCTCGGCCAGTCCGGAGATGGGAATGGGGCCGGCGGAGGTCACGTTGAGCTGAAACGAGGTTTGGCCGGAGAGAAAGAGCGCGATGCCGGCCGTCGAGATGCAGGTAAACATGGAGTTGGTGTTGTAACCCATGCCTTCGATGAGGTCGGCGACGGCGCCACCCCAGCCGACATGCTCCGCGCTGCCGCCGTTCGAGGCGATAGCCTGCCAGGCGGCAGTCTGATCGAAGTGAGAGAACAGGGAGGCGGGCAGCGGAATGGAGTTGGCGTTGACCTGGGCCTTGGTGGCGGGGGCGATGAGCGTGCCGGTATTGGCCACGATGGCGGCTCGACCGGCATTGAAGAGATTCTGAATGCCGCCGAGCGCCGGATTGAGTGCAAACGTGCGGCCGCTCTGCGGCGTTCTCAAAACGATGGGAAGAAGTTCGCCGATGGGATAGGCAAGGCCGGGCGCTCCGGAGCGCGCGGTGGTAAAGGCGCTGAAGGAGCTTGGATCGGTGGCGATGACGGTGCCGTGGCCGTCATTGCCGCCTTGCAGAAAGACGCAGACCAGGGCGCGATAACCAGAGCCGCCGCTCGTCTGGGCCATGGCGGCGACAGAGTTCAGCTCGAGAAGAAAGGGACTGACGGACAGGCCGGCCATTGAGGCCATCGAAGCTGTCCTGAGAAACTGCCGGCGGGAGCGTTCGAACGTATTCATCCTTGAGCCTTCCCTAAAATTGCGCGCTGAACGCTGGCGAAGCCATGGTCAGGTAGATTGCTGCCTCGACGCGGTTGGCGAGCGCTTGGTTGACGGCGTTCTGATCGCCTGATGGGACGTCGATGGCATTGATGGCGGCGAGGATCTGCCCGTAAAGCGTGGGGTTCATTTCGCCGGCCATGAGCAGCAGGTTGATGCGGTCAAGCAGCGCCGTGGGGGTCATGGCCAGGCTCATCTCTGTTGAGTAGCTCGAGAACAGATCAGGGCCGCTGACGGCGTTGCTGCCGATCGCGCCCTCGATGTAGTTCAGGTAGCCGACGACGGTCGATACGTTGGTCATCTCCATCTCAGGCGCAAGCAGACCGGCCTGCGCGATGCTGGTGCCGGGAGGAACGAAGCCGGGTGCAAACCAGTTGAAGACGGTGGGCGAACGAAGGGTCATCTCACCGAGCGCAAAGATGGGATCTTCGGTGCTGCCCAGCCCATAGGAGCCGGTGCGCGACTGGGCGGTGAAGGCGCGCGCCCACTCGGTATAGCGCAAGAGGGATTCGCGGACCTTTCCGTATTGGGGGTTGGCAAAATCAGTGGCGGAGTTGCGGGCCTCGGGGTCGAGAAGTATCTCCGAGACGACCGCCTGCAGATTGCCTCGTACGCCGGTGCCATCGTTCTTGAAGACCTCCGAGCAGTTGCTGATGTAGGTGGGACTGGGGTTGCTGGTCACCAGGTGCTGAATCATCTGCTTGCAGAAGAAGGGTGGCAGGTTGGGGTGGTTAAACAGGGTGTCGAGAGCAATTTTGAGATCACCGCTCGGGTCGGGGCCGGCTGAGGCGGGAATGGTGACGCCGAGAAACGTCTTCGCCGCAGTGGAGTGATGACTAGGGAAGGTTTGCATGGGCAACAGCTCTTCGCCGTAACCGGGGCCCTCGTAGGAACAGCAGTTCGACCAGACCGCGTCAGAGCTGTTGCCGGGCACGTTCCAGCTGAAGCCGGTGAACACCGCGGCCAAGCCCATCACGTCCGTGTTCGAATAGGTGGGGATGGGATTGCCGTTCGAGTCAAGCTGCTCCGAGCCATCGTCATTCAACTGGTAGAGGCCGATCGTGAACAGCTGCATGACTTCGCGGGCGTAGTTCTCGTCAGGATCGGTGGTGGCGTTCCCCTTGTCGTTGCCGAGCATGGAGAGAAATTGGCCCATCATCGGGTTCAGGGTCACATCCTGAAGGAGGGTGCGGAAGTTTCCGAAGGCATCGTTGCCCAACAGGTCGTAATACCCTGCCTCGCCGCGGGGCATGCTTTGCACACTGAAGTTCGAGCTGGAGACGACCATCAGCTCGGAGAGCGCGTACTTGACGCGCTGGCGCAACTGATCGGTGCCGGCGATGCTCTGCTGCCAGAAGGCGCCCTGAATGAAACCTTCATCGGAAGCATTTTGAGTAAACAGCGCCTGATTGCATTGGATGTCGCTGCCGGCGCAGGGAGGGTTGTTGAGGATGATGGCCTGCTCGACGGCCGGCTCTTGCGGCACCGGAGCAAGGGCGAACTGCTCGGCGAGCCAGGCTTGGTAGCCAATCAGCGAGAGATGATGGATGTCGGCGTCCGTGGCGCCGAAGGTGGCCTGCTCGAGGAAACGCGCAGCATCCTGCGGGGACACGATGGACGTGGGCGGCGTGCCGTTGACGAGAGCGATGAGATCCGTCGACTTCGCCGGTCCGGGGTTGGGATTGAGGACCTGAAGATCAAGATTGCCGGGCTCGCTCAGATCGACCGTGGCGGTCAACTGGGTTCCGCTATTGAAAGCAGTGGTGACCGGCGCACCGTTGACCAGCACCTGCGCGCCGTTGATGAAGTCCTGGCCGGTGAGCACAACGGTGGCGGCTGGGGGGCCCACGTTGAAGTTCATCGGCGTGGCCGAGTTGAGAATGGGGATGGGATTGAGTACAGAAATGTTCTGGTTGATGGAGACGGCCGGGTTGTCGACGCTGGTGATGGTGAGCTGAACGACGTTGCTGGGCACGGGCACCACGGCCGGCGCGGTGTAGTCAATCGAGCCGTCTTTGTCCGAGACGGCTGTGCCTACCTGCGCGTTGCCGCCGCTGATTCCATCGACCTTCAACGTGACGCCAGTGTTGTTGGTCCCGGCGACGTTCAGGCCCAGGTTGAGCGTGTTGCTCACGCGCACGTCGGTGCCCTGGCTGGGCTGGATGGTAAGGACGACCTGGCCAGGACCAACCAGGACGGGGACGGTTGCGGAGTTGGCCGCGCCGGGATTGGGGTTACTGACCACCAGCGGGAATGTGCCCGGGTTGGGCGCGGCGATCTCGGCGACCAGTTCTCCGTCAGAAACCTGAGTGGTCGGAACCGCGACGCCGTTCCAGAGGATCTGCGCGCCGTATACAAATTGCGATCCATCCACCGTAACGGTGGTCGCGCCTTCAGAGAAGCCGGACGGGGTGACGGTCTTGATGATTGGAATGGGATTGAGGACCGCAAGCGTGACGGACCCCGGAGGGTAGGCGGGGTAGTTGGCGGCAACGCTGGTAATGGTGACGGCATTGGGAACGGGCACGATGGCCGGCGCGGTGTAGAGGCCATTCGTGTCGATTGTGCCCAGTTCGGAGTTGCCGCCCTGGACGTCGTTGACCGAATACGTAAGCGGCTCACCGGAGGCCAGCGATCCGCGCACGATCTGGACCTGCTGGCTGACGCGAACACTCGTGGCGGGCGTAGAGATGGCAGCGAGAAACGCTGGATTGGTGATGGTTACTCCGCCGCAGCCGGCCACTAGCCACACGGCTAGCGCTGCCGACGTCATCGCGAAGAAGACATGCAATGCAGGGGGACGCTCGGATCTTGCTTGCACAAATGCTCCAATTCTTACGGGTACCAGGGCACGATGCAATTCAACGGACTGCGGTGATTTGAGTCAGACGAGTGGCTTTTCCTGACGCTAGCTTCCCGGGGCGGCAGGAATCAATACATCTTCCGGGGGATGTCCACGGAGCACTCGGCATCGCTCAGGGCGAGGAGAATCTCTTTTGAAAGCGCCGATCTATCGAGACGGAAGGCAAGTTATGCCGTTTGCGAGCCAAACGGAGAGCGAATTCCGCCAGGCGAGAGGATGGTGCTGCCGTGGTCCCGTATATCGAATGGCTGGGCAGGAAAGAAAATTCACAAAGCCGCCGCCAGAAAAAGATGGCCGGTCACGGACGGCTGGTCGAGGATTCCCCGGGGCTAAAAGTCTTCGTCGTCGCCGATGGGCATGCCGGGCGGCGCTTCGACGGGTGGGGCAGGAACGAACCTGGCCGGGTCGTGCTCGAACTCGTTGATGCGATCGATGAGCGCGGTGCGATGGATGGCTTCGGCGGTGTCTGCGGGCGGAGCAGTCGAGGTGAATTGCTTGAGAACGTCGCTGATGTGGGTACGAGCGATGGCGCGCGCCTGGCTGGATGCGGCGGGATTGACGGCGAGGGCGAACATGGCTTCCAGGGCGCGGAACTCGACGGCGCGTTCAACTTCCGAAGACATGGAGTGGCCAGCCTCCGGCCGCTCGGCAACCGTGGATGAGACGGCTTCAAGAACGCCGCGCAGGGACAGCGATGCGGGGACACGCATGTGGTACTCGATGAGGCGGCTGGCGCGCGCCGGATCGAGAAGCACGGTGAGGGTGAGGTCCGCGGCCGATTCGGCGGCGGCGATGGGGTCGAAGGTAAGGCCGGTATGCGAGGGGAACGACTCGCGCGTGCGCGGATAGCCCGGTGGCACGGGCGGCAGAAGGCTCAGGATCGATTCGGGCAGGGTGAGCGTCTCGGGCGCGAGTGTTTTCAGGACGGCAGTGAGAGCCTTGCGCTGCTCGGCGGGGTCGACGATCGATGGATTCGGCAGCCCGTCGCCGCGCAGGTTGTAACGATAGTCAAGGCCACCGATTTCCTTGATGGCGGCTTCTGCCTGATAGCGGTGAAACAGATAGACCGGCACCAGCGCCTGCTCGAGCTGCGCCATGGGGGTGCCGGGCTTGATGGCCTCTTCGCCAAAGCCTTTCAACGCGGCTGCGCGCACAGCAAGAACACGGTCAAGCTCAGCGGCAGGATCCGAGCCGTTGTCCCACAGATGGGCATGCGGGTGCGCCGAGCCAAAAGGACGCGCATCCTCGTCGGTAATGTAGAGCTGGCCGGCGTGATCTGCGTCGCTGAGGATTTTATTGAGGGCGGCCTGTTCAGCTTCCGCTGTGATATGGGGTGAAAACTCGCGGTAGCCATAGTCAATGGCCACTTTGTCCCAGCCACCGATATTCACCGCGTAGGCATGAGACAGATCGATGTGGCCGCTGGCATCGATGGTGATGTAGGGATGGGGATAGTCCATGACGCTTTCGCCTTGAGCGACCGTGGAGGCGGCGAAGTTGTGGGCCAGGCCAAGGGTGTGACCGGTTTCGTGCGCGGCGAGTTGACGAATGCGGGCCAGCACCATTTGCAATGCGGGGTCGTTGCTGGAAGGCTTCGAGTCGCCGCCGATCACCTGCGGCGCTTCTTCCTTATATGGAGACGAGAGCGCTTCGGCAATCAGGTAGTCCTGGCGGCCGCGCAGAGAGCCGAGCGTGACGTTGCCCTTGATGATCTCTCCGGTGCGCGGATCGGCCACGGCTTCGCCATAGCTCCAGCCGCGGGTGTAGCGATGAACCCACTGGATGATGTTGTAACGCACATCCATGGGGTCTGCGCCGGCAGGCAAAATGTCGACGCGGAATGTGCCTTTGGCCCAGCCGGCGGCCTGGAAAGCCTGGTCCCACCAGCGCGCCCCTTCGACCAGTGCCGAACGAACCGGTTCCGGTGCGCCGCGATCGACGTAGTACTGGATGGGCGCGACGGCTCCGCAGGCGTTGACGCAGTTGGGGTCTTTCTTAATGAGCCGATGGCGCAGGATAAAGAGCTGATCGAGCGGGTCGCCAAGCGGCGCGGTGTAGTCGCGGTAGCCGGAGGGAAAATAGCCGGCGCGAGGATTGAACCGGCGGGGCTTAAAACCGGGAGGCGGCAACTCGATGAACGAAGTGCGCTCGCGGATGGTGATGGCGTGCGGGTCGGGTGTGACGTCGCGGACAAAGCCGCCTGTCGCGGGGCCATCCGCAGCGAAGGTGAGTTCGGCCTCGACCTGAGTATTCTTTGGAAACGCTTTGGTGTCATCGAGAGCAATGGCGGAACGGGAGGGATCGATCTTATATGTGCCCTGCTTCAATCCGGCGAGGGTGTCCGAGACCCCGTGTCGATCGTGGAGGAAGAAGTCCGTGGCATCGATCAGCACGGCGCCATCGGGTGACGCGGCAGCGACCATAAAGCCCCACAGAACCGACTCGGGGAAAGACTGGGTAACAGCCAGTTGCTCATCCGGGTCGCTCGAAGAGGAACGAAATGCCATGTTGCGCTGGACGAGCAGGACCTTGGGACCGCTGCGCTCGAAGCGCACAATGCGGCCCTCTGAGACCTGGCCGCGATCGAGGCCGAGATCGTTCGAGCCTGTGCCGTACGGCAAGGAGTTGCTGTAGAGCAGGTCTGCGCTTTTGCCGTCGGGCCCCATGTGCGGAATTTCCAGATAGAGTTTGCCGGCTTCCTCATCCCAATCGATGGGGAGCAATCCATCCAGATGCTTCATGGCGGCGATCTTCACGCTGATCGTTGGCAGAGCCGAAGCGGCGGGCGTTTGTGCGGAAGCGGTGATCGATCCGAGGAACAAAATGAGAAAAGGAAACCTGCGCATGTTTTTTGTTCTATCACGAACCGCAGGCCGACATCGATGATTCTTTATCCGCGCTGAACGGCCTCTTGAAGTTGATGGAAGCGTTCAGGATGGCTGGTCAGGGAAGCCGGATAGTTGACGGCGCGGTGCCCAATGAAAACCGAGATGCTCCTTCGGACCGAGGTCCGTCGCGGGCTCCTGCTTCAAAGCTGAATTGGGAAGCCGGCCATGGTCCCAATCGTCGGACATGAGTTGAGCAGGTTTGTTGTCGCGCTCGGCGATGGCGACTTTGGCGCCCAGCAGGAATTCTCTTCGACTGCCGTTTACCGGTTTCACAGGTCAGACTCCTGGCAACGGGTTTACTCCGGACTGAGATCAGCCGGTGCATAGCCTTTCGGCCGCGCTCAGAGAGGATTTCAAGCGCCTGGCTCAAAAACCTGCTCGGAGAATCACAGGCCTGCGGTTGAGGACGGGGTACAAATCTGGGCCAATTTTGACCAGATGCCTGGTTCGGCCTGTCTCCTGCCTGCGCCGTGCGCAGACCGTGGAGTCCCTCCGGGGCAATAAGCTCAGGTTGTATGCGGTCGCCCCGGATGTGCCTGGTCGCAACCGGAGCAGGAGAGCTGCTGGTGCTGCAAAAACACGCTGCCCGGACTAAGGATCTCCTCGGAGGGCGACGCCGGCGAATGCGCGGCCACAAGTGGGTGCTGAGCTCAGGTCGCCTAACAGCACTCAACCCGGATTTCAGATCCCAGCGCCCTATTCCCTACTCAAACCGCAACGCCTCCATGGGATGAACGGATGCGGCCCGCCGGGCCGGAAGCACACAGGCCAGCGCCGCCGCGCCCAGCAGCACGGCCATGCTTACGGCGCACATCCAGGGGTCGAGCGGCTTGACACCGAACAGCAGCGTCTTCAGCAGGCGCGTTGCCGCCCACGCGCCCCCCGCCCCCAGCAAGACTCCAGGAAGAATCAGCCGCACGGCTTCTCGTACGATCATCGCCACCACGCCGGACGGCGAGGCGCCGAGCGCCAGGCGAATTCCAATCTCGGCACGCCGGCGCACCACGCCGTAGTTCAGCACCCCATAAATGCCGATTCCCGTCAGCGCCAGCGTCAACAGGGCAAAGAATCCAGAAAGCAGCGCCACCAACCGCTCGCGTCCCATGGTGCGCTCGACCAGATCGGTCATCGTCACCGGCTGATCGACTGCCACATCCGGCGCAAGCTCGCGAAATGCGCTACGCACTGCGGTTACCGCGGTTGCGCTATCGCGGGAGCGCACCGCAATCTTGGCGTTGGGATTCCCCCAGGATCCTCCAAGATACGGCTCATAAATGATCCGCGGAGCCGGTTCGCGCAGATCGTTGTAGAGCGTATCACCCGCCACCGCAACCACTCGTGCCTTCACGCTGTTGCGAATGGTCAGGCTGGCCCCAACGGCGTTGCCGCCGGGAAAGAAAAAGCTGGCGGCGCTGCGGCTGAGAATGCAGACCGGCGCCGTGTTCCTGCCTTCGCCCATCGTGAAGTCGCGGCCTTCGAGAATTGGGATGCCCATGGTCCTAAAGTAGCCCGGCATTACCAACAGGCTGGTCAGCACGCCGTCCTTGCGAATAGCTCCGGATGGCAGCGTCGAAGAGGCTGGTTCTAAATAAAACATGCCTGAAAGCGGATAGGACTGGGAGATGCTGACCTGTTCCACGCCCGGAGACTGACGAATGCGATCGTAGAGCGCAGTCAATAACGCCGGCGGCGCTTCAGAACCTTTTCCATCCGCTGTTTTTTGGGCGCGAGGAGAGAGGTCGGCATTCAGAAATGTAATGCGGCTGGTACTGAAGCCGGGATCGACCGCGATCAGGCGCGCGACTGTCGATCCCATCAGTGCCGCCATTACGACCACCACCAGAGAAAGCGCGATCTGCAGCGGCACCAGCCAAGTTCCGTTGCGTGGCGCACTGCGCCCGGCCAGGGGGATCGGGCCCTCCTTGATGTCCCGTGCCGGATCGACCCCGGAGGCGCGCCATGCCGGCCACAGGCCGGAAAAAATTACGGTCAACGCCGTCAGCACAAGCGTAAACAGCAGAACCGCGCCGCTCGGTCCGGTGCGAAGCTCAATGTCCCCCGCCGCTGCCCTCTTCACCAGCAAGAGCAGCACCCTGCCGGCGCCCCACGCAAACAGGATGCCCAGCGCACCGCCCGAGGTGGCCAGCAGGACGCTTTCGTAACAAAGTTGAGCGGCCAGCCGCCTTCGGCTCGCGCCGAGAGCCATGCGCACGGCAAACTCGCGTCGCCGGCCCAGCCCTCGGGCTGAGGCCAGCATCGCTAGATAGGCGCAGGCCACCAGCAGGGACAGTGCTACCATGCCCTCGATCAGATAGAGCGGCTTCCCGTAGTCGCGGCGCAGAAGCGAGTAGCCCGTGCGTCCCGGCGCGACGATCAGGTGCGCGTGGGAGGCCGGGGTGACTCCACCTTGGTCGAAGATGTAGTAAGGAAAATCCTTTCCTCCCTCGAAGGGTTTGAGGGTTGCCTGGAAGATCCGGTCGACGTCAGCCTGAGCCGTCTCTGGCCTCACGCCGTCCTTGAGGCGCCCCAGCAGCGTGGTGTCAACCGAGGCCAGGGAGTGACCGCCCAGCGGGTCTGTCATCTCCAGCGGCACGTAGATGGAAGGGCGTCCGCCCACGCGCACGCTGTCGAAGCCCGGCTCCATCACGCCCACCACCACGCCTTTACTGGCTTTGGCCCGGAGCGAGGCCCCGAAATCCATCACCCGCCCGATCACCCCCGGATCGGCGCCGAAGTGGGTGCGCCAATAGTCGTACCCGAGCACGATGGGATAGCCTTCCTTCAGGCCGCCCGGCCGATCGTCGGCATCGCCCGCCAGACGGCCCAGCAAAGGTCGCAGGCCAAGCATCCTTGAGCAGCCGCCGGTCAGCGATGCTGCAGTAACGGGCCGCGTGCCGTCCGGCTCGCGCAGATTGACTTGATGCTCCTTCCAGCCGCACATTCCACTGAACACGGATTGGGACCTGGCGAGGGCGTCATAGAGACCGTCGGAAACCAAGTCGCTCCCATTACCCGGGTCTTTGGTCACGCCCCGCCCCCAAAGCTCCAGCTTGATCTCAACAATCTGGTCGGGCCGCTCCACCGGAAGGCTGCGCAGCAGCAATGCATAGAACAGCCCGAAGATAGCGGTGTTTGCGCCAATGGCCAACGTCAGCGTGAGCAACGCGGTGACCGTATACCCCAGGGTCTTCGCCAGCTGGCGTACCGCATAGCGCAGATCCTGTCCCAGCCGCTCCAGACGCTCCCAGCCCCATTGTTTGCGCGTCAGGTCGGCCACTAGAGGTCCGTTTCCCATCTCGCGAATCCCCTCGGCTCGGGCTTGTTCGGGCGATTGGCCCCGCGCGACGCGGTCTTCGATCGCCAGGCGCAGATGCGACTCCAATTCCTCCCGCAGGTCGTCCTTGTGCCGCTCCCAGTCCCAAGGCCAGCGCCTCATCATGCCTCCCTTTCAAGTTCCATCATCGCCCCGATGGCGCGCACCATCGACCGCCATCGCTCGTGGCCGGACTCCAGCTGCTGTTTGCCTTTGGCCGTGATCTGGCAAAACTTTGCGCGCTGCTTGCTCTCGGTCGTCTTCCATTCCAGCTTCACCCGGCGGTGCCGCTTATGCCGGCGCGGCGCCGGGTAGCGCGATCCGGTCTCCACCTCCAGCATCTCAGCGGATTTGAGCCGGATGGATTGGGCAATGCCGTAGCCCTTGATCGGCCCCCGCTGGAGGGCCTCTAGGACAAGCATGTCCAGCGTCCCCTGCAGCAGCTCCATTCGGTTCTGATACGACTCCGGTGCGCCCATAAAAGGATGTAGACAATCTACCGCAAAGGCCGTAGATTGTCTACAGGCATATCACGGCGATCTCCAATTCTAGGAACTCGCCATCGGTGCCGCAGCAATTGGTCAAAGAGTTCAAACTGTCACGCGACTCGGTGATGGCTGCGACGCTCATCGGCAGACTTGCCTGTGACCTCCTGTTCAAGATCAGTCCATCGGCGAAATCCTTCTTCGAAATCCTTCTTAACGATGGGCTCAAATTTGCGCTCGCAACGACTGGGAAGAGAGCGTCGGCGGCCGCGGGCGGCAGACGGTCAAAGACGGTCATGCCGGAGGTTTCCGTCAAGAGTCTGGCTTTATGCCCTTTCCCGGCTCGGTTCAATGTCTGCGGCTGCCTAAAGCAGAGCATCGAATCCATCTTGGCTCCTTCGAGCCGACAAGCGGCGGATAGAAGGCCCTCGGTCCCTTGTGGATTCCCCGGCATATCCGCTCTTCGGCCAAGGCTCGGCTATGCGGGCTGCCGGGAGCCAGAGGGGAGGGCTTTTAGAGATCGAGCCCGGGCGCCGCCCCACAGGCCGGAGCTGGAAGGCACGGTGGAGACAAATTCCTTTGAGTCTTCCCTCCATCGGCCCTTGCGGAGCCTTCCCGATCCCATCTTGCGGCCAGCTCATCCGCCGCGTCTGGCCTTTATACTGAAGACTTGTTGGAAGAAAGTTGGGGGCCACTGTCGGCCTCACGAAAAGGACCGGAAACTTTGGCGCAGGCGGAGATTGGCATTATCGGTGGCAGCGGGTTGTACTCGATGCCGGGTTTCACTCAGGTGCGGGAAGAGCGCGTGGAAACGCCGTTTGGCTCGCCTTCCGACGCATTTGTAGTGGGAGAGCTGGCAGGTCGCAGCGTAGCATTTCTGGCGCGGCACGGACGCGGCCATCGCATTCTGCCTTCAGAGCTGAATTTTCGCGCCAATATTTATGCCTTCAAGAAGCTGGGCGTGGAGCGCATTGTCTCCGTGTCCGCGGTTGGGTCTCTCAAAGAAGAACACCAGCCGACTGACTTTGTGATCCCCGACCAGTTCATCGACCGCACCTTTCATCGCATCTCTAGCTTTTTCGGCGAGGGGATTGTGGGCCATGTCGCCTTTGGCGATCCGGTGTGCGCTACGGTGGCCAAGGCGGCCGTCGAAGCTTGCGCGGCGGTGGGCGTGGTGGGCAAACCGGGTGGCACGTATGTCTGCATGGAAGGACCGCAATTCTCGACGCGCGCGGAATCGAATCTTTATCGGAGCTGGGGCGCGGACGTGATCGGCATGACCAACCTGCAGGAGGCC
>Ga0208193_1001137_pt1 | contig 12089 bp, 13 predicted proteins | sample June2015DPH_17_2_FD_184716 | JGI IMG/M metagenome (GOLD analysis project Ga0208193, IMG submission 184716) | Peatland microbial communities from SPRUCE experiment site at the Marcell Experimental Forest, Minnesota, USA - June2015DPH_17_10... | ecosystem: Environmental > Terrestrial > Soil >...
CCACGGCCGCCCATAGGTTCGTCCTGAACCGGCGGCCATGTAGCCGATCGTGACCGTGATGCAAATCATGTGTGCTACGGGATCGCGGCTGCCGAACAGCGCGACGAGGCACCACAGCCCAAGCGCCGCGGCGTAGAGCATCGCGCCGATCTGGTAGCGGACTTCCCAGCGCGCGGCTTCCTTTGCGTTCAGATCGGAATTGCGCCGCCGATACCGGCGCATGTCGAGCGCCCGTGCGGCACCGGTCGCAACCAGAAGCGCGACACAGGGCCATAGCCAAACGTTGCCGGTCTTCACCGCGGTCATGATCGCCGCGACCCCGGCGCAAAGCGCGCCGGCGAACATCGGTAGCGGATCCTGGAACAGCGAATCGATCAGCGCCGCGTAAATCGACGGCGACATTTTCTGATCTGGCTGTCCGGTCTGGCTTGTAAGCTGCTGCATCGCAGGCGCACGTCCTCGTTCGGCTGCCCAGCTTTACCCGCCGCAGATGAAGTCTTTCTGAGGGAATATCGTTACCAAGACGTTGTTTTTCGCGGTCAAGCGCGAAAATATGCCTGATAAATCAGCAAGCTAGGCAAGCTTTGCCGACCGCCGTCTGCGCTGTCGGGCAGGCGGCGGCGCGTTCACGAAAGCAGGGGCGACCAGGCCGGATCGGACGCAAAGCCCGGGGTCGGGACCTGCTGCTCGTTACGTCCGGAAATATCCACCGTGAACAGGGAAGGTCCGCTGCTGCCGCCGGGGTCGCGGAAGAACATCAGGACGCGGCCGTTGGGCGCAAAGGTCGGGCCTTCGTTGTGGAACCCGGAGGTGAGGATTCGCTCGCCCGAGCCGTCGGGCTTGATGATGCCGATCGAAAACTGCCCTCCGCCCTGCTTGGTAAAGGCGATGTAATCGCCGCGCGGCGACCAGACCGGGGTGGAATAGGTCCCGTCACCGAACGATATCCGTTGCGCCGGTCCGCCGGTTGCCTCCATCACGTAGATCTGCGGTTTGCCGCCACGGTCGGACTCGAAACACAGGCGCGTTCCGTCGGGCGAATAGGACGGCGAGGTGTCGATCGCCGGGGTGTCGGTCAGGCGCGTGGTCGATTTGGAGCGCAGGTCCATCACGAAAAGGTTCGAATTGCCGCCCTGCTGCAAGCTCATGATGATGCGCTGGCCGTCCGGCGAGAACCGCGGCGAGAACGACATGCCGGGAAAATTGCCGACGATCTCGCGCTGCCCGGTCTCGATATTCATCAGATAGACCCGCGGATCGCCCTGGCCGAATTCCATATAGGTGATTTCCTGGGTCGACGGAGAGAACCGTGGCGTCAGCACCAGGTCGCTGCCGCGCGTAAGGTAGCGGACAGAGCTTTTTGCGCCGTCCTGATCCATCAGCGCCAGCCGCTTGATGCGCCGTTCCGCGGCTCCGGTTTCGTCGACGAACACCACGCGGCTGTCGAAGTAGCCCTTCTCTCCGGTCAGGCGTTCGTAGATCTGGTCGGAAATAATGTGCGCGATCCTGCGCCAGTATTCCGGCGAGGTGGAATATTGCTTGCCGGTGAGCTGCTGGCCGGTACTGACGTCCCAGAGACGGAATTCAGCGTTCAGCCGGCCGTCGCCCTGCCGGGTCATGCGTCCGGTCACCAGCGCCTGGGCGTTGATGGTCTTCCAGTTCTGGAATTGCGGCGCCCTGTCGATATCGGAAATTCGTTCGATGAAGGCCGCCGGATCGATCGGCGCGAACAGTCCGCTGCGTTTCAGATTGTTGGTAATGACCTGCGCCACCCCGGCGCCGACTTCGCCATCGGCGGGCGTTCCCGCGACGAAATCGGGGATCGCGATCGGCAAAGCCTGGGTTCCACCGGGGGTAATCTCGAGGCGCGGCTGCCCCTGCGCGGCAAGCCTGGCCGGCTGCGCAATTGCGCACAGCGCAAGCGCGCCCCCCGCCGAGAGAAAGGCGCGGCGGGACGTTGCCGACTGCAGGCCAGACAAGCGGGCGTCAAAACCCGGCACGCGGATCGCATCAACCATATCAATAGGCCTTGTTGTGAAACATGAAGGGCAATTCTTTCCATTCCGCGTATCGCGCCTGGGGCAACATCGTATAAGGCTGACAGGCGAGGATGGCGCGGCGCGCGCCCTCGATAATAACGCGTTCGCGCTCGTTCTTCGGATCGACTTCGATCAAGGGAGGCGCCGCCAGCGTGCCGTCCTGCCTGAACGTCAGGGTAATGGGAATCAAGAGGTCCTCTTCCTGGTATCCGCCCCCGTCCACCATCCAGCAATCGTGAATCTTGCTCACCAGCGCCGAGAGGTAACTCGCTGACAGCGTGGGTGCGGTGCCCCTGGCCGTTCCAGCCGCCGGCGTCGAATTCAGGACCTCGCCGGCATAGGCCTGACGGGTCGGATCGCGCTTGTCGACCAGCGCCGCGATGGTTTCGGTGTTGAACTTGTATTCCCGCTTCTTGACCGGTGGCGGCGGCGGCGTCGCCTTGGCCTCAGCTTTCGGCGCCGGCTTCTTGGCCTCTTCCTTTTTCAGGGCTTCCGCGATCGGGTCAGCCTTGGACGGGTCGGGCTTTTGCTCGACCGGCTTCGGTTCTTCGTTGGGCTTGTTATCGACAACCGGTTTCGGCGGATCGGGCTTCTTCTCCGGCGGCTTCTCCACCGGCTTCGGCACCGGATCGGGCGCGGCGTCGGTCACCACCGACTTCTTGTCGGAGACCTTGCCGACGGCATCGTCGTTGGGTTTCGCTTCCGCGACTTTTTCAACCATCGGCTTGGATTTGTTCTTCTCGCCAGCCTTGCTGCCGGCGGTCATCTTGTTGAGCAGATCGTCCGTCACGAATTCGACGGGAACGGCTTCGATCTCCGTCGACTCGAATGCCTTGGATGAGAACGACACCAGTCCCCACCCGATCACGAGGACGTGCAGGGCCACGGACGCAACGAGTGTCTTGTCGACCTTCACCGCTTAGGACCCCTGCTCCACTTCGGTGACCAGCGCCAGCCGCTTGAAACCGGCGCCGGACAATCGCCCCATCACCCGCGCCACGGTTCCGTAATCCGCCTTCTTGTCCGCCCGCATGAATATACGCTCGTCCAGGCCGCCGCGGGCATCCGTGATCGCCTTTAATTTCGGTATCAGATCGTCGATGGCGACCTCGGTGTCGTTGATGAATATCTTGCCGCTGGTGTCGACCGATAGCTGCAGCGGAGTCTTGTCCTGCTCCAGGCTCTTGGCCTGGGTCTGCGGCAGATCGAGCGGCACGCCCACCGTCAAGAGCGGCGCCGACACCATGAAGATGATCAACAGCACCAGCATCACGTCCACCATCGGCGTGACGTTGATCTCCGCCATCACCGCGCGACGCCGGCCGCGGCGCCCGCCGCCTGCCGAAGCTGACATGTTCATGGCCATGATCTGGTGCTCACGATGCGCTCACAAACTTGCAATATATCGCCCCTCACGCCCGCTCGTCGATCTGGCGCGAGAGGATCGCTGAAAATTCGTCGGCGAACCCCTCCAGCCGCTGGGCCTGCCGGTTCACCTCGGAGGTGAACTTGTTGTAGAAGATAGTCGCCGGAATGGCAGCGATAAGGCCGACCGCGGTTGCAAACAGCGCTTCCGCGATGCCCGGAGCCACCACGGCCAGCGAAGTGTTCTTCGATGCGGCAATCGACTGGAAACTTGTCATGATTCCCCAGACCGTGCCGAACAGGCCGACGAACGGGCCCGCCGAGCCGACCGTCGCCAGCACCAGCAGCCGGCGTTCGAGCCGGTCGATTTCGCGGGCGATCGAGACGTTCATTACCTTTTCGATCCGCATCTGCAACCCGGCGAAGGACCGCGCCTGGCTTTCGAACGATCGTTTCCATTCGCGCATCGCCGCGACGAAACACGCCGCCATCGATTGCGTCGGCTTGGCCGAGAGCGCGCGATAAAGTTCCTCGATCGATTGCCCCGACCAGAATGCCTGCTCGAACCGGTCCATGGCCCGCTTGGTGCGCGAATACAGAATGATCTTGTCGATCGCGATCGCCCAGACCCAGACCGAACATGCCAGCAGCCCGGCCATGACGAATTGCACGACAAAGCTCGCATGCCAGGCCAGTTCGAGTAGCGAAACGCCGGAGCCGACCGACGGCAAGGCTTGCGGCAAAACCTCGGGCATAGGCGGTATCCTCTCGACGCAAGCGTCCCAAATGCTCCGGCAAGCAAAACGCTGCCGGTTCCATAGCCGCGCGCCAGGCGCCGCTAAATCACTGTGCCCGCGCGAGAGCCTTATTGTGTCGCATGGGAGGCCCGTCCGAAGCCGAGGCCATCCCCCGCCAACATGTCAAAACAAGGGCTATCAGCGCGTATTTACGCGTCTATCCAGACGCCAATCATGGTTAATGCGAGGTTACTATAGGGATTTTGGCTGCGGCAAATGACGGCAGCCGGGTTCGGAATTAAGCTCCCGCGAGCCCCAAGGCCCTTGGGGGGCAAAAACCAAACCGCCCGTCTGCCTATCGCAAACGGGCGGGTGGTCGCCATCAGGTCTGGTGGGGGCACTGCACCTGAGGCTAGCCCGTGGATCGAGCCTGGCTCAGATCAGGCTTGGGGCTGACCGTCCGAGGGCGGCGTCGGACGGGGGCGATGTTGCGCCATGAACGCGTCGAACTCTTCCTTGTCCTTGGCGTGACGCAGGCGGTCGAGGAAATCCCGGAATTCGGTCTGCTCCTCTTCCAGCCGGCGCAACGTCTCCATGCGGTATTCGTCGAAGGCGCGGTTGCCGCTGGAGGGCGGACCGAAGGGGAAGCCGCGGCGTTCCATGCGGCCTCGCATCCGCTCCATCTTGTTCTGCCAGTGATCCCTGTGATTCCAGCAACCCATTGTCGTGCTCCTGAGTGTGAAAAAGAGAAAGGCAAGACCGACCGGCCACCAGAAAAGGAAGCCAAGAATGGTTCCGATGACCATTCCGGGATGAATGCGCATCTGCGGGCGGTAAGGCTCTTCGGCTGGGCCGCGCCATCGATTGATATCTGCGGTGTAGGCCATTTCCCTCTCCATGACGGCATCGCGCCGTTGTGAATGTAAATAACATTTACATAGCTAATTCATCGCCGGCTTTTGTCAAGCGGGCCTCGGGCGGCGCCCGCAAATTTATTTTGGGCTGCCCCAAGGACCGGAAGGCGGACCTGAAGGCGAACCCGCCGGCTGCCCGGCCGGCTTTTGCTCCGCCTGATCCCGGCCGGACGGCCGGCGCTCGGTCGGAAAACCCAGACCGCGCAGATAAATAAGCAGTTGCGCTTCCAAAAGATCCTCCGGCGACATCGGCAACTTGCGGCGTGCCGCATCGCCGCGTCCGAACAGCGACGCCACGCCGTGCGCCATCGACCAGATATGCAACGCCATCATCATCGCCGGCGGCCGCGGCATGCCGGGCGGCGACAGCGCGGCAAGCCGCTCGGCGGCGGCCCTGATGATGCTGAAGGCGCGCTCGCTTGCCGTCATCAATGTTGGATTGAGATCGACCGGAAGCCCGGATTCGAACATCGCCGAATAGAACGCCGGCTCCTCGCGGGCAAACGCGAGATAGGCCTTGCCGACCCGCTCGAACGCCGTGACGGTGTCCGGACGCCCGTCGTCCCAGGCTTTTGTCAGCAGCATCTCGAACTGTTCGAAGCCGCGCTGTGCGATGGAGGAAAGCAGTTCGTCGCGGTCACGAAAATGCCGGTAGGGTGCCGCGGGGCTGACCCCGGCCATGCGCGCGGCATCGGCAAAGGTGAAACCGGCCGCGCCCTTTTCCGCGATCAAACCGAGCGCCGCCTGCAACAGCGCCTCTTTCAGATTGCCGTGATGATAGCCGCGCTCGGCGCGGCCGCCTTCCTTGCGCCAGCTCATGTGAAAAACGTTTACATGAGCCAGCGAAAAAGCGCAAAGCTTCAGCCACCCCGCGTCTCCACGCCCTGCCGCCAGGCTTCCCGGGCGTTGGTCTGATGAACGGCGGTTTTTACCGAAATGCTTCCTTTCGTTCTGCCGCGATTACTAAAGGGATATCGACAACTTTATTCGAGTCCTTCGCGCGCGCAGCATGACTTCCCGATTCAAACGCCTAAGCTGGGCAGCATGGCGATGATCCGGCGCCTAGTCCAATGCTCATGACCGAACACCGGATCGGGGGAGTATCGCGCGATGTCGGGATTGCTCATCAACCTCATCATACAAATCGTTAGCGGCGCCATCGGCGGAAATGTCGCCGCGGGTGCCGCCAAGAATATCGACCTCGGTACGCTTGGGAACACCCTCGCGGGTGCAATCGGCGGCGGGGTCGGGGGACAGATTCTCGGAATGCTCCTTCCTCTGCTCGCCAATTCGGCCTCGACGCCGGATATCGGCAGCATCGTCGGCCAGGTGGCCGGTGGGGGTGTTGCGGGTGCCGTTCTCACCGCCATCGTCGGCGCCATCAAGAATAAGGCAGCTTGATCGGCTGGCGATTTTGAACGGGGCACCCATGCGTGCTCCCTTGTATATGCCGCGGATACCGCGGAGCGCGCAGAGGCCGCGCTTTGCGCGGAAAAGTATTGGCTTCGACTCCGGCCTCTTCCCCGGGGAGAGGTTAAGTGTTCCCGCAGTCGAAATCTTGCCTCATGCTTCGCACATATTACTTAAGCCGTCTTCGCCATCCGATCGAAGGAATGCTCGGGAATGCGGAAGGCTTTTGCCAGACTGGTGCTGCTTGCGGTGGCGCTGTGCGGTCTCGCCGCGATGCCGGCGCAAGCCGAGATTCGCATCCTCGGCAGTCCGGGCGGGCAGGTCGGTCCGTTCCTCGACCTGTTCGAGCAGATACGGAATTCCGGTGAACGGGTGGTGATCGATGGACCGTGCCTGTCGGCCTGCACACTGGTGCTGAGCATGGTGCCGAACGAGCGCATCTGCGTGACGCGCCGGGCGATCCTGGGCTTTCACGCTGCCCGCTCGATCGACCGCCGCGGCCGGATGTATGCCGAGCCGGAAGCCTCCGAACTGGTGCTGGAGGCCTATCCCGCCGCGGTGCAGGGCTGGATTCGCCGCCGCGGCGGCTTGACGTCGCGCCTGCTCTTGCTGCGCGGGCGCGAACTCACGGCGATCTATCCTTCGTGCCGATAGAGCAGTGTTGCCGTGACAGCCCATTCTGATCACATCATCCGCTAATCTTCCGGCGGGCAATTGACCATCCAGGGAATCCCGAACTGATCGAGGCACATGCCGAATCCCCTGGAGAAGAAGGTCTTCCCGAACGGCATGTTGACGCTGCCGCCCTTGGCCAGAGCCTTGAACTTGCGTTCGGCTTCCGAGGGATCCTCAACCGTGAGCGACAGCGAAAAGCCCCGCGGTTGCTGAAAGCGGCCGGGAGGCGCGTCGGAGGCCATGACCACATCGCCGTCGATCGATATCCTGCCGTGCATGATCTTCTGCTTCCATTCGGGCGGCGACTGCATCTCTGCCGGCGCGCCCTCATGCGTCAGCATCACCTCGATCCTGGCGCCCAGCGTTTTTTCATAGAACTTGAACGCGGCTTCGCAATTGCCGTTGTAGTACAGATACGGATTGACCTGCATCGCTTGCTCCTCCTTGGTGAAGGTGAATGATTGTACTCTATCTCGGTATCGTTCCCCGATGACATCAAATTCAATGAACAAGGGCGCGCTGGCTTTGCTCGTGCATGGCGGAACCGAAAACTGGTCACCCGAACGGTGGAAGAGCCGGTTCGACGATGCGTGCCGCGACCGGCGGGTCTTGCTGTTGCCCGATGCGGCGTTCGATCCCGCCGAAATCCACTACGCAGCCGTCTGGAAGCCGGCTCCGGGCGAGCTCAAGGCATTTCTGAACCTGCGCGTGATTTTCAATCTCGGCGCCGGCGTCGACGCGCTGATGGCCGACAAGTCCTTGCCGAAAGTGCCGGTCGTTCGCGTCGCGGTGCGCGATCTCACCAACCGGATGACGGAATATGTCGTGCTCCACGTGCTGATGCATCACCGGCAGGAGCCATATCTCAGGGCCTGCCAGCGCGAGAAGCGGTGGGAGCCGCGGTTCCAATGGCCGGCGGCTGCGATTTCGGTCGGCATCATGGGCCTCGGCGTGCTCGGCGCCAATGCAGCCGAAGGCCTGAGAAGGCTCGGCTTTCCTGTGTCGGGCTGGAGCCGAAATCCAAGGCGGATCGACGGTGTCGCGTGCTTCCATGGCAGGCATCAACTCGACGCGTTTCTGGAAGCGACCGATATCCTGGTGTGTCTGCTGCCGCTGACACCGGATACGCGGCACATTCTGAATCGGGATTTGTTCGCAAAGCTCAACCGCAACAGCCCGCTGGGTGCGCCGGTGCTGATCAACGCCGGACGCGGCGGGCTGCAGGCGGAGCCCGACATCCTGCAATGCCTCGATGACGGCACGTTGGGGGCCGCTTCGCTCGATGTCTTTGCAAGCGAACCGCTGCCGGCCGGCAGCCCGTTCTGGACCCATCCGAAGGTGATCCTGACCCCGCACAACGCGGCGGATACCGACCCGGACGAGATATCGAAATACGTGGCGCGCCAGATCGACCGATATGAAGCCGGTGGTGCGCTGGAGAATGTCGTCGATCCCGCGCGCGGGTATTAGAGCCGGACGAGCTCCGGGGAACGCAAATCAGCAATACCTGCTTGTCAAAACGGGCTGTCGCCCAGCCCCGCAACATCCGCCGGCCGCGGGCCAGGCGCGGCCCAGCGGAAGCGCCGGTCGGCTTCCGCAATCGCGACATCGTTGATGCTGGCTTCGCGGCGGCGCATCAGGCCGGCCGCGTCGAACTCCCATTGCTCGTTGCCGTAGGAACGATGCCACTGCCCGGCATTGTCATGCCACTCATATTGAAACCGCACCGCGATGCGATCTTGATCGAACGCCCAGAGGTCCTTGACCAGGCGATAATCGAGCTCTTTCGCCCATTTGCGGGTGAGGAATGCGACGATCGCGGCGCGGCCTTCGAAAAACTCGGAGCGGTTGCGCCAGCGGCTGTCCTCGGTATAGGCCAGCGCCACGCGCTCGGGATCGCGCGAATTCCAGGCGTCTTCGGCCATGCGGGCCTTCTGGGCGGCGGTCTCTCTGGTGAACGGCGGCAGCGGGGGACGCGACATGATGGACCTCAGATGTTGCACAACTTCGCCAATTGTATCGCGCCGGCCTGAAGTGTCGATCCGTCGATTGTCAGGCCTGATCGGCCTTCAGCAGGGTCCGCAGCGCCTTCGGGATCGGCTGCGCCCGCCCCTCGCTGATGAAGGCGACGCGCACCTGCGCTCTTGCCGGCACGTCATCCATCCGCGCCGGCTTCAGATAATCGATCTGCATCGAACGCACCACGAAGGCAAAGCCAGGGGTTTCCGCTTGCGCTTCCGCGAACAGCGCGTGCTGCTCGGCGCCCACCAGCCGCAGATGATTGGTCCGCCCGCGCTCCATGAAGCGCAGATAATTGGCGTGATAGACGACGCCGGAGAACATGGCTTGCCGATATCGCAACATGGCGACCTAATCGCTTTGGGCCGCTGGCGCGCGGCGGCCTGAAACGGTAGGCTTCCGGGCGGGGCCTACCACGGAACTCACGAGGGGATTGTGACGATACCGCATCTCGATGGCGTGATCGGCGATGGCCGCCACATCATGCAAGTCCGCGTCTTTTTTGAAGATACCGATTTCAGCAAGGTGGTCTACCACGCCAACTATCTGCGGTTCATGGAACGCGGTCGATCGAACTTCCTGCGCTTGCTTGGGGCCGACCACCGCGCCTTGTTCGAGGAAACGCGGAACGAGGCCCCCGGCTTTGCCTTTGTTGTCCGCTCGATGTCCATCGACTATTTCAAACCGGCGTTTATGGATGACGTTCTGGACATCATTACGATCCCGCAAGACATCAAGGGAGCGTCCATTACGCTGTTGCAGCAATGCCGACGCGGAGCCGATCTGCTCGTCGAGGCCGAGGTACGGGTAGCCTTTGTCTCGGGAGGCAAGGCCCAACGCATCCCGACAGCGCTGCGGATTGCCATGCAGAAGGATACTCGATAGGTCGGCGAATGCGGCACAAGCGCCGCCCAGCAATTTCGCGTGGCAACGACCATGGGCCGCTTGTTCTTGATCCACTGGGCGACGGCGCGGCTCATGCGAACCCACCGATCGCGGTCCGCCTTCTGATCCATCAAGTCTTCGACTTGAACGGTGAGCCAGTACGGCCAGAACGATAGACCAATGCAATCATCGCGCCAACTTAGCCGATTCGATCAGTCGATGAACACGGATAGGGTCTTCGGTACACACAAGCTAAGATGAAGGGCGAAGAGAAACCGTCGCCTCTGTAGTCGGTTCGCACTCCCTGCACTCGAATATCCACCGCTCCAATTCGAGTGGGCCGAGGGCAACGCCCACCAGGACCATTCGATCTTGGCATCGGAGGCAAAGAGGGCTCTCGACCGCAGAGAGGGACGGGTTAGCAAAATGCGTTTGATACAAGTGCATTGGCATCCTCTCACTCGGAGGAGGCATTCACTGCTCTTCACACTCACTTGAAGCCGGGACTTGTCGCTCGATCGCGAAACCGACCCTAACAGGGGCCATCCCGGTCAATATGCTCGTCCAAAATTCATAATCGAGACAAACAATTTCATCGATTCTGATATCAGGATCATCGCGCTTATAGTCTAATCGTTTCTTAATTCGATCGAACAAATATTAAGGCGGAGCCCGAATAAGCCTTCAAAACAAAAACGGATTCACTGAAACGCTGATCTTCCCATCCGCCGTCTGCTTCACCTTGAATTGCACCTCTTTTTGCGCAGTCGTATCCGCAACGGTCACATACAATAGCCCACTGCAAGTAACCTCTTGTGCTGCTCGATTTCTTGAATTCATGAGTATTGCATCATCCAACCGATATACCGCGCCCTGTCTTGCTTTTTCCCAAATCTCCACTTTTTCAGCTTCTGATTTCGCATCCACCGTTGCCTCAAGCGAACTCGAATGTTTGACAGCGTAATTCACAAGTGCATTGTTATCATCATCCGAAACGATCCTAACTACTGAATTACGGACATCCAAAGAACCACACTCAGGTTCCACGCCTCCGCAACTGCTCAACAGCAGCGAAGCAGCAAAACACCATAACACTGACTGTTGTCGAAACGGCATGACGGGCGCCGCGCAATATCCCAGAGCTGGTAGGGCATCGTTTGCAACTATCACGATTCCTCCACTCCAATTGGGGGGTAATGAGAAAAGCGCAAGAATTTACCACGGGGGTATTCACAGCCATAAGCCAAAAAGATACCGACGGGAATCCGCCCTGCTTGCTGCGCCTTTGCCAGCGCCGACCAAACAGCAGCGCCACCAGGTGCCGCAATGAAGTCTCGCCGCCTCATGCACGCCCCCAGATTATGGAAGGCAATGCCAACAGCGGTTTTGGAACCCGGTAAGTGCCGAGCGTGGTCGATTTTTGATGACCGCACTGTGACCGACACACTGAGGTCCGCTGAGGGTCCAAATCCGGACATGCCCCGACGCGTCGACGATCAGCCCATTGGTTCCCTTCTAACCCGCGAAATGTATGCTGGCTGCTTTCCGTAGCTGTTGGTAGAATATCAGGATGGCGAGCGCCCTTGAACACGTGGCTTGGGAAGCGTGCTTGGTTGAACCGCAGCCTGACCCGGCGCTGGAGGCTTACGCGCGCCGAAAAACCGGGTTTCCTTTTCCGTCCATCCGCTACTTCACGCCGGTCCCGTGGCTGGCGCGGGCTGTGGTCGATCTGCATCTGGAGTACGGCCTCCTCATTCACCTTGATCAGAATACAGCGGATCTCCTCACGTTGATCGTAAGCCGGGAGAATTCCTGCCGGTTCTGCTACGCGGCCCAACGGGTGCTGCTGTGGGGCCAAGGAATGAGCGAAGCGCACATCCAGCGGCTGGAGCAGGAACTGAGTGCGGGTCTCGCGCCGCGGACGGCCGCCGCCATCGCGTTCGGACGCACTCAGTCCCGCATCGGGCCCGCGGCAGCGCGTGAGGCCTGCGAGGCGCTCCGTGCTGCCGGTTTTGGCGAGGAGGAGATGAAGGAAATCGCTTTCT
>Ga0208193_1001138_pt1 | contig 12088 bp, 12 predicted proteins | sample June2015DPH_17_2_FD_184716 | JGI IMG/M metagenome (GOLD analysis project Ga0208193, IMG submission 184716) | Peatland microbial communities from SPRUCE experiment site at the Marcell Experimental Forest, Minnesota, USA - June2015DPH_17_10... | ecosystem: Environmental > Terrestrial > Soil >...
TCACGGCCAAGGCGCAGAGTGTTCCACCGAGGCCGTTTGTGGTGACGCCCTTATTCATGGGACGCGCGGGCCAGAACTACGACAACATCGCCTCGCTGCTTGAGCAGTTTGAAGGGCCGGGTCACCGGTGATTGTTTTGGATGTCAATCTGCTCCTCTATGCCGCTGACGGCAACGCGGTGTTGCATGAGCGTGCACGGCGCTGGCTGCAGTCGATCATCTCCGGATCGGAACTGATCGGGTTGCCCCGGCAGACGATCGATGCATTCGTCCGCATCTCGACAAACCCTCGCGTCTCGGGCGGCCAGGTTTCCGTCGAGCGGTCCATCGGCGCGGTCGAGCAATGGATCGACCTCCCGCAGGTGCGCGTTCTGTCGCCCGGAGAGCGCCACTGGGGCATCCTCAAAGACATGCTGACCGAAGGACAGGCCACCGGAGCTCTGGCCGCCGATGCCGGGCTGGCCGCAGTCACCATCGAGTATGGCGGCGTGCTGCACACCACCGATCGCGGCTTTGCGCGCTTTCCCGGACTGCGCTGGGTGAACCCGCTGGCCGCGACCTAGGCCGAACGTCCCCTAGGCCGAACGTCCTCAGTCCGGTCCAGTCAATGCGTGGCTCTGGGCGTGGCTCTGGCGTGTCGCCGCGAGGGAGATCACTGTCAGCCGAACTGCGGTTAAGCAACTGAGCCAATTCGTCAACGTTTGATAAAAACGCGCCGGTATCCGGTTTTAGCTGGCTAAATGCGCTAAACTCAATGGGGAACGACACATTAGAGACTCATGGAGGGTACAAAGGAATTGGGAAAAAGCATGGTCCCGAAGAAGATGTTTTTCACCAAGGGAGTCGGCAAGCACAAGGAGCGGCTTACCTCGTTTGAGCTAGCCCTGCGCGACGCAGGCATTGCCTCGCAGAATCTGGTGCGGGTTTCTTCGATCTTTCCGCCGCGTTGCAAGGTCATTACCCGCAAGGAGGGCCTGACCTATCTGAATCACGGCGAGGTGGTTTTTTCCGTGATCGCAGAAAACTCCACGCGCGAGCCCCATCGGCTGGTCGTTTCGAGCATCGGCGTGGCCATCCCCGCAGACCGCGATGCCTACGGCTACCTCAGTGAACACCACAGCTTCGGCGAGACCGAAGACCAGGCGGGCGAATACGCCGAGGAACTGGCCGCTGAAATGCTCGCCACCACGCTCGACGTCGAATTTGATCCGGACAAGAGCTGGGACGAGAAAAAGGAGATCTATCGCATCTCCAATAAAATCGTTCGCACCAGCAACGTGACGCAATCGGCCGTCGGCGACAAGCGCGGCCTCTGGACCACCACCATCGCCGCCGCGGTCCTGATTCTCGAAGCCTGAATTTCAAATGCGCAGAAAAGAATGAGGCCAATTCCGCCACGCGGAGTTGGCCTCGCAGCATCCAGCGGAAATCACACTGAGGGGCTGAAGGCCAGATGACAGCAAACCCGCGCAAATACACTGTAGGCCTGGTGCAGATGCAAATGGGCCCGGACCCGGAGGCCAACTTCGAGTCGGCCATCAACCACGTGCGCCAGGCCGCGCGTCAGGGCGCCAACATTGTCTGCCTTCCTGAGCTTTTTCGCGCCCAATATTTCTGCCAGCGGGAAGATATTCGCCTTTTCGATCTCGCCGAGCCGATCCCCGGTCCTTCTACCGCCAGACTGGCCGAAGTCGCCCGCCAGTCCCGCGTAGCCATCGTTGCCTCGCTGTTTGAGCGCCGCGCCGCCGGACTTTATCACAACACCGCTGTCACCCTCAACGCCGATGGCGCCATCGCCGGTGTCTATCGCAAAATGCACATCCCCGACGATCCGCTTTACTACGAAAAGTTCTATTTTGCTCCCGGTGATCTTGGCTTTCAGGCCGTCGACACCTCCTTTGGCCGCGTCGGGACGCTCGTATGCTGGGACCAGTGGTACCCGGAAGGCGCGCGCCTGACCGCTCTGCAAGGCGCCGAAGTGCTCTTCTATCCGACCGCCATCGGTTGGCATCCAGCGGAGAAGGACGAATTTGGCGACGCCCAGTATGACGCCTGGCAGACCATCCAGCGCTCCCACGCAATTGCCAACGGCGTCTACGTCGCCGGCGTCAATCGCGTCGGTTTCGAGCAGGGCGACATTCTCGGCAATCGTGCTCAAGGTCCCGGCCTCGAATTCTGGGGCGGCAGCTTTCTTGCCGATCCATTCGGCCGCATCATCGCCAAAGCCTCCCATGACAAGGAAGAGATCCTGGTCGGCGAAGTCGACCTCGGGCTTCTCGAAGACACCCGTCGCAACTGGCCCTTCCTTCGCGACCGCCGCATCGACGCCTACTCGCCCATCACCAGGCGCTTTCTCGATCCGGTCAACTCCTGGCCCGCCGACGGCGATTCCAAGTAGCCCATGACAGCCACCCCGCTCCAACAGAACTACCGCATGCCGGCCGAGTGGGCTGAGCACGATGCAACCTGGCTCGCCTGGCCCCACAATCCCGAAGACTGGCCGGGAAAATTTCAGACTATCCCCTGGGTGTATGCGGAGATCGTGCGCCTGCTCTCCCGGCATGAACATGTACACATCCTGGTGGACGAGGCTCAAAGCCAGCAGCGCGCAGAAAGCATCCTCGATCGGGCCGGCGCCAACCGGTCGCAGGTCACCTTCCACCAATGGCCCACCAACCGCGTCTGGACGCGCGACTCCGGTCCGATCTTCGTCCGCAACGCCGAAGGCCATGTGGCCCTCACCAACTGGCGCTTCAATGCCTGGGCCAAGTATCCGGACTGGCAACGCGACGACCAAATCCCCGATCGGGTGGCGGAACTTCTCGGGCTTCAGCAGTGGCAACCGGCTATCCAAAGCGAGAACGGCGCCAAGCACCGCATCGTCCTCGAAGGCGGCTCCATCGACACCAACGGAGAAGGCATACTGCTCACCACCGAAGAATGCCTGCTCAGCGAGGTGCAGCAGAGAAATCCCGGCGTCAGCCGCGCACAGTTAGGACGGGCCTTACACGACTATCTCGGCATCGACCAGGTCATCTGGCTGAATCGCGGCATCGCCGGCGACGACACTCATGGTCACGTCGATGACATCACTCGCTTCGTCGCTCCGGAAACCATCGTCACCGCCGTCGAGCCTGACACCAGCGACCCCAACCACGCCCCGCTGGCGGAGAATCTCGCCCGGCTCAAAGCCGCGCGCACCCGCGCCGGAAAGCAATTCCGTCTGGTCGAGCTTCCTCTCCCCCGTCCGGTCGTCTTTGGCGGCCAGCGTCTGCCTGCCAGCTACGCCAACTTCTATATCGCCAACGGCCTGGTTTTGGTCCCCACCTTCAACGACCCCAATGACCGCGTGGCGCTCAACATTCTGTCAGAGGTCTTTCCCGATCGCGAAGTCGTCGGCATCCACAGCGTGGACCTGGTCTGGGGCCTGGGCACGCTGCACTGCATGACCCAGCAGCAGCCGGCGGCCCGCACTTGATCTCGGACCTGGAGGCGATGCAGGCCGCCCTTGCCCAGGCCCGGCTTGCCGCTCAAGCCGGCGAGGTTCCCATCGGCGCCGTGCTGGTCCACAACGGAAGCATCCTCGCCCAAGGCCAGAACCGCGTGCTGCGCGATCTGGACCCCACCGCGCACGCAGAGATCGTCTCTCTGCGAAGCGGGGCCAAACAGCTCGGCAACTACCGCCTCAACGGCTGCACTCTCTACGTCACCCTCGAGCCCTGCGCCATGTGCGCCGGAGCCGTGATCCACGCCCGCCTGGACCGCATCGTCTACGCTGCCGCCGACCCCAAAGCCGGAGCCGCCGGCTCGGTGCTTGGGGTCATCAACCACCCGCTGCTCAACCACCAGATGGTGGTCGAGCAGGGGATTCTCGGCGAAGAATCCTCCGAACTGCTGCGTAGCTTTTTCCGCGAACGACGGTAGCGATCGAGACCGGTGAGCTCCGACCGCGAAGGGCGGAGCCGGCGATGAGCTTGGGCTGAGCGCGGGGGGACGGCCTGATTTCAGGCCCGCGAAACAAACGCCGCGGCTCTATCGGGTTCTGAGAAGACTCTTTTTTAAGTTCAGGCATCGAGGCATGGCCTTTAAAATCGCCTGGGGGATATTCGAGGATGTGCAGAGTCCGAGTGCGACCGGGGCGGGAGAGCCCAGCGCAGAGGAGGCGGCCCGAACTCGCGACCGGCCCTGAGAATCTCAACTTCTCGTCAGTCTCTTGATTCGCTCGGCCTCGGCCGGCCACTTCTCTGCCAGCTCCCTATAGCCCGCATTCCGATAGTCGGCAAAGTCAAACCCCGGCGTCACCGTGCAGCCGAGCAGGGCCACCTTCCCCTCGCCCACCAGTCGCGTCCCCTGCCAGACGCCGGCCGGGATGAGCAATTGGACCTGCTGGCCGGCCAGTAAATCCGGTCCGAGGGTCCGAACCGCGGAACTCCCATCCGGATAGAGCAGCAGCATCTCGACCGCATCGCCCAGATAAAAATGAAAGATCTCATCCGAATCCAGCACATGCATCTCGGAGAAGGTTCCCGGCTCCAGCAGGTAGTAGATCGCCGTCCCTTGAGCGCGCTTCCCGCGCCCCGAATCCACCGAGCCGGCCGAAGTATAGGTCCGCCGATAGAAACCGCCCTCGATTGGATGGGGCTCAAGGTTCAGCAGTTTTTTGACGTCATCGGCATGCACGTTTTCGATCCTAGCAGCCAAAAAGCATTAAAATCATTCCTATGAAAGTGCAGGTCTACACAGCTGGCTGGTGCCGTGACTGCCGCGCCGCCAAGCAATTCCTCGACGACCACGGCATCGCCTACACGGAAATCAACGTCGACGACGACCCCGGGGCTTCGGCCGAAGTCCTCCGCCGCGTCGGCAAGCGCGCCATCCCCCAAATGGTCATCGACGGCGAGTGGTTTCAGCCCTACAAACCCGGCTGCGGCCTGCTCTTCGACGAACTTCTCCTCCGCCTCGGCCTCTCTGGCAGCTAAACATGTTTTCGCTCCGCGCACGGCACCACCGGCATCCCCAAGGAGACCACCATTGATCGACCGCTATACCCGCCCCGCCATGGGCCGCATCTGGAGCGAAGAGTCCAAATACCGCTGCTGGCTCCAGGTCGAGGCCGCTGCCAGCACGGTTCTCGCCGAACACGGCGTCATCCCCGTTGAGGCTGCCGAGGCTATCGCCACCAAGGCTGACTTCTCCGTCGCCCGCATCCAGACAATCGAAGCCGAAGTTAAGCACGACGTGATCGCCTTTACCACCGCCGTTGCAGAAAACTTGAAAGATCAAGGGCTCGGAGAGCAGTCCCGCTGGCTTCACTACGGCCTGACCTCAAATGACATCGTGGATACCGCACAGGCCCTCCAGGTAAAGGAGGCATCCGCCCAAATTCGTGCCGGCCTCGACAAGCTGCTCACGATCCTTAAGCGCCGCGCCCTCGAGTTCAAGCACACCCCCACGATCGGCCGCACCCACGGCATTCACGCCGAGCCGACCACCTTCGGCCTCAAGCTGCTCAACTGGTACGCCGAGATGGAGCGCAACCTCGCCCGCTTTGACGCCGCAGCAGAAGGTATGCGCGTCGGCAAGCTCTCCGGCGCCGTCGGCACCTTCGGCCATCTCAAGCCCGAGCACGAGGAAAAAATCTGCGCCCGTCTCGGCCTCGAGCCGGCTCCGGTCGCCACCCAGGTCATCCAGCGCGATCGCCACGCTGCCTACATCGCGACGCTGGCCCTGATCGGCAGCACCCTGGACAAAATCGCGGTCGAAGTCCGCCACCTGCAAAGAACAGAGGTCCGCGAAGCCCAGGAGTACTTCAGTGAAAAGCAGAAGGGCTCCTCTGCCATGCCCCACAAGAAGAATCCCATTACCTCGGAGCAGATCAGCGGCCTGGCCCGCATCCTCCGCTCCAATGCCCAGGCCGCCTTTGAAAACATCGCCCTGTGGCATGAGCGCGATATCTCCCACTCCTCGGTCGAGCGCGTCATCTTCCCCGACTCCACCATCCTCACCGACTACCTGCTTGGAAAAGCCGCAGACCTGATCGACCGCCTGCTCGTCTACCCCGACCGCATGAAGAAGAATCTGGAGTCGACCGGCGGCCTGATCTTCAGCGGTCAGCTCTTGCTCGACCTTGCCGAAGCCGGAATGCTTCGCGAAGAAGCCTACCGCCTGGTCCAGTCCCATGCCATGCGCAGCTGGCAAGAGGACCTGGTCTTCCGCGACGAAGTCGCCAAGGACCCTTCAATCACCACCCTGCTCACCAGGGAAAAACTCGCCAGGACTTTCGACTTTACGCGCCAGTTAGGCAACGTGGATCTGATCTTCGAGAGGGCCTTAGGGAAGCAGTCGTCGAACCACCCGATCGAAGTTGCCGGGCAGTGATGGGACCCGAGCCGGAGCCCAGCAAGACAAGATCGAAGCGAATCGGCCGAGTGCCCACGGTTCCGATCTCAGGACCAGGGAGAGTACGAATCTAAACCCGCCGGCCAGAAAGCACGCGCAACATGGAACCCGTGAACCTCACCGTAGCCATCACCGGCGCATCCGGGGCAATCTTCGCTCGCGAACTTCTCCGCAAGCTCGAAGCCGACCCCCGCGTCTCGCGCGTCCACTTCATCGCCAGCGAAAACTCGCTCCGTGTCCTCGCCGAAGAACTCGGCGTTTCAGGCCGGAACAATCTGCTTGAAAGGCTGCTGGAGGCAAACGCCATTAAAACCCACCAGCACACCGACGCCGACATCGGAGCTTCGATCGCCAGCGGCAGCTATCCTGCGAGCGCCATGATTGTGCTGCCCTGCTCGATGGGCACACTGGCCGCCATCGCCAACGGTCTGGCTGACTCGCTGATCGCCCGTGCCGCAGACGTAACCCTCAAAGAGCGCCGCCCGCTGCTGCTCTGCGTCCGCGAAACCCCCTTCAACCGCATCCACCTGCGCAATATGAGCCTTGCGGCTGAAGCCGGCGCCGTCATCTTCCCCGTCATTCCAGCGTTCTACAACAATCCCGTCGATTCGACCGAAATGGCGCGCCAATTCGTTTGCCGCGTCCTTGCCCACATCGGTCTACCGCAGCCCGGAGCCTATATCTGGAAGGCGGAGGAATAGCTGGAGCGGCGGAGATTCAATTCGGATTTGCTACGCACGGGTTGGATGCGGAGCTTACTTGCTCATAGCGGAATCGCTGCTCGTCCCACTTGAAGCTGGTGCACCGGAGACTTTGCAGGTTACGGACATTCATGTCGGGCAGGAATCCGAACGCCGCTGGTTCATCCTCTCCATGAAACTTTCCGTAACCGTGAACCAGAACGCCGCCTGGGCTGTTTTCAACGGGAATAGTGTAGAACCAGCGCCGCTCCAGCGTGCATGAGAATTTGTCCCCGCCGGTTCCACCATTGCAGTTCTGATTCACACTGGTCATCGAAAGAACCCGGCTCAACTTACCCTTGTGGATGCGAAAGCGCGACTCGGTTTGGACGAAAAGGCCCGTACCGCCTCCACTGCCGTGCAGTACCATCTCGAAACGCTGCGGCGACTCTGCACCGGATTTCGGTGCGGGCTCAAGCCTGACAAAGTTCGTTAGCACATCGGGACCCGTCATGTACTTGCACGCGCAGTTCACAAATGCAATCCGCTGCCAGCCTCCGTCCATCGGTACGGCGACCGCCAGCGATGCTGTTTGAGTCTCTTCGATATACACCGCGAGGATCGCTTGCTGGACTGCGGAGTCTCCCAGAGCCGCGTAAGTCAGCCGAATCTGGCCTGGGGCGACGACCTTGCTGCCGATGATCCGGGATGGCGTGGTCTGCGACCACACGGGCCAGTGCGCTTGATCCTCAGAGAAGCCCAGGAGGGAAAGCGCGTCCAGACGAATTTGCTCGTTGCTCGATCGCAGCCCAATTACGATCGACTCCGGGGATTTCCAACGTTGAGGATCATGGACGACGTTGAGAGCGTCATCCGGATCGCCGAAGACCGAATTTGATGACTGCGCCAATGTGGCTTGCGCCACCAGAGTTATCGAGAGAGCGAAAAGCGCCAACACTCGCCGCATACGCTCGAGATCATACCGCATCCTCGCGGCCGATGTGTAAGGATGGGTTTTCAACCACGAGGTTTGAGCCCCATCGTTCTAACAGTAATGTCCTAGATCGTTAGAATGTCCAAGGTCATAGGATTTGACTTTCGCGGCTGCTGGGGTTGATACTGCCTTCGATGCGGAACTCAACCGAGTTCGGAATTGCGGTCATGGCCATGTGCATGTGTCGGAGCCGCGGACCCATCCGTGCTGAACTTGAGACCCGAATGCGATAGACGCAACCGAATCTCAAAGCCAGGCGGCCCGGGTCCCGAAAGGATTCGGGCCGTTCTTCATTGGCGCGGCCTGAGCCCAGCACCCGTTTCCGTCTTCCACATCCGCCAGCCAACACAAGGACCAGAAGGAGCCCATCATGTCCGAATCGAAGCAACAGCAGTTTGCCACTCTCGCCGTGCATGCCGGCCAGTCGCCCGACCCGGCTACGGGTTCGCGCGCCGTGCCCATCTACCAGACCACGTCCTATGTCTTTCAGGACGCCGACCATGCAGGCCGCCTCTTCGGTCTCCAGGAATTCGGCAACATCTACACCCGCATCATGAACCCCACCACGGATGTCTTTGAGAAGCGCGTGGCCGCTCTCGAAGGTGGCGCTGCCGCCCTCGCTACGGCCAGCGGTCAGGCCGCCGAGACCCTGGTGCTGACCACCCTGGCCGGCGCCGGTGACGAGATCGTCTCTACGACCTCGCTCTACGGCGGCACCTACAACCTGTTCCACTACACGCTTCCGCGACTCGGCATCACCGTCCGCTTCGTCGACGCCGACGACTTCGATGGCCTGCGCAAGGCCATCAACTCAAAGACCCGCGCCGTCTATACAGAATCGCTCGGCAACCCCAAGCTCGACGTCGCCGACATCGAACAGCTGGCTGCGATCGCCCACGAGCACCTCCTGCCCCTGATCATCGACAACACCACCCCTTCGGCCGCGCTGGTCCGCCCCATCGAGTGGGGAGCCGACATCGTCGTCAACTCCGCTACCAAGTTTCTCGGCGGCCACGGCACCGCCATCGGCGGCGTCATCGTCGATGCCGGCAAGTTTGACTGGGCCGCCTCGGGCCGCTTCAAAGACTTCACCGAACCGGACCCCTCGTATCATGGCCTCTCTTACACCCAGGCCTTCGGCCCGCTTGCCTTCATCCTCAAAGCCCGCGTCCAGGGCCTCAGGGATACCGGCGCAGCCCTCTCGCCGTTCAATGCCTTCCTGCTCCTGCAGGGGATCGAAACCCTCCATCTGCGTCTCGAGCGCCACTCCCAGAACGCCCTCGCCGTCGCCCGCCATCTGGAGCAGCATCCCGGCGTAGAGTGGGTCAACTACCCCGGCCTCGCCTCAAGCAAGTATTACCAGCGCGCACAGAAGTATCTGCCCAACGGCTACGGCGCCATCGTTACCTTCGGCATCAAGAAGGGAACTGCGGCGGGTGGCTTCGAGGCAGGGAAGAAGTTGATCGACAGCCTTGAGCTGTTCTCTCTTCTGGCCAACATCGGCGACGCCAAGTCCCTTGTCATCCACCCCGCATCGACGACTCACCAGCAGCTCACCCTAGAGGAGCAGGCCTCTACCGGCGTCACTCCGGAACTGGTTCGGCTGTCGGTAGGAATCGAAGACATCCGCGACATCCTCGCCGATCTTGACCAGGCGATCGAAGCCGCCAACGGCTACACCGCCCAGGGCGCTTCGAACTCGAAGGAACTTGCCGCGCGATGAGTCTGTCTATCCAGGCCGAATCCTCTGCCGCCGGCAGCAACCACGACCAGGTCCACGACCAAATCGAGGTTGCCCCGCCGGCCCCGGGGGCGCACCTGCCCACCTACGAAGGCGACTTCGTCCTCGACCAGCCTCTGCTGCTCGGTTGCGGCCGCACGCTGGCCAGCCCAACTCTGCATTACGCCGTCTACGGCCGTCTCAACGCTCGACGCGACAATGCCGTACTGGTCTGCCATGCGCTCTCTGGCTCGGCCCAGGTCGGCTCATGGTGGCCCGAGCTGTTCGCTCCCGGCGGCCTGCTCTCGCTTGATACCGATTGCGTGCTGTGCATCAATCTCCTCGGCTCCTGCTACGGCTCCACCGGCCCCGGCTCGGTCGATCCTGAAACCGGCGCGCCCTACGGCCCCAGCTTCCCGCTCGTCTCCATTGGGGATAATGTCCGCGCCCAGGCCCGGCTTCTCGATTCGCTCGACATCCACAGCCTGCGCCTCGTTCTGGGCGGCTCGATCGGCGGCATGCAGGCTCTGGAGTGGGCCATCCTCCATCCGGATCGCGTCCAGCGCGCCGCCATTATTGCCGTCGCGCCGCTCACGGCAATGGGGATCGCTCTCAACCATCTCCAGCGCACCGCCATTGTCCAGGATCCGGATTGGGCAGAAGGAAATTATCTTCCCCAGCGACCGCCCCAGAAGGGCCTTGCCCACGCGCGCCAGATTGCCATGCTCAGCTACAAATCCCCGCAGCTTCTGGAGGAGCGCTTCGCCCGCAACCCCAACCGCAACGGCGAAGACCCGCGCGCCCTGGGCGTGCTCGGCGGCGGCCTCATCGGCGGCCGCTTCGACATCTCCGGCTATCTCGATCACCAGGGCCAGCGCTTCATCCAGCGCTTCGACGCCAATGCCTACCTCGCCATCCTGCGCACCATGGACACCTGGGATCCCCTCCACGGCCACGCTTCGCCGGCTGCGGCCTTCAGCAGTATCCGCGCCCGGCTGACCTTTGTCGGCATCAGCTCCGACTGGCTCTTCCCGCCTGAGTCGGTCCGCAACTTCGCCGAGTCGATCCGCGCGGCCGGCGTTGACGGCGATTACCGCGAGATGACCAGCGACCACGGCCACGACGCTTTCCTCGCCGAGCAAGGTGAGCTCATCCGGCTACTCCAGTAATGGCAGCCGCGCCAGGGGGCGTTGGTCCAGTTTGCCGGCGACCGGCGAGCTCGGAAAAGTGGGCAGTCCAATCGGGAAAAAGTGGTCAGCTCGGCGACCGAGGAACAGTTTTTTCCGCCCTGGTGTCTAATCCTTTATACGCGCAGCGAGGTAGGCAGGCGAGAAACCAAACAGTGCGCATCACCGAAAATCACGCATACAAAAGTCCAGTATGCTCTTCGCAGAGGCTTGGTCTGCGCAGGGAAATGTTTTTGATTGCGCGGTCGATGACCTGAACAAGCCAGGAGACGAGCAACGGGGAGGCATCGCATTTGTCCCATTCGGCAACACACCCGCTTGTCAGCCGCAGCAGGGCTTTCTATAATCCTGGCATCACTTGAGCGGCAGCCGTGGTATCGTTTACCCGTAGACCATGCTCTCAATCGCCCATAGAAACGGGTGCGCCTACCGCGAGCGAGTGTTTGAACATTGATCTCTATTTCTGAATTTCCCAGGAGCACTGAATGAAGAAGTTAGTCCTTGCGTCTGTGATGGCCTTGGCGAGCATGTCCCTCGTTCCTGCGCCCACCCTTCGAGCCCAGGATATAACCATCAAAGATCCAGCCGAGTTCGCGGCCTATCAGCAGGCCACCACGCAGTCAGACCCCAAAGCCAGGGCCGCCGCGTTGGAGAGCTTCGTTCAGACCTACCCCCAGAGTGTGGTCCTCAATGACGTGCTCAACAGGCTCCTTGACACCTACGCGACCCTGGGTGACTCGGATCATGAATTGAGCGCTGCCGATCGGCTCCTCAAGATCGATCCCAACGATCTCAAGGCCATCTATATGTCCGTCGGCATCAAGACCCTGCAGTGTAAAAAGAACCTCGATCCCAAGACCGGCTTCGCCACTGACCCGGCCCCTTGCGACGATGCCGCTGCTCTGGCGCAGAAGGGCCTCAATGCCACCAAGCCCGCTGCCAGTGCGGGCGATGCCTGGAAGAACCAGACCGACATCGCTTATCCGGTGTTTGACTCCACCATCGCCGCCGATGACGTCTACTCCAAGAAGGATTTCAAAGCGGCGATCGACGAATACAAAAAGGAGTTGGCGCTCTATCCGGCGGACAAGACCACCAGCGGAACCCCC
>Ga0208193_1001139_pt1 | contig 12075 bp, 12 predicted proteins | sample June2015DPH_17_2_FD_184716 | JGI IMG/M metagenome (GOLD analysis project Ga0208193, IMG submission 184716) | Peatland microbial communities from SPRUCE experiment site at the Marcell Experimental Forest, Minnesota, USA - June2015DPH_17_10... | ecosystem: Environmental > Terrestrial > Soil >...
CCGATCACGGCCCGCCAAACCCTGCCGCCGATGCGCAGCTCCATATCATCCACGATCCGTCTATAACTGTCGGGAAGCGTGTACACCATTTTTCCGAAACCCCCGAAACGGGTTTTGTAATGCTCGAGTGCCTCCGTATCCCAGCCGGCTGCATGGTAGAACCGGATCGCATCGGGCGGTGCTTCCCGTCCCGTATCGGCCACCAGCGTCCGGCAGGTCAAGTATTCCAGGCGTGTCGTCCACAGCGGACAATCGAAACGGCGCGTCAGCCAGCCGGCCATTCCGATGTGATCGGGGTGCATGTGCGTGCAGATCACACGGGAGACCGGACGGACCGCCAGCGATCCCGCGAAAGCGCTTTGCCACGCGGCAGCGGTATCCGGCGTCTGCATGCCGGTGTCGACGAGAGTCCAGCTCTCCCCGTCCTCCAGCGCCCACACATTGATGTGATTCAGAGATCCTGGCACCGGCATGCGCAGCCACAGCACTCCCGGTGCAACCTCGATGGTTTCTCCCGGCGACGGCGACGCTTGCAGGGGATAGGTGAGCGCCGATGATTCCTCGGCGGAACGCTCGGGCGATGGCGGTGTGCTCATGGGTCTAGAATCCTCAGCTGGCCTTCGGCGGAGGGTCCGCCCGAAACTAGAATGACGCACGCCGGCGTAGATCGTCAAACCTCTTCTCTCGGCTCCGCGGGCGCCGTCTCGCACCGCCGCCACTCGAGCCGCGCCGCGGATGCGCATAGAAAGATGCAGGCGCTAACGCAGGCAAGTGCAATAGGCAGAGCGTTCGGCCCGAAGCGATCCATCAGCTCGCCGACGACGGGAGGACCCAGAATCGTGCCGATGCCGTAGAACGCGATGAAGGCCGCGTTCGCGCTCACGAGAGTTCCGGTGTCAAATCGCTGTCCGAGAATTGCCAGACCCAGGGTATAGGTGGCCGTGGCGATGCCGCCGGAGAGGAACACTATCAACCACAGAGCGGGTGAACGCGCGAACAGCGCCATGAACGCCATACACAGAAGTGCTCCTGCGCTCGTGCCCAGCAATACATTGCGCCTCGGACTGCGGTCCGCGATCCAGCCGATGGGATAGGTGAGCAAGACCTGACCCCAGTAGAAGACCGGCAATACGAAGGCGGCAGCGCCCATATGCTCGTCAGAATCCCGATGACGAGCGTGCTGCTCCCACGAGCGAGACAGTTCGCGATGATCGTCGGAGTGATAATGCCCCAGGATGCACCCGCGCAGACATTGCTGATCAGCAGCAGGGCGAGGTAGTAGTGAGCTCGGCCTTCAGTGCGCACAGGACTCCAGGAGACGGTTGAATCGCCGGCGATGGAAGTTATGTCGGTTGCGCAACGCCTGGGATCACCTCTCTGAGGAAGGGTCGGGCCCTCTGCTGCTGGAGCCGCCGGGCACATCACGCGAAGACCGCAACGGCTGACGCTCACGCGCGCTACGACGCTCGCAATTTATCTTTGGCGAGATTTCTTTTTCGGCACTTTCTTGCCCTCCTTGCGCGCCTCGGAAAGCCCAATCGCGATGGCCTGCTCGCGGCTCTTTACCGTGCGCCCTGAGCGACCGCTTTTCAGCGTCCCCGCCTTGCGCTCCTTCATCGCCTTTTCCACCTTCCGGCTTGCGCCCTTGCTGTATTTTCTGGCCATACATCATTTCCCTGATCTGGTGTGATGCAAGACGAATTTGAGAGACCGCCGAACAAATCATCTCGTGTCTAGCGCGTCAGCGACGCCGGAAAGACGCTGAACCGGCGGTAGGAGATCCCTGTCGGACGAAAACCCTCCGCAGAGGGATGCATCGTCACGCGATATGTCCTACGCGATGTCGCGAAACCATCCGATACGCCGGGATTTTAAGGCGTCCATCATCCACTCGTTCGACACGCTATTTACCCATGGAGAAATGTATGACCACCACGACCAATACTTCGAGCGATGTGATTTCTTCGGACAAAGTGGAAGGTACCGCCGTTTATAACGATGCAGGCGAGAAATTGGGCTCGATCGACGATCTGATGATAGACAAGTACTCGGGCCAGATATGCTATGCCGTCTTGGAATTCGGCGGCTTTCTAGGAATGGGCACGGATCGGTACCCGATTCCCTGGGATGTACTCAAGTACGACACCGTCAAGGGCGGATATACGGTGCCCCTGAACAAAGCAAAGCTTGAGAACGCGCCGAAGTATCGTGATCAAGAAGTGCCGATCTACGATTCAGACTATGGCAGCCGCGTAAACAAGTACTACGGGATGAATTGACGCCCATGTCTCCGGCTTGCGTCTAGTTAGTATCGGGCGCAAGCCGATCTTATTCACATTGGGGCACACGCGTTGCGAAATGAGTTTTGTAGGAAGTGCAGAGGCTCGGCATCGAGCCGCTGCAATAGCGCCCAAGCCGGGGCGGCTGTCACGAGCTGGTAGGCATCGCCGCTCTTGGCCTGCGCGTTGTGCGCGGCATAGCAGACGCTCAAACACAGCCGCGCCATGGTGAGCGAAAACAGCGCGCCGGCCTCGGCTTCCGTGAGCGGGTACCTGGCGTGGTAGGCCCGAATGACGGGGAATGCCGCCGCCAATGGATCCGGTTTGTCGAGCATTGCATACGCAAGTGCGATGGCCAGATCGCATGCAGTCGCGGAATGCACCATATCGCCGAAGTCGAGCAAACCAGCTACGCGGCCGCGCCTCACGAGCACATTATAATCGTTGGCATCCCCGTGGATGACGCTGTGCCGCAAGCCCTGCCACTCGATCTTCTCCCATGCATTCATGAATCGCCGGACGATGGCTTGTTGCGAATCCGACAGCAGCGGCAGGTACTGCAGCGCCAGGTCGGCGCGCTTGACGTCCCAATGCAATTCTCGATCCATCGCCGGGTGGGAGAAGTCTTGGAGGGCCAGATCCATCTCGGCCATCGTGCAGCCAAACGACTCGAGCAGCACGGCATCGTGCGGCCGTGCGTGGACTAACATCTCTCCTTCGAGCCAGGTCATCAGGCGCAGAAAATAACCCTGACCCTGCGCGCCCGTTGTGGTGGCAATGTCTTCTCCCTGGGATGTAGCGACCAAACGTTGCAGCGCCAGGGACGGCGCATGCCGCGCCACGTGTTTCAATGCCGCATTCTGCAGTTCGAGAACCCGGCGTGCCTCATCCGACTTGGCGATCTTGAGTACGAACTTCTCGCCCGCACCGGTCTGCAAGGCGAAATTCTGATCACGCTCGCTGGGCAAGGGCCGTGCCTCGACGCCGAGCCCGTATATTTCCCGCGCCATGCGGACGGCATCGGCAATCTCGAATCGAGGAACTGTATGCGCGCTCATGATCGCCGGCCACGCCTCATGGGTGGCCGTCCTTGGCTGCGGGAGTTTGCGCGCGCAGCTGCCAGGCCTGATCCACCAGGTATGCATGAATAGCCTGGGCGTCATCGGTGGACAGAACATCGTCCCAGCGGCCCATTCCCTTTCCTTGATAAATTCCCTTCAGCACGATCTGGTAGAACAGCTGGTGGGTCGCCGGCGAGATTTGGCGCAGGTCCGGCAGCAGCGCTCGACCGAATGCGTGACATCTTCCGCAATATCGGTTGTAGAGCACTTCGCCGCGGTCGATCACCGCCGAGTTGCCTTCGCGTGCGGGGAGGCTTTGCGGCGGCGGATCAATGACCGCAGGCGGCTTGGGCGTCACACCCCCGTCCAATCGAAACGTGACGATACGGCCCTGATTGCCGTATTTGAAAGCGGCGCTTTCCGGCGGGAACGGCAGAAAGAGCACCCCTCCTCCGTAGCCGGCCATCACGGAAATGTACTGCACACCGTTGACCCGGTAGGTCATTGGAGCGGCCATGATCGAGGTCCCCACATCGAGCCGTTTGAGCACCTTCCCCGTGTCGGCTGCATACACAGTGAGGAAACCTGCGGAGTCGCCGCGAATGACCAGGTTGCCCCCCGTCGAGAGAATCCCTCCGTCCCATAGACTTTGGGTCTGCTGTTCCCAGGTAATTTTTCCGGTGATGGGTTCGACGGCTCGAATCAAGCCGCGTGACTTGGGAGGTGGCTTACCCTTCGATAGGGACTCCAGCGACGGGAGCGGTCCATAGAGGCTGTCCAGATCCTTGGGGTCGTAGTCCTCCGGAAAGAAGAACGCCAGGTCGAAATTTCCCTCGATCAATCCAGCGCGACGCTTGGATGTGTCGACGTACACCATGGCCGCATCGATCACCGGAATGTACATCAGCCCGGTCTTCGGATCGAACGACATCGGCTGCCAATTATGCGCGCCTACAGCGGCAGGAAAGATGAGCGCCGGGGCCTTGCCCCAGTCCGCAGCGGGTTCGCGGATGGGTCGATGTGTTTTTGGGTCGAGTCCCTTGGTCCAGTTCACATAGGCGAATGGTTTGCCTGACAGAAACTCTCCCGTTGCGCGGTCCAGTACATACAAATACCCATTCTTGCTGGCCTGCATGATGACCTTGCGGTTCTTTCCGGCCACGGCCAGGTCCGCGAGCACCAGCTTGTTGGTGGTATCGTAGTCCCAACCCTCCCCGGGTATTTCCTGGTAGTGCCAGGCCAATTGTCCGCTATCGGCATGAACCGCGATGATGGACGCGACATACAATTCGTCGCTGCGTCCCGCCGCATCGTTCTCGCCGTGATACGGCGAGGCATTCCCGGTGCCCAGATAGACCAGGTGCAGATCGGGATCGTAGGCAAGACCGTCCCATGCCGTACCGCCGCCGCCATTGGCCCAATCGTAATCGGCGGCCCAGGTTTTCACCGCCGCGTCGAGATGCGGCTGATCTTGTTTTCCAAGGGCGGGATTGCGCGGCACAGTGTAGAAGCGCCACTTGAACGCACCCGACTGCAGGTCGTAGGCGGAAACCGAACCTCGAGCGCCCTTGAAGTCGGACCCGCCGTTCCCGATCACGATGGTGTCGCCGGCCAGCACCGGTGCACCGGTCACGAAGTAGTGGAAGGCCTGTGCTCCACGGTCAGGCAAGGTGTCCACCCGCCAAATACGCCTGCCGGTCTTGGCGTCGATCGCATGTAGATACCCGTCCACACTGGCGACATAGATACGGCCCCGCCAAACCGCGAGGCCTCTATTGACGACGTCGCAGCAGGCATAGCGCCCATACTGCCCGTCGACGCCCGGATCATAGGTCCATATCTCGCGGCCGGTGGCCGCATCGACCGCATACACGCGGCCCCAGTTGCCGGATGCATACATGACGCCGTCGACGACGACGGGAGTGCCTTGCAGCCCTCGCTTCGTACCCAGTTTGTACTCCCACGCAAGGCCGAGGCGCGACACATTGTGATCGTCGATGGCATCGAGCGGAGAATAGTACGTGCCCTCGGCATCCCGGCCCGGCGTAAACCAGTTGTCCGGATCCCGGCCGGCGTTCGCAAGGCGCTCTGCATCCACCCGAGCTGCGGATGAGGCGGTGGAGGCCGCTGCTTCGCCCGAATCAGCGTCGCGGCCGTACAAGGCCGCGAGAGCGGCACAGGTCAAAATCAGTGCTGAAGTCTTGCGAACCCACGTGCGTGCGGTCATGGCTGCAAAGCGGCTTCGACGGCCGCCGTGAGTTTAGCGACCAATACCTCCAACTCAGTGTCGCTCGCGTTGTAGGGCGGCGCGATGATTATCGTGTCGCCCAAACCGCCGCCAACATTGCCGGCGCAGGGGTAGCAGATCAGGCCGTTCTCGAAGGCGTGGCGGCCGATCTCCAAGTTGACGCGGCGGTCTGCTGGAAAGGGCTGTTTGGTACGCCGATCGCTGACCAGCTCGACGCCGATGAAAAATCCGCGCCCCCGTATGTCGCCGACTTCCTCGTAGCGACCCAGCGATTCCCGGAGCGCGCGCTGCAGGATCACACCCCTCTCCCGCACCCGCTCCACCAGCGATTCACGTTCGATGAGCCGCTGAACCGCGAGTCCGGCCGCGCACGCCGCGGTGTGGCCGGAGTAGGTATGACCGGTCATGATCCCTCCTTGCGCCTCGAGGATGCTGCGTCCCACCGTGTGTTTGAATACCGTCGCCCCCAGGGGAATGTAGCCTCCCGCCAATCCCTTGGCCACGGCCATGATGTCCGGCGTAATGCCATCGTGTTCGAGGGCGCGCCAGGTTCCGCACCGCCCCACCCCGCACATCACTTCATCCGCGATGAGAAGGACATCGTGGCGCCTGCAAACCTCTTCGACCGCCGCGGCATACCCGGGCGGCGCCGGAACGACGCCGCCGGCCGCACCCACGACCGGCTCGAAAATAAAGGCTGCGACAGTGTCCGGGCCCAGGGCCTGAATCTTGGACTCCAACTCGTCGGCGAGATGCTTCGCCAGATCCGTTTCGGAAACCCCCGTGGGAGGACGGTAGGCATTCGCGGCCGACACGAAGGAGACGTCGAGCAGACTGCCTTCGAAGGGCGCACGACGCTCGGCATATCCGGAAACCGACAGCGCCCCCAGCGTATTGCCGTGATAGGAACGGTGGCGAGAAATGAAGCGGCGCTTCGCCGGCAGCCCTCGTGCATCGAAGTACTGCAGAGCCACTTTCAGAGCGGATTCCATCGACTCCGAACCGCTCGAGGTATACACCACGTGCCCGAATTGCGGGCCCGAAAGGGACAGCAACAGCTGAGTCAGCTGTTCGAGCGCATCGCTGGTGAACAGATAGCGGTAGCCGCAGGCCACCTGGTCCAGCTGGGCTGCGATCGCCGCATTGACCTCGCGGTTGGCATGCCCGATGCAAAACGCGGCCGGGCCGCCCGAGCCATCCAGATAACGCCGTCCGGCGTCATCGATCAGATAACTGCCCTCGCCACGCACTATGCGCGGCAGATTCTCGATCCCGAAGCCGATTGCCCGACTCTTAGCCATTACCGACACCTATGCAGGTATTCGCACTGGCAGGCAGTTGAACGCATGTTTTGTACTTCGTCAATATGGAACGAATGTATTATCGGCGGCGAACGGGATTCGCAGCTCGAGGCTAAGTCGTTGATGTAGAAAGAACAAATTGGCGCGCCCGGAGAGATTCGAACTCCCGACCTCCTGGTTCGTAGCCAGGCGCTCTATCCAACTGAGCTACGGGCGCAACAGACAAACTGACGGCAACGCTCTTGGCCAGTGGCGGCGCGATGCTGGTTCGGCCCGAATCCTCGGTCCGACCCCGTCAGGGGCGCGAATATTACCATATCAATTACGGCTTGCTCGGCGAGTTCTTCGGCATCCCGCAAAGTGGCAGCCATTAACGTGGCCTCGTTGAATGCGGACAAGAGTTCTTTGAAGCCCCCTGTCTATTGCAAGCGCACTGCACCGTCGAGCTTTGCGAGATCCCGATCAAACGTGCCCAGCGGGAGGTGCCCGGCCTTACGAGCCGTCTCCAGAACGAGGCAATCGGAAAATCCCAATGCAGGTCGTTTCCTGTATTGCTCGAGCGCCGAAGTCACGACATCCGCATCCTGAAGGGTCAGGGTTTCATGATTGAGCAACATGTCAACAGCGGTAGCGATGTGCTCGGCTGTGCGCTCATACACTGCATCGAGCACCCAAATGGTTTCCATAAGCACAAGGTGGGAAACCCACGCTCCGCTTGAGATGAACTTCTCAGCCAACTGTACCTGTTCAGGATCATCGCGTACGACGAGTCGCACCACGACATTGGTATCAACCGCGCGCATGTCTCTTGCGGATGTATTTTCGAATCGCATCCTTCACATCCGGCGACTCCTTCTTGAGTGTCTTCGCAGGAAAGAGTGCCTGGTGAATGTCCTTCGACGAATGCCGACCTGCTCTGCGAACAACAACCTCGCTACCCCGTTCGTCCCATTCGAGAACGGAACCCGGGCCCACCCCGAGCCTCTTACGGACCTCGGCCGGTACTGAAATCTGACCCTGTGCGGTGACTTTTGATTGCGCGATGGCCATGCTGATTACATTACCACGGTAATGGATTTTCGGCAACAGCTACGGCATGCGCAAGAACGGCCGGCTCGCAATGTAAGCCTCGACTTTGTCCTACTGCGGATACGCTTTCACACTGTCCGCAACCGAGTCGGCGACGTGCTCCTTGGTGATTACACCGGCAACATCGCCGCCGCGCGGCACGCCGCGCCCACGCACGACGACTGCCATGATGGAGTTGCGGCGCCACATGCGACGGATTACGTCGAAGGCGGTCTCATCCTCACGCACCACGGAGAAGTTTCGGCTGGCGACATCGCCCAAACTCACCCCCGTGTTCGCACCCTCCAGCCCGCGCCGTATTCCCGTATTGACCCGGATGACACCGTAAAGATGGCCCTTGTCGGTGACCACAACGTGGCGCAGCCTCCCGGCGTGTTCGGGCTGGCGCAAATAGTCGTCAAAACTCGCCGTTACCGGCAGCACCTGGATGTCCGTATCCATAACTTCGCGCGCGGCGCGCACGAGAAACATATTTGCATGGCGCGCCTTCGGAATGGCTCGGCCCCGGCGCACCAGCTTCAGGGTGTAAATCGTCTCGCGAGACAGAACGCGGCGCGCCCCGATGCTCATGGCCACCGCGACGATCATGGGCATCACGATGCTGTAGTCCAGAGTCATCTCGAAGATCATCGTGACGGCGGTCATCACCGCTCCCGTTCCGCCGCCCACCATCGCACCCATGCCCACCATGGCGAAGGCCGGAACGCTGAGATGAATTGGAAAGCCGGCGGCGTTCAACAGCGCCGCGAACGCGCCCCCGAGGGCGGCGCCCATGAACAAGGAGGGCGAAAAGATCCCGCCGGAGGACCCCGATCCGAGACTGAGCGAGGTCGCGAACGCCTTGCATAGGCCTACCAATGCCAACAGCCAGAACGCCGTGATCTGGCCTGCCAATATCGCCTGAACTGTTGCATAGCCGACACCATCGACGTAGTACTGACCCAGGGTACGAAAGAGCGCGTACATCAGTACACCAACCATCAACATGCCCAGCATATGGCGTAGATAGCGGGAATGAATCCGATCGAAGCCATCCTCTGCCAGATGAAGGGCGCGGATGAATCCCGCGGCTGCGATACCGCTGAGGGCCCCGAGCACCGCGAACAGGAGAAGCACGATCAGCGCATTCGAATCGACTGCCATGGCTTGAAGCGGCGGGACATGGAACGCCGGCGTGTCGCCGAAGAACCACCGGCCTACAAACGTCGCAGTCCCCGTGGCGATTGCGACCGGCAGAAACGTCTCTACGCTCACCTCCGGCATCATCAGCTCGATGGCAAACATGACGCCTCCGATGGGCGTGTTGAATGTCGCCGCAATTCCCGCACCCGCGCCCGCGGCGACAAGGGCAATCCGCTGGCCCGCCGGCATCCGGATCACCTGCCCGAGCGTGGAGCCGAGCGCCGAGCCGATCTGGATGATCGGCCCCTCTCGTCCCACGGATGCACCACTACCGATCGCGAGGGCCGAGGCCAGAGATTTCACCAGGGCCACAACGGGTCTGATCACGCCGCCCTTGTAATAGATCGCGTCCATCACTTCGGGAACCCCGTGGCCTTTGGCCTCGGGGGCAAATTGTGTGACCAGGAAAGTAACGCCAACCGCGCCCAGTACCGGAACCAAGATCACCAGCGCGCCCCACGGTGAGGGCGCGGTGAACACATTGGCGTCGTAACGGATCAGCGCATGGCCGGTAAAGAGAAGATTGTGAATCAGGCCGATCAGACCACGAAAAAGCACCGCGCCGAGGCCGGTCACGACACCCAGGCCCAACGCCAAAGCAGAGATCCGCGCCAGCGGCAATTGTTGACTCTCGTCGCCGTCCATCGAACTTACCTTCAGATTGAAGATCGCGTCAGCGGCGACGACCATCGCGCGCAAATACCGCGCACTCGCTTGTACTTCTTTCGCGACATAGTGTAGCGTATGTAAACAGCTGGCCGCAAGGAGAGTCACCCGTGAAGCCGACTCGAAACATCGCCAAATATCTCGCGTTGTATTCCGCCGCTTTTCTAATCGCTGCCTGCGCGAACCAGATGGAACCTGCCAAGAACGCGCTCGACAACATCAATACCTCGCTGGCTGCCGCATCGCCGGATGCGCAAAAGTATGTTCCGGACCAGCTGTCGAGTGCTCAAAGCAAGGTGGCGGCACTCACCGCCTCCTTCGACAAGAAGGACTATGCAGCGGTCGTGGCGGGTGCCCCCGCCGTCTTGGCCGAGGTCAATGGTCTCGCGGGCGCTGCTGCAGCCAAACGGGACGAGATCTTGAAAGCGCTGGGTAATGAGTGGAGAAGTCTGGCCGCCTCCATTCCTCAATCGGTTACAGCGGTGCAAACGCGAATCGACGACTTGTCGAAGACCAAGCACGTGCCGAAGGACATCGATCTCGCTGCTGCAAAGTCGGGGCTCGCCGACGCAACCGCGGCGTGGGATAAGGCACAGTCCGCGTTCAAATCGGGCGACGCCCCGGATGCGGTGCCTCTGGCTAAAGATGCATTGAGCAAGGTGGAATCGGCTGCAGCGGCCCTGAAACTGAATTTGCCCCCAGCGGCGTAGAGACGCGCGGGTCCGATTTACGTTTGGACCGCCGACATCGTCGGCGGCGGTTATAGGGCGCTTGGCCGCAAGATGTTCGGGTTGATCACGCGTAACATGCAGTCGACAATCTGCTCCGTGTTTTTACGGCTCATCGACGCATGGCCAAACAGGGTCCGAAAGTAGAAGGGGCCCGTGAGCATGTCCAGCAGAATTTCCACATCCAAGTCATCGCGTACCTCGCCACGCGCATGCGCGCGCTCGATCGCCTCTCGCATTGACCGACGCCGTGGTGCAAGCACCTGTTGCCGGATGCTCGAGGCGAGAGCCGTGTCCTGGGCCATGTCGGCGACCAGGCCGGCGAGCGCATGCCCCAACGGCCCGCGGAACGCATGCCACAGTGTCCGAACCGCAGACAATAGATCGCCGCGAAGAGTCCCGGTGTCTGCCGCGGGATTCTCCCCCAATTCATTCAACACCGCGTAGGCCACGAGATGACGCTTGCTTGGCCACCGGCGGTAGAGACTGCTGCGGGGCCGATCCGCTTTCTTGGCTATCCCTTCCATGGTCACGGCTCGGTAGCCTCCCCTATCCAGTGCATTCAAGACCGCCTCGATCACCTCCATATCGATCCGTGCGTCCCGCGGCCGGCCGATAATCTTGGGCGACAGGGGCACACGTCGGATGGTGGATCGCTTTGCCGTCACTCGATTTTCCTCTGCTGCGAATCAGTAATACCAACGTATCGGTACCGTGCGTTGCACATGCCACTTCAGCCTACGCTAAATATCATTGATAGGAGCAGTACTGCAGCAGTTTTATGAAAGCGGCAATATCACTTTGACCGATGCATCAACGGCGGACTTCTCGATATAGCCCACCGCCTTCGGATTGGCGGCAACCGCCTTCTTCACGGCCGCCGAATCGAGCAACTGTTTTGGTGGTACGCCCCGTCCCGTAAACAGGATCCTCGACCAGATGGCTTTGACTTGGGCGATATCCCGGCCGGTCGCCTTCTTATAGAACTCAGCGTAGATCGCTGACCCCGCCGATTGGTCAATCGGCGTCCAGGCGTTATTTCTCGCCAGATAAATGTCCGCAATCTGCTCCTTGCTAATCGGCGCGGCCGCGGGATTGGCGATGACGACGATGTCCTCCGCGCGCGCACTGGCAGCGAGGTGAAGACCAAGAGTCAAGGCGACGAGCGCGGGGAATTTCATGGAGTTCGTGTGCGGCATGACTAAAACAGGAAGTCCAGTGCCAAGCTGATCACATGGACCTTGTCCCCGACCCGGGCACCCGGTTGCAAATTGGCAAAGGCGGCGGGGTCGTCCAGGGAATCGAGGGTGATTTGCTCCAGTTGCAGTTTAAAATCGAGATTCTTGGCAAAATCCCAGCGCACGCCGGTGGCCACGGTGTGCTGATCGCCCAGCGAGGTCAGCGTCGATGTACCGATGCTTTCCTGGTGCGTCGTGGAATAGAAGGTGTACGGCGCGAAACGTCCGAAGCGCATGCCTGCGCTGAGATACCAGGACAGTAAATCTCCGAAATAGCTGTTTT